>Ga0070730_10005298_pt1 | contig 11156 bp, 8 predicted proteins | sample Coa_R1_3_FD_66447 | JGI IMG/M metagenome (GOLD analysis project Ga0070730, IMG submission 66447) | Surface soil microbial communities from Centralia Pennsylvania, which are recovering from an underground coalmine fire - Coalmine... | ecosystem: Environmental > Terrestrial > Soil > Unclassified ... | reverse complement strand
AGTGCATATAACTAGATCTACCTTGTCCTTTTGCATACTATATGTTATATTTTTGTATAGAGTTTGCATAAAAGACTCAACAGGAGGATCTATCAAATGGTCGTACTTACAGCCCACATACAAGAACTCCCTATTTTCGATGTACCGATGAATGAATACATTGTGGAATCGACGATAGCGCGAGAGGATCAGGAGAAAGCGCAGGTCAAACCGGAGCCAACGGAACCGAGCCAGTTAGTAACACGAGCGCTGCAGGGAGATCAGGAAGCGTTTAGCAACATCGTCGATTTATATAGCACATTAATGTTGCGTACGGCCTCCATTATCGTAGGGGATCGGGATGTGGCGGAAGATGTCGTCCAGGATGCCCTGATCCAGGCCTGGCATCATCTGGCAGACCTGCGACAGGCTGGAGCATTGCGGCCCTGGTTGATGCGGATTGTCGTGAATCAGTGTATTAGTTTCAAACGGCGCCTGGCCCGTACGACCACATTTATGCGGCAGGCTCTTTCCGAACAAGAGACGGACCTGATTGCCCAAGCAGCCGATGATCATAAGGGAAGAATGGAGCGAGATTGGGATCTGGCTCAGGCTATTACGAGTCTGCCAATGAAACAGAGAGTGGTGATCGTGCTTCACTACTATAACAGCATGACTCTACCAGAAATGGCCCAGGCCCTTCATACCTCAGAGAATACTCTCAAGAAGCGGATTCAGGCTGCTTTGACGAATCTGAGGCGCATATTACAGAACACGAAAGAAGGCCCGGCTCTACCGGGCAAGGATACATGGCTCATTGGCTCGTGGAGCCTGAGCCGGTAAGCCATCCACATGTAGTATTGCTTACGCCTCTGGTTTGTTAGCAATACCTTGTGTGGAAAAGGCAAGACGGTCAGACGGGGACGGCATTATGCCAGTATGATAACATATCATCGATCATGCTGGCTTCGCAGCGAACCTGAAAAATCTCTTTCTGCGTCACTTCGCAAAAGTGTGAAATAATCTCCTGCTCAAGCCGCTGGCAGAGGGCTAATGTCAAGGCGCTGCGTTCGACCCCGACCGGCACGCATCGGTAACGGCAGGCTAACTCATACGGGAAAAGATGCAGCACCTCATAGGGGGGGTAACTGCTCAGAAAAGCCAGGTATGGTAAAGTATCCGTCTCGCGCTTCTGTGACAAAGTTGAGCGCAAAACGAGGGTAGCGTGCTCCGACGCCGGCATAACAACAAGCGCCCGATCTTCATACAATTGCCGCAAGCGGATCTGAGCGGCAATCCCTGAAACAATCTGTAACTCATATTCAATATCCGCTAATAGGATATGACAACGCTGTGCAACCGTTTGTGCCCCCTCAAATAGCGTCTGAGGCAAGACAATAACGCACGACGAGCCGCTGAGCAGGACGTAATCGGTAGTACGGACATTGGCACGCATACGATGGGCAGCACGCACTAAAGCCATATGTGACGTTGTTGCCCCATGAATACAAACAAGAGCAATCTGATCATTATCCATTTGCTGAAAACAGTGGTCACTCAACCTCTCCACTTCTCCACCTCTCCAGTAACACTTCAGGTCCTCTGCCATGAGACGATTTTTTTTGAGGCCCATACCTGTACCTGACATAATACATGGGGCGCAAACACATAGCGCTAGCAATCTGGTTGCGATCAGGTTAAAAGCAAGCAGAAGAAGTGAAGAATCCACTGATATTCTACTATTGATCGTCTCAGTGATATGTACTATATCTCCCGTTTTCAATTCTTAACAGCAAAAAGATGATATTAACGAACTCACAACCAATCAATTACTGTAACTGTGGGAGCACTGTGGCATAATCTGAGACAGAATGGAATGTTTAACAAGCTCAATGTGTGGTGTGGATAGGTGGAGGGGATATGAAAGAAACAAGTTCCTATAATAAAATGACAGCATTACACTCTAATGAGGAGGTTGCGGAAAAGGAACCAATCACGCATGACGATAGTCATCCCGGCGCGCAGATAAAGGAGGAACAGGGTTCGGAGGAACTCTACCCACGCTTTAGCATTATCCTCTGTACATACAATCGTCGCAACAAGCTGCTGGCAACCCTGGCCAGCCTGCGCCGCCAAACCCTCCCCGCGAAATACTTTGAGGTCATCGTGATAGATGATGGTTCCACTGATGATACGGTGAACGCGGTGCGCACCTATGTGAATGCATGCGGTCAGCATGCCAGGCGAGCAGACGATAGCTGGTATGTACAGTGTCTGACGCGCCCACAAAAAAGCCTGGCACAGGCACGTAACATCGCACTAGAGGCCGCTTCAGGAGAGATTGCGGTATTTTTGAATGACGACACGCTGGTAGATCCATATTTCCTTGAATATTTGTTGGGCGCCTTTGAGGAGACTGGGGCCGATGCGATTGGGGGACGCGTCGAATTGCGCTGGGAGGCTCCACGTCCCCAGTGGCTCAGCGATGATCTGTTGGATATGCTTGGCTATTTCTCTCCTCTCAGGAAGCGCGCACCACTACCAACATGTATAAACTTTAGCAGTTGCAACTTTTCCGTGAAAAGAGCAATTCTACAGCAGATGGGTGGCTTTTCAACATTTTTTGGCAAGCAGTTTGAGACGCCATGCAGCATCGAAACTGAGGATCTCTGTCGACGCCTGCGTAAGACAGGATATACTCTGTGGTATGAACCAGGAGTAGCTGTTACGCAGCGTGTACCTGCAGCGCACGTCAAAGCAGCATTCTTCAGAGCCCAGGCCTATTGGCAGGGACGCAGTGAGGTACTGACACAGTATGCGGACAGCCAACAACACAAGGATAGAGGCTCGTTCACCCTGCGTGGTATGTTATCAGCGATGTGGCCTGCGCTGCGGGACATCATCCAACTTGCCCTGTTCGATCGTCCTATCCTCTTCCTGGCAGGCAAACCTGGCAGCGAGCGCTTACAGGCGGCAATGGCGCAGGCGCGCAGTTTGGGCCAGATCTGGCAGCGATTGCGCATCATCGAACACGCACCTGGAGAGATCGCGAAACCGTCCGTGCTCCTGGTATGCTCCAACGAGCAAGATGTAACACTGCTAACGCGAGGCTTCCAGGAGCAGGGGGTGCGCTATCTGACCAGCGTAAACAGGTTGCCGCTGGCCTGGCTCTGGCAATACCGGGCCTATAAAGAGCAGAGCATCGGGATCGTCCATTGGTACCAGCCGGGCTCTTTGCAGTTGAATAGCTGGCAACGACAAGGATTCTATTGGAAGATCTGGCTGGCAGAAAGGCTGGGTATAAGCACTGTTGCAACCGATAGCGGTGGCTGGTGGCAGAGTGTGTCGGGCTTGAGCGCATTCGCCAGACGGAGTTTCGAGCAGAAGTTGTTCGCTTGCAGCGATATCGTGTTTGCCTACACACGTCAACCCGAGCACCTCTATATAGATACGAATGTACGGAGGCGCGTGCGCTGTCTGATTCATCCAGGGCTGCGTGGCTATTACCCCGACCCGGTTGAGAGCGCAGAGGCCTACGAACAACTCGGGCTGGACGAGGAGACAACCTATGTCTATCTCTGCCTGGCCTCTTTGCATACTGAACGTGAAATTATCCATCTCATAGATGCCTTCTCAGAGGCGCTCTTACACAAAAGCACGCTGCGCCTGCTCGTCGTCGGCTTCCCTAGAGATAAAAAGCAGTCACAGCAGATATTGAAGCGCGCAGCACACAACTCGGCCATCCACATTGCTAAGGAGGAGAGCGAGGAAGAGATACCGCTGCTCATCGGTGCGGCCAACGCGCTCGTCATGCCGCATTTCGCTTTGCAGCAGGCCGGGGTCTTAGCAATGGCCATGCTCTTCATCTCCAATGAACGGGTTGTTGTGGCGCCCAATCTGCCGCGTTTCCGTGGTATGCTCCCGCCGCATACCTGCGTGTTATACGAGTCAGGTAGCCTGACAGCGCTGGTGCAGGCCTTGATCACAGCGCAAACACGTAACTACCAGTTCACGGAGAAGGAGCGAGTGGCCCTCGATGCAAAGGCTGGCTGGAGGCAAAACGCGCAACGCTTGCTAAACGCCTACAAACGATTATTGAGCCACGCTCCTTAGAACTCCTCCGAATGAGAAACGCTGCAACTAAACGGGGCCGTTCTACGTCTGGAAGGATATGCATTTATGTAAGAGATTCCATGTTGGGCCATATGGCCTGGGCATGCTGGTTCTGGTTGTAGTGGCGGCGGTCCTGCGCCTTGTGCTGATACGCAACAACTGGCCTGCGCCGTATAGTGATGAGGGGACCATCGATCTGATGGCCCTGCACATTGCCTATCGGGGCGAGCATCCTATTTTTTACTATGGCCAGGCATACATGGGCCCACTGGAGGCCTATATAGGCGCCCTGCTCTTCCACGTCTTTGGCCCCTCAGTCTTTGTGGTACGCCTTGGTCTGATAGCACTGTATATCCTGTTTCTGATCTGTATGTATTTTTTGACACGCCTGCTGTATACCAAAGGGTTGGCGCTCGCTACGTTGACGCTCTTAAGCCTGGGATCGCGCGAGACACTGCTGTATCAACTCAGGGCGATTGGAGGATATGCCGAAGTTGTGCTGCTTGGCGTATTGATGTTTCTCATCGTAGCACATCTCGCGCTCACAAGCGATCAAGCTAATATCTCTGGTAAAACTGCTCTTATAGGAACGGGTGAAGGTAAGCGAAGGCGGCGCTGGTTGTTATATGGTGCGCTGGGTTTTGTAATCGGGTTTGCGCTATGGACGGATCAACTGATATTGCCTTGCGTGGCTACCAGCATGCTCTTGCTCCTGCTCTTCTGCCGACACGAGTTGCGCAGGCTGCCAGGGCTCATCCTGCTGCTGGGGCTGATCATCGGGGCGCTACCTTTGATTGGGTACAATATTACAGCTCCGTTTGGGCGCAGTTCGTTGAACATTTTGCTGGATCTGCAACATAGCGGGGCCAGTCAGATGGCGGCCAGGCATATTCCATTCATCCAGCAACCGCTCGGGGCATTGCTAATTGGGCTACCTACTATTACTGGTTTCAATCCCCTTTGTACAGTTGAGAATTTCCCACTCTTTGGGTCCGGCACCGGTCAGACGCTGTCTTGTACACTACAGCAGGCAAGCTGGTCGCTCGGCTATCTCATTTTATGGAGTATTGCGGTAGTCATGGCAGGGAGACTTCTCTGGTGGCAATGGCAGCACAACAGACAGGCGTGGCTCTCTATCCTGAGAGAGGATACGAATAGAGCCACAAACTCCCACAAGGAACCCCTATCTTTTCCCCAGCAGGCGCTCTCCTTCGAGGAGAGGCGCGAGAGGATACGGCAGTGTATACGTCTGATGCTGCTCGCCAGCGCGGGTCTGACGCTGCTGCTGTACGCGATAAGTCCACCGGCAGCGCTGGTACCAGGACCAACGGCGCGCTATCTGATTTGTATGCAGATCGCTACTCCCGCAGTCCTGTGGCCTTTATGGCAGCAGATAGGGAAACGGCCGATACGCTCTATCAGACGAGGGACTATTGGATGGGTGTGCCGGGTGGGATTACTGCTGTTCATTACGACGATGCTGCTAATGGGCACGATCAGAACGTTTCAAGATATTCCCAATGCCCAGGCCGCCTACAATCGGCAGGAGGCGCTCATCCACGATCTGCTGCACATTGGCGCAACACGTATTTATACCGATTACTGGACGTGCAATCGCCTGATCTTCCAGAGCAACGAGCAGATTATCTGTAGCAATCTGGACGAGAATCTGAAGCCAGCGCTCGACCGTTATGCTCCCTACAAAGAGATAGTGAAGGCAGCTCCAGGCACGACATATGTTTTTCTGAGCGACTCGCCCCAGGTTACTGCCATTGAGCGGATAGTACAGGAACGCCATTTGTCATATCGGCGCTATGTTTTCGATGGCTATGTTGTCTACCGGATGGACTCGCAGGTGGAGGCAGTGGAGCATGTGGAGCCAGTCTCTGTTCCTTCCACTTATGTCCCTACCAGACAGCAAATACATAAAATAAAATTTTCATAAGGGTCTTCCGCATTGAGCACCGACGGACAATCGGCTATAATGTCCAGAGCACCATCCCGACGATGGAATATGGTGCGTGAAATGAGGGAAAAGAAAATTGAAACGTCCACGTCTCTTGCGCGAGATTCTAGAAACAGCGCTATTAGCCCTGATCATCTTTTTGGGGATGCGTTTCTTGATTCAAAGCTATCATATAGAGGGAACCAGTATGCTACCCGGGTTGCAGAGTGATGAATATGCGGTGGTCAATAAAATGGCATACCTGTTTAGCCCGCCCCAACGAGGAGATGTGATCGTCTTCCACTACCCGAAAGATCAGAGCCAGGACTTTATCAAGCGGATCATCGGGCTGCCGGGTGATGTTGTACAGATCGATGCAACTCACATCTGGGTCAATCATGTACTGTTACAGGAACCGTATATCAGCGCGGCAATCAATCCCGCAGACCCTACTATGCAAACGTTAACCATACCACCCAACCAATATTTTGTGCTGGGGGATAATCGCCCGACCAGCGATGATTCACGCTATTGGGGAGAGGTGCCGAAGGACCTCATCGTAGGGAAAGCCATACTGGTCTACTGGCCTTTGAGCAACTGGCAGATTGTCGATACGCACTCAACGGTCTATGCGAAGATTAAAGCGAGCAAATAGAATAGAGGACAGAACAGACATGCAAGACTCAGAAGAAGATGCCCCTCAGCGTCCATCGCCGCATCATAATGGACATCGGAACGCCTATCATGAAGATGTCATAGAAGCGGATTCCAGCGCAGAAGCATCTGACAGTAGCTGGTCAGACACATCTCTGCTACCATCTAATGGACTCTCCAAAGCGTTGCTCACCGGGGCGGGCGCCGGGATACTCGCCGTACTGCTCAATGTGATCTATGCCTTTGTAACCGCTCCTGTTGCCCAACAATCAGCTCAAAATAGCAGTAAGGTCGCATCGAACGCGGACTACCTGGCCTTCGGCTTAGGCTGTCTGATCGTCTTTGTGAACCTGGCTATCTGTCTGGTGGCAGGGTATGTGGTTGGCAAAATCGCGGTTCGGCGCCGATTTGGTTTCTATGCCGGGGCGCTGGTGGCTGCCATCCTCTATCTTGCCAGCTTTGTGACGCGCTACATCCCCAACTATCCCGGCAATTTAACCACCAATCAGGCGACAGCTACCGGGTCGTTCAGCGTTGGAATCGTGATTTCGCTGGTATTCTTGCTGATCTCGGCGCTCGCTGGTGGCTTATTTGGTCTGTGGGGCGCGCGAATAGCAACGAGTAAGCATTGGTATCATCAGAGGCGTGAGGCAGAATAATCTTCTTCTCTCTGAGAGTACGACACCTTGCCCAATTCCCTTCAGACGATGTACAATAGGCCCGCAAGGATATGTAGCCTCGGGCCCCTCAAAGGAGGGGCGACCCTACAGATATACACACGCATAACCTGAAATTTACGCACCCCATGCAACACATGGTTAACTGTGGAGGATATTTATGTCAAATACGAACAACGGTTTCGCCACAATTGAGGCGGTCACAGCACAGGAGATACTCGATTCGCGAGGCAACCCCACCGTTCAGGTTGAGGTACTCTTAATGGGAGGCGCACGCGGGATAGCCGCCGTTCCCTCCGGCGCATCAACGGGCGCGCATGAAGCGGTTGAGCTACGCGATGGGGATAAGAAGCGCTACGGAGGCAAAGGCGTCCTCAACGCTGTCGCCAACGTGAATGATCTGATCAGTGAGGCCATCGTTGGGCTCGACGCTAGCGACCAGACAATGCTGGACGAGGTGATGATGGAGCTGGATGGCACCCCCAATAAGGGGAAACTGGGCGCGAATGCGATCCTGGGCGTCTCGCTCGCGGCCACGAAAGCGGCGGCGCAGGCCTATAATCAGCCTCTGTACCGCTATCTAGGGGGCGTATCCGCGCGCACGCTCCCCGTTCCCATGATGAATATTTTGAATGGGGGCAAGCACGCGGATAATTCTACCGACATGCAGGAATATATGATTCTGCCCGTAGGAGCTCCCTCGTTCTGCGAGGCGCTGCGCATGGGAGCCGAGGTCTATCAGGGGCTCAAGAAGGTTCTGCATGGCAAAAAGTACAACACCAACGTTGGCGACGAAGGTGGTTTCGCTCCCTCTCTGAAGTCTAACCGCGAGGCCTTAGAACTCATTGTAGACGCGATCCAGGCCGCTGGCTACAAACCCGGCGTTGATATTTTCCTGGGCATGGACCCTGCCTCTACAGAATTCTACGAAAAAGGGAAGTATGTGCTGGCACGCGAAGGTCGCACCCTGACATCCAAAGAGATGATTGATCTGTACGAGGGCTGGATCAACGAATATCCCATCATCAGCATTGAGGATGGTCTGGCGGAAGATGACTGGGAGGGCTGGTCACAGTTCCAAAGCCGCCTGGGCCATCGCATACAGCTGGTGGGCGATGATCTTTTCGTCACCAACACAGCCCGCCTCAAGCGTGGTATCACGGATAAATCCGCCAACTCAATTCTGATCAAGCTCAACCAGATCGGCACCCTGTCGGAGACGCTGGAAGCGATTGAGATGGCCAAACGCGCCGCCTTCACTGCCGTCGTCTCTCATCGCTCTGGCGAGACCGAGGATACCACGATCGCGGATCTGGTCGTCGCGACAAACGCGGGGCAGATCAAGACGGGCGCCCCCGCCCGCAGCGAGCGCGTAGCCAAGTATAACCGTCTGCTGATGATCGAGAACGAACTGGGAACCGAGACGGCCCGCTACGCCGGGTTTAGCGCCTTCTACAATGTCCCAACACTCTACGCAAAGGCATAATTCTCCTCCTACGCGGTTGAGCTTCGGCACAATTATGTAATTTGCGCTATAGTATTAGCAAGATTATAACTCACACCTTCCCGCGTAGGAGGCTCCCTTGTGGAACCTCTGCGTGTGGCTTCAAGAGGTCCACAAGGGAGCCTCCTACGCGGGTGGGGAGTGGCAGAGAGGAATTATGGTAAGCAATAGATCTCAAACGGTCAGCGCACCTGAGAGGCGTACCGGGCGGGCTGTTCACTACAATATCAGTTATATAGTTCAGGGCGCCGAATATGGCACGGACGGCGCGATCGTCCTGCTACACGATATCCCGGCTGGCGCATTCGCCTGGGAGGGCATGCTGCCACAACTGGCAGGTCTGGGGCGGGCAGTGTATGCTATTGATCTGCTCGGCTATGGTCTCTCCGACCATCCCTGGCCAGCCGATACCTCGATCTGGGGCCATGCAGATGTGCTGGCGATGCTGCTGAAGAAGCTCAATCTCACCAATGTAGTGCTGGTAGGGCATGGGCTCGGCGGCGGAGTGGCCCAGGTGCTGGCAACACGGCTATACAGCGAAGAGACGGCGGCAGTTGTGCTCATCGATACGATCTGCTACCTGCAGGCTTTCGCGGAAAATTGGCCGCTGCCAGATATGGAGAAGCGCCAGGATTTCGATGCCCCCAAGGAAACGCAGCTTGAGGATCTGATCCGTGACCTGCGCGCAACACTGCCCAACGCGGTCCAGAATAGTCAGGCCTTCGCCCGCAACATCGATGCCTATATCGAGCCCTGGAATAGCGAGCATGGCAAAGAGGTGCTCTTCCAGCACATTCGCCTGCTGGTCCCCTACTATCTCAACGCGGTGGCATCCGATCTGAAGGTGATGGGGAAACCCACCCTGATTGTGTGGGGCGAGCAGGATCAGCAGGTGCCAATCAAATATGCTGAACGCCTGCACCGTGAGATCCCCGATTCACAACTGGTGACCGTCCCCAACGCAGGCCACATGATTTTGTTTGACGCCCCCAACGCGGTGGCGAATGCGGTCAACAACTTCGTGAAGGGGCTATAGGTCCCTCCCTAACGTAGCTCTCTCCCAGACCTTGTTTGAGAAGGGAGAACAGCCAGGAGAATCTTACGCAATCTTACGCTTTTTAGCGTGTAAGATTGCGTAAGATTGGCTGGATCGGCCTGCAGAGCCAACTGAGAACCCAAATCTTACGCTTTTCCAATCTTACGCTCACAGGGGGCTCAGCAATATTCCGGTAATGCCGCTTTTGCCGATTAGGTAGTTGTATAATTGTGAAATTGCATAATTGTAACACTATAAGAGGGTATTGAGAGCGAACGAAGGGGGAGGCGCTGCAAAAAAGTGTCTACGTAGACAGTTTTCGTGACTAAAAAGTGTCTAAATAAAGCGGTGACCCCCCTGTGGGAAATGCCCCAGCCGAGAGTTGATAAATCAGCGGGGTGCCACGATGAAATCGGGCACCTCTAGTGGTAAGTTTCCTGCTTCGGTTTTGCCGGTCTATTTAGAGGCTATCGTGTTGTGCCGCTAGCCGGAAGCGCCACGGGTCCCCTAATCTTTCCGCAAGCGCACCTGGCTCTATAGCGAATGTCTTGCAGACAAACTCTATCTCGTCAGCCAGCGTTGAGGCAAAGATACCGGGATCATCCGAGCAGATCGCCAGGTGAACGCCGGATTTGTACAGTTTGATAAAGGGATGTGCCTGTATGTTGGGAACGCCTCCAATACACAGGTTAGAGGTTGGGCAGGTTTCGATAATCGTGCCCATCCTGCTCAACGCGTCCAGCACATAGTCCTGCCTCAAAGATGCCCCTTGTAGTCGTTGTTCATCGTAGACGCGTGAGCTGAGCTGAGCGGGGTCCTTATCTTCCAATGCTTTGCGTTCCTGCCTCAATTCGTCCTCATCGATGACGATCCCATAAGCGCGTAAGTTAGAGGCATGCTCCAGGTCGTAATCGATCTGATCCAGACGTTCTTGTATGCTTTCCCTGGTGTGGGCAGCCGGTTTTCGACTTACGGCGATGGCGGGCTGCATCCCCAGCGCGATACAGTGCCCCAGCCGCTTTGCGCCGAAGAGCGCGGACTGGTGGCACCAGCGAATAGCACTTTCCAGCGATAGGCCAAAGAAAGATTCTCCAATATGCACAGCGACATCCAGGGCGCTTTCGGGATGTGATTGGTTGTCACGAGCGAGGATTTCATAAAAGCCATGTAGACTCTTTGGGGCGATTTCGCGGCCCGAAAAATCTATGCCGACTATGGTGTCAATCAGTTCTGGCTGTTCGTGCAACA
>Ga0070730_10005297_pt1 | contig 11158 bp, 6 predicted proteins | sample Coa_R1_3_FD_66447 | JGI IMG/M metagenome (GOLD analysis project Ga0070730, IMG submission 66447) | Surface soil microbial communities from Centralia Pennsylvania, which are recovering from an underground coalmine fire - Coalmine... | ecosystem: Environmental > Terrestrial > Soil > Unclassified ... | reverse complement strand
CATCGCGTCATGGAGCGCATCAAACCCGAGCTGATCGCCGCGATTGTCCGCGAGTTGAATTCCCAGAAATAACCTCTATCCCATCAATGCAGTATCAACAGCTTCGGTGACCAGAAAGCAATTTGCATCTGGAGGCTCGATGTCCGCCAGCTTTTATGCATTCCCTTTCCAGTAGTTGTTGACACGTCAAAAGTCTCCAAGATCAAGTTGGTTTGGCCAATAAAAAGCCGGACAAAATGCCCGGCTCGATCAGCGCAGTCCCTAATGGGTCTAGAATTTTATCCGCACTCCCAATTGCAAGATGCGCGGATCATAGGTGCTGCTGATTTGCCCGAAGGTTGAGTTGTCGGGGTTGGTGTCAGGGTTCAGAAACTGGGTGTGGTTGAAGATGTTGAACGCCTCGGCCCGGATCTCAACTCGGATGCGTTCGCCATAGACTGGCATGGACTTCGCCAACGCCAAATCCATATTCGTTCGACTCGGTCCGCGCAGGAAATTGCGTGGGACGGTGCCATAGGGCGGAGTGGGAACCGCATTGCTAAATGCCTGAGGATTAAAGAAAAATGCCCCGCTGTTTCCCCCGAAAGTCTGTTTTTGACGTGGGTCAAAATACTGGATAGGCCCCACCAGGTTGGCGAAGACCAAACCGGCATCGCCAGCCCCGGAAGGTCCAGGATCGGTAGCAGAGGTGAGTAAATCTGCAGTCACCGATAAAGGGTAGCCAGTTCGATAGGTAACGATTGGATAGAGGCTCCAGCCTTTTACCAATAACTTCGGCCCGCGATTCAAGGGAAGGTCCCAGCCTCCGGAGAAGGTTACAACGTGGCGAAGATCGAAGTCTGACGATGCCCGGAACAAGCCAGGAGAGAAGGTTGGGACAGTGCTGGTGGCATTTCGGAAGCCGGAAGCATTATCAATATTGTGAGAATAGGTGTAAGCCAGTGTGAAGTATACAGTGCCCATGTAAGGCACGGTGGTCGGCGATTGCCGAGTCAGACCCATTTGCAAGCTATTGTAGTGGGCATCGGCGGCGTTGCGGAACTCCTCAAGAAAACCTAGGCTGCCGGCAAAGTTGCCGCTGGCAAGTTGGTTGCCGGGAGTCTCATTCAAGATGCGTTGCGGACTTGCAGTGCTCAAGGTCTTGGGATCGAAGGGATTCACGTCGGCCAGCGCTGTTAGTTTATGCGAGGTAGTTCCAACATATGCGGTTTGAAGCACCATCCGGCCAGGGAGTTCCTGCTGGATGCTCAAGTTGTATTGGTAGGTGTAGGGTGTACGAAGGTGCGGATCCACAAAAAACACTCCGCCGTTGCCGAAAGTACCGAAGACCGAAGTGATATTCACATTGTGATCTGGGGGCCTCGACGGAAAAGGATTTGGGTTTCCAGTGGAGGTAAAGGGATTGGTCTGGAAAGTGTAGGGTCCAGCACCAACCACTGAAGGAAATGTAAATGAGGCGAATCCGAAGAACGGCGGTTGGCCGTTAAACTGGAGGTTGTCTTCGCCCTTGAGGATATCGTAGAAGACGCCCATGCCTCCGCGAATGCTGGTCCTGGAATTTCTGAAAGGCTGCCAGGCAAATCCAAAACGTGGCGCGAAATCATTCTTATCGGAAAAGTTAGAACCAGTGGGCACGCCGGCATCGCCGGGGAATACCAGTCCCACAGGAGCATTGGGGAAGACGGTGGAACGCTGTCCTGGGACAACCGAGAAAGAACGTCCGGCCGTATCAATCTTGGGCGTACTGAATTCGTAACGTAGACCGTAGGTCAGCGTCAGGTTGCCGGCGACCTTCCATTCATCCTGGGCGAAGAGGTAGGTCGCCTTGCTGCGAATGTTGGAAGGCGCAGCGGGGAATTGGGTATAGGTCCGCGGCAGTCCGAGCAGAAAATTGGCGTGCGTGTCTTTGGCCCCGTTTCGAATGCTGAACCCAAGACTGCCATTGATAAAGAAATCAAACAATGTGTTGTTTTCGTAAGGAGAGTAGCTGGCACCGAATTTCATGGTGTGCTTAAGGTGCGTCCAGGAAAACGTATCGGAAAAGCCGAAGGTGTTGTCGATTAGAGAAGTGGGGCCTTGAACGCTAAAGCCAATGGTCAAACCAGTGAACGTAAGTCGGGTTGGCCCAGTAGGGTTGTCAGAGTTGATGTTCACGCCAAGTGCGTTCGGCAAAGGCAATGTGCTCGCCGGCACAGCTTGCAAGTTGTCGTTGCGCTGTGCAGTCACGCGGAATTCGTTCAGCTTGGTGGAAGATATGATACGAGTATAGGCGATGTTGGCGAACTGGCGATGATTGACTGTGGTCGTCCCAAAGCCAGGCACATTGGCTGGATTCAATGTGGGGTTTTGAGTGCGCCCAAGAAGCACGCTGAAGTTGTCTTTCTCGGTAGGATTCCAATCAAATTTGCCAGTGACTTCATCACGATTGTTCAGGGCAGGATTCTGGAAAATCTGGTTGGTTGCGCCGGTGGGTATCAAGCCGGCCTGAATATATGCCTTGGCGACCGGATCGATCTTGGAGGCATCCATGATGCCTTGGGCTGCCAACGCAGGATTGGGCTGGAAGAATGGATGGGCTTGCAAAAAACTCGCTATGGTTGCTTTATGTGACGAAGCGGAAAAATCTCCCTGAATCTCCGCCGGAGTGAAAGGAGTCACCGCGGCAGAGCTCAAGATCTGATTTTCTCGCTGGCCCTGATAGGCAGCAAAGAAAAATAGCTTATCTCTCTGAATAGGCCCGCCAAAAGTTCCGCCGTACTGGTTGCGCTTGAGAATGTTTCGCGGCAGTCCATTCGCATTGTTGAAATAGCGGTTAGCGTTGTAGTCATTGTTGCGATTGAACTCAAAAGCGCTGCCGTGGAAAGAATTCGTGCCCGACTTGGTCACTACAGTCACAACGCCGCCAGCATTGCGGCCGTATTCAGCCTCAAAGTTGCTGGTGATGATCTTGAATTCCTGGATGGTGTCGGGGTTGGGGTTATAAACAACTCCGTTGCTCAGAAGATTGTTGTTGTTGCCTCCATCCAGAATGAAAGTGGTTGAATCGTTGCGTCCGCCGGAAACACTGAACGCTGTGTTTGCGCTGGCCGCACCCCCGTTGCCAGGATTGTCGGCGGGTGCTACACCAGGTTGCAGCAAAGCCAGGTCCAGCGAGTTGCGGCCATTCAGTGGCAGGTCTTGTACCGGGCGGCTTGAGACGGTAGCAGCCAGGGCAGGAACGATTGTTTCTACAGTCGTGGCCGTAGTTTCAACTGTGACGACTTCGCTGGTTGATCCGACGGCGAGTCGGAGGTCAATTTTCAGCGACTGATTGATGTCCAGAGTGTTTGCGCTGGTCGTGACGGCCTTGAACCCCTTGTGGTCGGCTGAGACGGTATAACTGCCGACGGGCAGCAACAACACTTGATAGTAACCGTTGGAATCGGTGACAGTTTCCCTTGAAACACGGGTAGCGGTGTTGGTGACAGCAACGTGTACACCGGGGACAACCGCTCCGGTTGAGTCGGAGACAGTACCGACGATTCGACCGGTCGTGTCTTGCCCCACAAGCAAGGGTGAGCACAAGCTCAACAGTGTTGATATCAAAATGAACCAAGTGAAGAGACGAAATGCGTTACTCGCAAAGCTCATGGAGCCTCCAAGAATTTCCTGCGATGACTAACCTAATTTACTTCCCGTTATTAGGGCTATTGCAGCTTGATACAAAAATCTTGGAATAATTAGTTGGCGGGAACTCTAGTGAGAAAGTGTTCAGGATGCAAGCGTTTTTTGTTCTATTTTGGGATTTTTTCGGTGGAGGAAATGCATTCGCCCTTTTCAGCAGTGCCGTCCTTCATTCCGCCAAAAACCAAATCCGCACAAAGCCCAACTCTAATTAGAAACCGCTAATTTTTACTAAACTTTGCTTAGCCTGCGGGATTTTCGGCATCTTTTACGTCTTTCATGGATGGACCTGCCAATAAAAGCTTTTTGCTCGTGCATACGAGCGACGAATTGAAATCAGGCAGGCATTTGGAGAGAGAAACACATGATCCGATTAAGTAACCTAACCCTGAATCTCGGTATTCTCATCACCTGCTGCGCTGCTGCAGTAAGCCAGCAAGCGCCGCGGCAGCTCTCTGCGGAGCCCAGGCCCATCCAGATAACGCTGCCCCCGGACGCGAAAGTTGTGCTTACGCGACGTTTTGACTCGGCTCGACCTCAGCAGAACCCGCAAGAGGTCCCACCCAAAGTAGCATCGATGGCCGCAAAGACCCTGAGCGGAAACTCCGCCCTCGTCATGGTTCAATTTGAGCCAGGCCAGAATCTTCCAAAAACCATCAGCTTATCGCTCGAAGAGGGACCGGTCCTGCTTCGAGACGACGGCCAGGGCGGCGACGAACGCGCTGGTGACGGAATTTACTCGGCCATCGTGAAGGTGGATACATCCACTCTGCAAAAGCTCCGCCTGCCTCCTGCCACCAAGGAAATAGAAGTATTCAGGGGCAGGTCAACCGCAAAGCTTGCCATCGCGCAGCTTCCAGAACGTTTCCAGCGGCCGGATGCCATCCTGTTACCTCACTTCCCATTTCCGTCTCCGATTCCAGCGCCGCCCAATCCCAGCCGCACATTGATGATCACCGACCTGGGAGTCATAGAAGATCCCAGCCGCACTTTCAATTCGTGCACCAACAGTGGGACAGCAATGGGCAAGTGGACTTTTGGCTATCTCATGCAACAAATGGCCAACGAGCCGGTCAGCGGCATAACGCCCTCCGATTTTGTGAAGCGTTGGCTTACGCGTTGGGAGTTCGATCAGGTCGTCAATGATTTCACGGTGGGGAAGCGGCCTAACATCAAATCGCTCATTATCGATCCCTGGCAGCTAGCCAGCGGCGGCCCTAACGCTCCCCTCAACTTGGCCAAAGCTCCGTTTCGTCTGCTCGCGATCGTGAACCGAGTGGACCTTCGCGGCAACCTCCTGTATGGCGGGGGCGGCTCAGACAATGGCGGCGAGGCGCGTTTTGTGTTTGGCGCCCTTGGACCGGGCTGCCAGGTGCTTCCGTTTACCGTGATCTTCGAATATGGTGTTCGAAAGAATAGCTGTTTTGCGGAAAAGCAGTGGGCCGATCAATGGATGGCGCTGAATGGGCTCACGCCTGGCTCACCGGCGTTCAACACCAAGCTGGAACAGATCACGGAGCAGTTCGCCAAAGCGGGAGCTGACCCGTTGAAACCCAATCAAAGCGCTCTCAATCAACTTCGAACCAACGAGATAGCGCTTAGTTCTCCGTGGCAACTGCGAGAGTTCCACATCGCAGCGAGTGATTCGGACCAGGGACATCTGCGCGAGGTCACCGTCAAACAGACTCCTGACATCACCCTGAATCAAACTGCAACTCTCACGGATTACGTGAATGGGAGTGCGGCTGCGATTATTGCCCAACAGAACACCGTGCCGCTGGATTTTCCCGGCATTGGTTCTCCGTTTTTGGGAGGTAATGCGAATGTTCCATCCCCCGGTTTCTTCTGGAACAACGGAGCCTCTCCCACCATCACCAACCGTGAAGCGCGACACATGTTTTCCCTGCAGACCTGTAACGGCTGCCACGCAGGCGAGACCAGGACCACTTTCCTGCAAGTTGCGCCGGCGCCATTCGGGACCCAGCCTCATCTCTCCGGCTTCCTGACGGGAATCGATGTCCCGGACCCGGCCGATGGAAGTCCGACCCGGCATTTCAATGATCTGCAAAGACGGGCCGATGACCTGGCTGCACTGGTGGGAAAACCATGCATCTTCCAGTTGCCCTTTATACCGACAAGGATGACTCACTAAAACCAAAGAACGCAGTAACGCAGTTCCCAAACCAAAGGGGCGCAAAATTCGCGCCCCTTTGTTCGATTGATAGAAAAAATTATTGATTTACAGGGATCTTGATAATCTTTTTCTGGATGGCATAGGTCACAAGCTGGGCCTTGTTGTGGATATCGAGCTTGCGCATCAGGTTGAATTTGTGGGCTTCCACGGTCTTGACGCTCAACCCAAGGATCACGGCAATCTCTTTTACGGAGTTGCCTTCGGCCAGCAGCTTCAAAATTTCCCGCTCGCGCGGCGTAAGGGTAGACATGCGAGGACGCATGCGCGTGTCGCGGACCCGCGAACGGAAGTCTTCGACCAGCTTACCCAACACCTGCGAACTCAAATACTTGCCACCCTTGTAGACATCACGCACAGCGGTTAGAAGCTGCGGAGCGGGAGTATCTTTCAAGACGTAGCCCGAGGCTCCAACCTCCAGACATTGCACCAGGTAATCTTCGTCGTCATACATGGTGAGGAAGAGGATTTTGGTTTCCGGACGGTTCTTCTTGATCTGGCGCGCCGCCTCAAACGAAGACAGGCCATTCATGCCGATATCCATCAGCACCACATCGGGACGCGTGTCGCGAGCTTTTTCAACCGCTTCGCCGCCGTCAGCCGCTTCAGCAATCACTTCAAAGTCGCTTTCGCTTTCCAGCAGGCGGCGTACGCCCTGGCGAAACAGCGTGTGGTCGTCGACAAGCAAACACTTGATCTTTGGCATGGAGTCCTCAATTCAACCTAGTTCAACCTGGCTCCGGCGTGGGCAGCAGCACCCAACGGAGCGCTTTCCGCCGCAACCGTCTCGCCCGCAGGCACGGTAATTTCCAGGCGCGTGCCTTTGCCCTTGGCGGAGATCACGCGCGAAATCCCGCCCAGCATAGCTATACGTTCTTTGATTCCAGAAAGCCCGAAAGAGTGGCCACGAGAGTTACTCCTGGCCTGAATTCCTATGCCATCGTCTTCCACGACCACCTGGACGGTCTGATCCTTCCGCGATATCTGCACTGTCGCGTTCTTAGCCTGGGCATGTTTGGCCACATTGTGGAGGGCCTCCTGAACCACCCGATAAATGGCCTGTTCCGTGCCGGGAGCAAGACGGCCTACCTCATCCACAATCATCACCCGGGTCTTCACGCCAGTGTTTCGGGCCAGGTCTTTGGCTTCTTTGCGAAGAGCGGCCACCAGTCCCAGTTCCTGCAAAACCAAGGGAGAAAGTTTGCCGATGATGCGGCGGATGCCATCAATGGTGCGGTCCACAACTTCGACAGTCTCGCGGATCTTGGCCTTATGGGCAGGTGCGCCTGTTTCCATCATGCCCAGGTAGAGCCTGACCACCATGAGGGCCTGTCCAGTTTCGTCGTGCAGTTCACGGCTGATCCGCTTGCGCTCTTCTTCCTGCACGCGCAGCAAATGGCCGGAAAGTTCAACAATCCGTTGCTCACGTTCCCGAAGAGCGTCCGTCATACGGGCGCGCTCAATGGCCAATGCCGTTCGATCGCCTATGGCCCGCAGAAGCTCTCGTTCAGTCGGCAACCACTCGTAAGGCTTGCTGAAACCAATAATCAACACTCCGATTGTCTGGCCCTCAACTTTGAGCGGCACACCCCACAGCGATTTGGCCTTCTCACGAATTAAAGGCGTAAGACTGCCGATTTCGGCGCTGGTATCTAGCACCATAGCGGGCTCGCCCCTGGCAGCAATTTTCCCCGAAAATCCGATGCCGACGGTGATCCGAAAGTCCTCGGGAAAATCGATTTCATCCAAACCCGCGGATGAAGCAACCCGCAGAAAATCGGCATCCGGTTCCCGCAGGAGCACGGCACCCACCGATGCTTCAAAAGTTCGGGTCGTTACATCCAGAACCCTTTGCAGCAACACGGAAAGATCAGCCGCTGCCAGCTCTGCATCCAGCACGGCGAGCAGGGCGGCGGATTCCAAAGTCTTGGTATCGAAGTATGCGCCGGAGATGATCACGAACGAAACCGAGGAGAGCATTTCCAATGCTGTCTTGGCCTCCGCTTCGCGTCCCGGAAACAGGCCGGAAAGATAAGGATCACAACATGTCTGGTAGATTTCGAACGAGCGGGCCACAGCCCGGGTATCCACCTGGAGCTTGGAAAGCCTGATTCCGAAATAATTCAGGTTCTCTTGAAATCCGGGGAAATCGCCATGACAGAAATAGGAGCAGCCAGCAGCCATGGTAAGCCTCTCCAGGGCGGCAAGCACTCGGCCATCAAAGCCGAACTCGGTGATCAGCTTCTCGCGCCAGCAATGCGTAATGTCCGGAAAATACGGTTCTAAGGCCCGAGCGACTTCAACAATCAACTTTCGAGAGGATTCCTTAAAAGGCGGAACAGCAGTCACGTTACGTCCCCATAGTTACTTAAAGACTTGATTAAGGGAGGTTTACCCGAACGCAAACAAGATGGTATCCCAAACACTTATCTAAGAATTTTACCTCCGGCCGACCATAATGTGAACTAAATAGTTACTATATTGTTGGTTAGCAGCAAAAACCTTAGGAAGAGTGCTCCTTTAGGATTAAGGAACCTTAGATCACTCGGCGGGAAATCATCCAATTACCAAGTCCCGAATGGCCTGCCGGAAATAGTCGGTAGAAAGCCTGAGCCCGCTTTCCAGGTCGATTCTGGGACTCCAGCCGAGCAGTTCTTTTGCCCTGGTGATGTCGGGGCGGCGCTGCTTGGGATCGTCCTGGGGCAGAGGCTCAAAAACGATGGAACTGGTTGAACCGGTGATCTTCAACACCAGTTCGGCGCATTGCAGAATCGTAAATTCACCGGGGTTCCCGATGTTGACCGGCTCGTGGAAAGGGCACCGGGAGAGTCGTAAAATGCCCTCCACCTCATCACTCACATAGCAAAAGCTGCGGGTCTGGTCCCCCTTGCCATAAACCGTGAGCGGCTCTCCGCGCAGCGCCTGCTTCATGAAATTGGAGATCACGCGCCCATCGTTCAACTGCAGGCGTGGACCATACGTGTTGAAAATGCGCACGATATGGGTGTCAACCTTGTGATATCGCCAATAGGCCATGGTGGCCGCTTCGGCAAAGCGCTTGGCTTCATCGTAAACAGAGCGAGGGCCAATGGGATTTACGTTGCCCCAATAGGCTTCCGTCTGTGGATGCTGCAGCGGATCGCCATAGCACTCTGAGGTGGAAGCCAGCAGGTATTTGGCGCGATATTTTTTTGCCAGATCGAGCGAATGGAAGGAGCCCAATGAGCCCACCTTCAGAGTCTCAATTCCATGATTGAGGTAGTCCACGGGGCTGGCCGGCGAAGCAAAATGGAAGATGTAATCGACCGGGCCTGGGTCGTAGGGCTGGTTGACGTCCTGCTGAATAAACTCAAACCTTGATTCGTTCTTGAGATGTTCAATGTTGCGGGTACTGCCGGTGACGAGATTGTCGATGCAAACCACATGATGGCCTTCGGCTGCCAGCGCATCACAGAGATGAGAGCCGATAAATCCCGCGCCCCCGGTTACCAGAACTCGCATGAAATTCCTTTCGATAATTCACTGCTGGCCTCCAGCCCGAATACCTTCCTGGTGCCCGGAATCGCAGTGATTGATGCCCCGCTCTATGGCAGTACCCTCTTCGTAATCGTTCCAGGTCTCAATCAGCAGATACGGAGGAGCATTCTGCGTACCATAATAACGCCGGAAGATGCGTAACCCATCTTCAAAGGTCCTTCCGCACCTGTTTGCCATTTTACGATTCCGGCTCCAGGACGCCCTGGTGTCGTCAAAACCCGGCCAAACCGCGCCCACCGAGATCTTATCGGGATGATGCTGGGTCATGTTGCTGTAAAAATCATCAAGATAGTCTCCACCCCAATTGCTGCCGTCGGGTGACCAGCCACCCTTCCCCGGTTGCACCCAGGCGTAATAGCCATCAAATGCCCTCGGATATTTGGAACTCTGGTCTTTGTAAATCAAGAGCGGTGGATCGGGCCAGGACTGCGTGACTTGCCGCACCCGGTCCCAGTCTGTGCTGGCATCTTTGGGGAAGATAAAAATCACCGGCTTGCCGTTGTAACGCAGATAGGCAGAACGAGAAGGCCCGGCACTGCGGCTGATGTATTTGTCATAGAGATATTGGATGTCCACGATGACTGCATCTGTCGCGTAGCCAGGATGGTCGACGGCTTCGTCATACTGGACGGCCACCTTGAAATTATTCTGGCTGGCCACCTGCTGCAGAGTGCCGTAGCTCTGGTCTTCAAACTGTTTGCGCGGCCCATACCAGTTCACCACAAAGCCGCCGATGTTCAGCTCACGGGCCTTGGCGACCTGCTGCTTAAGCGCCTCGGGATCATGGCAGGAGTACCCAACATTGATGTGGTCTTTGGTTCCAAACCACGGCTGATAGATGGCCAGCAGCGTGGGACTGCCCTCGGGGGCCTGCATGTTGGCAAGCGACTCCCTAAGGTTAGGCTTGGCGCAGCCGAGGGCCGGTAGAAAGAAGCAGAATATTCCTAAACAGATGAAAGCTTGTCTCATGGTGATGTACCGCTCTGGTTGGATGAACCAGCAGCAGTTCGCGTTGGATGGCCCACCCTCGGTGGATTCATGGAAGGCAAGGCAACCTGTTCCCATCCCTCAAGTGAAGAAGAAGAAATTTTGTGGAACTGCTTCAATCGCCGGATTGCAGAGTTGCTGTACTTGCGTGCAGGTTCGACAGGACCTGATCAATGGTTTGGAAGAGTTGTTGGGGATTGATAGGCTTGGCGATGTAGCCATCCATGCCGGCATCCAGGCAGCGTTCACGATCGCCCTTCATTGCATGTGCTGTCAAAGCGATGATCGGAATGTGCTGCGATGTTCCCTGTTCGCGCATCCGAATCATCTCGGTTGCCTTGAGGCCGTCCACCTCTGGCATCTGCACATCCATAAGGACAAGGTCAAAGACGGACTGATCAAGCTTTTCCAGAGCTTCTTTGCCGTCGCCAGCCACAATCACTTCATGGCCTTGTTTTTCCAGCAGCCTTACCGCCAACTTCTGATTGATGACGTTATCTTCGGCCAGCAAGATTCTTAGGCGCGACGGTGGATATGGAGCATGTCTGGATTTTCCGTTGCCGGAATGCAGGCCATTCTGAAAGCTGAGTCCGTTGAGATCTCCCCCTGAAATCACATCAGGGCTGCCCTCAATCTTTGCCATCGGGCTGGCGATTGCCACCGCAGAAGATGGTACCTTACAAGTTACAGTGCAATAAAATTTCGTGCCTTTGCCTGGTTCGCTCTCCACCCAGATTTTGCCCCCCATCAGGGAGACCAGCCGGGCTGAGATTGCCAACC
>Ga0070730_10005295_pt1 | contig 11159 bp, 9 predicted proteins | sample Coa_R1_3_FD_66447 | JGI IMG/M metagenome (GOLD analysis project Ga0070730, IMG submission 66447) | Surface soil microbial communities from Centralia Pennsylvania, which are recovering from an underground coalmine fire - Coalmine... | ecosystem: Environmental > Terrestrial > Soil > Unclassified ... | reverse complement strand
CGCTTCCTTCAAGGCAACATCCAAGGGAGGAATGTCATCAGGTTTCGGTTCGGGCAGCTTGTCGGTCGGATCGATTGACGCCGCGGCCAAATCAGCATCCACGTGCTTCGAGATCGCGGTTTTCAATAACTCCTGTTGCTCCTGGAAACTGGTTTGCGCCACAATCAACGCCTGTTGGTCAGTGGCCACTTCCGACTCGGCGCGGACCACTTCAATAGGAGCCAGCGTCCCGATTTCCACCTGGCGTTTATTGTCAGCCAGCAGCTTCTCCGCGTAAGCTACTGATTGCTCTGCCACGCGGACATTCTCCTTGAATGAGAGAAGATCCGAATAGAGATTCGAAACATTCGCCACCGTCGTGATCACCTGCTGCCGAAATGTGCTGTCGGCAAGCTTAAGATCGTTCTTGGCGATGCGAATAAATTTGGCGTTGGCACGGTACCCAAAGCCGTTCAGGAGCTTCTGCGTAAAACCAAACGTCAAACCAGTGGGCACCACAGGATTGAACAAAGTGTTGAGGGATGTGGTGGATTGCCGTGTGCCGCTCATTGCAACCGCGTAGCTCGTGCCGGTAAGAAATCCCTGCGCGAAGAATGCTGAGCCGCTGGTCGTCTGATTGGTGACCACTGGGACGCCCGACACCGTGGTGAAGTTAAGAGGTGAACTGTTCCGGTCCCATCGGAAATTGAATCCGGCGACTGGATCGCAGCAGGAGGTGGTTCCGACGCTGCCCGCTCCGCTGCCGCCGGTGAGTCCACCGGCTCCGCCCGTTCCTCCTCCTCCGCCACCGCCGCTGGTTCCCGCGAACGCCTGGACGCCGCCAAATAGTCCGGGATTGATCCCGCGCGTTGCGCCTCCGCTCCTGGTCCGAAGAATATCGAGTTGGGCATACTCAAGGGTATATCGCGCAACATCGATATCCAGATTGTTTTCGAGCGCCAAGGCAATGGCATCTTCCAACGACAACTCCAGCTTACCGTTTTGGATGAGTGTTCGCAGCCGTTCCGAGTTGGTCAACGAGCCTGCGGAGACTCGAGGAGTGCTATAGGGCTCGAAAATATTCGGAAATGACCGGCTCTGTGAGTAATCTAGTTGGGCCGGACGTGTGAGCACACTTTGCCCGGAAGGCGAGGCCGTCTGGGTTTGTTGAGCGCAAAGAGTTCCCGATCCGATAAGGGTTCCCATGATCAAGCCGATGATTAACCAGCCAAAGCGATTGTATTTCATTAAATGTCCTTCTCCCTGCAAAATGAGATTTCTAAATCTTCCAAGTGCTGAATATACTTACGAATTTATTAGACGCATGGTTTCAAATAAAAGGCAGCAAACCAAATATTCCGCGGTTGCGGGGCATCCTTGTGCCGCTTTTCGGCAAATTCTGCCAGATCGGCGCGGCTACCGATTTCGGCGGGATGACCATGACGTGCGGGGATACGACTGGAATCCAACCGGGCGCGATTGACCAGCAAGTTTAGCATTGCCCTGGCGGTTTTGACAAACGTAGAGTGAGTGACGTGCCGGTGGAAACATCTGAGCATTGTATTGGCTGACCAGTCGTTCCAATAATATTCCTGCCAAATGTCCTCCATTGGATCCTTCGCTCCGTTCAGAATAACTGTTCACGCGGCTTTCTCAACCAAAAGGGTTGCACCGTTGGTGCCACCACTTCTTTCGCCTGTAAATATTTGATAAGCATAGCCCAAACATTTCTTGTGCGACAACTACGATCGATTAAACTGTCCGGTCTTGAAACTGACATGTCCGAAAGCGAACACATTTAAAACTGTCCATTGTCAGTACAAAGCTATCCGTTGTAAGTTAGGGAATTACTGGCAAGGGATCACGGACGGTTTTCCATGCGCAACATCCGCCTGCTCATCGCATACGATGGGACCGACTTTCATGGGTGGCAACGCCAACCCAATGTCCCCACCGTCCAGGCCTGCCTTGAATCAGGGCTTGAGAAACTTATTGAGGAGCGAGTCACGCTCTACGGCTCGGGTCGGACTGATGCAGGTGTTCACGCCTTGAATCAGGTGGCAAATTTTAAGATGTCTGGAAATATTCCCCCGGCAAATTTATTGAAAGCGATAAACAACCTTTTACCATCCACGATTCGCGTCAAGAACGTGGAGGATGTGGAAAAGTCGTTCCACGCGCGCTACAACGCCCTGGCAAAGACATATCGATATCGGATCTCGTTGGCGCCGGTCGCTTCGCCTTTTACGGCACGGTACGTCCACCACTATCCTTATCCACTCGACATTAAAGCGATAGCGGCGGGAGCGCGATATCTGGAAGGAGAACATGATTTTACATCGTTCGCAGGGTCAAATGGCTCGGTTCATGAATCGACCGTGCGGCCCTTGGACGATCGGGGCGACAACGTGCGGACAATATTTACTTCGCGCATTTTGTGGCGACCACGAACGTCAACCTTGATTTACGAAGTGCGGGGCAGCGGCTTTCTTCATCACATGGTTCGCAATATCGTGGGCACGTTGCTCGAGGTGGGCAGAGGGAAACTCGCGCCCCAAGACGTTCCTAAAATCCTCGAAGCGCGAGACCGCACCCGCGCCGGGCCCACCGCTCCTGCGGCCGGGCTCTGCCTGATGAGAGTGGAATATGGAGTAGTGCCGTCGTTAAGCCCAGCACGTATCGATTAAGACCAGAATGTGAACCTCAATTTCTACGATGCAACATTAAAGGCGGTAAATGAACCGCCGATTTGCACTTCTTAAAATAATTCGAGTAAGATAGTCCTGAAAAAACACAGCACGCAAAAGTATGAAGGAAAGCACTGTAAATAAAATTCCAAGTGATATCGAGAGGTAAATCTTGTGGCGCTGAACCTCAGAGAAAAAAAGCCCGGCCAGAGAGCTTGCGACGTAAAGGATGAAAAGGGCAAGCTTTGTGTGGGACATCTAAAGCGTTGGTACACTCCAGATGAAGCGATACTAAAAGAACTGGGCCCAAGCGCCGAGGTCTATCGCTGTGAGCGCTGCCATGCTCTTTACCGCGCGGCTGCGACGGACGATTCGACCGCGGGAGAAAGATTTGAACTGCACCCGGTAAATATTCTGGGAGCGTTCAGCAGAAGAAGTGACAAGTGACAGGTAGAATGACGAATTATGAATGATGAATTATGAATGAAGAAAAAAAGTCTTCCGGTTCCGAATTCATTATTCATCATTCATCGTTTCCACCTGCCACTTGCCCCTTGCCACTTTGTGAATCGTGTTGAGATTCGCCAATGGAGCAAAGCCTCATCTACGATTGGAACCGCGTCGATGGCCCGGAACTGAATCTGGCGCGGCAGCCGCTGCTGAACGATGAGACTTTACGCGACGGCCTCCAGTCGCCCTCCGTTCTCGATCCACCCATCGAAAAGAAAATTCAGATTCTCCATTTGATGGAAGCGTTGGGTATAAATTCCCTCAATCTGGGTTTGCCAGGCGCCGGGCCTCGAGCTAAAGAGGACGTGCTTCGTCTGGCAAAGGAAATCGTTGCTGGCAAACTAAAGCTTAAGGCGAATTGCGCCGCGCGCACCATTGAGTCGGACATTGGTGCGATTGCCGATGTGGCCCAAGCCACGGGCCTCGAAATCGAAGCGGCCACTTTTTTGGGTTCAAGCCCCATCCGCCAGTTTGCGGAAAACTGGACGCTTGATTTCCTGCTCCAAACAACGGATCGCGCCGTGAAATTTGCGCGCAGCCTTGGTTTGCCCGTGATGTACGTGACGGAGGACACAACGCGCGCCCGACCCGAAGCCATCAAAAAGTTGTATACCACCGCCATTGAGTGCGGTGCGCGCGCCATCGTGGTGTGCGACACGGTGGGCCACGTGACGCCGCGCGGGGTCCGCGCCCTGCTGAAGTTTGTCATCGAGGAAGTGGTGAAGCCCACGGGAGAAAAAATTCGAGTGGATTGGCATGGGCACTCTGATCGCGGCCTGGCGGTGGCCAATTCGCTCGCGGCTTTTGCGGCAGGCGCCGACCAAATCCACGCCTCAGCACTCGGCATCGGAGAGCGCGTGGGCAACACGCCCATGGACCAGATGTTGGTTAATTTGAAACTTATGGGAGCCATCGAACAGGATCTGACGAGGCTCAAGGAATATGTGTTGGCCGTTTCCGAAAGCGTGGGCGTACCCATCCCGCCCAATTATCCAGTGGTCGGCTCGGACGCTTTTAGAACGGCCACCGGAGTCCACGCCGCGGCCGTTATCAAAGCTTATAAAAAAAATGATATTCAGTTGGCCAATCAAGTTTATTCCGGCGTGCCCTCGCACTGGTTTGGCATGGCTCAGAAAATTGATATCGGGCCAATGAGTGGCAAGTCGAATGTGATATTCTGGCTGGAGCAACGCGGCATCGCACCCACTGACGAATTAGTGGAAAAAATTCTTGCTCGCGCCAAACAGTCAGACCGGCTGCTGACAGAAAATGAGATAATGGAACTTGCCGCCAGCCCGGCATGAGGCACAGGCCGAGGTTGCTCAGAATAAGGAGATTGACATGGCTTTGATGAAGACTTCCAACCCCGCTCTCAATCGGATGGACGTTGCCCAGGACGGACAGATCATGGACGCCGAATCTGCCATGACCCTGCAGGGCACCATCAATAAGACGGGAGTCCTATTTATCCTGCTGGCGATCTCCTCCGCTCTCACCTGGAACATGTTCAAGTCCGATCCCACGGGCATGGCGATGCCTATCGCCATGGTGGCGGCCATCGGCGGATTTATTGTCGCCCTGGTGACAATTTTCAAAAAAGACTGGGCGGGATTCACCGCGCCCTTGTACGCGATTCTCGAAGGGTTGTTTCTGGGCGCGACTTCCGCGCTTTTCGAAGTGCGCTACCACGGCATCGCCATTGAGGCTGTGGGGCTGACCTTCGGTACATTGCTCGCCATGCTCATCGCTTATTCATCCGGCCTCATCCGTCCATCGGAGAATTTTAAGATGGGAATCGTGGCGGCGACGGGAGGAATCGCGCTCCTCTACCTGGCCACCATCCTGCTGGGTTTCTTCGGCGTGCAAATTCCGTACATTTACGGCAACGGACCCATCGGCATTGCCTTCAGTCTTTTTGTCGTAGGACTGGCGGCTCTCAATCTGGTGCTCGATTTTGATCTCATCGAATCAGCCGTCGCGGCTCGCGCGCCCAAATACATGGAATGGTACGGCGCTTTTGGATTGATGGTCACTCTGATCTGGTTGTACCTGGAAATGTTAAGACTGCTTGCAAAAATTAACAGCCGGGATTAACCCGGCCCGCGTTCGGAAATCCCAACTCCCACATGACAACAGATTGAGCTGTCGCCAGGGCGATGCATCTAAAAGCGGCAATAAATTTTGGAAAGTGACTTCTGCCATAAAATCGCGTCAAGCGATTTTCGGCAATCTTTTCTTGACTTGCCGCCGGCCTCTTGTCAATCTCCACGTTTCGTATGACCCAACGGACAAAGGCAGAAATTCTACTCGTCATTGTGACGTTTATTTGGGGCTCGACTTTTGTCATCGTCAAGGAAGCCCTGAATGACGCCTCGCCGATTCCCTTCCTGGCACTGCGCTTTACGGTTGCCGGGGTCTTGCTGTTCTTTGTTCTCAAGAGTGGCTCCATGGATCGCAGCGCAATTGTGCCGGGGCTTATCCTGGGTATGTTCCTTTTCGGTGGATACATTTTTCAGACTTCGGGCCTGAATTACACTACCCCTTCAAAGGCCGCCTTCATCACAGGATTCAGCGTGATCCTGGTGCCTCTCATCATGTTGCTTCAGGGCGCGCGAATGAACAGCGCCAACATTGCCGGAGGGCTGCTGGGGCTGGCCGGTCTTTATTTTCTAGTGCTGCCTTCGGGATTGGGCGCCGTGAATCGCGGCGACGTCCTGGTGCTTTTCGGCGCCATATCTTTTGCAGTGCACATTGTTCTGGTGGGGAAGTACACGCTAAAGTTTTCATTTCAACATCTTGTGCCCATGCAAATTTTGACAGTGGGTGTGGTATCGATTGCGGCCCTTCCATTTGATCGATCTTTCAAGTTGCAATGGACCGCCGGCCTCGTTCTGGCGTTGGTAGTCACGTCCATCCTCGCGACAGGCTTTGCTTTTTCCGTTCAAAACTGGGCGCAACAATACACACCGCCCGCGCACACTGCTCTGATCTTTGCCCTTGAACCCGTATTTGCGGCCATCACTTCGATTGTGGTCGTCCGCGAGCGCCTGGGTGGAAAGGTTATTGTCGGCTCGGGCCTTATCCTTGCCGGAATGGTCATCTCCGAAGTCTGGGGAGGCAGCACTCCTTCACCGGTAGAGGGTTAATCGTTCCCGTTCCTTAGGATAATTTCGCGATGCCTTGCCTGCAATTTAGCCGGTTCACCATACCGCTGGAATGAGTAGACCCAATCCATAACTAAATGGAAATAATATGGTTACTTCATTAATTGTCGCCTGGCCACCTCCCATCTCCGCCTTGCATCTAAACATAATTATGACTGCAGTGGAGGAAAATTCGAAATCTGCCCGCTGTCATAAGGAGTAATCTACTTTTTTTCTTTAGAGAATGGATTTCAAAGCGATATGATTGGCTAGGACGGTCTCGGAATTTTAAGCTGGAGTAATCCGGCGAGGAGATAAACTATTATGAAAACAAACTATCTGTTGGTTTCAGCTTTAGCGGTTTCTCTCAGTTTCGGTAGCATTTCATTGTTTGCGCAACGCGGCGGAGGCGGCCATGGTGGTGGAGGTGGTGCAAGCGGCCAAGGCGCCGGCGGCGGAGCGGGCAGCATGGGTGGTGGCGGTGGATTCGGTGGCGGAAGAGGTATCGGAGGGAGTGGCAGCGGAGGCGGGATGGGCAGCCGAACTAATTCAGAGGGCCGCAATGGCACTTCGACGGGAATGAGCCGAAGCGGATCCTCGCTCGGCAAGCAGTCGCCGACGGATATTCTGTCAAAAACTCCGCAATTGTCCTCCAGGCTCCAGTCGCTGCTTCCCGCAGGGACTAACCTGACCGACGCGGCTTCTGGGTTTAAAAACCTTGGCCAGTTCGTTGCCGCAATTCATGTCGCACACAACCTGGGGATCTCTTTTAACGACCTCAAGGCGAAAATGATTTCCGGCGAAAACCTTGGACAGGCAATTCACACTCTGGACCCGAACGTAAATGCAAAGCGCGAGGCCAAAAAGGCGAACAAGCAGAGCAAGAACGACCTTAACGAGGCAGCGGCCAATTTCCAATCGAATTCGTAACTTGGAATTTCCTTATTTTAGGACAAATGCCTCGAATCAATGCGAGCCGGCGCTAAGGAGTGCCGGCTCGCTTCTTTTGCCACGCCATGTAGAGATTTTCTATCATCATACATAAAGCTATACAATTCCTGGGCGCCGTCTATCACCTTGCTGATTATAATCCTTGCCCCAATAATTATCGCCCGGGCGCCAGAATGGGCGTGCGTGGGTTCCTGCAGTAAAGCTATGCCTGCGAGAAAACTTTTGCCTGCCGTACCTTTGGGCTTGCGCGCGGCTCTCCGCGGTGACATTATGTCAATGGGAGCAGAAGTAACTTATGGCCATCCCAATGCGTCAAACGAGTGTAGAATCCAGAAAATGAACGCAGGGCGCAAGGGCCCATTAGTATTTCCGGGCGTGAGGTAACGAATGAGCATGAATGGTCGTCGCACCATGGCGGCATTACTGATCGGCGGAACGCTGGTCATAGGGATTCTGATTGGAACTCTCCTATCGCACGGCGTTCGGGCTGCTCGACCTTTTGCCGTCGCGCCTGATGCCACTCTTCTGCCGCTACCTTCGCCAGTTGAGCTTTCCAATTCTTTCGCCAAGGTCGCAGACAGTCTTGAGCCCGCCGTGGTCAATATCAACACGGAATCCACCATCCACGTCGCCCGCCGGGGACCTCATTCACCCGGCGATTCCACTTTTGAAGATTTTTTTGACAAGTTTTTCCAGTTTGGTCCCCAGGATGGCCTTCCGAATGATCTCAGCCAGCAGAGCCTGGGCTCGGGCGTAATCCTTGACACGCACGGGTACGTCCTCACCAACTATCATGTGGTCATGCAGGAAGGTGAAGACCGGCCTGTGGACCGCATCCGAGTTCAGCTTCATGGTGATGACAATAGCAAAGGTTATGAAGCGAAGATCATTGGGACGGACAAGTGGACGGATCTCGCAGTTATAAAAATCCACTTGGATAGAAAACTTCAAGCCGCCCAACTCGGGGATTCGGATTCGATGAGGGTGGGGGATTGGGTGCTCGCCATCGGCAGCCCGTTTGGCCTTGACTCCACTGTGACGGCGGGAATCATCAGCGCCAAAGGCCGTGATATTGAGGGCGGTCCGGAAGGGCAGTTCAAACGGTTCATTCAAACCGATGCTGCCATCAATCCTGGAAATAGCGGCGGGCCCCTGGTGAATCTGGCGGGCCAGGTCATCGGCATTAACACCGCGATTGCCACGCGCCACGGGTCGTATGACGGAGTAGGTTTCGCTATTCCGTCCGACACGGTTCGTAAAGTTTACAATTCCCTTATTTCCGTGGGATCTGTGCCGCGCGGCGCCATCGGCGTTTCGTTTTCCAATATTAACAATCCTGTACTGTTGCACAGTTTTGGGGCGGACCACGGTGTGGTGGTGAATGGCGTGGAGCCCGGCAGCCCCGCAGACAACGCCGGTCTGAGACGCGGCGACGTGATCACCTCCGTCGATGGAAAACCTATTTCGAATGGCGACGAATTGGTCGCCATTGTGTCTGATTCGCTGGGGGAGAAAATTCAATTGGGCTACGTTCGCGACAAGAAAACGATGTCGGCCCAAGTGAAGGTGGGGGATCGCAATAAAGTTATAAGTGGTTTGAGTGCTCCTCCAGACAGCCAGGAAGGCGAACAGGGCGGCAATGAAGGCGGAGGCATTCTGGGGGTTACTGTGAGGAACCTCACTCGCGATCAGGCGCAGGAAGTTTCCACCCAACTACACCTGAACGGCACGCAGGGTGTGCTGGTGACCGATGCGCAGGCGGGTGGCTTCTCGTCTGAGATGGGTTTGCAACGCGGGGACGTGATCCTGAGCATCAATCAAAAAGTGGTGGCTTCAGTAGATGATTTTAACCGTGCCCAGACTCAACTCAAGTCCGGCTCGGATGTGGTCTTCCTGGTAGCCCGGCGCACGCAACGAACATTCACAACCTTGTACCTGGCGGACCGTCTTCCATGAAACACCGCCAAAGGAGTCGAAGTTGATATCTGGCACTTATAAATTTCGATGGACGACCCCGAAACAAGTCGCTGCGATTCTGGTTGCTGTAACTTGCCTGTTCGTAGGAGTGGAAAGCAAGGGCGCTCCACCGCGGGCGAGATCAGCAAAAAGTAAGGCCAAAAGTTCCAGCAGTAAAAAGAAGACGTCAACTCACTATCGATCTTCTTCCACCAAACCGGCAAAGAGATCCACGCATTCGCGGAGGAAATCTACTTTACGTTCTACTAAAGGGAGAAGGCGGGGACTTCCCAGGAGTAGCCGGGCGCGCCTTGCGGCATTGCACCTTGAACCGCAACGAGTGGAAGAGATTCAGGAAGCCCTGATTCGCGAAGGGCTTTTGCAAGGACCGGCCACCGGCACCTGGGATGATGCAACTCGAAATGCCATGCGAAGCTACCAGGAGAACAACGGTTTTTCCCCCACCGGTCTGCCCGACGCAAAATCCTTAATGCAGCTTGGCTTGGGCCCCCATCCTTTGCCCGAAGACGTCAAGCCTGCCGCCGCTGCCCAGGCAAGTGTCAACCCTACCGCAAAACCTGACCCCAAGTGACGTCTGAATTTGGAAATGGGCTGCGCACGTTGGCTGATAGAGCTACGGTTGCTAAATTCCATACCCGTTTTCCTAGCTTCTCGCGCTTCCAGGTTCTGATTTCGGTCTTAGTTTTTAGGCATCAATTTGAGCCCGTTGCAGTTTGCCGCTAAAGTCCACGTACACCGATTTCCATTCCGAATAGAAATCGAGCGCAGCGGTGGCGGCCTCGCGGTGGCCGTTGCCCGTCTGCTTGGTGCCTCCGAAGGGCAGATGAGTCTCGGCGCCGATGGTTGGAGCGTTCACGTAGAAAATTCCGGTTTCCATGTCTCGCATGGCTTTAAAAGCATTGTTAACGTCCTGGGTATAGATGGATGACGAAAGTCCGTAAATCACGCTGTTTCCGATTTCGATGGCGTGTTCCAGGCTGTCACAGGGAATCACCGAGACAACGGGGCCGAAAATTTCTTCTCTGGCCACGCGCATCTTCACGTCGCAATCGCCGAATATCGTAGGCGCGTAAAACCATCCATTCGCCAGGTTGCCCTCTGTCAAACGGTGGCCGCCGCAGAGTAGTTTGGCGCCTTCGTTCTTCCCGATGGCAACGTATTCCTCCACCGTTTTCAACTGACTTTCGTTGATCAGCGGCCCCACTTGCACGGCAGGATCGAGCCCGTTGCCCACGCGCAGCGAGCGGGCGCGCTCGACAAACCGCTCGATAAATTCACCATAAACTTTTTTGTGGACGGCCACGCGGCTGGCTGCGGTGCATCGCTGGCCCGTGGTCCCAAAACCGCCCCAGAGAGCTCCATCGACGGCGAGATCGATTTTGGCGTCATCCATTACGATAATGATGTTCTTGCCGCCCATTTCGAGGCATGAATGTTTGAAAGTTTCAGAGCAGGCGCGTGACACTGTCCGGCCCACCTCCGTCGAGCCAGTGAATGATACGAGGCGAACGTCATCGTGGGTCATCATCGGCTCGCCCACTTCACGCCCCGAACCAGTAACCAAATTCACCACACCGCGCGGGATTCCCGCCTCTTCGAGCGTTAGCACCAGGTTGTAGGTGGAAAGCGGCGTGTCCGTAGCTGGCTTCAGCACCAGCGTGTTCCCGCAGATCAGCGCCGGCATCGTCTTCCAGGAGGGAATCGCCATGGGAAAATTCCACGGCGTGATGAGCGAGCAAACGCCGATGGGGCTGCGCACGCTCATGCAGAATTTGTCCTTCAGTTCAGACGGGGTAGTCTGGCCGAATAGCCGCCGGCCTTCACCCGCCATGTAAAACGTCATGTCGATGGCTTCCTGAACGTCCCCGCGTGTTTCGTCCAGAACTTTTCCCATTTCCCGCGTCATCTGTTC
>Ga0070730_10005294_pt1 | contig 11162 bp, 9 predicted proteins | sample Coa_R1_3_FD_66447 | JGI IMG/M metagenome (GOLD analysis project Ga0070730, IMG submission 66447) | Surface soil microbial communities from Centralia Pennsylvania, which are recovering from an underground coalmine fire - Coalmine... | ecosystem: Environmental > Terrestrial > Soil > Unclassified ... | reverse complement strand
CGTCGGGAGCTCGGCGTGGATCTCGCCCGGCTCCGAGCGCAGCGTCAGCGGGAACCCACTCTCCTTCAGCAGGTCGAGCATGCGGTGGTTGTCGGCCTTGACCACGGCCTCGAACACCTCGACGCCCGCCCGCGCCGCGGCATCCGCGAGCTGCGCGAACAGCAGCAGGCCGAGACCGCGTCCCTGGTGCGAGTCGGCGACGGCCAGGCCCATCTCCGCGCGGCGGCCGCCGGTGAGGATGTAAACCGCATGGCCCACGACGTCGGCACCCGTCATCGCCACCAGGCCGAACTGGGACTCGTAGTCGGAGATGACCAGGCGCTTGGCGATCTCCGAGACGTTGGTCGGCGCGCCGAAGAAGCGAAACGCCTGAGACTCGGGCGACAGTCCGGCGTAGAAGGCGGTGAGCGCCGCCTCGTCGCCCGGCTGCAGCCCCCGCACCGCGACCGTCGACCCGTCCTTCAGGACGACGGTCGCTTCAGGTGCCGGCGGCGCGCTGCTCACGTGCAACGCGCAGGCTAACGTCCCTAGGCCTTCATGGAGCCAGGGAAGACGAAGTAGAAGAGCAGGCCGACCAGGATCAGGTAGCCGAGCAGCACCAGGGTCCACCCCATGTTGTGGCGGATGACTGCGCCTTCGTTGCGAACGTAGCTCGTGGTGGATACGCCAACGCTGGTGGTCTGTGGAGCGATCGGCTTGCCGACCTCGGCGCCCACCGAGTTCAACGTTGGGAGCAGGAGAACGGGGAAGCCGAGTATCTGGCCAACCGTCTTCTGAAAGGCGCCGAACAGGGCATTAGTCGAGGTGTTGGAACCGGACAGCGCAACGCCGATCCACCCGACGATCGCGACGATCAGGATGTACCAGGCCCCGATGCTTGAGAATCCTTTGGCCATCGAATTGGCCATGCCCGAGTAGTTGAAGACGTTCGCAAGGCCGAAGATGAAGACGCCGACGAGCAGGGCGCCCCACATCTGCTGGAAGGTCTTGGCGAAGACGCCGGGTATCACCGTCGCCCATTTCGGTCGCATCGCGATGGTGGCGAAGATCACGATCAGAAACCACGAGACCATGATCGACGTGCCCGCGATGCCCGGCGCCCAGATGAAGGCGACGGATCCGCTCTTGTGGCTGATCGACGAGATGAAGCCTGCGGTCGCCTTGTACGGCGTGTACTTCGGCAAGCCGGACCAGGGCCCCGTCCACAGGGCGACGACGATAATCAGGATGATGAACGGCGCCAGTCCGAGCCACATGTCGCGTCGGGCTACCTGCGGCGTCGCTGCGCCGCTTGGCGTGAGGCCCCGCTCAGGCCGCACCTCGACCCCGCCGTAGCCCAGAGTATCCGAGGGCCTCCAGACGCGCAGCAGGACCAATAGCGCGATGAAGCAGACAAGCGAACCGACGACGTCAGGAAGGTAAGGGCCGAGGAATTGCGATACCGGGAACTGGCCGGCGATGTAGGCGAGCGAGCCCACGACCGCGAGCGGCCACCCGGTACGGATTCCGCGCCAGCCGCTGACCAGATAGATCAACACCCACGGTGGCAGCAATGCGAGCACCGCCACGACCTTGCCGACCGACGCCGAGAGAGCGAGCAGGTTAAGGCCGGTGACCGCTGCCAGGCCGATGATCGGAGCCCCCAATGCGCCGTACGACACGGGTGCGTTGTTGGCGATGGCCGCGACGCGGATGGCGTCTATCTCGATGATGCCGAACGCGATGAGCATCGGCGCCACGACCGCCCACGGGTAACCGAACCCGACCAGGCCTTCGAGCAGTGCGCCAAGCGCCCACGCGAGGAGGATCGCCTGCACGCGCACGTCACCCGTCGCCTGGTCGAGTAGCCATTCCTTGAACTTGTCGAACAGCCCAGTGAGGACCAGCGTGTTGAAGATCACGACGCCCCAGAACGTGATCCAGTCCACGCTCCATACTCCGGTGGCGCTGCCGAGCACGTAGGCCCGGAAGGCTCCGTCGGCAGGCGCGCCCCAAAGGAAGATGCCCAGGGCCAAGGTCACGATCGAGCCGATGATCACGGCCAGCCAGGCCGTGACGCGAAACAACGCCAGTAGCACCAACAGGAGTGCGACCGGCACGAGCGCGACCAGCGTCGTGAGTAGCAGGTTTCCGGCCGGGTCGATGGCCTGAGTGAAAGCAAGAAACATATCCGTCCCCCTTTCGCCCGGCCCCCAGCCGGGCCTTACCTTGTGCGTCAATTCAAAACGAACCAGGCGGCGTTTGCAAGTTGAGCCTTGGACGAAGGTCGGGCTAGGGCTGCGCGGCCTCGTCGGGCAGGAGCCACGGGAGGGCCTCGCCCAGGGGCCGGACCAGGGTGGCGTACTGCTCGGGCGTGGTGAGGTCGGCCGCCACCAGCGCCAGGGCCGCGGCGAACGCGGCGTCCTCCGCCTTGTGGCCGATTTCGCCGTGCTCGGCCTTCCAGGACACAAGCGCCTCGCCCGACTCGGTGAGGCCGAAGAGGGAGCTGCGGAACGCGTCCCAGGCCGCCCCCCGATCGTTCTTTTCGATGGCGTGCGTCGCCGCCTTCTCCGCGGCGTGAAACGCCGGCAGGCCGTGGGCGCCGACATGCCTGTCCCAACCGTGCGCGGCGCGCTCCACACCGGCGGGACCCATGACGCGGACGTCGGCGATCAGGCGCGCCAGCGTCCGCTCGTGCTCCGGGAATCCGTAGCCCTCGGCGTCCATGAGCAGTTAGCGTAACCGGCTCGCGAGCACGAGCGAGGCCGGCCCGGCGCGGAGGCGGCGGCGCCACCCCGGCCGCGTCACCAAGCGTTCGAGGTCGAATCCCGCGCTCGCGAGGGCCTGACGCAATACTCCGACGTCGATCGGGTGATAGCGCGCTGCAAGCGCCGGGTGGCCGACGTTCGCGTAGTAGTCCCTCGATCGCGCCACCGACTTCGCGGTTTCGCCCGCGTTCGGATACAGCGGAGAGTCGAGCGCGATCAAGAGGCCCCCTGGCCGCAGGACCCGGGCCGCCTCGCGGACGGCGGCGTCGATCGGCGCGTAATGCAGCGACGCGGCATAAAGCACACCATCGGCGGCGTGGTCGCGCACTGGCAGTCGCAGCATGTCGCCGCGCACCGACAGCCCGTGCTTCGCCCGCACGTCCAGCAGGTCGATCGCGATCACCTCAGCGCCTGCTAGCATCCCGGCCGCCCAGCCTCCGCCTGACCCGACATCGAGCACCAGCGGCGCGTCCCCGAGTCTCCCGCTCAGGATTCGGGCGGTCTCCGCAACGCCTTTGGTCCGCCCGCGCCACAGGCCTGGATGACCGCCGGCGGGATCTTCGTGGCCTTGCTCATCGACCCAGCCCTCGAGAATGCGAAGCCGGCGGTACTCCCCGGCGAACCAATCGGCTTCGGTCCGAACATCGTCCGAGAGCAGGTCGACGACGCCGCCTGGGCTGCGCAAGTGGCGGCCGCACCGTGGGCATGAGTCGTTCTCCGGCTCGGGGCTCGCGCCGCAGACCGGGCACTGAAGGGCCGCATACCGCCGGTCGGTCACTGCTTGCGCCCGGCCCGCAGCCCGCCCACCAGGTATGCCAGCCCGAGCAGCGTCTTGGTGCCCTCGTTGAGGGCCTCGTCGAGCGGAGAGCACGCCCTCGCACAGCCCGGACCGGCGAGGATCGCCGAGTTCGCCTCGAAGCCGGTCGCGATCCACGCAAGCGTCAGCACCGCGGTCGCGAGGAGGAGCCGGAGGTCGGGAACGACGCCCCTTACCTGGGCGAGGACGATCCAGCCGGCCAGCGCAGCGGCGAGCCAGGCGAGGTATCCGGGCGACCATCCGTGAAACAGCGCGCCGAGGGCCACGAACCCGACCTCGTAAGCCGACGCCCACGCCATCACCGTGATCAGCGCGGTGAGAGGTGACCGGCGGCGCCAGGTCACCAGAGCGGCGATTACGAGGGCGGTGACGATCGTGCTCACGCGGATCGCGCCGAGCCCGGGCAGCCACAGCCACGGCCACTGGAGGCTCAGCGGAGCAGCCGAGGGACCCAGCCGAATCGAGACAGCGCGTACGGCCCGGGCCCCGACACGATGACCTGGGCGTTGACGAGCACAGCGAGGTAGTAGAGCCAGCGGAAGCCGTCGTCCTGGACCTGGAACGCCACCACGAGCGCGAGGTTGGCCGCGAGCAGGAGACCGAGCAAGCCGGCCCAGCGGGTGGTGAATCCGACCACGAGGAGCACGCCCACCACGGTCTCGCCGATCGTCTGCAGGATCGCGAACGGGTACCAGTTCGGCGCCACGACGTTGATGAGGATCTCGCGCAGGCCGGGAATGGGGTTCGCCGCGCCGGCCGACTCCATCAGGCCCTTCATCCAGCCCACCCCGGTCCATTTGGTGCTCGCGAAGTACAGCCAGTAGATTCCGACGGTGAATCGGAACAGGCTCGGCCAGGCCTCGCTCATGCGCTTCACGCGCGTCGAACGCTACCTCAGCGCGCGCAGGACCGGGTCCGTGGCTAGCTGGAAGGCGCGGGCCGCCGGCTTCATGTGCATCTTGTTCAGCCGGTGCTGGATCGCGCCTTTGAGGATCGCGGCGCGCAGCTTGTGCTCGGAGAAATCCGTGTTGAACAGCAGGCGATTGTGCCGGACCTTGTGCCACTCGCCGTGCTGCCTGCGCTCGCGCACCCTTTCATAGAAGCCCGTGCCCGGGAGCGGGTACGCGATCGTGTAGCTGACGTAGTCGAGCGGCAGGCTGCTCGAGAAGTTGATGCTTCGGATCAGCGAGTCGGTCGTTTCGCCGAGGTAGCCGACCATGAAGAAGCCCGCCGCCTTGATCCCGGCGGCCACGCACGCCTCGACTGCGGCGCGGGCCTGGTCGGGCGTGATGCCCTTCTTCATCTCTTTGAGCACGTTCTCGTCGCCTGACTCGATGCCGAAGAAGATGCGCTTGCAGCCGGCGCGGTGCATCTGGTCGAACAGGGCCTTGTCGACGTGGGTGACGCGGCTGAGGCACTCCCACGTCAAGGGCAGGTGCGCCTCCTCGATCGCCCGCGCCAGCTCGAAAGTGCGCTTGTAGTTCAGTGTGAACAGGTCGTCCGACATCCATATGTGGTCATAGCCGAGCCCGGCGATCTCGCGCATCTCCGCCACGACCGACTCGACCGGCCGCGCGCTGAACAGGTCCCCGAAGACGGACTTGTGGCAGAAATCGCAGCGGAACGGGCAGCCTCGAGTCGACATCAGCGGCGTGGTGGCGTCCTTCCAGTGATGGCGCCAGTAGGCGATGTACTGGTCGTTGGGGATGTCGCCGCGATACGGCAGCGGAAGGTGCGTCATGTCCTTGGTCCGCTCCCGGGCGGTGCTCTTGACCACGCAGCCGTCGCGCTTGAACACGACGCCCGGAATCTCCTCGAAGCGCCGGTCGTCCAGGTGCTCCATGATCCGGACGATCGTCTCCTCGCCTTCGCCGACGGCGACGAGGTCGAACGCGTCGACGAAGGTCTCGGGCTCGCCCGACGGGTAGGGGCCGCCGACCACCGTCAGCGCCTTGCCCCGCACCTGCGCGGCGAGGGAAAGAGCCTCGTCCTGCATCGTGATCATGCAGTAGATCCCGATCACCGAAGGCTGAAGCCTCTCGATCTCCTCGAGCACTTCACGCCGCTCGAGGAAGGTGTGGTCGATGTGCCTCACGGTGTAACCGGCCTGGCGCAAAGACGCGCTCAGGTACATCAGGCCGAGCGAGGGCATGATCCAGTGGCGGCCCTGCGCCGGCGCCCTTTGGGGATAGACAAGCACGACGTCGGTCCTGGTCACTGCGATCACCTCGCTTCTTGAACCTTGATGGCGTAGGCCGTCCCGGTGAACGGCCCGGTGAACATGTAGTCGAGCCCGGCCCAGTCGAAGCCCGGTTCCGAGAGCTCGCGTCCGGCGAACAGCTGCGCACCGGCAAGCGCCGGCAGCGACCATTCGACGCCGAGGTCCGCCGACCGCAGGCGCGCCCAGTCGCCCTGCATGGGCTCCCAGATCCCGAACCGCGGGCCGATGAGCGTCTGCGTCGGGTCCGCCGCGTCGTCGAACGCCGCCGACTCCTCGTTGAGGATGGCGACCTGCGTGTAGCCGGGCTGCATGGCAAGCACGCGGACCACGACCGAGATGCCACCGGAGCCGGCCGTGTACGTCACCTCGATGCGGCCGCGCGACTGGATGGGCACGAACGCGTAGTCGTGCACGGCGTCGCCGCCGATCTCGTCGAGCTCGTAGGTGGAGCGCCAGATTGCCTGGCCGCCCGCCGAGAGGTCGAGGACGCTGGCGGTCTTCGAATACACCCAGCCGTCGGGGTAGTGGACGATCGGCACGCCGAATCCCATGCCTTCGCCGGCGGCGCTGCGGCCGTTCACAATGAGGGTCACCCCTTTGGCCAGCGGCGAGGTCTTGCCCTCCTGGGGCGCCGGCCGGACCGCGGCGTCGACACCGGGGAAGAGCGACTGCTGGTCGAGCGCGGCGCCCAGCCTGTAGGCGAAGACCCGCTTGCCGCCGGGCGCCTGGTAGTAGCGCTGGTCGCCGAGCAGCTCGAACGGCGCGCTCGCGTTGCCGGAGGCAAGCTCGGGGAACACGGCGGTCGCGCGGTAGTAGCTGATGTCCTCGACGACCAGCTCGCTGACGCCGTGCGCGCGGATCCAGGCGATCGCCTGGTCGCGGTCGAGGGGCAGGACCTGCGAACCGGTGATCTGCTCCGGCGGCTTGCCGCTGTAGTAGGCGACCACCGGTGAGTCCGTGATGAGCATCCCCGGGCTTCCCCCGGCCGCGCGGCCCGCGGCGACGAGGCCTGAATCCGCCGCGCCAAAACCGGTGAACACGGGAAGGAAGGCGATGGCCAGGAGCGCCGCGGCTCCGACGGCGGCCAGCCTGGCCACCGCCGGGTGGCGGTCCAGCGCGGCTGCGGCCAGGAGCGCGAGCGAGGGCAGGGCGGGGTACAGGTAGCGGTGGCTCCCCGTGTACGCGCCGACGGCGACGAGCACCAGGATCGCGGCCAGGTACACGAGCGCGGGCACGTAGAGGTAGCGCAGCGCCGCCGAGGGCTGGCGGACGGCGATCACGAGGCCGACCGCGCCCAGGACGACAAGTGGGAGGGCGGCCAGACCGAAGGTCGACACCAGCTCTGACACCCGCGACAGTGGGTCGCCGGGAAGGCTGCCGCGGGCGATCGCCGACGCGACCTCCTGCGCGCCGCGCTCCAGCGAGCGGGAGATTGGCGGCAGTCCGATCGGGAGCGCCAGCACGGCCACGACTGGAATGGCAAAGACCGCAGCGCCTACGCGGCGGCGCTGCGGCGGCGCCGACCTCTGCAGCAGGGGCGAGGCGAACTCCACCGCCGCCATGCCGGCCGTGGCCCCCAGGAAGATCCAGGCCTTCGTCGAGGTCGCGCATGCGAGCACCGCGAGCAGGGCCGCCAGCTTCATGCGTGAACGCATCGCCGCCAGCGCCGCGCCGCAGAGGAGGGCGGTCACGAGGGGCTCGGCCACCGTCGCGCTGGCCGTGAACAGGAAGACCGGGTTGAGGGCAAGCAGCGCGACCGCGAGCCGGCCCTGCCGCGGGTTGGGCGCCAGCTTGTAGACGACCCCGAGCGTGACGACGCCCATCGCGACGCCCGCGAGCCGAAGCGTGTCGATGTGCCAGAGCCCGACCACCCGCAGGATGCTCGCGGCGAGCACGTGGTAGCCCGGGAGCCACGTGTCCTCCATGCCGAACAGGGGGTCGTGCAGGTGCCCGGTCGCGGCGAGGTTGGCGGCGACGAGCCAGTGGCCGAAGCCGTCCTCGAAGGGTTGCGGCACCTGGGCGCCCACCAGGAGCAGCAGTCCCGCGGCGCCGAGCAGGCCGATCGCAGGCGCCGCGCCGCGCAGGCTCGCGAGCGCCCGCCTGCCGAGGCTGCGCAGAGCGATCACCTCGACCAGCTCGACCACGCTCAAGGCGGCGACGGTGACGAAACCGATCGCGAAGATGCTGGTGTAGAGCGCGATCACGCCCTTGCCCAGGGCCAGCGCGAACGGCACCATGGCCAGGGCGGCGACGCCGATTGCGGCCTCACCCACGACCCTCGGGTCGCCCACCCGCACGTAGGCCTGGTCCCGCCATTCCTGGCCCCGGCGAACGATCTGGTACTTGGGGGTGCGGATGAACTCGCCGCCGCCCCTGGTCGCCCTGAGCAGGGACAGCAGGACGGTGAAGCTCATGCCGGCCCCGACCACCTGGCAGAAGAGCGCCGGCGCCCCCGACCACCAGGGCCGGCCTCGCCGGGTCTGGGCGACCATGAACCCGATCCACGGCGACGCCCCAATGAGGTTGATCCAGACCGCGGCCGCCGCGAGCTGCCACGGGTAGGCCATCCGGGCCATGGCGAAGATCAGCCATGGGTAGCAGGCCAGCTGGAGCAGCATCAGCGGGCCGACGCTGTACGCCAGCAGGTGCACGGCCGCCTGCAGCTTCACCGCCGCGCGGTTGCGGCTGCGCAGCACGGGGACCATCAGCCGGAACGCGGCCTGGAAGCTCCCCGTGGCCCACCGCGACTGCTGGCGGCGGTACGCGTCCATCGACACCGGGAGCTCTTCGGGCACGACTAGGTCCTCGAGGTACGCCGCGCGCCAGCCGCGCAGCTGCGCTCGGTAGCTCAGGTCCAGGTCTTCCGTCAGCGTCGCCGCGCTCCAGCCGCCCGCGTCCTCGATGGCGGCTCGCCGCCACACGCCGGCGGTGCCGGTGAAGTTCGTGAAGTAGCCGCTCGCCGAGCGCACGGCCTGCTCGACCAGGAAGTGAAAGTCGATCGCCATCGCCTGCAGCCTCGTGAACCACGAGTAGCCCTCGTCGAGGTGGCCCCACCGGGCCTGCACGAACCCGATCGCGGGATCCTCGAAGACGCCCATCGTCCGGTGCAGGAAATCCGCCGGCGGCACGAAGTCGGCGTCGAAGATGGCGATGAAAGGCGCGGCGGTGAGCTTCATGCCCTCGGCCAGGGCTCCCGCTTTGAAGCCGACCCGGTTGTCGCGCCGCACGTGCGTGATCTGGAGGCCCCGTCTGCGCCATCTTGCGACCCGGGCCGCGACCATCGTCCGGGTGTCGTCGTCGGAGTCGTCGAGCACCTGTACCTCGAGGCGGTTCGCCGGCCACTCGATCCCACAGACGGCGTCGATGACGCGGTGGGCGACGTAGCGCTCGTTGTAGACGGGAATCTGCACGCAGACCGCCGGCTCCTCGCCGCGCTCGGCCGGCTTGTGACCGGCCGGCTTCAGGCGCGTCGCGCGCCAGGTGAGGTACAGCAGGTTCACCCCGAAGGCGAGCAGCAGCAGGCTCGTCACCGCGAGCACGGCCACGACCGCCGCGGTCACCGGCACTGACCGTCGATCTCGTCGAACAGGGTGTACGGCCGCATCGTCTCGCGCACGAACGCGACGCGCGCCAGCGCGTCGGGCCGGTTCCGCCGCGTCCACTGCATGTACCGCCAGGCCGCCTGCCCGACCACTCGGGCGGCGCCGTCCATGGCCGCGGGGAAGAGCCACCGGGGCACGCGCGGGCGCGGCGCGGGCTCGATCGCGAGCGGCGCCCCCTTGCTCGCCAGTTGAGGAAAGTGGTCGAGGAGGGCCGGGTTGCGGTCGACGATCTCCCGGAACAGTTCGAAGCCGTAGACGGGCTCGGACACCATGAGCTCGAAGGCCATGCCTTCGTCCTGCCGTGCCAGCGGCGCGAGCTGCGAGCGCTCCAGGATCAGGTTGGCGGTCATCAGCCGGGGGGCGACCGGCCGGCGCGTGAGGTCGTCGACGGGCTTGGAGCGATGCGCGAGCGCATGCAGCACACCAAGGACGTTGACCGCGACGTAGGCCAGGTGACGGTGACCGTCGTCGACCACCAGGTTCAGGTCGACGTCGTCCGACTCGCGAAAGCCGCCGCTGGCCAGTGAGCCGGCGATCCACACGCTGCGAATGAACGGTGCGCACGCGACGAGGGCGCGCACGAACCGCTGCGTCATCGCGATGTATGCGCCGGCATGGGCGCTGTGCCCGGACGCGCGGTCGAGAATGCGAGCGGCGTGCTCGGCTCGCTCGCGATCGAGGACGAGGTCGTGGACGATCGCCAGCTCGCGCGAGGCGGCCGCCGCGCCGAGGACGTCGGCTTCGGAGACCGGCCCGCCCAGGCACAGCTCGCCGAGCCGCGCCGGCTTCAGTGCGTAGCCTCTTCGCCGGAGCAGCGCGACCGAACGCTCGATGCGGTCTGGCGTGCCCGTGTTGAGGGCGGGGGAATAGTCCAGCAGCGGTCAGCCTCCAGTCGGTACAGCCTGGTTCACGGATGGATACGGCCTGGGGTTACCCTGATAACACCACAACCCGCCCCCGACTGGAAGGAGAGAAAATGACCGCCGACGGACACTTCCAGGTGCCGACGCCCGTCAACGAGCCTGTCCGGCAGTACGCACCCGGCGACCCACACCGGAAGACTCTCAAGGCGCGTCTCGCCGAGCTGACGGATGCACGCACCGAGATCCCGATGCACATCGGCGGCGAGCGGCGCGCCGGGCATTCGCGGGGCGATTTGCGCTCACCGCACCGCAAGGAATTGAGCATCGGGCAGTACGCGGTCGGCGAGAAGAAGGACTTCGACGACGCCGTCGGCGCCGCGCTCAAGGCCCGCAAGTCGTGGGCGGCCACCGCCTTCCACGAGCGCGCGGCGGTGCTGCTTCGCGCCGCGGCCATGCTCGCCGGTCCGTGGCGCGACACGATCAACGCGGCCACGATGCTGGGGCAGTCGAAGACCGTGCACCAGGCTGAGATCGACGCCGCCTGCGAGTCGGTGGACTTCTGGCGCTACAACGCCTATTTCGCCGACCAGCTGCTGCGGCAGCAGCCCTACAACGACCAGACGGCGTGGAACCGGTTCGAGTTCCGCCCGCTCGAAGGATTCGTCTTCGCGGTCAGCCCGTTCAACTTCACATCCATCGCGGCCAATCTGCCGACGGCGCCAGTGCTCATGGGCAACACGGTGGTGTTCAAGCCGGCGACGCAGACGCTATTGGTCTCGCACTTCCTCCTGCAGATCCTCATCGAAGCGGGCCTGCCGCCCGGTGTGATCAACCTGGTCAGCGGTAGCGCCTCCGAGATCTCCCAGAGCGTGCTGCACCACCCGGAGCTTGCGGGCATTCACTTCACGGGCT
>Ga0070730_10005293_pt1 | contig 11163 bp, 8 predicted proteins | sample Coa_R1_3_FD_66447 | JGI IMG/M metagenome (GOLD analysis project Ga0070730, IMG submission 66447) | Surface soil microbial communities from Centralia Pennsylvania, which are recovering from an underground coalmine fire - Coalmine... | ecosystem: Environmental > Terrestrial > Soil > Unclassified ... | reverse complement strand
CACGGCTGGTGCGGGGCCTGCTGTTCGAGACGCCGGTCGATCCGACGCGGCGCCGCTGGCGCAACTTCCGGGCAGCGGCGGCGCTCCTGTGGCGGCAGCGCACGATCGGCGAGCGCATGTACCGCCTCATCGATCTGCTCACGCAAAGCGCCTACGACTATCTGTCGGTGTGGTTCGAGAGCGATGTGATCAAGTCGGTGCTCGGCTACTACGCGTGCATCGGGACCTTCGCCGGACCGCGCTCGCCGGGCACTGCCTACGTGATCCTGCACCATCTGCTCGGTGAGCACGCGGGCGCGGGCGGCTGGGGATTCGTCCGCGGCGGCATGGGCGCCATTACCCAGGCCATCGCCGCTTCGGGCCGCAAGCACGGCATGGAGACGCTGACCGGCGCGGCGGTGGCGGAAGTGCTGGTCGTGGGCGGCCGGGCGCGCGGCGTGCGCACCGCCGACGGACGTGAGTTCGGGGCCCGGGTCGTCGCTTCCAATGCCGATGCCGGGACGCTCTTTCGCCGGCTCCTGAAGCCCGGGCATCTGCCCGCGGAGCTGCTCGCCGAGGTCGATTCGTTCCGCACGTTCTCGACGGCGTTCAAGATGAACATCGCGGCCGAGAGCCCGCCCGGCTACCGCGCTTTCGATGCACGCACTGCGGGCTTCGCCTACCCGACCTACGTGCATCTCGCCCCGGGCACCGACTACCTCGAGCGCGCCTACGACGATGCCAAGTACGGCTGGTACTCGCGGCAGCCATTTCTGACCGCCGTGGTGCCGACCATCGTCGACGACTCCCTCGCGCCTGCGGGCAAACACGTCATCAACGCGTTCGGCGGCCATGCCCCCTATGCGCTCAAGGGCGGGAACTGGGCCGAGGAGAAGCCCAATCTCGCGCGTGCGGCGCTCGCCGTGATCGATGAGCTGGCGCCTGGCTTCTCACGGCAGATCATCGATCTGGAGCTGCTGGTGCCGACCGACCTCGAGCGCATCGTGGGGCTCCCGCAGGGACATATCTTTCACGGTGAGCTGACCGCCGATCAGCTGTTCTGGCAGCGTCCGGTCCCGCACTGGGCCGATTACCGCACGCCCGTGCGCGGCCTCTATCAGTGCGGCTCCTCGACGCATCCCGGCGGCGGGGTATCCGGGATTCCCGGGCATAACGCCGCGCGGGAGATTCTCAAGGACTGGAAGCGCCTCAAGTGACTCGCGCCCGGGGAAGGCGGGGCGGGACGCACGCCGGTCCTTCGCGCATCAGAAGTCTGCCTCGCGCGCTTCCAGCAAGGTCGGCCCGGGCGAGCGCAACGCCGTGCGCAGCTCCTCGGTGAGGGCGGTGGCGCCGCGCACGCGCTCCGCGCGCGCGCCGCAGGCGGCGGCCAGCGCGAGGAAATCGGGATTGCGGCCCGCCACTGCGAGCGGCTCGATACCGGCTGCGACCATGTCGTCGCGAATCTGGCCGAGGGACTCGTTGTTCCACACGACGACGGGCAGCGGCAGGCGCAGCTCGACCGCGGTCACGAGCTCCTGCAGCGTGAACTGCACGCCATAGTCTCCGGCGAGGGCGATCGCCGGACGCTGCGGCTGTGCCACCTTCGCGCCGATGGCGGCCGGCAGAGCGTAGCCCAGCGTGCCGTAGCCGCAGGGATGGAACCAGCAGCCGGGGCGATCGGCGGCGAATGCGTAATGGCCGCTGTAGGCAGCCTGCGTCATGTCGGTGAAGACGACGCCCTCGGGAGGCAGCGCCGCACGGATGGCGCGTGCCACCGAACGACGCGCATGCTCGGCGGCGCTGAGCTGCGCCTCGAGGCGGCTGCGATGCCCGGAGGCATCGCCGGCGCGGCTGCGCCAGCCCCGCCGCCGCGGCAGACGCTGCGCCAGCGCGGCGAGGGTGGCGGCGGCGTCCGCATGGATGGCGACGTCCGCCGCATACGGCTTGGCAAGCATCTCCGCGTCGATGTCGATGCGGATGAGGCGCCCCGGAATCTCAAAGCGCGTCGGGGTGTAGGTGTCCGTCTCGGCGAGCTCGGTGCCGACCGCGACCACGACGTCGGCGGCGGTGACGAGCTCCTGGGTGGCGCGCAGCGTGAGGCTCGCCCCGAGGTTCGCCGGATGACTCTCGGGAATGACTCCCTTGCCCGCGACGGTCGTGACGAGGTAAGCATCGAGCGCATCGAGCACCGTCGCGAGCGCTCCCCCCGCATGTCGGGCCCCGCCCCCGGCGATGAGCAGCGGGCGCTGCGCCTGGGTGAGCAGCTCGATGGCCGCCGTGAGTGGGCCGGGCCCGGGCTGCGGCGGGGCCGCGGGGGAGGGGAAGCGTTCGGGCCTGAGCGCGGTGGGCTCGGCGAGCAGATCGAGCGGCAGGCCGAGGTACGCAGGTCTGGGGCGCCCGCGCGAGAGGAACGCGAGCGCTGCCGCGAGATGCGCGCGCACCTCGGTGTCGGTGCTCGCGTGCAGCGCGAGGCCTGCGGCGCCGGCGGCGAGCGCACGCTGGTCGCGGAGCTCGTGCAGCATGCCCCAGTGCCGGCCGAGGGAGGCGCGCACCGGGGTGCTGGCGATCAGCAGCATCGGCACGGAGTCCGAGTAGGCCTGCGCGACCGCGGTGAGCGTGTTCGTGAGTCCGGGACCGGAGATCACCGTCACGACCGCGGGCCTTCCGGCGGCGCGCGCGAAACCGTCGGCCGCGAAGGCGGCGTTCTGCTCGTGCCGCGCGAGCACGTGGCGCAGCCGCGCAGCGCCGATGCCGCGGTAGAGCTCGATGTTGTGAACGCCTGGAATCCCGAAGGCGGTGTCGATGCCGTTGGCGAGCAGCGTTTCCGCGACGTAGCGTCCGACGGTCCAGGCAGTCTCGCTCATGCGCTTGAAATGTTAGCACCGCCCACGCACAGTAACGCGCGTGAGATTCTCCTCCCTCACCGGGCGGATCAGCGGCAGCGGCTCCGACGCCTGGCTCACCCACTATGAAGCGGCCGCCGCGAAGGCGCGCGGCGAGGACGTGATCGTGCTGAGCGTCGGCGACCCCGACATCGACACGCCCGCCCCGGTGCTGGAGCGCGCCATCGAGCAGCTGCGCAGCGGTGACACCCACTATGTAGCGCCTGCGGGCCGCCCGGCGCTGCGCGAAGCGATCGCGCGCAGCCACGAGCGGCGCACCGGACAGCCCGTGAGCGCGGCGAACGTGGTCTTTCTGGCGGGCGCGCAGAACGCCTTGTTCGCGGCATCGCTATGCCTCGCGGGGCCCGGAGACGAGGTGGTGACCTTCGAGCCCATGTATCCGACCTATCCGGCGACCCTCGAGGTGGGCGGCGCGCACCTGGTGCGCGCGCCGGCCGGCGCGGACCTGCGGCCCGACCTCGAGGCGCTTGCTCGACTGGTCAACTCCCGCACCCGCGCCATCGTCTGGGCGAGCCCGAACAACCCGAGCGGTATCGTCTTCAGTGCCGCGGAGCTCGATGCGATCGGCGAGCTCGCGCGCCGCCATGACCTGTGGCTGGTGGCCGACGAGGTGTATGCGGGCCTGGCGCCCGAGGGCCGCGTGGCGGGACTCGCGGCACGCCTGCCGGAGCAGGTGGTGACGCTCGGGAGCCTGTCGAAGTCGCATGCCATGACCGGCTGGCGCGCCGGGTGGCTCGTCGGCCCACGCGAGCTCGCCGAGAAGACCGAGCGGCTCGCGATGTGCATGCTGTTCGGCCTGCCGGGCTTCGTACAGGAGGCCGCGATCACCGCACTCGCCATCGCCCCCGAGGCCGAGCAGCGCGCGCGCCATTACTGCAGCGTACGGCAGCGGCGCTTCGCCGCGGGGCTCGAGGGGCAGCCGCAGCTGCGCCTCATCGAGCCCGAGGCGGGCATGTTCATGCTGATCGACGTGCGCGGCAGCGGCCTTAGCGGCGCGGAGTTCGTGCGCTCGCTCTACGCCGCGCAGAAGGTCTCAGTCATGGATGGGGCGGCATTCGGCGCCGCCACCGCCCACTGCGTGCGGGTCTGCTTCGCGACCGACGAGACGACGATCGATGCGGCGTGCGAGCGCATGCGCCGCTTCTGCCGATCCTGAGCGACGCCGCGCGGCGCGCTCAGCGGGCGGGATGGCCTGATTCACGCACAGGGGACGTGGGCCGCGGTGCGCGCGCCGTGGCGTTGTTATATTATTACGAAGACATTAAAAAAAGAGCACCTGGATCATGAGGCAGGTCAAGACCCTCGGCTTACTGGGCACCGGAGTGATCGGCGGCGGCTGGGCGGCGCGCGCGCTGCACTTCGGCATCGACGTGGTGGCTGCGGACGTGAAGCCCGAGATGGAGGACTGGATCCGCGGCGCGGTCGGCAATGCCGAGGGGGCGTTGGCGCGACTCACGGTCGCGCCGCTCCCGCCCAAGGGGAAGCTGAGCTTCACCACCGACCTCCCCGCCATGGCCCGCCATGCGGATTTCATCCAGGAGAACATCCCCGAACAGCTCGAGCTCAAGCAGCGCACGCTCGCCGCGGTGAGCCGGCACGCGCCGCCTGATGTGGTGATCGCCTCGAGCACCTCCGGGCTCTTGCCGAGTGACTTGCAGCGCGACATGGAAGCTCCCGAGCGCTTCCTGGTCGCCCATCCCTTCAATCCGGTGTACCTGCTGCCGCTCGTCGAGCTGGTGGCGGGGAAGCGGACGGCGCCCGGCGCGATGGAGGCCGCGAGCCGCTTCTTCGGCCACATCGGCATGCATCCGCTCGAGGTGCGCCGCGAGGTTCCCGGTCATCTCACCGATCGGCTGCAGGAGGCGCTGTGGCGCGAGATCCTGCACCTGGTGAATGACGGGGTGGCGACGACCGGCGAGCTCGACGACTCGATCACTTACGGCCCGGGTCTGCGGTGGGCGGGGATGGGAACCAACCTCATTTACCATCTCGCGGGCGGCGAGACCGGCATGCGGCACATGCTGCGCCAGTTCGGGCCGTGCCTGAAGTGGCCATGGACGAAGCTCGAGGCGCCCGAGCTCACCGAGGAGCTGATCGAGCGCATGGTGGAAGGCACGCGGGCGCAGGCGGCCGGCCGCTCGATCCGCGAGCTCGAGCGGCTGCGCGACGATTACCTGGTGGCGATCCAGCAGGTGCTGCGGCAGTTCAACATCGGGGCCGGCGCGACGCTGCGCGCGCTGGAAGAGCGGCTGTACGAGAGGCAGGCCGCGAGCGCGCGCGGCGCGATCGAGACCGCCGCCGCGGGCAACGGCGCCGCGACGCTGCGGCTCCTCGAGACCGAGGTGCGGTCCGAATGGGTGGATGACAACGGACACATGAGCGACTCGCGCTACCTGCAGGTGTTCGGTGATGCGACCGATGCGCTGCTGCGCTATGCGGGCGTCGATGACGAGTACCGCCGCTCCGGGCGCGCCTTCTATACGGTGGAGACGCATGTGCTGCGCCAGGCGCAGGCGCGCGCGCTCGAGCCGCTCTACGTGGTGAGCCGGGTGCTCGAGGTCGAGGACAAGCGCCTGCGGGTCTTTCATGCCTTGCACCGCCGGCGCGACGAGGTGCAGGTGGCCACTGCCGAGCAGCTCTACCTGCACGTGACGAGCGCGGCCGGCAAGGCCTCGCCCATGGATGCGAACGTTCGCGCGCGGCTCGCGGTGCTCGCGGCCGCGCAGGCGGCCCTGCCTCAGCCGCCGGAGGCCGGCCGCCTCGGGCCGCGGCGGCCGCACTGATGCCGAAGATCGTCGATCACGAGCAGCGGCGCGATGAGATCGCCCTCGTCGCGTGCCGCGTGGTGGCCGAATACGGCTTCGACCACGCGACCATCGTGCGCATCGCGCGCGAGGCCGGCTATACCACCGGGATGGTGGCGCATTACTTCGACACCAAGCAGGAGATCGTCATCGCGGCGCTGCGGCTCATCCTGCGCCGCATCGAGGAGCGGCTCACGCTGGCCGCCGGCGGTGGCGGGCCGCAGCTGCTCGCGCTCCTGAGCGAAGCGCTCCCGCTCGATGCCACGCGCTTCACCGAGTGCGCCTTCTGGACCGCCTTCTGGGGTCAGGTGTCAGCGGATGCGCGCCTCAAGCGCATCAACACCTGGATGCACCGCGAATACCTCAGGCTCTTCGAGCGCTGCCTGGCGCGCGGCTGGCGCGAGTGGCCGGCCTGGCCGGCGCTCATCCGCGCGCAGGTGCTGCGCTCGGTGGTCACTTTCATCAACGGCCTCACCGCGAGCGTCGTCGCGAGCCCGGGCGAGTGGCCCGCGGCGCGACAGACGGAGCAGCTGCGGCTGCAGCTCGGGATGCTGCACCGCTGGGCGCGCGCCGCCGCCGCCCCGGCGCGCCGCGGCCGCGGTGCAGCGGCACCCGCGCGCAGCGCATCGGGCTAAGGGGGAACCGTGGATTTCACTCTGAGCGAAGAGCAGCAGCTGATCGTAGCCACCACGCGCCGCTTCGTACGCGAGGAGCTCGTGCCGCACGAAGCCGAGGTCGAGCGGACGGGCGAGGTGCGGGGGGAGCTGCGGCGCGAGCTGCAGGCCAAGGCGAAAGCCGCGGGCCTCTACGCCGCCAATATGCCCGCCGAAGTCGGCGGTGCCGGGCTCGATGGGGTGAGCTGGGTCCTCTACGAGAAAGAGCTCGGCTACACCAGCTACGCGCTGCAGTACGGCTGTGTGGCGCGGCCCTCCAACATCCTGCTCGCCTGTTCAGGCGAGCAGCGCGAGCGCTATCTGCTGCCGGCCGTGCGCGGCGAGCGCACCGAGTGTCTGGCGATGACGGAGCCCGAGGCAGGCTCGGACCTGCGCGGCATGAAGACCACCGCCAGGGGGGAGGGCGGGGACTTCATCATCGATGGCACCAAGCATTTCATCAGCCACGCCGATCAGGCGGATTTCGTCATCCTGTTCGCCGCCAGCGGCGAGGAGGACGCGCCGCGCGGGCGCAGAAAACTGATCACGGCGTTTCTCATCGACATGGGCACACCGGGCTTCGAGGTCCGGCCCGGCTACCAGAACGTCTCGCATCGCGGCTACCACAACAGCATCCTGCAGTTCACCGACTGCCGCGTGCCGCGAAGCGCGGTGCTGGGCGAGCTGCATCGCGGCTTCGAGGTCGCCAACACCTGGCTCGGTGCCACGCGGCTGCAGGTCGCCGCCAATTGCCTCGGCAGGGCCGAGCGCGCGCTCGCTCTCGCCACGCAGTGGGCAACCGAGCGGCGCCAGTTCGGCCAGCAGATCGGCAAGTTCCAGGGGGTGGCGTTCAAGCTCGCCGACATGGCGGTCGAGCTGCGCGCCGCGGAGCTGCTTACCCTCGAGGCGGCCTGGAAGCTCGATCAGCGAAGCGCCACCGACATGGATATGGCGGTCGCGAAGCTCAAAGCGAGCGAGATGCTGGCGATGGTCGCGGACGAGGCGCTGCAGATCCACGGCGGCATGGGCCTGATGAGCGAGCTCCCCCTCGAGCGCATCTGGCGCGATGCGCGCATCGAGCGCATCTGGGACGGCACCAGCGAGGTGCAGCGGCACATCATCTCGCGCGCGCTGCTGCGGCCGCTCGGGGGCTGATCGGTTCCTAGCGGCCCTTCCAGTTGGGTTTGCGCTTTTCGGCGAAGGCGCGCGCGCCTTCCTTGAGGTCCTCGGACCGGATCACTTTCTGTACCGCGGCGAGCGTGTCGTGCACCTCGAACGCCTGGTGCTCAGGGATCATCTCGGTCTGGCGCAGCAGCTGCTTGATCGCAGGGAAGAGGAGCGGCGGGCCGTCGGCTAGCGCCTGAGCGATCTCGCGCGCCTTGGCGAGGCCAGAGCCCTTCGGCACCACGTGGTTGGCGAGCCCCCAGTGCCTGGCCTCCGCCGCATCCATCCAGCGGCCGGTCATGAGGAACTCGACCGCGACGTGGTAAGGGATACGGCGGCGGAGCTTGATGGTGCCGGCATCGGCCAGCACCCCGACGTTGATTTCCGGCAGCGCGAATTTCGCGTGCTCCTCCATGACGATGATGTCGGTGCCGAGCACCAGCTCCATGCCGCCTCCGCAGGCGATGCCGTTGACCGCGGCGATGATGGGCTTGTCGAGATTGCGCGGGTAGTTGAGACCGCCGAAGCCGCCGGCGCCCCAGTCCGTATCGGATTCCTCGCCGGCCGCGGCGCCCTTCAGGTCCCACCCGGCGCTGAAGAAGCGCTCGCCCCTTCCGGTCACGATGCAGATGCGAAGCTGCGGGTCGTCGCGGAATTGCTCGAACACCTTGTTGAGGCGCCGGCTGGCCGCGAGATCGATGGCGTTGGCTTTGGGGCGATCGAGCGTCACTTCGAGCGCCGCGCCGCTCACCCTGGTGTAGACGCCGTCGGAGGAGCTGTTGCCGAGGTCTGACATGAAGTATTACTCCGCCAGGCGGATCAGGGCATCGACCGCCACCGCGCCCGACCCGCAGGGCCGCACGATGACCGGGTTGATGTCGAGCTCCGCCAGGGTCTCGAGGTTGGCCTGCGCGTAGCGGGCGCAGGCGAGGACGGTCTGGACGAGCGCCGGCAGATCGCCGGCGGGGCGGCCGCGAAAGCCCCGCAGTAACTGCGCGACGCGGGTCTGCCGCACCGCCGCCTCGATGGCCGCGGCATCGAAGGGCGGCAGCAAGGTGACGGAGTCGCGCAGCAGCTCCGTGAGCACACCGCCCGCGCCGAGCACCAGCAGCTGGCCGAACTGCGGATCGACCGTCACGCCGACGAGGATCTCGGCGACGCCATCGGTGATCATCTCCTCGACCAGCAGCGTCTGCGAAAGGAGCGCCAGGCGCCCGGCGGCCTGCTCCGCCTCCGCGGCCGTGCGGATATTCAGCTCGACGCCGCCGACGTCGGACTTGTGCTCGAGGGATGCTCCCGTGGCCTTCATGACCACCGGAAAGCCAAGCGTCGCGGCCGCAGCGGCGGCCTCCCACGGGCGCACCACCGCCGAGCGCGGCACGCGCACGCCGAAGGCGGCGAGCGCTGTCTTGGCGTCCCGCTCGCTCAGGGCGCGAGTGGCGTTCTTCTGAGCCTGTGGGCGGCGCAGCTCGAGAGGTGCGCCGCGCCGCCAGGCTTCCCCGACGGCGCCCGCGCGCTCGAGCGCCTCGAGCGCTTCCCGCTGGCCCTGCAGTGGCACGACCCCGGCCGCCAGACACTGCTCGCGCGTGGCAGAGGGGATCGACTCGGGGAGGGACGAAATCACCGCCCCGCGCGTCGGCGCGCCCGCACTCGCTGCGACGAACGCCTCGATGCCGTCGAGGTAGGCGCTGGCATCGGCCTTGCCCTCCGGCGGGCAGTCGATCATGAAACCGACGGCATCGTATCCCGCGCGCTGTGCGACGGAGAACATCGAGCCCATGCGCGCCCGATCGAACCAGATATAGGTATGGAAGTCGAGCGGGTTTGAGATGGGGACGCGCTCCGAGAGGATCCCGCGCAGTCTCGCGGCGCTTTCCGCCGGAAAGGGCGCGAACTCGAGCCCGAGGTGACGGGAGGCATCGGCCGTCATCGCCATATCGCCGCCCGAGGCCCCCATGACGAGCACGCGCCGGCCGGCGAGCGGTCCGCCGCAATGAAACACCTTGAGCGTCTCGCACAGCGTGCTGAGCGACTCGCAGCGGGCGATACCCGCCTGCCGGCACAACGCATCGAAGGCGGCATCGGCGCCGGCGAGCGCGCCCGTATGGGTGCGGGCGGTGCGGGCGGCGGCCGCGGTGCGGCCCGCTTTGACGAGTGCGATGGGCTTGCCTGCCGCGCGCGCCATGGCGACCGCCGCGGCGAAGCGGGCGATATCCTTGACGCCCTCGAGGTAGAGGCCGAGTGCGGTGACGCGCTCATCGGCGGCCAGCAGCTCGATCAGATCCTCGGCGGCGAGGCGGGTCTGGTTGCCGACGGTGAGCACGTAGCCGATCGGCAGCGAGCGGCCATTGAAGAGGAGGTTGAGCGCAATCGTGCCGCTCTGGCAGATGAGCGCCACGCCACGCTCGCGGCGCGCTCCTACCAGCTGGTCCGGCCAGAGCGCCACGCCGTCGAAGAAGTTGACGAAGCCGTAGCAGTTGGGCCCGAAGAAGGGCAGGTCGGCGGCGCTCGCGAGCAGCTCCCGGGTGAGGTGCTGTCCTTCCTCGGTCGCAGTCTCGGAGAAGCCGGCCGCGAAGCAGACGAAGCCGCCCGCGCCGCGGGCGCTCAGGGCCGCGGCGAGCGCCGGTACGTCGCGATTGGGCGCTGCGACGAACGCCGCATCGGGCGCGCCCGGGAGCTCGGCGACGGAGCGGAAGTAGTGCTGCCCGGCGGTCGAGGGCCGCGAGGGATGCACGCGCCAGAGCTCGCCGCGATAGCCGATGGTGCGGCTGGCGGCGGACACGGCATCCGCCCACTGCCCGCCGATGAGAGCAATGCTGCGCGGCGCGAGCAGTCGCCGTAGGGACGCGCGATTCATCCGCTGTGCGCGCCGCCGCGCAGGCTCAATGCGCGCGATACGGGGCCGAACGCGGCGGCCGGGGAGGCCGCCGCCAACGCCGCGATCGCATCCAGCACCGGCGCGGGGAACGGGGCCGTCGCCGCCTTCTCGCCCTGGTGGACGTGCAGCAGCATCATCTCCGCGGTGGCGGCGGGTGAAGGCGCGCCCGCCGGCCGCAGGTCGAAGCCCGCATGCAGCCGCTTGCGGTCCGAGCCGAGGACGCTGACGGCCACCGTCACGCGCTCGCTCCCTTTCACCTCCTGCAGGTAATGCAGGTGCATCTCGAGGGTGTAGAGCGTGCAGTGGCTGCGCGCCCGGTAAGCGGCATCGAGTCCGAGGCGATCCATGAGCGCATCGCACGCGTAGCTCACGATGAGCCCATAGTAGGCATCGCGCAGGTGACCGTTGTAGTCGATCCACTCGGGTGCGACCGCGGTCTCGTAGATGGCAACCCCCGCCACGATCGTCGCCCAGCGTGCGCCCTTACAGCCGCAGCCGCTCGCGCGCTTCGGCGGCGGTCGCGACGCGCGCTCCCATCGCCTCGACGATGGTGCGGGCCTTCTCCACCAGCTGGGCGTTGCTCGCGTAGACGCCGCGGCTCAAGTACAGGTTGTCCTCAAGGCCGACGCGCACGTTCCCCCCGAGCAGCACCGACTGCGCGGCCCACGGCATCTGCATCCGGCTCACCGCAAAGGAGGTCCACACGCACCCGGCTGGCAGGTAATTGACCATCGCCATGAGGTGCGCCGGGTCGGCGGGGACGCCGTAGGGGATCCCGGTGC
>Ga0070730_10005292_pt1 | contig 11163 bp, 9 predicted proteins | sample Coa_R1_3_FD_66447 | JGI IMG/M metagenome (GOLD analysis project Ga0070730, IMG submission 66447) | Surface soil microbial communities from Centralia Pennsylvania, which are recovering from an underground coalmine fire - Coalmine... | ecosystem: Environmental > Terrestrial > Soil > Unclassified ... | reverse complement strand
TTGGACCGTGCTGGTAGCGTCTCTAATCGCTAGACAAAATCCGTGGAAATCTGCGGCCCTTGTTCTTTACTCCAGAAGGACGCGAAGCATCACGTTTGGTACTAAGTGCGTACACTAAATCAAGACTTTATATATTATTATTAATATAATACTATATATATATAAATCATAAAAGCCCCTGATAAGGGCGAGGTCGGTGGTTCAAGTCCACCCAGGCCCACCATTCAAAACGGGTAGGGACAGCGTTTCTTCGATGGACTGCGACTGTGCCCAAGTTTGTGCCACAACCCGCGCTAGAAACGGGTTTTGCACGGCCGCTCGCTTCGCAACCATCCAAGCATGCGAATAGTGTTCCAACATCCTCCGGCTAACGTGCAGTTACGCGGTGCGGGTCGAAATATTGGGAACCCGCGAAGGCTGGGACCGCCTCAGCAGTGATCGTGCGAGAGTGGCCCTGTTACTCCTGGTTGAGCGCGCTTGCTTGCCCCTGAATAACTCCTTCAGTCGCTGCTGGACGCTACCGCCAGAAACCCGTGACTGTGGCCGCTGGCATCGACGTATTGCCCTACTATGGCCTCACCCGGATTAATTGCATACGCGCGGGTGTGGACTGCATTGGGATAGTCCAGCGTGATGGGCGCTGACCCATCTGCGAGCTGCAGGAATCCGGGCCGGTGACTGGCGGCGCCAATGTAAATTCCCACAAAATCCCCGGCAGGGTTGATGTCGTAAACGTTGGTTTGCAGCGGACCGGGGATATCGTAAGTCTGGAAAATGCCGTTCTGCACGATGTAGCCATGCTGAAAGCTCTTCGTCGGATCGTTGTAATCAGAAGCATAAAGACCAACCCGGATGCTTCCGTCTGGTGTAGCGCCGGTCTCCATCGAAGCCGGAACCGATTGTGTGGGGTCGGAGAGCTCACCGCCGTCTTGTTGAAGGCTGGTGTCACCGAGGTCCGTCATCCCAAAACCGTACATGGTGCCCGTCATGTCGGAATCGTGGAGACAGCCGTAGATGCCTCCAGTAGGCGTAATTCTCTGGGCGATCGCGCCAAGATGACCCGGGAACAGCACGAGCGAAAATTTGCCACGGCCGTACAGAAATCCTTTGGTGCAATAAGGTGAGTTAGTTGCGGGGCAGTAAGCCACCGAAGTCGCAGGGGCCGAGCTAACCGGAGCCGTGAAGCTGCCAACGATGTCTCCCGTGGGACTGATTCCCCTGGCAATGGTGGGCAGAGTTCCGTTGGCGCCAACAAGCGAGCCGGGAACGTCGATGGTGATGAATTGACCGCGGCTTAGCAAAAATCCATGCTGGGCCACATCATCGGTATAGGTTCCAACGATGTCGCCGGCGGGATTGATTCCAAAGGCGATCGTTGAGAAGGCGATGCCGCCGGTACAGGTGCTGCACGGGACATCAATCGACGAAAAGTTGAAATTTTGGGCGGCGCTGCTAGCGATCAGCAGTAGCAGTCCGGAAAACGCGAGAATCCACCGTGTAACAGTCCTCATATTTCCTCCTTCACCGCTCGAGTGAACCGCCGAAGACATTTCCGCATCACGCTGGGGGCCTCTTTCGGCGTGCTCTTAACTCTTAAAGTGCAATTCAGGGCAAAATTGGCTCACGTGCCCAAAAAATATTTTTAGTGCAGGATGCCATATGGAAAGAAGGCCAACAGTTTCCGGACAAGTGTTGGTTTTTCAATGAATTGACTTCGCCTACCAAAGCCTATATCTTTCCCTTCGATGACCTCTGCTTCGCGGTCGAGGGTGCTGTGCCAGAATCTACATCCCAGCCGATCAGCGAGTTACTGGCCAAATGGCGGGCGGGTGACGAAGAATCTTTGCACCGCCTGCTCCCGTTGATTTACAACCAGCTCCGTCGATTAGCCCACAACTACCTGCAAAGAGAACGTCCTGGCCACTCTTTGCAGCGTGCAGCTCTCGTGCATGAAGCCTATCTTTGCTTGATGAAACAAGAGCCAATGGAGTTTGAAAATCGGGCTCATTTTTTTGCGGTTTGCGCTCAGTTGATGCGGCAGATTTTGGTTCAGTCCGCGCGTCGCCGAAACGCTGCCAAGCGGGACGGAGGGTATAAGCTTACCCTGGACGAGTCCATAGCATTGGTCAGGACCCGCAGCATAAATCTGATCGCGCTCGACGACGCTTTGAACGGACTGGCAAAACTCGACCCGCAGCAAAGCCGAATTGTGGAGTTACGTTTTTTTGCGGGCCTCTCCATCGACGAAACTTCGCAGGTCTTGGGCATCTCCTCGGCGACAGTAAAGAGGCATTGGACCACCGCAAAAGTTTGGCTATACAACGAAATCCGCAGGGCCGACCACCATGAAGCCTGAGCAATGGCAGCAGGCCAGAGCAGTGCTGGCGGATGCGTTGGAACTGAAGCCGGAAGACCGGGCGGCGTTCCTGGACCGCGTCTGTTCTTCGGATCATTCCTTGCGCCGGGAAGTCGAGCGGCTGCTTTCCTCAAATGACGAAGCCCAGTCCAGCTTTCTACAATCTTCGGCTTTACGGATCACGCTGAGGCCAGGAACGAGGTTGGGCGACTACGAGGTCGAGAGGTTACTCGGATCCGGCGGGATGGGCGAAGTTTACCGGGCACGCGACACGCGGTTGGCGCGTGATGTCGCTATTAAAGTGCTGCCCGCATTTCTATCACACGATCCTGACCGGCTGCGTCGTTTCGAGCAGGAAGCGCGAGCCGCGGCCGCGCTGAACCACCCAAATATTCTCGCTGTTCACCAGTTGGGCACCTTTGAAGGCGCACCGTACCTGGTTTCTGAGCTGCTTGAAGGCGGCACGTTACGGGAGCAACTGGCGCGAGGTCCGATGCCACTTCGCAAGGCCATTGATAGCGGAGTTCAGATTGCACGGGGTCTGGCGGCAGCGCATGAGAAAGGAATCGTGCACCGCGATCTCAAGCCGGAGAACCTGTTCGTCACGAAGGACGGACGGGTCAAGATTCTCGATTTTGGCTTGGCAAAGCTTACGCAGCCACGAGTCACCTTCGATCAGGATGCCCCCACAGTGTCCGAGGGAACGGAACCTGGCGTGGTGATGGGAACAGTCGGTTACATGTCGCCCGAGCAAGTATGCGGAAAAGCAGCCGATCATCGCGCCGACCTCTTCGCTTTCGGCGCGATTCTGTACGAGATGTTGGCAGGACAACGCGCTTTTAAGAAGCCCACCTCGGCGGAGACGATGAACGCAATCCTTAACGAAGACCCTCCGGGAATTTCGCAGATTGTGCCGAATCTTCCTCCAGGCCTACAGAGAGTGACGCACCGCTGTTTGGAGAAGAATCCGGAGCAGCGATTCCAATCTGCTTCGGACTTGGGATTCGCGCTAGAAGCGCTGTCGGATTCAGGCAGCTCCTCGGGAAGTGGCCTTGCTCAAGCGAGCTCACGCAACATCAATCAGCGGGCTGTCGCGGCCGTGATTTTGGTTTTATCTGCTCTGGCCGTCATCCTTTACCTGACTCGCTCTCCAAGAACGACGCCCACCCCGACCTTAACCCGACTAACCTGGGATTCCGGACTTACGACAGATCCGGCCCTCTCACCTGACGGGAAACTGCTAGCCTACGCCTCAGATCGTAGCGGCGAGGAGCATCTTGACATCTACGTTCAGCAGGTGGGCGGCGGTGAACCATTGCGTTTAACTCAGGGCCCTGGGGACAAGCGCGAACCCGCATTTTCGCCCGACGGAACCACCATTGCGTTCGATTCTGCCGACGGAGGTCTCTCCCTGGTTTCCGCGCTAGGCGGCACTGTCAGAAAACTCGTGGCGGAAGGCCAGGGAGCTCAGTTCTCTCCTGATGGTAAGCGGATTGCTTACTGGACAGGTGGTGCCGGCGGTGTCACTCTCAATATTCCCGGTAAAACGCGCTTGTACGTGGTCGATTCCGCTGGGGGTATTTCAAAGCAACTTAGGCCTGACTTTGCCGGAGCGGTTTTTCCCATTTGGACGCCCGACGGACGGCACCTGCTATTTTTCGGAAATCCTGATGCCAGCAAAGTGGAAACAGCCGACTGGTGGGTGACTCCTGTGGACTCCGGCCCGGCTGTAAGGACGGGTGTCATCGAAACGATGCGCTCAGCAAAGTTGACGGGCGACTCCCAAGACTATTTCCCCTACGAGCAGCTTGCCTGGGATCCGGACGGTACGGGACTGATCCTCCCAGGCCGGTCCGGTGATAGCACGAACCTGTGGAGGATCGCGTTCTCGCTGACTAAATTCACGGTGACCGGACTGCCGCAACGTCTGACTTCTGGTGCAACTCGGGAAGAAAGTCCCTCAGCCGTATCTTTGGCCAGTGGTACGAATCGAGTTGCCTTTGCGAGTTTCACCGAAAATCTTGCTGTGTGGGGTCTACGCATTGAGCCAAACCAAGGCAAAGTCACTGGACAACCGGAGCAGTTGACGCATAATGCGGCCGGAGATTTTATGCCTTCGATTTCCCGCGACGGCAGCAAGATAGCGTTCGCCTCGACGCGACCCGGGCAACAAGAAGTTTGGATCAAGGATTTGCGTACTGGACAGGAATCAGCGCTAACTGCTACCCGCGCGCTGAAATGGGACCCTAGATTCTCACCGGACGGGTCTCAAATCGCTTTCGCTGAGGACTACAACGTTTTTATCATACCCAGCGTAGGGGGAACGACGGAAATGGTCTGTAGACGGTGCGGGGAGATAACCGACTGGTCTTCAGACGGAAAGCGCATGATCGGCAACACCTGGGATGGCCGGGCATGGGTTTTGGATCTAGCCTCACATGAGAAAAGAGATTTACTCGCGACACAACGCTGGATCGCCACTAATTCCTTTTCTCCCGATGGCCGTTGGTTTAGCTTCATCGATGTCGGTCCGGGTGGCGTACACACATACATAGCGGCGGTCAGCGAACGGCCGGTTCCAGAGAGCGCTTGGATTGAGGTTCTGGATGGAGAGGGTTGGGCCTGGTCTCCTAATGGCGACCTGCTTTATGCCAATTCGTGGCGCGACGGACACCTGTGCATTTGGGCGCGGCGCCTGCATCCAGTAACAAAGCAGCCGGTGGGCGAACCATTTGCCGTTTTCCACTCCCATGGAACGCGGCTTTCGTTAGCAAACCAAATAGAGAGAGCGGTGGGCGTGGGAGGCAACAGGCTGGTGTTCGGCATGGGCGAGCGCACCGGCAACATTTGGATGGCAGAGTGGAAAGAGCAGTGATATCCACACTATGGTGATGGGCCGGTGTAGAGTATTTGGTGCTTGACGGTGATCCGGTTTGCCACCGAACAGCGATGCCTCTCGGGACTCCTCACTAGCAACCGGCAAGTAAGGAATAATCCTTCCGGAACTGAACGGGGATCATTGGGACGAGAGGACGAGATCAAGTTGCGCAAACGGTAGCAAGGCGAGAGGCGTGAGAATCGGCCCTAGCGGCGCGAAAAGTCAACTCTAATAGCTTCCGGTGGCCGACAGATCATACCCATTCGTCCGATGTACAATTCACCTCCAGGAAGGAAGAAGAAAATTCGTGTTAGAAAGCCATCGGCATGAGTAAAGGACTGATGCTTCTTACCCGGAATAAAACAGCGCTCGTCCTGAGCGCATTTATGGCGATATGCGTAGTCTCTCTGGGCCAGACCAATCCCCAGAATGTTCCCCAGCCGCCGAACGCTGAACTACAGAAGTTCGACCCGTTCTTGGGTAAATATGACGTCTCCGGCGATTACGCGAATTTGCCTTGGGCCGGCACACTGGAACTTAAGAAAGCAATCAAAGGCTGGTACATTCAGCAGATTATCCGGATCAAATCGCCGGGAATTGATCGCGAATTCTGGGTTCTTGCCACGTGGGACAACAATGCTCAGAAGTATCGGTTATGGGGATTTCAAACGCTTCCCAGCCAGGTCGAAGGAGACGTGCGCTTCCAAAATGATGAGATGGTCACGGAGTTCACCTATACCGCTGTCGATGGTCAGAAAGCGACATCTTCAAACCGGTACAAGTTCGTTGGCAACAACGAATTGCTGGTCACATCTTATCGGCAGGTCGGGAATGGCCCGGTCGAGAAGATCGGCACTCTGACGGGCACACGAAGAACAAGGTTAGCTGCGGCCGTGTCATCCTCGGAACAGGACAACGATAGGGCGGTATCTCCGAGGCAGCCCCAACCGGCGCCACAACTGCAAAGTCTTGAAAATGCCTTCGAAGGTAGATGGAGTATTAAAGAACAATTCGAGCCTGACGAGTGGACGCCCAACGGCGGAACCGGTTCCGGCGAGGAGGTCTGGCGGCGTGGGCCGGGCGGCTTCACGTTCATGGAAGAAGTGCACACAACTGGTCCCGACGGCGAATCTTACGGTTTGGCGCTATCGTGGTGGGACAAAAGCAAAGGCGGGTTTGACGGCATGTGGTGTGTTAGCGGCAATCCGAAGACCTGTAACGCGAACTCGCGCGGGACGCTCACTTGGGATGGCAAGCAGCAGATAGTGGAGAACGAATTCCCGCGCGGCGGGAAGACGTTCGTCTGGCGTGAAGTGTTCAGCGACATCACCCCAACCTCATTCGTGCAGACTGCTGATATTGGCGAAAAAGGAGGTCGCATGAAGCGCTGGCTGACTATCCACGCATTGAAAATCGCAGACGAAGGACAGAATCTAACGGAGGACAGCACGGAGTCCTCGAACAGACCCGCCGAAGCCGAACTGCGCGCCGTTATGGCAGAACTCCGACAGGCAAGCGTCGAGGGCGACGTGGAGACTGCCGCGAACTCGATGACCGACGATTACGTCCAGACAGATATCAATGGCTACCGCCAGGACAAAACCACATGGCTCAACGAATATTTCAGGCCGCTAGCCGGTCTGATTAAAGCCGGTAAGTTTCATTGGGAGGGTATGAGAGAAAGAATCTCCAGTTTCGGTTCTATGGGGACAGTGCCGTCGTGACTGGGGAGTTGCACGCTAAAGGAACCGGAGCGAAATTTGGTCCGCAACACACGTGGGTAGCCGATCCAAACGCGAGTTTCAGCGGGACACTCCACTTCACCCACGTTTACATAAAGCGAAACGGCAAGTGGATGCTCGCGGTCTTGCATAATCAAATGCCATTAACGAATGCCAGTGCTGCCAAAGGCGTGCGTTTTGGCTTTCGTGAAACGCGAAAGCCCCGGTAGGGGCGCACGGAGGACACGGATGAAGAATTTCCTGTTCGTGTTTTGCACTGTATTCTTCGCCATCGCAAGCTCTCCTGCTCAACGCGCGGGTGTACCTCATCGCTCTGAAGAGGACTTGATGTTGTCGTATCTCGGTAATGCGGGTTGGGAGATAACCGCAGGGAGTATCGTTATTCTCGTCGATCCATACCTGAGTCGAATTCGTGCCGCAGCCGCGGCTCCGGGAATGCCTGGTGCGTCGAAAGAGGCGAGCGATCCTCGTCCACTCATCGGTGTGAATGATCCCCTGATCCCAGATACAGCCGTCATCGACGCTCACATTACCAATGCCGATTACATCCTCGTCAGCCATTCGCATTTCGACCACCTCATGGATGTCCCGTATATCGCCAAGAAAACGGGTGCGACAGTGATCGGCACTGAGAGCACCACAAACGTGATGCGGGCGCACGGCATCAGTGACGGTAAGCTGATTACCGTCAAAGGCGGTGAGGACTATTCGTTCGGCAGTTTCTCACTGCGTGTCATTCCAAGCCTGCACCTCGCACTGGATTCGAAGCACTACTTTGATAGCGGCGTGATCCCCCGTACGGTGGAGGTTCCACTGCGCAGGCGCGATTTGGCTGAGGGTGGCACCCTGGCATTCCTCATTCGCATGGGCAAACACCATCTGCTCGTGTTCGGATCGAACAACTTTATCGAGAACGAGATAACTGGCCTTCGCCCGGACGTGCTCATCGCCGGCCCAGACATCGTCCCGTTCGGGCCGCCCAAGGAAGAGACCTATCAGTATACTCGACGACTCATGCGCGCCTTGGACTGCCCCTCTGAGGTCATCCCCACTCATTGGGACAACTTTATGCAGCCCTACGATGCTTCTCAGGATGAATATGTAAAACGGCTTGAGCCGTTCGAAGAGGAAATCAAATCAGCGTGCCCGAAGACGCGATTCATCGTACCTAAGTACTTCGACCCGATAGTGTTGACTCGGCAACGCGGCCCCTGATCAGCGCCGACTTAGCTGCTGGTATTTGCCGCGTTAAAGGTGTGAGGAAGTTGGGAGTGCGCCTCGGCAATTGGCTGACTGCGGAGCAGGGCCAAGCACTTTGGCAAGCACCCGATCATCAACGACTGAAAGGAAAACGCGACCGAGCATTGCTCGCATTACTACTTGCGTATGGGTTCAGGAGGCATGAAGCCGCGATCTCGTATTGACCGATCTCGCGAAATCTGAGTCCAATTAGCGTGCAATAAGAGTCTGTACGGCAGCGGTCACCGGAGATCACTCCGAAGTAGCCAGGCCCCTGCTTGGCAGGCGGACACATAATACGATGCATATAGCACCACGAAAGCCCCTATAAGGGCGAGGTCGGTGGTTCAAGTCCACCCAGCGCCCACCAGTTGCTACTGCACAAAACCGACGTTAGGCGTCGGCCCGCCTTCCGGCATTTCCTTGATGGCGCCAAACTGCGCTTCATACCGCGCTATGTTCTCTCCCAAAGCTCGAAAGATACGCTTGGCATGCCCGGGGCTGACGATCATGCTTTTGAGCAGCTTGCCTTGCTGGCCGTTCGGAAAAATGTAGATGAAATTCAGCGTAAACTCTTCGAGATTATGGTGAATCATCACCAGGTTGCTGTACTCGCCCTGTAATTCCTTTTCGTCCGCTTTGATCTGTACTTGCCCTGCCACTGGCCGCTGTTCTTCCATTCGTCTGAGCCTCTCTGTCGGATCGCTGATTCCGCTTCCGATACCTGCGCAGGACCTGTCATCCTGAGGCCAGCGCTGTTCCGCCTGGCCCAAAAACGCTTTGGCCGCATCCGCACGGCATGCAACTCGGAAAACCGCGTCCCCGCGCGCTTCTCCAAGGTACCACAGCGCGGCCATCCTGCGACCGTAAGCCGGCGCGTCCGGTTCTCTGCAGGGTTGGTTGTAGAACAGGAAAATAAATCCCTGAGTTCCATTGACAATCTCAGATATTAAGTATAGTTTATGACTCGTATTTAACACGATTAACATAGAATGAGCCCCACAGCACCGAGCGAAATACCCAGCGCGGTTACACCGGAGGAGAAGCAAGAAGGTGCTTCCACCCTCAAGGGTACCGCAGGCTATTCTGCCGGAACCTTTCGCCCTCGCGTCGCTGGCTCGCCGTCTCTGCCGGAAGCTCACCGCACGGTCCCCTTCAGCTCCGGCGCATCCTTCCTTCGCAAAATCCTGGCCTTTGCCGGCCCCGGCTATCTCGTCGCCGTCGGTTACATGGATCCCGGCAACTGGGCCACCGACATCCAGGGAGGCTCAAGATTTGCCTACACCCTTTTAAGCGTCATCGTCATCAGCAGCTTGATGGCGATGTTCCTGCAAGCGCTATCCGCCAAGCTGGGCATCGCCACCGGTCGCGACCTCGCACAGGCCTGCGGGGACCATTACTCGCGCCGCACCTCCATGGTCCTGTGGGTTTTGTGCGAAATCGCCATCGCGGCCTGTGATCTTGCCGAAGTCTTGGGTTCGGCGGTGGCGCTCAAGCTCCTCTTCGGGGTGCCTCTGCTCGCCGGCGTGCTCATCACCGCGCTGGACGTGCTCATCGTGCTGGCCCTGCAGGGGCGCGGCTTCCGCTTGATCGAGGCTTTTGTGGTGACCTTGATCGTGAGCATCGCCGCCTGCTTCGCCTACGAAATCTTTTCCGCTCAGCCGTTGTGGCGTCAGGTCGCGCAAGGCCTGATCCCCAGCGCCGAAATTTTCCGCAATCGGGAAATGTTGTACATCGCCATCGGCATCCTCGGCGCGACCGTGATGCCCCACAATCTGTATCTGCATTCCAGCATCGTGCAGACCCGCGCCTTCGGCGTATCCGTTCCCGACCGCCGCGAAGCCCTGCGCTACGCTGTCTTCGATTCCACGCTCGCGCTATCCTTCGCTCTCTTCGTGAACGCCGCGATTCTCGTTCTCGGCGCCGCTGCCTTTCACACCCGCGGCCTGCACAACGTTGCGGAAATCGCCGACGCTTACAAATTGCTGAGCCCGGTACTGGGCGTCAGCCTGGCCAGCACCGTTTTTGCCTGTGCGCTGCTCGCCTCCGGGCAAAATTCCACGCTAACCGGAACCCTGGCCGGCCAAATTGTAATGGAAGGTTTCCTGAACATTCGCCTCAAGCCCTGGATTCGCCGCCTGATCACCCGCACCCTGGCCATCACTCCCGCGGTTCTGGTCATCGGGATCGCCGGCGAAGGCAAGGTCACCTCGCTCATCGTCCTCAGCCAGGTCGTTCTCAGCTTTCAGTTGCCGTTTGCCATTATTCCGCTGATTCAGTTCACCGGCGACCGCGCCAAGATGGGCACCCTGGTGAACTCCCGCGCGACGCAAGCCGTGGCCTGGGCTGTCGCCGCACTCATTCTCTTCTTTAACGGCGAACTGCTCTGGTTCATTCTCCGCAGTTAGCGCACCGGCATTTTTTGTGCAGCGGCGCTGAATGTGCGAAACTTTTCTGCGCAAATGATCGTTCCCGCAAAACGAAATCACGCCCTGCCTCGAGCATTGTTCTTCCTCGTGCTGGCCGTGGTGGCCGCGGCCATTGTCTATTTCGCCGCAAACAAGGCCCCGTGGTCCTGGCCCGTACCCGAAGTCGCCAAGCAACTGAAAAACCCCTTGCAGCCCACCCCTCCGGCCCTCAAGTCCGCCCGCGAAATCTATGCCGGCAAATGCGCCCACTGCCATGGAGATACCGGCAAAGGCGATGGCCGCGACGCCAACCGCTACGATCCCGCCCCAACCGACTTCACCGACGCCACAAAAATGAACGAAGCCACCGACGGCGAACTTTTCTACAAAATCAGCGAAGGCAAGAAGCCCATGCCCGTCTTCAAAAACAAGCTGACCGAAGACCAGCGCTGGGAATTAGTCCTGCTGCTCCGTACATTTGCCCAATCACCAACCCCTCAGCCGGGCGGCAGCAAATAACCGCGTAGCGACGCAGCAACG
>Ga0070730_10005291_pt1 | contig 11163 bp, 11 predicted proteins | sample Coa_R1_3_FD_66447 | JGI IMG/M metagenome (GOLD analysis project Ga0070730, IMG submission 66447) | Surface soil microbial communities from Centralia Pennsylvania, which are recovering from an underground coalmine fire - Coalmine... | ecosystem: Environmental > Terrestrial > Soil > Unclassified ... | reverse complement strand
GGGTGCCCAAGAACGGCTTCGCCGGCCTGACCAGCCGCCCGCACCTGCCCAAGCCGGTGATCGCCGCGGTCAACGGCTACGCGATGGGCGGCGGCTGCGAGATCGCCCTCGCCTGCCACCTCGTCGTGGCGGACGCCACCGCCCAGTTCGCGCTCAGCGAGGTCAGGGTCGGCCTGGTGGCCGGCGCGGGCGGGCTGATCCGGCTGCCGCGCACCGTCCCGCCCAAGGTAGCCACCGAGATGATCCTCACCGGCCGGCGGATCACCGCCGACCAGGCCCTGGCCTACGGGCTGGTCAACCGGGTCGTGCCGGCCGGCGCCGCCGTCGACGGCGCCCGCGCGCTGGCCGCCGAGATCCTGGCGGGCTCGCCGACCTCGGTGCGGATCTCGCTGGAGATCATGGAGGAAACCCGGGGCATCCCCGACGTGGCCGAAGCCGTCGGCTACCGCCCCCGCGCGATCGATGACCTCATGAGCACCCAGGACGCCGCCGAAGGCCCGGCCGCGTTCGCCGCCAAGCGCCCGCCGCAGTGGCGCAACTCCTAGCCCGCGGCGGGACCGTTCAGGCCGGATCCGGGAACGACGGCTTACGCTTGGCCAGGAACGCGCTGGCGCCTTCGACCATGTCCGCGCTGCCCACGGCCTGCATCAGCATGCCCAGGCCCGTACTGAACGAATCCCGGGCCGCGTTCCACCAGATGTTCGAGCTGATCTTGGTGATCTCCAGATACCGCGGGCTCAGCGCCGCGATCTCCTCGCACCAGGCCGCCACCTCCGATTCCAGGTCGGCGTCCTCCACCACCGCGTTCACCAGGCCCATCTCCAGCGCCTGCGCCGCGGTATAGCGTCGGCACAACATGGCCAGCTCCTTGGCCTTCTTCTCTCCGATCTGGATTCCCATCACGTTGGTGGCCCCGGTGACCGGGGAGCTGCCGACCCTCGGGCCCGTCTGGCCGAAGGTGGCTGACCGGGCCGCCACCGCCAGGTCGCACGCGACGACCAGCTCATTGCCGCCGCCCGCCGCTGCGCCGTTGACCGCCGCGATCACCGGGCGCGGGCACTGGCGGATCGTGTCGAACATGAGCAGCGAGGCCCGGTACAGCTCCCGCATCTGACCCGCCGACGGCGCGCTGAGCTGCTGCAGGGCTCCGCCGGCGCAGAAGGCACCCCCCGAGCCGGTGATCACGACGGCATGCGCGCCGGCCGCGTTCTCGACCGCTTCGGTGATCGCCGCGGCCATCGCCGGGTCGTAGGCGTTGCGCCGTTCCGGCGCGTCCAGCCGGAGCCATACCGCCGGTCCGCGGCGCTCGATGACGATGCCGGTCATGGCCGTCCTCCCCGTCCAACTAGAGGTCACCAGGCTGTCGGGCCAGGCCTGTTCCGACCGGAAACACGAGAACCAGAGACCGGGCGCCTAGCGGGCCGACAGCTCATTGACCGTTCGCCAAAACTATGCATATGATACGCCATAATATAGCGCCGAGGAAAGGAACCCACCGCTATGGGCTCCACGCCAGCGGTAGCGGACATCGCGGCGGAACCGCGAGCACCCGGCACGGTCCTACGTATCACCGGGCTGTCCAAGACATTCCCGGGCACCAAGGCGCTTGACCACGTGACGCTCGAGGTCGCCGAGGGCGAGATTCACGCGCTGGTCGGGCAGAACGGCTCGGGCAAGTCCACCTTGATCAAGGTCCTGGCCGGCTATCACCGCGCCGACCCGGGGGCTAAGGCCTGGCTGAACGGCGAGCCGTTCGACGTGGCCGACACCGCCGACAGCCGCCACCACCGGCTCCGGTTCGTGCACCAGGACCTGGGCCTGTTCCTCGAACTGGGCGCGACGGACAACCTCGCCCTGCGCGGCGAATTCCTGCTCGACCCGCTGCACCGGATCCGGTGGCGGGCGCAGGCCGCCGTCACCCGCGAACTACTCAGCCAGTTCGACCTCGACCTGGACCTCAACCGCCCGCTGGCTGAGGCGACACCGGTCCAGCGGACGGTGGTCGCTATCGCGGCCGCGCTCGTGGGCTGGGAGGGCGGGCCCGGGGTGCTGGTCCTGGACGAGCCGACCGCGGTCCTGCCGCCGCACGACGTGACCCGGCTGCTGGAGATCATCGAACGGGTGCGCGGCCGCGGTACCAGCATCTTGTACGTATCGCACCGGCTTGATGAGGTGTTCCGGCTTGCGGACCGGGTCACCGTGCTGCGGGGCGGCCGGGTGGTGCAGACGCGGCCGGTCGCCGGGCTGACCACGCAGACCCTGGCCGAACTGATGGTTGGCAGCGAGGTGGACGCGGGCTATCGCGCGGGGCTCACCGTCGCGCCGGACCGGCCCGTGGTGCTCCGCGCCCGGGACGTGCGCGGCCGCTTCCTGGATGGGGTGGACCTCGACCTGGCCGAGGGGGAGGTGCTCGGGGTGGCCGGCCTGCCCGGCTCCGGGCGCAACGAGCTTCCGTACGCGCTGGTCGGCGCACTACCCGGAGCCACCGGCAGGATCTCGGTGGCGGACAGCGAATGGCAGCCGGTCCGCAAGTCGGCTTCCTTTGATATCCCGCTGGTCCCGGCCGACCGGGCGGGGGAGGCGGCGATCAGTGAATTCAGCGTCAAGGAGAACCTGACGCTGTCGGTGCTGCATCGGTTCCGCAAGTTCGGCCTCCTGCTCCGCCGGCCCGAGCAGCAGCTGGCCGACAAGTGGACCGAGACGATCGAGGTCAAGGCGGCCAGCGGGGACGACCTCATCACCACCCTCAGCGGAGGCAACCAGCAGAAGGTGATCATGGCACGCTGCCTGGCGCGCGATCCCAGCGTGCTGGTCCTGTGCGAGCCGACCGCAGGCGTTGACGTCGGCACCCGGCAGGCCATCTACGAGTTCATCGCTACCCGGGCGCGGGCCGGGCTGTCCCTGGTGGTCTCCTCCTCGGACACCGGCGACCTGCTGGCGCTGTGTACCCGGGTCCTCGTCATGTGCAATGGGAAAGTCGTGCGCGAGCTCGCCGGAGATGACATCACCGAGCAGACCCTCGTGCACGCGATGGAGGAGACGGAGCAGCAATGACCGCGAATACGCAGCTTCAACCGACGGCCGGGGACCAGCCCAGCCCCTCCGGACCGAAGGCGGCCGCACGCTGGCGGTCCGAGCTGGCGGCGGGCCTGAGCCCGCGCAACATCGGCGCGGTCTACGTGCTCATCGTCATCTGCATCGTCTTTTCGATCTGGGCGCCGAACACGTTCCCGCAGGGTGCCACGATCAAGCAGGTGCTCGACAATAACGCGATCACCGCGCTGGCGGCGCTGGCCCTGATCGTCCCGCTGTCGGCCCGGGTCTTCGACCTGTCGTTCGCTTACGTGATGTCCCTGTCCGGTGTCACAGCCGCCCACTTCGTGGCCGCGGACAACTGGCCCGTGCTGCTCGCCCTGCTCGCCGGCATCGGCGCTGCCCTGGTCATCGGACTGGTGAACGGCTTCGTGGTGGTGATCATGCGGATCGACTCGTTCATCGGCACCCTCGCCACCGGATCGCTGGTGCAGGCGTTCATCAGCTTCGTCACCAACGACAACTCCATCAACAGCGAGAGGCTGTCCGGCTCGTTTTCGACCATGAGCCAGGGCAGCATCGGCGGCATCATCTACCCGGTCTTCTACGCGGTGATCATCGCGGCGGCGCTGTGGGTGTTCATGGATCACACCGCGACCGGGCGGCGGCTGTACGCGACCGGGTTCAACCCGAACGCGGCCCGGCTGGCCGACATCCGGGTGAACAAGCTGCGCTTCTGCTCACTGCTTGTTTCCGCCGGCCTGGCCGGTTTCGCCGGCGTCCTGCTCGCCTCCTCGCTGGCGGCAGGCTCTCCGTCGGCGGGTACCTCCTACCTGCTGCCCGGCTTCGCGTCGGTATTCGTCGGCGCCACCGTGTTCAAGCACGGCCGGTTCAACGCCTGGGGCACGATCGTCGCCGTGCTCATGCTCGGCACCGGCGTGGTCGGCCTGGGCCTGGTCTCCGCGCCCCTGTGGGCGATCGACATGTTCACCGGAGTGGTCCTGATCGCGGCCCTGAGCGCCAACTCCTTCGAGCGGCGCAATCTGCTGCGGGGCCGGGGCACCGGGTCCCGGTGGCTCCCGGTCCGCTCGCGGACCACCTGACCAGCCCGCTGCGCCAGCGCCCGCTGCGCCAGCGCCCGCTGCGCCAGCGTCCGCTGCGCCGGGGCCGCTGCCCAAGATCGTTACTTAAGAGTTCTCGCAGCTCTTGACCAGTAGCTCAAAATGATGATTATGATATGAATCAAATTCCATGACCATGATGACCATGATGCTCATGATCACCAGGATGCCCGAGGAGGATGGATGACCCCCGTTGACCAAGCGCGAAGACGCTTCTCCCTAACTTTGCGGCACACTGGTGTGCTGCTGGCCGTCGTGGCCACCCTGTCGCTAGCTGCGTGCAGTTCCAGCAGCTCCAGCGGTTCCAGCAGTTCCGGAACCGCATCTTCCGGCTCGAGCTCGTCTTCGAGCAGCGGCCTGAGCTCGGCCGACCAGGCGGGCCTGGCCAAGGCAGAGGCCCTCGTGGCCTCGCAGACCCAGCGCCCGACCACGATCACCGATACGACGAAGGTCACTAAGCCCATCCCCAAAGGCCTGACCATCGACTTCATCCCGTGTGGCAGCCCCGAATGCACCCTCGAGGGCAACATCGTCAAGCAGGCCGCCGCCGCGGTCGGCTGGAATACCGTCATCCTCAGCAACGACGGGACGCCGCAGGGCGACAAGGCCGCCTTCACCCAGGCGGTCAGGAACAAGGCTGCGGCGATTCTGTACACCGCCATCCCCGCGTCCACCTTCTCGTCCCTGCTGCCGCAGCTGAAGGCCAACGGCACCTTCATCTCCACCTGCTGCGTGACCGACGCGGTCGGGCCCACCACCGGCATCGGTTACGCGATCGACATCCCGGCACAGGTCGGCCCGGTCGGCGGATCTCAGGCCGCCTGGGTCGCCGCGAACTCTAAGGACACGGCGGACTCGGTCTTCGTCAACATCCCGGCCTTCGCGATCCTGGCCAGCCAGGCCACCGACTACAAATCAGGGATGGCGACCTACTGCCCGACCTGCAAGGTGGACGAGATGGACGTCGCGCTGGCGAACCTGTCCACCGCGCCGAGCACCATCGTCTCCTACCTTCGCGCGCATCCGAGCGTGGACTACGTGGTCGCCTCGACCGACGCCATAACCATCGGGCTGCCCGCGGCGATCAAGGCGGCCGGGCTCAACAACGTCAAGATCGTCGGCCAGGGGGCTACCCCGACCAACATTCAGTACCTGCACAGCGGGCAGGAGGCCGCCGACGTGGCGTTCCCCTACTACGAGGTGATGTACGCGATGGTCAACGCCGCGATCCAGGACAAGGCGGGCATGACCGTGGCTCCCTCGGTGGCCCCGCCGGCCTGGCTGCTGACTCCGCAGAACGCGCCCAACACCACGGCTCAGGTCTTCCCCGTCGTGAGTACCTACCAGTCCCAGTACCAGGCCCTCTGGGGCGGTGCATAGTAATCCTCAGAAAGCCGAGGCGCCCGGAACAAGTCGTTCCGGGCGCCTCGCTGACTGCGCCGGGTACCAATGCTCAGCGCAGGCTGCGCCAGGCCATCGTGCCGCCGTCGATCATGATGTTCTCGCCCGTGATGAACGAGGAGTCGTCGCTGGCCAGGAAGGCCACCAGCTTGCCGATCTCCTCCGGACGGCCGAACCTCGGCAGCAGGTGCGGACCGGTCATGAACCTGCGCACCGCGTCGGGATCGGGCGAGGACTCGGCGAAGGCCCGGGCCATCGGGGTGTCGAAACTCCCCGGTGAGAAGCAGTTGCAGCGCACGTCCGGAGCGAGCTCGGCCGCGGTGACCCGGGTCAGCTGGATGACCCCGCCCTTGGACGCGCAGTAGGCCGGCGATCCTGGATAGCCGGTCACGCCGCTCACCGACGCGGTATTGACGATGGCCGGTCCGCGCTGGGACCGCCGCAGGTACGGCGCGGCGAACTTGGTCGCCAGCCACATGCCCTTGAGGTTCACCGCGAACACCCGGTCCCAGATTTCCTCGTCCAAGTGCTCCACGCTGGCGTGATCGGTGAACGCCGTGTCGATGACGCCCGCGTTGTTGACCAGCACGTCGATGCCGCCATGCTCAGCCGCCACCCCGTCCACCAGCTGCCGGATGGACGGGCTGCTCGTGAGGTCGGTACGGACGAAACTGGCCGTCGCCCCGGCCGCCCTGGCCAGGTCCGCGGTTTCCTCGCCCGACTCGGCGTTGATGTCCGAGATCACGACCGTGCCCGCGCCCCGGGCCGCCAACTCGAGCGCTATCGCCCGGCCGATGCCTTGTCCCGCGCCGGTCACGATGCAGATCTTGCCGCGCATGCGCTGTCTCCTTATCCGCCGGCCACGCTGGACCAAGTTTCCTAGATGATTATATTCATAATTAACATTGTCTCTAGCCGCCGGGAGGCTCAAACAGGACGTCGCGCACAAGTTCGGCGCCACCCATTCCGTCCGCGGCTACCCGCAGGCCGCCCGGCTGGTCGAGGAGCTCACCGGCGGCCAGGGCGCGGACCGGGTCACCGTCACCGTCGGCGTGGTCACCGGCGACGTGCTCAACCCGGCTCAGGAAATGACCCGCCGCGGCGGTGTCATCGTGCTCGCCGCCGCCGCTCCTGTGCTTCAGCGCGACGTCCAGTTCGACCTGTTCACCTTCGCGATGTCCGGCAAGCGGCTGCAGGGCACCCTGTACGGCACGACCAACGCCCGCACCGACATCCCGCTGCTCATCCGGCTCTACCGGTCGGGCGAGCTGATGCTTGACGAATTGATCACCCGGACCTACCCGCTGGAGGACATCAATCAGGCGTTCGCCGACCTGAAGGCAGGCAAGAACCTACGCGGCGTGATCATGTACGACTAGCCTGTACGTTCTCGGCGCCGCGCTGGCTCAGCGAGACAGCGCGGGCAAACCGGCTCGCGGATCGGGGGCATACTGCGGCTATGGCAGCTTGGAAGGACGTAGAGCAGGCCGAGCCCGAGTTCGCGGCGCGGGTGCGGCGCCTGTTCGACGCGGGCAGGCACAAGACGATCGCGACGTTGCGGGCCGACGGCTCGCCGCGGATCTCGGGCATCGAGTGCGAGTTCGCCGACGGTGAACTCCGGTTCGGGTCGATGCCGGCCGCGCGCAAGGGGGCGGATCTGCGGCGCGATCCGAGATTCGCCCTGCATGGTCCGACGTTTCACCCCCAGGAGGGCCACGAGGCCGACTGGCCGGGCGAGGCGAAGATCGCCGGGCGCGCGGTGCCCGCCGGGCCGATCGGCGAAGGACCTGCCGGGGATCTGTTCGTGGCCGATATTTCCGAGGTCGTCATCGTCCGGCTCAACCCGGAGGCGACGTTGCTGGTCATCGAGTCGTGGACGCCGCAACGGGGGCTTCGCCTGGCGGAGCGCGAATAACAACGCCCCAAGCGTGCCCCGGGCCGAACCCGGGGCACGCCAGCGCGAGCCCGCGATCACGTCGCAGCCGCCTCCAGCGCGGTCCAGAACGCGCAGTTGTGCGCGCTGGCGAAGTTGGTCTCGATCTGCGGCACGGGCGGTGTCAGCGACTCCATCGGCTGGGTGAGCCCGTTGAACAACGGCCAGAACGGGGCGCCGAACGACGACGGGAATCCGTTCTTGGCGAAGTTCGTCCAGTACCCCTTCATGGTCGTCGCCAGCTGCTGCTGCGATGCCGACAGCGCCTTGCCGAAGGCGGCCGTCGGCAGGTCCATCAGGTACTGGATCTCGGACGCGTGGGCCGCGCCGTAGGCGAAGCTGACCGGGGGCAGGAAGAGTTCCGGCGCGTTCTCGTCGTTGAACTCGTAGGCGAAGGTCGGCACGAAGCGCGAGACGGACTGATCGATGGCCAGCCCGGGGCACGCGAAGATCGCGTCGGTGCCGACCGCGCCGAGGGCGACGGACGGGCTGGAGAACGCGGTCAGCGGGTACCTGGCCGCGATGATCGCCGCCGCCGCCGCGGGAACCCCGAGTGTCGAGGAGATCATGCTCTGGTAGTTCGCGGCCGTGACCGGGTCGCCCTCCAGCGCGCTCAGCGCCACGAACAGCCGCCATTCATCGTGGTTCGTCCCGTTGATGATCGGCACGCGGTTGAAGTTGCCGGTGGCGAACGCGGTCTCCAGCGACACCGGCAGCACCTCGCTGTTGATGTTCGGGGTGTAGCCGGCCGCGTTCTCGTTGGCCAGGATGGTCGAGACGGGCAGGCTGCGCAGGCAGGCCGCGGTCTGGCTGGCGCAACCCGCCTTGGTCGCGAAGGCCTCACCGGCGGTCTCGGCGTTCGCGAGCGAGGTCTGCGTGAGGTTGTAGGACCCGCTCTCCGCGATGGCCCGCTGGAATAGCCCTCTGGCCTGCGGCGATGCCACCTGTGACAGGGTGGACAGGCCACCCGCGGACTCACCGAAGATGGTCACGTGGTTTGGGTTGCCGCCGAAGCTGGCGATGTTGCGCTGCACCCAGTGCAGGGCGGCCTACTGGTCCATCAGGCCGTAGTCACCGGACTGTCCGTTCGCGTCGGCCAGCGCCGGGGTGCGCCAGGAAGCCGAGTGCACCGAGCCGGTAGTTGATGGTGACCACGGTCACGCCGTCCGCCACCAGGCCGGCGGGGGAGTAGTCATCGCTTTCACCGGTCACCAGCGCGCCGCCGTGGATCCAGACCATGACCGGGTGCTGGCCGCCGGTCGCGGGCGTGAAGACGTTCAGGAACAGGCAGTTCTCCGACGTGCTGGCCTGGCCGAAGGGCGAGGCCGACTGCGGGCAGTGCGGCGCGAACTTCGTCGCGTCGCGCACGCCCGGCCAGCTGGCGGCCGGCTGCGGCGGCTGCCAGCGCAGCGCGCCGACCGGGGGCGCGGCGTACGGGATGCCCAGGAACTCATCGACCGCCCCATTGGCCACACCGCGAACAGCCCCGTTGGCGGTCCCGGTTACCGGCCCGCCGGTCCTGGCGCTCACCGCGGGCGCCGCCGCGACCAGGGCGCCCAGGGTCAGGCCGGCCACCGCCAGCCGGGTGCCCACCGGCCATCCGGTCCACATTATCGACATCCAAGTCTCCCTTCACGGCTGATGCCGGGGCTCACTTCCCCGCCGCTGCGCTTGACGTCTTTTTATTCGGCCGAACGGAACGCGGTTCCCGCGCCAGGACAGGCGTCCGTGCGAACGCGTGGATGGACTAACGGGCCTTGACCAAAAGTACGAGCCAGTACTTTAGATGTACGCCGCCTACTGTAAGCCCGCGACCGGCACCGGGCAAGGGGACGCCCGCCGGAATCAGCGAGGCGAGCCGCCTACAGAGCCACCCAGCCCGTGGCGATCCCGGCCCGGTCCGCGTCGGTCCCCAGACGGCAGCGCACGCTGACCTGGCCGGGCGGTACCGCATCGGCAGTGAACCGTCCCCGCGCGTCAGCCTCCACCGCGATCACGCCCCGGATCTCCACCACGCCGGGCTGCGCCGGAATGAGCCGCCCGGCCATCTGCCTGGACTCCCCGCTCCCGGTGATCTCGAGCTCGATCACCAGCCCGCTAGTCCGGAACGACACCCGCCGCCCCGCGTCGTCAGCGTTCACGAGACGGTCCTTTCCCCTAGGGCCCGCAGAAGCTCTCAGCGATCTAGTTTCCTGACCATACTCTAGCCGGCACGACTATGCCCGACTATAAAAGGAGACGCTGTCGCCCATCCCGAAGCTGTCTGCTTAGCCCCGGCCCGCGGCGCTCAGATCGGCTTGAGCCGTTCCCGGCCCGCCGCCACGTCGGCCGCGGTCGGCGGATCGTTGCCCTGCCGCTCGCAGTTGAGCGACGCCACCAGGATCGCGTCATCCAGGGCCTCGGACAGCTGACCGGCGGAGCATCGGGCCAGGCCGGCAGGCGTGTACTGGCCCCGGCTGAGGAGCGATCCGAGCAGCCCCGCGGTGAATGAGTCCCCGGCGCCCACGGTGTCGACCACGGTGACGTCGAGCGCTGGCCTGCGGACCGACCAGCCCTGGGCGGTGTAGGCAGAAGCGCCGTCCGCCGAGCTGGTGATGACCACCACGGTCGCCCCCAGCTCCAGCCAGCGCCGCGCGACGTCGGCGGGCGCCAGCTCGGGGTAGAGCCACGCGATGTCGTCCGAGCTCGCCTTGGCCAGGTGCGCGAGACCGACGGCGTGCTCGGCCACCCGCCGCCCGTGACCGGGATCGGCCAGCAGCCCGGGCCGGACGTTCGGGTCGTAGGTAATGAGCACGTCGCCGCGGCCGTGCAGGCGGCGCGCCAGGTCGAGGATCCGGGCGTCACCCGGCGGCGTCCAGGACGCGATCGACCCGAAGTAGAACACCGCGCTCTGCGCGGGTGCGCGGCCGGTCTCCTCGGCCGTCCACTGCCAGTCCGCCGTGCCGTTGAGGTAGAAGTCGTAGCTGGCTCGGGCCTCAGCGTCCAGCGACACGACGGAAAGCGTGGCCGGCTCCGCGGCGTCCGGCGCGGACTGCAGGTCGATGCCCTCGGCCTGGGCGTGATCGCGCAGGATCCGGCCGAACGCCGTGTCGGCCAGCCGCGCCATCAGCGTCGCGTGGTGCCCGAGACGAGCCAGGCCGATCGCGACGTTGTACGGGCCCCCGCCGGGGACGGCGTGGAACGTCCGCGGCGGCCCGGCGGGAATGAGATCCACGATGGCCTCACCGATGACCGTGACGCTGGCCTGCTGTGTCATCCGGCCTGCCTCCTTACGAGCGTGTCGAGCTTAACGGTTTCAGCCTCGGCCCACGGGGGCAGGCGGGTGGGGCAACCGAAAAGTGGTGATGGACATGTGGTGGGTGGACATCGTCGTAGTGCTCTTGTTTATTCTCGGGATCTACGGCTTCGCTACCCTGGTCGGCTTCAACACCCGTTGGCTTACCGGCAGGACTCACCGTAGAGCCGAGGACCTGTACGACGATTACGGTGATCCCCGGCAACGCCGGCATCGACGGTCTTAGCCCGGTCCCGGTACGCGCTTGCTTTCGCATGTCTCCGAGCCGACACTGGACAGGTGAGCACCGTTGTCGAGTTCCTCTTCGTCATCGCGCTGCCCACGGCTGCGATGGCCGCGCTCATCGGCGCGTGGCGCCTGGCCGGGTGGCTCGGCGAGGC
>Ga0070730_10005290_pt1 | contig 11164 bp, 13 predicted proteins | sample Coa_R1_3_FD_66447 | JGI IMG/M metagenome (GOLD analysis project Ga0070730, IMG submission 66447) | Surface soil microbial communities from Centralia Pennsylvania, which are recovering from an underground coalmine fire - Coalmine... | ecosystem: Environmental > Terrestrial > Soil > Unclassified ... | reverse complement strand
ACGTCGGACGCGCTGGGCAATCCGATCCTGCTGCCCCTGATCGTGGCGCGCGGGCGCGCCGACGGCCCTGTACTGGGAATTACTGCCGTCGTGCATGGCAACGAACTCAACGGCCTCTCCGTCCTGCGCGGGTTCTTTGCACAACTGGATGTCGCCGCCCTGCGCGGGACGGTCGTAGGGGTGCCGGTGGTCAACGTGCCCGGCTTCTTCCGGGGGCAGCGTGTCTTTTCCGATGGCGGCGACCTGAACAAGCTCATGCCCGGCAAGGCCAACGGCAACGACAGCGAAGCCTACGCCCATCGCTTCATGGAGCGCGTGGTCAGCCAGTTTCAGTATTTGATCGACCTGCATACGGCCAGCGCCGGGCGCATCAACTCGCTCTACATTCGCGCCGATCTGCGCCATCCCGTCGTGGCCGCCCTGGCGCGCCTGCAACACGCTCAGATCATCCTGAACCACGAGGGCGCCGAGGGCACGCTGCGTCGGGCGGCGCTGGAGCGGGGCATCCCATCCATCACGGTGGAGCTTGGCGATCCCGCGCTCTTTCAGGCGGGGATGCTGCGCGCCGGGCTGGTCGGCCTGAAGAACGCCCTCATTCATCTTGAGATGCTCGACGACGCGCTGGAGCCGCCCGCCGCGCCGCCCGTCGAGTGCGAACGCTCTTCCTGGCTCTATACCGACGCCGGGGGCATTCTGGAAGTCTTGCCGGGGCTGGCCGAAGAGGTCGCGTCGGGGCAGGAGATCGCTGTTCTGACCAACATCTTTGGCGATGTCCTCCGACGCTATACCGCGCCCGAAGCGGGCATCGTCATCGGCAAGAGCATCAACCCTGTCAACCAGACCGGCGGGCGCATTCTGCACCTGGGCATTCGCGCCTGATGATGTGGGCGCGCTGTTAATCGCCAGTCCGGCAGCGCGCCAGCAGCACGTTGGGAATCTCGCGGAAGCCGGGATGCCCCTGGAAGCCTTCTGGCGCTGGCGGCTCAGCGAAACGCTCAAGCGTCAGCCCCGCGCGCAGCAGACTGTTGAGATAGGTGCTGAGCGTGCGGTGCTGCCAGCCCACCAGGCTGCGTACCCCACCGGGAGTGTCCGTTTGCCAGAAGCCCTCCCGAAAGTAGCCCCACGCCACCCGCGCAACCACGCCGTCCTCCTGCGGCGCCCAGCCGGAGAAGGGCGTGAAGAAGCAGGGATGCACAATCGAGCAGACAAACCAGCCGCCTGGTCGCAAGATGCGCTGTACCATTGCCAGCGCCGGGTCCAGGTCAGCGATGTCTGTCAGCGCCAGATTGCAAACCACCCCATCGAAGCTCGCGTCGGCCAGCGTTGCGCCCTGGCGGGCGTCGTCAAGCTGATAGCGAATGCCCAACGGCTCGTCGGCCTCCTCGCGCCGGGCGATCTCCAGCAGGCGCTCGGAGGCATCGACGCCCACCACCTGCGCGCCCCGCGCTGCCAGGCGGCGCGCCACAATCCCCTGCCCGCAGGCCAGATCGCAGACCTGCTGCCCGCGCACATCTCCCAGCAGTTCCAAGAGCGCGTCGAGAATAAACTCGTGATTGTGCTTCAGCACGCCGTCGCGCACCTGCTGATCGTACCACTCGGCAATCTGGTTGTAGGGCGAGGTAATCATCGGCGTATCCTTTGCCTGGAGAGGCGTGTTCTGCTGCTTCTTCCAACCTGAAAGTCCTACCTGTGCCTTGTGGGCAACCAGGGGCTTGACGAATCCATTCGGACGCTGTATACTAGGTCTATCGTTGATACCCATCTGATGTGGTTGAGACGGCTGGCGACGCCGGTGTTCTAAGCACCGGCGTGCCATCGCCCCACGCCTGGCCCAGCCAGGAGTAGGGCTGGGGGCTATTGTAGCACGAGAGACCCTCAGCGGCTATTCCTGAACCAATCCGCCAGGCAGTGGCGAACGGCGCAGGCATAGCCGCCTCGTTTTCCTGGAAGCCCAGCTTCCAGAAAGGTTGGTCTCGCATGTTGCTTGGTGGCTCCCTCCCTTCTGGCGCGTCCGCTGTTTCCCCTGCAACCGCTGCCCCTGGCGTCGCTGGGCCGCTCCGCTGCGAGCTGGAGATCGGCGTGCTGCTCTCTTTCTTCCCCCGCGCCTTGCTCGTCTTGCTCCTGCCGTGCCTGCTGGCCGTTGCGGCGCGCCGTCAGCCTCTGGATCGCGAGCGCATCCAGTATCCGCGCCCCTGCATGGCCTGGCCTCGCTTCAAAACGCCGGAGTTACAACGCGCCAGCGTGGCCGCGCTGCGCGCCCTGCTGGTCTCGGAGTTCGAGTTGGGGCTATCGCTCACGCAGACGCCCCTGGACTGGCTTTCTCGGCCCATCCGCAACTTCTGGCTGGCGATGCGCGCCGCCCGCATCGGGCAGGTGGCCTGGGAACTGGCCTCTCGCCCGGATGCCGCGCCGCTCACCGACGAACTCTCTCAGGCACTGACGGCCTTGCAGAGCGCGGTGTAACAATCAGGCCGAAGCCAGCCCTTTTTTCGCTGGCTTCGGCCTGGCGACTAAAGTCGTGGCTAGAGGCTTCGCCGCGAAGCCTGCCTACGCGGGCTGAGACGAAATGCGCGGCTACTTGCCGATGTTCTAGCGCCTGGCGCCAGGCGCTACTTGTGCTTGCCGCGCCCCAGGATCACCAGCGCCACGCCGGTCAGGATGAAGACCAGCGCCAATCCTTCGATGCCGGTAATCTGCTCGCCCGCCAGGGCCGCGCCCAGCAGCAGCGCAACCAGCGGATTGGCATAGGCATAGCTGGTCGCCAGAGCCGGGCGCACCCGCTTGAGCAGATAGCCGTAGGCGCTGAAGGCCACCAGCGAACCAAAGACGATCAGATAGCCCAGCGCCCAGAGGGAGACGGCGGGCGGCGGACCCGCGAAGCGCTCTTGATGCGCCAGCCCCAGCAGGACCAGCGCGCTTCCTCCCGCCAGCATCTCTGCCGCGCTGGACATGGCCCCGCTGGGCAGGGGGAGATGCTGGCTCCAGACCGAGCCGAGCGCCCAACTGGAGGCCGCCAGCAGCAGGATGACCGCGCCTACAGGGGTGGCGCTCAGCCCGCCGCCCAGGTTCAGCAAGACGATGCCCACGAAGCCGACGATCAGCCCGGCCCATTCTGCCCGACGAGGCCAGCGCCCCCAGATGCGGGCGAACAGCACAGCCCACAGCGGCACGGTAGCGACGATCAGCGCGGCCACGCCCGAAGCCACGTATTGCTCGGCGAAGACCACGCCGCCATTGCCGCCCACCAGCAAGAGGCCGCCGACAATGGCCGCGCCGCCCCACTGGCGGCGGTTGGGCGCTGGCGCGCCGCGCAGCCGCAGAAAGAGGTAGAGGATGACTCCGGCGATCAGGAAGCGGAATCCAGCCCCCAGAAAGGGGGGAAAGCCTTTGAGGACTTCGCGGATCGCCAGATAGGTCGAACCCCAGATGATATAGACCGCCAGCAGCGCCAGGCCAGTAGAGAGCCAGGCGCTCTTGCCCGTTGCCTGGCCGGGCCTGGGCGGAACTTCGGGCGCGCCCGGCGATCTGGTCTGCGCTCCATCGGGCTGCGCGGATTCAGACCCGGCAGTGGCTGGCTGCGAGCCTGAGGCTTCTGCGCGCTCGGTCGCGTGCAAACGCAACAAACGAGAAAATGGCAGATTCATGACTTTATTTTAGAGGAAAATCCGTCTAAAATGAAGAGGAAATCCAACGTATTTCCCCCTCAATACTTCCAAAGAGAAGGTGAAAGGCAATGCGTACTTTCGATCACGAAAATCTGCTGGACGCTTCTGGCTGGGAACTTCTCCGCGCCTTGCAAGAGGATGCGCGGCTCTCCTTCAGCGAACTGGGTCGCCGGGTTGGTCTCTCACCGCCAGCCGTTGCGGAGCGGGTGCGCAAGCTGGAAGAGGCAGGCATTATTACTGGCTATCACGCGCAGGTGAATGCAGAGAAGATCGGTTACTCGTTGATGGCCGTGATTCGGCTGAGTTCCACCTGCGAGCATTGGGCAGCTCTCAGCGCCCTGGCGCGTGAACTCCCCGAAGTCCTGGAGTGTCATCGCATCATCGGGGATGATTGCTTCATTCTGAAGGTCGTGGTCGCGTCTGTGCCCCATCTGGAGGCGCTCATCAATCAGCTTGCGCCCTATGGCCGGACGACCACCTCAGTGGTCCTCTCTTCGCCTGTGCAGCGGCGCGTTCTCGAAGCGTGCCCGACCAGTATGGCGCCCGTCCGGCTGGCCGGTGATTGAAATGGCCCTTTTGGTTCGTCTGAATTGACGGATACGTCTTCGTGCCGTATACTGAAGCGAGAATAAAAAGCGGGCTGCGATCTGCTTGCCGCAGATGTGGCATGCTTAGGGGAAGCAGCAGAGAGGGAGATATGGGAACCTCTAGCAAACGACCAAAACCAAAATCCGGCCAGTTGGCGGCGAAAGATGCCAACGGCGCGAAAAGCGTCGGGCAGCCAAAGGCAAGCGCCGAGCAGCCCGGCGCCAAGGCCAACACGAATGGAACGCAACCAACTGCCAGGGACAATACAAACGGGACGCAGACCGCCTCCAAAGCAGCGCCCGGCGCTGCTCAGGCAGACTCCAAGACGACCGGCAGCGGCGCCAAAGCGACAGTGATTAAAACCGCAGCCCCAGTCTCCACAGCGAAGCTGCCGCCGGTGAAGGGGCCACCGCCCAGGCGCGAGCAAAAACGCGACGCGCGCCGCGAGGAGATCAGCCGCCGGATCGACGAGCGCCGCCAGCAGCGCGAGCGCGAACAGCGCAATCGGGTGGTCAAGCGCGGGCTGTACATTGGCGCTCCTATCTTGCTGGCCGTGCTGGTGCTGGGCTATATCGTCTACAATGTCCTCTTTGGTCCTAGCGTGGCGGCCTACCTCAAAGGCGCCACTATCGATGGCATCCCCTGCGATCAGGGCGAGCAATCGCAGGTCCACTATCACGCCCACCTGGAAGTCTATGTGAATGGAAGTCTCGTCTCCGTTCCGGGAAATGTCGGTCGCCAGTCAGCCAATGGATGCTTCTACTGGCTGCATGTGCATGACGATCCTGGCGATGAGGGCGTGATCCACATCGAAGCGCCAGCGGATCAGACCTACACGCTGCATCAATTCTTCGACATCTGGGGACAGCCACTGAGCGCAACCAACGTGCTGGGCCATAAGGTGGACGCGACGCACAAGCTGACCATCTATGTGTTTAGTCCAACGCAGGACGAAATTAATCAATATAATCAGGCGGTGCAGGCCGCCAATGCCGCCGGCCAGAGTCCGCCGCCATTTAAGGTGACTCCGCCGAGTGATCTCAAGCCCTACACCGGAGATCCCAGTCAGATCAAGATTACCCCGCACGAGGTGATCTATATCGAATACGGCACACCAACGGTGCAGCCTACGCCCTGGTCGTTCCTCTCCTCGGAATAGCCTCAGCAGGGCGCAGCAAGAAGCAGCGCGGCGCGGGTAACAGAGCGTTACCCGCGCCGCGCCTTTTGTCGGCCAGGCCACATCGCTCTGGGGCAGTCATTTCGGCTCGGCATCCGCGCGCCCCTCATTTCTGGCGAGCAGGTTGGCGCGCGCCATCGCCAGCAGTTCCTGCATATTGAAGGGCTTGCGTAACAGGATGCCCTCCTGGATGCCTTCCAGAGAAAGATCAAACGACGTGACGCCGCTCAGAAAGATGATGGGCAGCCGCCGGGTAGCCGGATCGGCCCGCAGCCGCCGATAGACCTCCGCGCCGCTGATGCCTGGCAGGCGCACATCCAGCAGCACCAGATCAACCGGCTGCGCAGCGAGCAGCCTCAGCGCCTCCTCGCCATTGGGGGCAACGTGGACCTGCCAGGCTGCTTTGCTCTCCAGTTGGAAGGCTTCGCGGATGGCCTGGGCGGTTCTGGCGTCATCTTCGACGATCAGGATTTGCCAGCCCTGTTCTGGTGGGGCAGTGGGAGCAGCTTCAGCAGGAGATGCAGGTGGGCTTGCGCGAGTGTCTTCTGGGATAGCTGCTGGTGAAGCGGGAGGCGTTGCCGGGGTCGGGGCTGCCAGCGTGGCGCGCCGACAGTAGAAGCAGAGACGCCTCAGCCAACGCCAGGGCTGTTGCTTGCCCATCGCATCCCTCCTCTCGTGCGTCGCCAGCATGCCACACTCCGTTGCACGCATCATAGCGGAGTTCCTGTATCCTGTCAAGCGAGCAGATGAGCGAGCATCTCTGCTCCTCCCTCAGACCCGTCAGAAACATGGTACGATAGATGCGCGGGAGGGCACGCTCGGCACACGAGCGCGTAGCCCCTTTGTCGTATCCAGAGGAATCGCTGAGAGAAGGGATAGAGGCGTATGTTTATCGCTGTGACCAGAGTCAAGTTGCCCAAGGAGCCGATGGAGCGGATGGCCGAGGCGTTCAGGCGGGGCGCGCAGGATTTGAAGCAGTTCCCTGGCTTTCTGGGCTTTGAACTCTGGCTGAATGAAGATACCCTGGAGGCTGTGTCGCGCTGGGAATCGCGGGAGGCAATGGAGGCGTATTCCCGCAGCGACATCTTTCAGGCGCATCACGGCGGCGCAGCCAGCGCGGCGGGACACGGCGCGCAAGGACACGGAGCAACTGGCGCGGCGCAAGGGCACGGCGCAGCGGTACACAGCGCCGGATCGCCAGGCGCGGCGCAGATCGAGTATTATAACGGCGAAGTCGTCGTCTAACCAAAAATCACACAGGCGCGCCCGCGTGTTGCGCCGCCGTCCCTGGCGGCGCATCGCCGGGCTATGGGAACGCGCCGTGCCAGAGCGAACCCTTGCATGTACCCCGGCTTCTAGCCGGTCCGTTCTGGGGCGGGGCGCGCCCTCAATGTTGGCTCAGGATGTCAATCTCTTCGCGCGTCGCAGCTTCAGGCGCTGACGGGCAGAGGCGGCCACCTCGCCAACGTTCAGGAAGGCGCAGGTCGTCAGGCCATGCGCAACCACCGGCAGCAGAATTGAGCGTGGCGCGGGCTGGAGGATATAGAGCGTGCTGAAAAGCGCGCCCGCTATCCCGACGCCCGCAATGCTCAGCCAGCCCCAGCCGCCCAGTCTGTGATAGAGCGTGTAAACAGCCGTGCTGACCAGCCAGCCCAGCGCCAGCGAGCCAGACCAGCGGGCCACGAGCGTCAGGACCAGGCCCCGATAAAATAACTCCTCCGCCGGGGCATTGATGAAGAGGTAATAGCTGCTCTGGAAGAGGTGATCGGCCAGCGTGGGCAGGCGAAAGCGCGGCAAGATCACGGCGCGATACGCGGCGGTCAGCGCGCTGAACGGGATGCCAATCGCCAGCCCCAGCCCGATCTGCTGCGCGGCGCGCCCCCAGGAGAGCGCGGGCAGACCGATCTCTGCCAGGGGCAGCCGAAAGAGCCAGGCCACCAGCAGCGGCGCAACCAGCAGCGGCAGGGCGCGCAGAGGGAGGTCGGTGCGCAGCCAGCTCCAGCTATCGGCGGGCGTCGAGCGGCGCGGCGGCTGCACGCTGGCTGGCGCTTCCTCAATTGCCAAAGCACAAACCCTTTCAGGAGCGCCGCGCCTGGGCGATCAGCCCCGCAGCGGAGATCGCCATCAACAAACCGGCAAAGATGAAGATCGTCGCCCGCGTGCCATAGGTGGGCATCAGCCAGAAGACCGGCACGAACGTCCCCAGGATGCTGCCCACCGTCGAAAGGGCGTAGAGCCGTCCGGCGGTGCGCCCCGCGCTGCCCACCGCTTTGACGCGCAGCCGAATGGCAAAGGGCGAGACACAGCCCAGCAAGCTCACCGGCAGCGCGAAGAGCAGCAGCATGGCGATCAGCGGCCCGGCGGAGATGTCGCTATCGGATGCTGCGAACGCCTGCGCCGTCCAGCCCAGCACGCCGCTGGCAAAAAGCGGAATCAGGCCAATCGTTGCGGCGGCGCAGGCAGTCAGCCGATAGAGCGCCAGCGCAGAGGGCGCGCGGTCGGCCAGCTTGCCGCCGAGATAATAGCCCGCCGTCAGATAGATCAGCGTTAGGCCGATCAGGTTGGCCCAGACGAACTGCGAATCCCCAAAGTAGGGCGCGAGCAGGCGCGCAGAGGTCATCTCCACCGCCAGCGAGGCCATACCGCCCAGGAAGACCAGCGCGATCAGCAGCCAGCCCCGGTCGGGCGCGGCGCCCTCGTTTTCCAGTGTTTTTGTACTGACAGCGTGCTGCGATTTGCTGTTGTGCTTCGAGGTCTTCTTGGAGCGCGAGCGGGTTCCTGGCGTGGGTTTGGTCGCGGGCATGCGATTGGTCTACTCCAGTGCGAAAAGTTCAGCGTATCGCCTAGTATAGTAGCATGCCCTGGTCGGGCAGGGCAAGGCGCAGGGTGCCCTGTCTTCGCTCCTTCTCGAACTCCAGCATTTCCAGATCGTTTAATCCAAAGTGCAGCAGTATCTGGTTTGCCAGCGTCTGGCGTAGTTGCTTATGATGAAGGCGCCGCCTGGATAGGGAAGCGCGCCTGCCAGGCTCAGCCTGGCAGGCGCGCCCAGGAGATGAGGCTATACTGACTACTGCTGGGGCCAGTTGCCCTGCGGTGGTGATGCGAATATAACCGGTGCCGCTTTTGGCGCTTCGGCCAGGCCCATGATAGCGCCAACCAGCCCCAGAATAAAGGCAGCAGCGGCGATCCAGAAGCCGATGCCCAGAAAGGAGGCCGCGCTTGCCCCAGAGAAGGTGCTGCCGCTGAGCGAGGACTGAATCCGCACGAAGACATAAATGAGGACGCCGATGCCCACCAGCGCCGCCACCAGGTTGATGCCATGCGCGGCCTTGCCCATGTTGGCCGCGAGCAGCGCAAAAACGATCAGCGCGATGGCCGCGATGGGTTGCAGCCAGTACAAGAACGCCTGGTTGGATAAATCGCCCACCTCATTGGTGGTCGAGCGCACGATGTCAAAGCCGCTGATGCTGAAGCCAAAAAATGAGAAGATCGGCAAGAAAAAGGCCACACCGGCCAGAAGGCCGCCAATAAGCGCCAGGATGCGACTTGGTTTCATCAGGTTTTCTCCTTTTGCGTGTACATAATCAACCCAGAAAAACGAGGGCCACCTGTGAGCAAACGTTGGAATCGGGGGAAAACGCGCAGAAAGGGAAACGAAGTAAGAGCATCTCTGCCGGAGATGCGATCATCACCTCCTCTCAGTCTCTACAAAAAGACCTGCCTGATGTCTCTCTACTTAGAATAACACTGATGTCAAGTAGAGAAATATCAGGCAGGGCTTATAGCACTGTGAGACAACGACTACAAGTTGTTTCTATCTCCAGTATGCTTACGCTGATGGGGCAACCTTAGCGCGCCAGACCCTTGAGGCCGCCGGTGAGCGCGTAGATGAAGCCAATCAGCGCGGCCCAGAAGCCCACGCCGAGCAGCAGAAACCCGCCCAACTTATCGCCGCCCGTACTATATTGATAGGTGAAGGCAACTTGCTCGAAGAACGCCTGGAGCGCGAAGGCGATCCCAACCAGCGAGCTAAAAAGGATGATCGTTGCCGCAGTTCTGCGCATCTTAATGGCGAAGGCTCCGCCAACAAGCAGCAGAACGGCACAGAGAAGTTCTACCCAGGGCACGCGCTCTGCGACACCGCCAGTCAGGTAGGTGAAGAGGCTATCACCGATAATGAAAGCTGAAGCCACCCAGGGCAAGAAAAAGCCTAGCACTCCCAAACAGCCCCCAACAAAGGCGCGGTTGTTCGTATTGGCATCCATCTCTGCTCGCTCCTATTCCTTCGATGGTGAGGCGCTGACCACTTCAGCGGGCCATTCAACCTGTTCTTCGTTCCCTTGCGCTGCCCGCCGTCCCTTGAGCGTGCTGATCAGCCCCGCGATGAACCCAACGACAGCCATCCAGAAACCAATCCCCAGCACGCTCAGCACATTCAGCCCGCCAAAGACGGTGGCGCCACTGGCAATCGTCGCCAGCAGGGTCGAGAAGATATAAAGCGCAAAGAGCAGGCCGACGACTGCGCCGATCAGGCTCATATTGTCGGCCACCTTTTTGGCAGGCAGGAACGCCGACACGATCAGCGCCACCCCGGCCACGAATTCCAGCCAGGTGAGCAGAAACTCGCCAGGGAAAACTTCCTTGAAGTTTGGCCCGGATGTGTACGTCGCCACAGAAAGCAGACTTACCCCGTTGGCATAGAGATACCAGGGGAGGAAAAAGGCCACCACCCCTATAGCGCCACTAACCAGGACCAGGATGCGGCTTGATGGCATGTCCTCAAGAATATTCATCTCCTTGTGTCTCCATTCGACCTGTGTGATGCGCCATCCCGATGAAAGATGAAGGGCCGTAGGAAGAGAACTGCGCGGGCAGCAGCGCATCCCAGTCAGACCCCCGGCGAACCGCCCTCTGTGGGGTGAAGATAGCGGCGCTTTGCTGCTGTACGTAGGATACCATGCGCTGTCAATCCTTAAAGCAATAGAAAGATGCCACTGCTGAGACTCAGCGCTGGGTGCTATCAACGTAGGCTTTGAGGTTGAGCGCGGGTAGGATGCGACCGCTTTCCAGTACGAGCAGCCAGGCGCAAGGCTCCGGCCAGGGAGCGAGACTGGCGCGCGCTTCCGGCGCAATGAGCAAGAGCAGCTTTGCCAGAATATCCGCCTGCCAGCAATAGGGCGCGAGCGCGGTTGCGGTCAGGATGCGCTCTGAGGGAGATGTCGCGCCAGTCGCTGACGACGCGAGTGTGCTGGGCTGCTCGGTGGGCAGGCCGGTGCGCGGGTCAATCAGATGATGGCGGCGCTGCCCTTCCACCAGCCACCAACGTTTCAGCGCGCCGGAAGTCGCCAGCGCGCTGCTGCCCAGCGGCAAGACCGCCAGGTAGGGGAGCTGCCCATCTGGCGCGGGCGGCGCGTCCGGGCGTGGGTCATGAATGCCAACCATCCAGGGTTGGCCGGGCTGTGGGCCGCCACGCACGCGCAGGTCGCCGCCCGCCGAGACGAGCGCGTGCGCATAGGCGCTCAACGGGCCATCGATGATCTGATCGACGATCCAGCCTTTGGCGATGCCCCCCAGGTCCAGGCGGACGCCGCGCTCCAGCCGGATGGCGCGCCGGGCGGGGTCGAGGTCCACGCGCCCGGCGCCGCCGCGCGGCGCCGCTGTCGGGCGCGGGCCAAGCTCGCGCTGGCCGATCTCGTCGAAGCTGCGATCATAGCCGGCGGCCTCCAGCGCGCCC
>Ga0070730_10005289_pt1 | contig 11164 bp, 10 predicted proteins | sample Coa_R1_3_FD_66447 | JGI IMG/M metagenome (GOLD analysis project Ga0070730, IMG submission 66447) | Surface soil microbial communities from Centralia Pennsylvania, which are recovering from an underground coalmine fire - Coalmine... | ecosystem: Environmental > Terrestrial > Soil > Unclassified ... | reverse complement strand
GCCTGGCGGTCAAGCAGCAAAACGCGGCCGGCGGCATCCATGGCCGCCAGATCCAGTACGCCACCCAGGACACGGCCACCGAGCCGGCCAAGATCAGCGCCACGACGAGCGATGCGATCGCCAAGGGAGCGATCGCCCTGATCGGGTACGACGATCCCGACTCGGTGTTAAGCGCCGCGCCCCTGGCCCAGAGGGCAGGCATCCCGTTCATTACGCCGGGCGCGACGCTGCCCACCCTGCCCCAGCAGGTCGGCGATATGCTCTTCCTGGCCTGCTACGGCGACAACGTCCAGGCGGCCGCCGCGGCCGAATTCATGTACGATAAGCTGAACGCCCGCCGCGTCTACCTGCTGACGAATAAAGGGACCGAGTACACCAAGGGGCTGGCCCGCTATTTCCAGACACGCTGGAACGCGCTGGTGCCCGCGGGCCTGGTGCTGTCGGATACATACCAGGTCAAGGATACGGACTTCAGCACCCAGATCGCCCAGCTGAAAACGGTGCAGCCGCCCCCGGACGCGTTTTATATTGCCGCCTATCCGGACGAGCTGCCCCAGCTGCTGCCCGCGCTGCGCAGCGCGGGGTTCCCGCAGCCGATCGTGGGCGGCGACGCCTATGACGGTGCCCCGATCCTGACGCTCGGCGGGCAGCCGATGAGCAATATTTACTATACCACCCACGGCGCCCTCCCCGCGCCCGACAGCGGGCCGCTGCACGACTTCGTCGCGGCCTACACCAAGGAGTACGGCAAAGCGCCGGACACCATTTACCCGGCCCTCGGCTACGATGCCGCCCGGCTCCTGTTTGACGCGATCGGCCGGGCGCCCGATACCAGCGGCCCGGCGATCCGCACGGCCCTGGAGGCGATCAAGGGCTTTGCGGCGGCCACGGGGCCGATCAGCTACGGGCCCGCGCCCACCGGCCATGTCCCGGACAAGAGCGTGACGGTGATGGAGATCCACGATGGCCAGCCCCGCCTGGCGACCGTCACCCACCCGAAGTCGGTGCCGGCCCCATAGCCGGGGGCCAATAGCTGGGGCGCCCCATGACTGAATGGATTGGCCGCACGCTGTCCAAGGTCCAGATCCACCAATTGCTGGCCCGGGGCGGCATGGCTGAGCTCTACCTGGGCACGCACACGACCCTGGGCCGGCCGGTGGCCGTCAAAGTCTTGCGCAGCCATTTTTCGGCGGACCCCGACTCGCATGAGCGCTTCGAGCGCGAGGCGCGGGCCGTCGCGACGCTGCGCCACCCGAACATCGTCCAGGTGTTCGACTTCGACGTGGCCGACAACTATCCCTATATGGTGATGGAGTACATCACCGGGCTGTCCCTCGAAGACTACCTGGGAGCGGGAGCCCCCGCCCCGCGCATCGTGCCCCCCGACGTTGCGGCGCGGCTGGTCGCCGGCATCGCCGCGGCCCTCGACTACGCGCACGGCCGGGGGATCATCCACCGCGATATCAAGCCGGCCAACGTCATGCTGCGCTACGATGCGGCCCCGATCGACCCGGCCGGGCCGTTGCCGGCCGCCGCCGAGCCGGTGCTGACCGACTTCGGCGTCATGCGCATGATCGGCGGCGGCCGGCTGACCGCGGCGGGCATGGTCTTCGGCACGCCCGTCTACATGAGCCCCGAACAGGCCCGCGGCGAGACGGTCGACGGCCGCTCGGATATTTACTCGCTCGGCGCCATGCTCTATGAGATGCTGAGCGGCGGGCCGCCCTTCGACCCAGCTGCGGATAGCCCGAGCGAGCTATTGATCAAGCATATCAGCGCCCCCCCGCCGCCGTTACGCAACGGGACGCCCGCCCTGCAGCGGGTCCTGGACCGGGCACTGGCCAAGGACCCCGCGGCGCGCTACCAGACCGCGCAGGCCCTGGCCGGCGACTTGCAGATCGCGGTGGCCGACCCGAGCGGCACCACCCTGGCGGCCCGGACGCTGCCGGCTGGGCCGGGGCCCCCGGCCGCCGAGCCGGCGCCCGTCGCGGGCAGCCCCGTGGCCCAGTATGGGGCGCTGCTGAAGACGATCGACATCTTCCAGGGTCTGGACGACGCCTTCCTGGGCAAGGTGGCGCGGTTGCTGGTCGAGCAATGGCTGCCCGCCGGCACCCTTCTCTTCCACCAGGGCGACCCGGGCGATGTGCTCTACATCGTGCTGGCCGGGCGGATCAAGATTTTCACGCGCCCGCCCGGCGGCACGGAAAAGGTGTTCGCCTTCAATAACCCCGGCAGCTTCTTCGGCGAGATGGCCTTGCTGACGGGCGAGCCCCGCTCGGCGAGTGCTCGCGCGATGAGCGACAGCCGGCTGCTGGTGCTGGCCAAAGCGGACTTCGACCAGCTGCTGGCCGATAACAGCGTGATCCCACGCCTGATGCTGCAGGCGATCGCCCGGCGGCAAGCGACGATCAACCGGCGGCTGGTGGAAGACCCGGACGTCGCCGCGCCACCCCCCACGGCGCAGGGGCAGGTCTGGGCGATCTACAGCCCGAAGGGGGGCGCGGGCACGACGATGGTGGCCGCCAACCTGGCCGTCGCGTTGGCGCAGACCCACCCCGGCGCCGTGGCCCTGCTCGACCTGAGCCTGCCGTTCGGGCAGGCGGCCGCCCTGCTGAACCTGGTGCCCCGGGTCGCGCTCGGGGCGATCCGCCCGGTGGCCTGGCGCGACCTGGACCGCGAGAGCCTGGACACCTACCTGCTGCAGCACGCGTCGGGCCTGCGGCTGTTGGTCGGGGCGCAGCGCCTGGAGGACCGGGACGCGGTCACGGTGGAGCATGTCCAGGCGGCCCTGGAGGTCTTGCGCCGCTATTTCGCCTATATCGTCGTCGATACGGCCACCGCCCTGAGCGACGTGGTGCTGGCGGCGATCGTGGCGGCCGATCGGACGGTGCTGCTGGCCACCCCGGCCCGCCCCAGCCTGCAGGACCTGCACGCCTGTAGCCGGCTGTTCACCGAGATCCTCGGCGTGCCACGCGAGCGGCTGCGCTATGTGCTCAACCACCCTCAGCCCACCCCCACCCTCCGCCCCGACGCCTTCGCCCACCTGCTGCAACAGCCGCTGGACGGGATCATCCCGTTCGACGCGACGGTACCCGCCCTGGCGATCGAGGCGGGGGAGCCGTTCGTGCTCACGGCGCCAGGCAGCCCGGTCGCCAGCGCGATCCTGCAGCTGGCGACCGCCCTGGCGTAATTATTGATCCACGAAGCCCACGAAGCGACACGAAGAGGAGCGCGCATGTTGATCTTGACCGGCCCCACGGCGGCGGGGAAAAACACGGTGGGCCGGGCGCTGGCCTTGCGCCGCCCCCGGTGCGCGGTCGTGGATTTCGACCTCGTGCGGGCCATGTTCGTGCAACCCCACCGGGCGCCCTGGCAGGGAGACGAGGGCCGGGCGCAGCTGTTGCTCGGCGCCCAGCATGTGTGTGCGCTCGCCACGGGCTTCGTCGCCACGGGCTGGGAGGTCGTGATCCTGGACGTCGTCGTCGCCGAAACGGCGGCCCTTTATCGCACGCGCTTAGCCGCCTTCGCGCCGCGCATCGTCCAGCTGCTCCCCGCCTTTGACGAGATCTACCGCCGCTTCCAGGCGCGCGGCCCCTGCCTTACCGATGCGGAGTTCCGCGAGGTCTACGCCCAACAGGAGCAGTTCACTGGCTACGATGCCCGGATCGACAATACCACGCTGCTTCCCGAGGCGGTCGTGGACTTGCTGATCCCGGGCCTCATCCCTTGTCCGCCGCGCAGCGCGTGGCCGTCTCCCGAATAAAGGCCAGCGTCTCGGCTGGGTGCGTCAGCCCAGCCAGCGGCCCAGGATCATGCCGCCGGCCGTCGCGCCCAGCCCCAGAAGCACGCTGCCGGCCGCGTTGAAGAGCGCGCTGGCGTAGTCGCCCTGCTGCGCCAGCGCGACCGTCTCGTAGGTAAAGGTCGAAAAGGTGGTATAGGCGCCCAGGAAGCCGGTCACCAGCAGCAGGCGATAGGCCGGGTCGCCGACCAGGCGCTGGCTGAGGACAGTCAGGATCAGGCCGATGGCCAGGCCGCCGGTGACGTTGATGATCAGGGTGCCCCAGGGGAAGGCGGGGCCGAAGCGGGCCGCCGCCCAGGCACTCAGCCAGTAACGGGCGTTGGCCCCCAGGGCGGCGCCGATCGAGATGATCCAAAACTCGCGCATTGCCTATCCCTGGCCTATGAGGCCTGCAAGACGAAGCGGTCCAGGGCCGCGGCGAGGCCATCCGCGGCCAGGGGGCCGGTGACGTACGCGGCGCCGGCGCGGACCCGCGGCGGGGCCTGGCCCATGGCGATGCCCACGCCGGCCCATTGCAGCATCGGCAGGTCATTCTCGCCGTCGCCCACGGCGAGCGTCTCTGCCTGCGCGATGCCCAAATGGGCCGCCAGCGCGGCCAGGGCCACGCCTTTGTCGCAGGTGGGGTGGATCACTTCGGCGAACAGGGGATAGGATTTGGTGGCGTAGAGCTGATCGCCGAACCGGGACCGCAACTGGGCGACCAGCGCGTCGGCGTCCGGCTCAGTGGGCAGCACGACGTCGACCTTGGTGGGCGCCCCGTGAATGCGAACCCAAGCGGCCACATCGCCCACCGGGTGGATCAGGATGCCGTCGTTCAGCCGCGCATAAAACTCGGTGCCCGGATTGATCGCGTCGACGTAGAGGTGATCGTCCAGGTAGACGTGGGGGTAGAGGCCCTGCCCTTGCAAGAGCGCCAGCACCTGCAAGGCGAGGTCGCGCGGCACCGGACGGTGCCAGAGGGTGGCCCCGCGCACGGGGTCGCGGATCAGGGCGCCCTGGTAGCAGATCAGCGGCGTGGTGATGCCGAGCGCCTGGGCGTGGGGCAGCGTGGAGCAAAACATCCGCCCGGTCGCCAGCGTGACATGGACACCGCGCGCCTGCGCGGCGGCGATGGCCGCCCGGCTGGCCGGTGGGATCACCAGGTCCTCGCCGAACAGCGTGCCGTCCAGGTCGAGCGCGACGAGGCGGATCATGATCTCCCCTTTTTACGCAATCCGCATCCCACAAGGGGAACCCTGCGGGTTTCCGCATTCCGCACTCCGCACTCCGCACTCCACATTCCGCACTCCGCACTCCGCACTCCGCATTCCGTCTACGCTCCCGTCTGCACCCACAGGACCCGGTCCCGCTGGGCCAGGTCCTGGAGCACGCGGAGCTCGGCCCCGGGGAAGGCGGCGGCGGCCTGGGGCAGGAGCGCGGGAGCCTGGTCCCAGCCGATCTCCAGGGCCAGAAAGCCCCCCGGGACCAGCCACGCGGGGGCGGCGGCCAGGAACCGGCCGAGGAGCGCCGCGCCGCGCGCCCCGCCCCCGCGCAGGGCCAGCTCCGGCTCCCAGGCGCGAACGCCCGGCTCCACCTCGTCCAGCACGGTGTACGGCAAGTTAGCGACGATGCCCCGCACCGGCTCGGGCAGGGGGGCGCCCAGGTCGCCCTGGAGCAGCTGGATGCGTGGATCGGCGGCCAGGCCGTGCGCGGCGAAGTTGGCGGCGGCCACGGCCAGGGCGTCGGCCGCGAGGTCACAGGCGTAGATACGCAGCTGTGGCCGGTGGACGGCCAGGGCCAGGGCGATCGCGCCGCTGCCGGTGCCCAGGTCGGCGATCGGGCCGCGGGCGCCGGCCGGGAGGGCGGCGAGCACGGCGCCGACGAGCTCCTCGGTCTCCGGGCGCGGGATCAGCACCCGCCGGTCGACCTGGATGTCGAGCCCGTAAAAATCTTTGTGGCCGACGATATAGGCGATCGGCTCGCCGGCGAGGCGGCGGCGCAGCAGGGCGCCGAAGGCGGCCAGCGCGCCCGGCGGCCAGGGATCGCGCAGGCGGGCATAGAGCTGCGCGCGGTTGATGGCCAGCACGGTGGCCAGGAGGACGTCGGCGTCGAGCCGGGCGCTGGGCGACCCGGCCGCGCGCAGGGCGTCCGCCGCGGCATGGAGCATATAGCGGATCTCCAGGGGCGGCGGCGCGGGGCTGTCGGCCGCGGCCCAGATCGCCTCGTAGTCGGGCGTCACTCTTCGCCCAGGCGCTCTTCGCGGTCGGCCATCTGGAGCTGGCTGATCAGGTCGTCGATCCCCCCCGCCAACACGGCGGGCAGGTTGCTGAGGCTGACCTTGATCCGGTGATCGGTCACCCGGTCCTGGGGGTAATTATAGGTGCGGATCTTCTCACTGCGGTCGCCCGTGCCCACCTGGCCCATCCGCCGCTCCCCGAGCTCGTCCTGGCGTTGGCGGAGCTGGATATCATACAGCCGGGCGCGCAGCACGGCCATGGCCTTGTTGCGGTTCTTCAGCTGCGACTTCTCGTCCTGGTTGGTGACCACCAGGCCGGTCGGCAGATGGGTGATGCGGATCGCGCTGTCGGTGGTGTTCACACTCTGGCCGCCATGGCCGGTCGAGCGGTAGATGTCGATACGCAGGTCGGCGGGGTTGATCTCGACTTCCACCTCTTCGGCCTCGGGCATGACGGCGACCGTGGCCGTCGAGGTGTGGATGCGCCCGCCCGACTCGGTCGACGGCACCCGCTGCACGCGGTGGACCCCGCCCTCATACTTGAGCTGGCTGTAGGCGCCGCGCCCGCGCACCTCGAAGATCACTTCTTTGATGCCGCCCTGGTCGGCCTCGCTGAGCGCGCTGATCTCGGTCTTCCAGCCCTGGCGCTGGGCGTAGCGCTGGTACATGCCGTAGAGCTCGGCCGCGAAGAGGGCGGCCTCTTCGCCCCCGGCCCCGGCCCGGATCTCGATAAAGACGTTCTTTTCGTCGTTGGGGTCGCGGGGCACGAGCAACTGCTTGAGGAGCGCTTCCTGGCGCTCGCGCTCGGCCTTGAGGGCGGGCAGCTCCTCGCGCGCCAGCGCGGCGATCTCGGGGTCGTCCTCCCCCATCAGCGCCTCGTGCTCGCCGATCTCCGCGGTCAGCCGCCGGTACTCGCGATACGCGGTCACCGCCGGTTCCAGTTCGGCCCGCTCGCGCGCCAGCGCCGAGATCTGGTCAAACTCCTGGCGCGCCGCCGCCTCGGCCATCCGCCGCTCCAGCTCGTTATAGCGGGTTTCGATCGCGTCCAGTTTCTCAAACATAGGTCGGTGTTAGGGGTTGGGTGTTGGGTGTTGGGTGTTGATGATTACTGTTCGTTGTTCGCGCAGTGGTGCGTAGCACATTGCAAGCTGAGCCATTATACCCGCGCCGTAGGGCAAGCGTCAAATGAAAGGCCCTGCCTAGTTATCCGGCTCCTGGCCCAATTGTTCCAGCCGCTTGTGCGATTCCAGGCGCAGGTGGCTGAGCCGTTCGAGGGCGCCGGCCCGCCCCAGATACCCGAGCAACAGGTCGCGGAAGTGGGCAGAGTCGAGCGCCAGCAACTGCGCCGGCGCGGTGGCGCGGACCGTGGTGGTGCGGAGCACATCCAGCAGCAGGGCGATCTCGCCGAAACCGTCGCCGGGCCCCAGGGTGGCGAGCGCGGTCCCGTCGCGCGTGACGGCCACGGCCCCTGCGCGGAGAATATAGAAGCGGTCGCCCGGGTCGCCCTGACGGATAATGATCGCGCCCGCGGGCACCGCCAGCGGCTGCAGGTGCGCCAGCAGCAGGAAACGAGCAGCCGCAATCGGCGCGGCGCCATCCAGATGTCGGTGGTGTCGACATAGCCGGTGGGGAAGCCGTAGTAGATCAGCAACCCGGCCCGCCGCACAAACCGCCCAGCATGCTTGATGGCCAGGCCGTGGCCGATCTCGTGAATCAGCAGGGCGCCGATCGCCAGGCCGGTCAGCAGCAGAAAGCCGGCCAGGTACGAGCCGCCGGCGTTGAGCAGCCCGTAGCGGTTGCGTCCCAGCTCCAGGAGGAAGAGCACCGGGCCGAGCAGCCCGATCAGGGTACCGAGCCACATGGCTGGGCGGGTAAAGAACAGGCGCCCCCAGGTGCGATACCAGGCGCCGGGGATCGGTGAGGAAGTGGTTGGCGCGCAGCAGGCGCACCAGCCCGGCGATGCGCGGCAGGGCCAGCACGCCGTGCCGCTGGTAGTAGGCGACGACGAGCGCCTTGACGGTGCGCGTGCCGTCCATCAGCGGCAGCAGATCGTACTCGCGCGGGTCCAGCTTCAGCTAGGTCTGTGCGATCGGGTTGCGGATGACGACGTAGGGCGTGCCGCTGCGCGTTGTTTGGGGCGCGGCTTCGATCTCCGCGACCACGCGCGGGCGCGCTTCGATCGGCGAGAGGGCGCGCGCCAGGCGCTCCCAGACGGTGGGCGGGGGCGGCGCGGCGTTGGCTTCGACGGTCATCGCGGCTCCTCTAGGCGCCCCCGCCCGCTGTTTCAGCGCGGCGGTTCACCCGGGCGCAGGAACTCGACGTCGAGCGGCTCCGGGCGCAGCTTGCAGACGCCGCAATGCAGGGCGTCCTCGACGGCCAGGCCGCGCAGGGTGCCGTGGTCCTCCCAGGTCGTGAACAGAAACGGGCGGGTGCGGGCGGGCGTCTTGCAGACGCCCCGTCCACAGAAGCGGCAGACACCGTCGGCGGCGGTGCCGCAGATCCAACAGCGCATCGATCAGTGGTCTCCTTGCTTAACCGGACTCCATCATGGCGGCAACCGCCCGGGCGTAGGCAGGAGCGCCGATCTGCGCGAAAAGATCGCCGGCCGCTTGCAGGCAGGTGCCTGCCTGGCTACGCTGTCCATTAGCCGCCAGCAGCCGGCCTTGCTCGCTCAGGTTGCGCGCCAGGTACCAACGCCAGCCCATGTAACGCCAGGCGTGCTCGGCTTGCTGCAGCCAATCGAGGGCGTCAGCCAGGCGGCCGGCGACCTCGGCCAGGGTGGCCTCGGCCGTAGCCAGGCGCGCCTGGCCGGGCGGCAGCCGGTCCACTCCCCACGGGATCTGGCGGGCGGCGGCGAGCCAATATACCGCCTGATCCAGGTTGCCGGCCCGCGCACAGGCCTGGCTGAGCAGGCAATGCGGCCACACCGGGTTGAGGCTCACGGAGCGCTCCGGTTGGGCCAGGTGGCGGGCCAACAAATCCCCCGCTTGATCCACCTCACCGCGTTCCAGCAAGGTTTCGGCCAGCACAAGAACCAACACGCCGGTCAAATCATGGTAGTTACCGGCCTGCGCCAGCTGCCAGCCGGAGCGCAGTTTCTCGGCGGCCGGCGACAACTCGCGGCAGCAGCGTAACCACATTCCTTCCACGAAGGCCAGGCGCGGCTGCGTCCAATCGCGCTCCGGGGTGGCCGCTTCCAGCGCGCGCAACTCGGGCAGGATCGCCGCGACCCGGTCGAGCCGCCCGCCGAACAAAAAAGCGTCGGCGACGTTGGCCAGGCAGAAGAACTGATACCAGATGCTGTTCATGCGCCTGACGATGGTCAGGCCCTTCTCGTAATGGCTCAAGGCCAGTTCGGTTTCACCAGCGCTCTCCAGAAGTAGCGTGCCCAGGTTATTGAGCAAGTAGGACTGGGGCAGGCTGTTCGGCTCAACGAGGGCCAAGGCCTCCTCCAGCGTAGCGCGGGCTTGATCCACCGGCTGATCGCGCATGATCCCACTGGTCGTCAGGGCGAGCGCAAGAGTGGCCGGATCGCCCAACTGCCGGGCCATGGCCACTGCCTGGTCGCTCAGCGCACGGGCGGTGGCCTGGTCGCCGCCGAATAGAGCGCGCCGCGCCGTGGCTTGTAGCAAACGGGCGCGCTCTTGGCTGGGTGGCGCGCCCGCCGTGCGCGCCAGACCTTCCTGGCCCGCCGCCACGGCGGCGCTCCATTGGCCGGCGTGCCAGGCGCTATCCACCATTTCGGCATAGACAGCAGCAACCGCGTTGTCGTCGCCCTGCCCGGCATAGAGATCGGCCGCCTGGCGCCACAGCGGAATCGCTTCGGCGAAAAGATCTTGCGCTTTCACCGCCTGGCCGATGCGCAAGAAGAGATCGGCTCGCCGGCGGTCCTCTGCGGCGAGCCGCAGGCAGGCACGAAAGTAGGCTTCGGCTTCGCGCCCGGCAAACGATTGGAGGGCCAGATCGCCGGCGCGCTGCAAGTAGTGCAGGGCCTTCGCCTGGGCACCGGCCGCCAGGAAGTGATGGCCGATGATGCCCGCCAGTTCGTCAGTGCGCCCAGCATAGGTTTGCTCGATCACCTCGCCCGTGGTCTGGTGCAGCTGCGCCCGGTCGCTCTTGAGCAGCGAGCTATAAGCGGCGTCCTGGATGAGCGCGTGCCGGAAGAGGTAGGCTAGCTCGGGTTGCGTGGCCGCCAGCAGGATCAATCCGGCGCCTTCCAGAAAGGCCAGCTTATGGGCCTGGCCCTCCGCCGTCGCGGCGGATGGGGCACCGTCAAGCTCAGCCAGCCGGTGGTACAGGCCGGCAATGGCCGGCGCGACTGCCGCATCGCCCAGCAGTAACCGCTGGGCCTCCAGCGCCGCCATGACCTTGATCAACCGCTCTCGTTCGTCCATTGGCTCTGCGTGCTTATCCATGTCGTTACCAGGCGGCAAGATAGTGGGTCCAGACGGGCGCCAGGTCGACGGGGCTGCCCTGTTGCCAGGCGGCCAGCAGGTCGCGCGGGCGGGCGCGGCGGCCGGCGTACTGGCGGTAATAGGCGCGCAGGGCGGCCCAGAAGCGGTCGGCACCCAGGGCCGTGCGCACGCTGTCGATCAGCAACTCCCCCTGGTCATAGACGGCGTGGAAGTAGGCCGCGTCGCTCGGGAAGCCGCTGTAGAGCCCCGCGCTGACCGGCCAGCCGTGCCCCGGCCCGCTCATGGCGGCGAAAGCGGCCGGGTAGAGGTCGGGCCGGCGGTCGCGGATATATTCCAGGCTCAAGTCGGTCGCCATCGCCTCGTCGAGCCAGGGGTCGGTCAGCTGGTTGTTGCCGACCGCGCTGTAGAACCAGGCGTGCGCGGTCTCGTGCAGGGGCGTGTACCAGCTCCAGGCGCCGGGCTCCGGCGCGATGGCCGCGCGCTGGGTCGGGATGAAGAAGAGCATCGGATACTCCTGGTCATAGTCCCATTGCGCTTCGCGGGGCAGGGCCATCTCGCCCACGGTATAGACGGCATAGGGATAGGGGCCGACCCGCGCGCTGTACCAGCGCAGGGCCGCGGCGACCGTGTCGAGCAGGGCGCCGCCTGCCGCCTGGTGCCCGGGCAAGAAATAGCCCAGCACGCGCACCCCGCCGGCGTCGCGGGTCAGCGCCGGGTCGTCGTAGGGATTCAGCA
>Ga0070730_10005288_pt1 | contig 11165 bp, 9 predicted proteins | sample Coa_R1_3_FD_66447 | JGI IMG/M metagenome (GOLD analysis project Ga0070730, IMG submission 66447) | Surface soil microbial communities from Centralia Pennsylvania, which are recovering from an underground coalmine fire - Coalmine... | ecosystem: Environmental > Terrestrial > Soil > Unclassified ... | reverse complement strand
TTCAGGATGTTGAAAGCGATCTTGTGGCCCTTGCCAACCTCGCCCAAGACGTTCTCGACGGGCACCTTGACGTTATCAAAGTAGACGCTGACGGTTGATGACCCCTTGATGCCCATCTTGCGCTCTTCGGCTCCGTTGGAGACGCCCGGCCAGTCGCGCTCGACGATGAAGGCGGTATGCTTCGTGTCATCGACTTTGGCAAAGACGATGTAGACGTTGGCAAAGCCGCCGTTGGAGATCCACTGCTTGCCGCCGTTGAGGATGTAGTATTTGCCATCCTCGGAGAGCGTGGCGCGCGTCTTGATGCCCATCGCGTCGGAGCCGTTGCCCGGCTCAGTCAGGCAGTAGGCGCTGATGAGTTCGCCGGTTGCCAGTCGGGGCAGGTACTTCTCTTTCTGCTCGGCGTTGCCATAGTAGACAATCGGCAGCAGGCCAATGGTCGTCTGCGCGCCCATTGCGACGGCAAACGAGCCTTCTTTCTGCTCGGCGGCCACGATGGTGCTGACAATCAGGCCCAGGTCGGCTCCGCCGTACTCTTCGGGAATATCGACCGAGAGCAGGCCCTTCTCGCCCGCCTTCTTGACCAGGCCGGGCATCAGCCCTGGCTCCTGATGTTGAATCTCTTCGGCCTTGGGCAGCACCTCGCGCTCGAAAAACTCGCGCGCGGTGTCGCGGATCAGGCGCTGTTCCTCGTCAAACTGTTCGGGTGTCAGGAACTCCGCCTGGGTGACAGGAGTAATCAGGTAGCCTGCGCCTGTCTGTGTTTTAATCTCTGTTGCCACTCGTTTTCCCTCTTGAAGCTCTCATAAAAGTACACGTCACTTTTTGGCTGGTGGTGCCCCACCTCTGGCGATTAAAATCGCGGCTAGAGGCGCCTGAGGGCGCCACCAAGTCCGCCTGCGCGGACTCCCCACCCCAGGACGGACCCGGCGAGACGCCGGGGGTACAGGCGCCCCACGCTCCCCCAGGACGGACCCGGTGAGACGCCGGGGGTACACACGGGCTGTCTCAACCCCCGCCTGTGCGCCGGGCTGCTTCTTCCTCGCGCAGCGCCCGGCGCAGGATTTTGCCAATCATGCTTTTGGGGAGTTCGGTGCGGAACTCCACTTCCTTGGGCACTTTGTAGGGCGCCAGTCGCTCCTTGCAGTAGGCAATGATCTCTTCTGCGGTTGCCTGCTGTCCCGGCTTGAGTACAAGAAACGCCTTGGGCGCTTCGCCTCGATACGGGTCGGGGATGCCAATAAGCACCGCCTCGGCAACCTTCGGATGGGCATACAACACCTCTTCCACCTCGCGCGGGAAAATCTTATAGCCGCTGGCGATAATCATGTCCTTGGCGCGGTCCACAATCGAAAAGTAGCCATCCTCGTCCATGATGCCAATATCGCCGGTGTGCAGCCAACCGCCCCGCAGCATCTTCGCCGTCTCTTCGGGCCGATTCCAGTAGCCCTGCATGACCTGCGGCCCGCGAATGCAAATCTCGCCAGGCTGACCGGGAGGCAGCGTCTCGCCGGTTTCCGGGTCTTGAATGGAGGACTCCGTGTCGGGGAAGGGCAGGCCGATGCCTGGCCGTCGATCACCATACAACGGGTTGCAGTGAGTGACCGGCGAGGCTTCCGAGAGGCCATAGCCTTCGACAACCTTGCCACCGGAGAGCCGCTCGAAGTTGGCCTGCACTTCTTTGGGCAGCGGGGCCGAGCCGCTGATGCAGATGCGCACCGAGCGAATATTGCCACCGTGCTGCTCGATCTCCTGGGCAATGCCCAGGTACATGGTTGGCACGCCGGGGAAGAGTGTAGGATGATATTTCTCGATCATCTTCACCGCGTCTTTGGCTTTATAACGTGGCATCAAGATCAGCGCCGAGCCGCTCCAAATGCCCGTGTTCATAGCGACGGTCAGGCCATAGGAGTGGAAGAAGGGCGCGGCGCACAGGATCACTTCTGGCTTTTTGGCCTCTTCGGTCCAGGCCCAGGCTTGCATCGCGTTCACCAGCAGGTTGCGATGTGTCAGCATCGCGCCTTTGGAGAGGCCTGTCGTTCCGCCGGTGTATTGCAGCACAGCCAGATCATCCGCTTTGGCCGCTGCGGGCAGCGCTTGCAACTGGAACCAATGCTCATCCTGCTTGCCGAGCAGGTCTTTGAACTGGCGGACCATACTATCGGCGCGCAGTTCCTGTTTGGAGGGCAGCGGCTGCTTAGCGCGCCGCTGCTGCAAGAGATAGCCTGCGGCCAGGAGGGGTGAGAGATAATCCTGCACGCCCGCAACGATGACCCGCTTGATTGGCGTCTGCTCGCGTACGCGCCGCAGCCGATGGTAGACCAGATCGAGGACAACAATCGTCTCTGCGCCGGAATCGGCCAACTGGTGCTGGAGTTCTGGGTCAGTGTAGATGGGATTGGTGGGCACGACAACTGCGCCTGCTTTCAGCGCCCCATAGAACGCGATAGGGAACTGCGGAATGTTGGGCAGGCAGATGGATATACGGTCGCCCGGCTTCACGCCCAGCTCAATCAGCGCGGCGGCAAAGCGATCCGCCATTGCGCCAAGCTGGGCGTAGGTGAAGCGCTGACCATAGAAGATGATGGCGTCCCGATTGCCGTAATTGCGCACCGCTTCGTCCAACAGCCAGGTCAGCGGCTTGTCTGGGTAGGTCAGCGTTGGGGGAACGGCGGGGTCATAGCGGCGTAGCCAGGGGCGAGCATTAGCATGCGGGTCGCTCGTCTGTGTCTGGCTGGTCGGCTTGACGTTCGACATGGAGGCGCTCCTTCTCGTAGAAGCCCTGCGGCTATGCGCCATCGCGGGGCATAGCAATGGACCAGAACACACATCATGCTTATTAGAGGATGAAGAGCGCGAGATTGTTTCTCCAGCAGATGGTTTCAGAAATGTCTCAGCCTCTTGTGCGTATAGGACCTCTTAATTACCCATTATAAGCGGATTTTGGGCAGAGATGAATGTTGCCAGCTAACATATTTGTGCTATACTGACGCTAACAGCTAACAACGATGCACTCATCATTCAACGCCCTCATCAGTGAATATCGACGGCGGCGGGGCATGTCCCAGGGGCAACTGGCCCAGGCGACGCGCCTCTCGCGGACGTATGTCTATCACCTGGAGTCCGGGCAGCGCAGCCACCCCTCGCCGCATGTGGCGCGGGCGCTGGCGCGGGCGCTGGAATTGCGCGGGGCGGAGCGGCGTCAGTTCTTCGACGCCTTTTACGCGCTGACCGGCGAGCCTGCCGAGGATACGACCGAAGAGCGCGAACTGCTCGATCTGCATGATCTGGCGGCCCTTCTGGTGCATAACATTTCTTATCCTGCCCATAGCCTGGATCGTCTCTGGTATCTTCGCGCCTGGAACCAGGCGGCTGCGGACCTTTTTGAGTTAGGGGCGCATGGGTTTTTGCTGCGTGATGCGCCGCCGGTCCATTTGCTGGCAATCATCTTTGATCCCACCTATCGCGCGCGCTTTCGCCCCTGGGAGGGTCTGGCGCGGCGTCTGCTGAGCGATTTTAAGTACAATGTGCGCGCCTATACGTATCTTCCCGAATACCACGCTCTCTGGCGCGACCTGCGGCGCTTGCCGGACTTTACGCGCATTGCGCGCGCATCTGAGCCGGGCGGCGTCCCCGCGCCCAGCTTTGTCTTTGAGATGCGCCACTCGCGGCTGGGTTGGCTCACCCTGCGCACCTCGCTGACCGTTTTTAGCGGCGCGCCAGAATACCCGATTGTGAGCTATATTCCCGGCGATCAGGCGACGCTGGCGGCCTTTCAAGCCTCCGGCTGGCACCGCGAGGGGTCACGCTCGGCTGGGGATTGAGAGAAGTGCTATTTCTGTCCACGTGTTATGTCCACGTAGATGCCTAAAGAGCAGTGTGACTGCTCCTGTGGCGAGTGCCCGTGCGGGTGCGGCTGTGGCTGCTGTTAGCCCACGCTAATGGTGAGTAAAACCGAGGGGGGCAGAGCGCTCTGCCCCCCTCGGTCTGCGCTATGGCGAAGATGATTATCCCTGACTGTTGCGGTTGAAAGGGTTGGCGCCTCCCTGGCGCATCATTTTGATGAACTCGTGCATGGCGTAGAGGTCTTCGGCGCTGACGTTCTCGCCCAGGTCTTCGCGGATGGTTTTAATGACGTTGACCATTGACTTGACCTCCGCCGCTGCAACCATGCCGTCAATCTCGGCTTTCAGGACATCGGGGATGGGCAGTGATCCGCGCCAGAAGATGCGCTCAATGACCAGCCCGTGACTATTGAGCATCTCGTTGGCGGCCTGGGTCACAGTGGTGCAGAACCCCTCGCGCACACGGTTATCTTTTAACTGATCGGAGACATAGCTCAGCGCAAGCTCGCGGGCCATGCGGATGACGACCTGCTCGACGAGCTTCTTGCGCTGGTCGTCGGTCATCAAGACCATATCGCGTACCTTGTCACTCAGGCGACCTTCCACGTCGTTTCTGATCTTCCAGGCGACTTCGAGGTTGCAGGTTGGCCGTGAGCCGTCGGCAGTGTAGAATTGGGGCACTTTAAAGTCCAGCATCTCTTCGGCGAGGGAAATTTCCCGCTCAACCCGGTCAAAGGTGGGCATCAGGAAGATGTAGCCCGATTTGGCGATGTGGTGAAACACCTCCATGCGATAGATGACGGCGCGCTTGGGTTCGCTGACGGGGAACATGGCAATCTTCCAGAGCAGGAAGATAAAGGCAACCCAGAGAGGCAGCAGGAAGAAGACCGTCCAGGGGTAATAGAAAATGAACACCAGGCAAATGCACAGTGCGACAAAGCAGATAATGCGATAGGTGGTCATAGCGTCTCTCGCCCTCGACCCCGCCTGGCAACGCCAGCGCTGGTCTCTGCGCCCCTGGCCTAAAAGTACTCCTGTTTGGAGTGTATCTGGGCCAGGGTTCTCCTACAGCATCCAATCAAACGGGCAGGGTAACACTCCTCTCATAGCATATCCTGTGCCGGATTTGCGCTGAACTTCGTCGCCTGCTGCAACGAGCTTCCGTATGAGCAGAACGAAAGAAGAAACTTTTGGTACTATGGAGGGAACGATACCGAGAGTTCAAGCGTCTGTGTAGACAACAGGCAGCGGGCTGAAGTTTTGGCAAGAATCTTGCAACTGGTCTTTAGCTGACGAGAGACCTGCCTTTGCTTTGCCAGATGATCGGTCGAGTAGCGCAAATGGCAAGCGCCCGTTACCTTTGGAGCGATCTTGCGTTATAGGGTGCAGGACGCATGCTCGAAGCGTATAAACTGACCCCTGCTGTGAGCTTTTCGCCCTTGTAGGCGTAATGTGGGTAAGGTATTCTGCACCAACAGCGTATCGAGCAGATTGGTAGCTAAACGGATTTGGGAGAGGGAGGCAGCGACGTGGCTGCGCTAGATGTAACGGTGTATGCCGACCAGCGTGATACTGATCGCATTATTCACGATCTGGCGGAAAGTATTCAGAAGCGCGATGTTTTGACCTATGAACACTGCCAGCGCGTGGCGGGTTACGCGGCGCGGTTGGCGCGGCGGATGGGGTGGGATCACCAGAGCGCGCACCAGCTTGAGCTGGCGGCGCTCGTTCACGACCTGGGTAAAACCTGGCTTGGCAACGATATTCTCCTCAAGGAAAGCGGGCTTTCCCACGAGGAGCGAGTGTTGATGGAGCGGCATCCTCTCGTGGGCGCGCAGATGCTGGTTGGCTATGATCTGGATTCATTCTTCATTGAGACCGTTCTGTATCACCACGAAGCCTACGATGGAAGCGGATACCCGATGGGCTTGCGCGGCGAGGAGATTCCCATCGGCGCGCGGATGCTGACGGTGGTAGATGTCTACGATGCGCTGCTCTCGGCGCGGCCCTATAAAGCGGCGCTCTCGGCAGAGGATGTGCGGCGTTATCTGCTGGCCGAAGCTGGCCGCCGCTTCGATCCACGCATTGTGACGGCGTTCCTGCATGCGCTTGATCCGGAGGCTGATCGGATTATTACCCGGAGACTACCCGCAGTGGCTAAAATGGCGCCCTTTCAGGTGGCAAGCGCTGCGTCAACGGCAGTCGGCAATCGACGACCGAGTGGGCCGATACTGGTCGGTCAATCGTAATTATCGCATTGTTCTTCTCTCTGCAATCAATCTTCCGCCCGCCATTTGCGCGGGCGGCTCTTTTTAGGGGGCGCTATGCCACAGCTTGACCTCGCTGAGCTTTCGGCGCTTGATGGACATTGCCACCCTTTCATCCGGCAATGGTTCTATACAGACCTGCCCTCCTTCCGCGCCTGCTTCTCAGAGGGCCGCGAGCGGATGGAGAGATTTGTGCCCTCGTTGGTCTACTATCAATGGGCGCTGCGTGAGATGCGTCGCGCGCTGGGTCTTGCGCCAGGTGCTGATGAGGAGACGATCCTGGCGGCGCGTGCCGCGCAGGCCGATGATTACCTGGCGGCGATAGTGGGCGAGGCGCGTCTGGGCGGGCTGCTGGTTGATGATGGCTATCCGGTTTCAGAGGAGGCGCTCAGCGTGGCGGCAATGGGCCGGGCGTGCGACTGCCCTGCCTGGCGCGTGCTGCGATTAGAGACGCTGCTGGAGTCGTTGCTGCTGCGTGTTGAGTCGCTGGATGATCTGATCGCGGCCTTTACGGCTGAACTCGCCGATCTGCGGGCGCGTGGCGTGGTGGCGCTGAAGAGCATCATCGCTTATCGCGGCGGGCTGGATGTGCATGAGCCGACGCAGGATGCCGTGCGGGCGGCGTTTACGCTGGCGCGCGCGGAGATTGCCAGGGAGGGACGGGTGCGCCTGGCCGGATGCGCGTGCGCTGCTGCATCATTTTCTCTTTCGCGCTCTGGAGCAGGCTGCCAGGCAAGAGCTTCTTCTCCAGTTTCATACCGGCTTTGGGGATACGGACCTTGATCTGATGATGAGTAATCCCCTCTGGTTGCGCGTGTTGATTCGCGCCATCCAGGAGGAGCCTGCGTATCGCGGGGCGCGCATCGTGCTGCTGCATGCCAGCTACCCCTATACGCGCGAGGCGGCGTATCTGGCCGCAGCCTACCCACAGGTCTTTGTGGATGTTTCGCTGGCGAATCCGTTCCTGGTTGGTATGCTGCCGACGATCTGGCGCGAACTCCTGGCGCAGGCTCCAGCGGCGAAAATCCTTTACGGCTCGGATAGCTCCATCATCCCTGAGCATCTCTGGCTGGGCGCGCTGCAAGGTCGGCGGACGCTCGGCGCAGCGCTGGGAGAACTGGTCGAGGCCAATATGCTCTCTACGAGCGAGGCGCTGGACGCCGCCGAATCGATCCTGAACGGCGTGGCGCGCGTACTCTATGGTCTCTGAGTGCGGCTAAGCCCCAGCCACCGGCTCCAGTTCGCGGAAGCGATAGCCCAGGCCGCGCTCGGTCAAGATGTATTTCGGGCGCCCAGGGTCGCGCTCGATCTTCTGGCGCAGGTAGGTGATGTAGAGCCGCAGATAGTGCGCTTCGTCGCGGTATTCGTGGCCCCAGACCTTGGAGAGCAGCGTTTCGTGGGTCAGGAGCCGCCCGGCGTTGTTGACCAGATGGTAGAGCAGGCGATATTCGGTGGGCCGCAGGGCGACTTTTTCGCCGCGCACCCAGACTTCGCCCTTGCTGAAATCGATAGTCAGTTCGTCATCGACCTCGATGCGGGTCTTGCGCGTGGGTGAGGGCATGAAGGAGCGCCGCAGCAGTGCTTTGACCCGCGAGAGCAGTTCGCGGGGACTGAACGGTTTGGTAATATAGTCATCGGCGCCCAGGTCCAGCCCGCGAATGCGGTCGCCTTCCTCCTGGCGGACGGTGAGCATGATGACGGGGATGGTGGAGACTGCGCGGATGTGTTTGAGCGTCTGGAAGCCGTCCATTTCGGGCATCATCACATCCAGGATAATCAGGTCGGGCAGGTCTTCCTTCAGGCGTTCCAGCGCCTCGTAGCCGTTGGCGGCCTCCAGGACACGAAAGCCCTCCAGTTCCAGGTTCATGCGCATAAAGTCGATAATACGCGCCTCATCGTCCACCACGAGGACGGTTAAGTTACGTGGATCAAGCTGGTCCATAGTTCCTCAAAACTTACGACTACGAGCAGAGACGCCGATGACAAATCCCGAAGCAGCTATGCTCCAGCTTTGTGTTCTCTGCTCCCGAACACCACCATTGGTAATTGTGCTTTTTCCATACGGGGTAAGTTGAAAAAGAAGGTTGAGCCTTTGCCCAGTTCGCTCTCCACCCAGATGCGCCCGCCATGCGCCTCCAGGATGGCACGACAGATATAGAGGCCAAGCCCGGCGCCTTGAGTGGTACGCGAGGCTTTATTATCGACTCGTTGGAAGCGATCAAAGATGCGCCCCTGCTCGCGGAGGGGGATGCCTATACCCGTATCACCGACGCTGATGGTGATGGATTCGCCTGTGACCTGCCCCTCAATGCGGATGAGTTTGGCTTTGGGCGAATATTTGACAGCGTTGTCCAGGAGATTGAGCAGCACTTCTTCGATGCGCTCGCGGTCAGCCCAGACGGTGGGCATGTTTGCCGGTAGGTGGACACGCAGGGTGTGATTGGGGCTGCGCGCGGCGAATTTACGCACGACTTTGCGCGACATCTCGGCCAGGTCCAGCGGGCCGGGGTCCATCTTGAGGCCGCCCGCCTGGATGCGCGACGCCTGAAGCACGTTGGCGACGAGATGATTCAGCCGGTCACTCTCTTCCTCGATAGCTTCAAGCCGCCCGCGAATGGTCTGCTCGTCCCATTGGGCGTCCTCGCGCCTCAGGGTGGAGGCGTAGCCTTTGATGATGGCGATTGGCGTCTGCAATTCGTGCGAGATGATCGACATGAATGTGGAGCGCAATTGCTCGTTCTCGCGGATGCGCGTAATATCACGCAGATTCAAGACTCCGCTGAGCGGCTCGCCATGCGGTGAGCGCACCGCAGAGGCGGTGACGCCAATATCGACCTGCTGGCTGTCTCTGGTGGTGATGATCATTTCGCGGTCAACGATGGGGCCGCTGCTGGCGAACGCCTGAAGCAGCGGGTCATTGTGCAGCCCCAGTTCATTGCCTTGCGGGTCTTTCGGTCGCAGGACATCGTAGTAGAATCGGCCCATCACCTCCGGCGTGCGCCAGCCCGTCAGGCGCTCCATTGCCGGATTAAAGCTGGTGATGCGCAGTTGGCGATCAACGGTGAGGATGCCATCGGCGCTATAGTAGAGGATGGCTTCCAGTTGCTCTTTCTCCTGGCGGACGCGGCGGAGTTCAATGGCGTTGCGCACGGCAGCGGCGGTCTGCGCGGCATAAGCGCCGCTGGCACGCTCAGAGCGCAGGAGGGGCATGCTTGTGATCCACTGCTCGCCCAGGATATGGAGCATGCCGACGTTCCCCTGAGTATCGCGCAGCACCAGGGTCAAGACAGCCAGGGGGCGCTGGGGAAAGAATTCTTCTAGCCTGGCCGGGTAGGCGCCGGGCAGCAGGAGCGTGCCATTCAGCACTTCTTTTGGCCCCAGGCTCTCTACGCTCCAGAGGAGATATTTCCAGCCGTTGACGCGCTCCAGGACATCAAGCAGCGTGCGCGCGTCGGCTTCTTCAATATTCACCAGCACCGGGCTGAGCATGCCCACCGGGTCCAGGTGATCGGCCAGAACCAGAATGCCCGCGCGCCCGTTGAACATATCAGTCGCCCCGCGCAGCAGACTGCTCAGGGTATCATCAATTGAGATGGCTTTCTTCGATGGAGAAGCAGGCATGGTCATTGAACAAATAGCACCAGCAGGCGGGAACAAGTCTGCGCCGATTGAGACTCTGACGAAACTCTAATAAACTTCCTACATTATTTTAACACATGCTACGGTATAATCGGTGCTGGAAAGAGATGAACCAGCGCGGCAACAGGCGCGACCGATATGGCGTCTGCGCCACGTTTGCTCGTGTGGTTGCCGCGCTGGTAGAGAAACATGAAAGGAGCATACTATGAGCCTGATGCGTTTTGATCCGGAACGGGAACTGTGGAGCTTGCGCGATGCGATGAATCGGCTGATGGAGGAGAGTTTTGTTGTGCCTAGTATGCTGGGCGAACTGCGCGGCTCTGGGCGCTCCTGGGGCCTCGCGGTGGATATGTTTGAGACGGACGATCATCTGGTGGTGAGGGCCTCAGTGCCGGGCATAAAGCCAGAGAACCTGGATATTACTGTGCAGGGCGAGACCCTGACGATCAAAGGCGAGTTGAAGGAGGAGCAGGAAGAGAAGCAGCAGGGGCGCTATCACGTCCGCGAGCGCCGCCAGGGCGCGTTCAGCCGCACGCTGACGCTGCCGTTCCCCATCCAGAGCGATAAGGTCGAGGCGACCTTTGACAACGGCGTGCTGACCCTGACGCTGCCCAAGGCGGAGGAACTCAAACCGCGCTCAATTAAGGTGCAAACCAGCCATTAAGCTTTGTCGGCTGCGGGCGCTGTCATACAACGGAGGCCCAGTTCCGTCTGGTATGCGGGAACTGGGCCTCGCGGCTTGTTCGGCTCGATAGGCTCTCTCTCCCTGATCGGCTAGCTGCCCATCATGCCGCGAATGCCTTCCAGTTCGTCTTTGGGGTCGCGCAGCATCAATTCGATGACGCCCTGGCGGGGATTCTTGCCCTCGAAGAGGATGGCGTGGATAGTGCGGGTGATGGGCATCTCGATGCCAAAACGTTCGGCCAGCTCTTTGGCGGCTTTGGTGGTCGTGACGCCCTCGGCGACGCTTTTCATGCCTGCCAGTACCGCCTCCAGTGGGCGACCTTTTGCCAGTTCCCAGCCGACATGGCGATTGCGGCTGAGCGGGCTGGCGCAGGTGGCGATCAGGTCGCCCATGCCTGCCAGTCCGACGAAGGTGAGTGGATTGGCGCCGCAGGCGATGCCCAGGCGGGCAATCTCGGCCAGGCCGCGTGTCATAAAGGCGGCCTTGGCGTTTTCGCCATAGCCCCAGCCGTCGTTGGCGCCCGCGCCCAGCGCGATGATGTTCTTGAGCGCGCCGCCCAGTTCTACGCCGACGACATCGTTGCTGGTGTAGACACGAAAGGTAGTGGTGTTCATCATCTCACGCGCCACCTCGGCCACCGCGCGATCACGGGCGGCGATGACGGCAGCGCTGGGGAGTCCTTTGGCAACCTCACTGGCAATGTTGGGGCCGCTGAGGATGGCGATGCGC
>Ga0070730_10005287_pt1 | contig 11166 bp, 11 predicted proteins | sample Coa_R1_3_FD_66447 | JGI IMG/M metagenome (GOLD analysis project Ga0070730, IMG submission 66447) | Surface soil microbial communities from Centralia Pennsylvania, which are recovering from an underground coalmine fire - Coalmine... | ecosystem: Environmental > Terrestrial > Soil > Unclassified ... | reverse complement strand
GTCGCTGCGTCAGCGGCACGCCCGCGTAAGCGGCCACCGCGAAGGCGCTGGAAACGCCCGGCACCACCTCGAACGGCACCCCGGCGGCAAAGCAGGCCAGCGCCTCTTCGCCACCTCGCCCGAATACAAACGGGTCGCCGCCCTTGAGGCGAACGACGGTTTTGCCAGAGCAGGCCCGTTCCACAAGCAGCGCATTAATCCCCTGCTGGTCGAGCCGGGGCTTGCCGGGCAGCTTGCCTACATCTACCAATTCTGTGCCAGGGCGGACTTCCTGGAGCAGTTCAGGCGGGGCCAGCCGATCATAGACGACCACATCAGCCTGGCGCAGCACGCGCAGCCCCTTAACCGTGATCAGGTCTGGATCGCCAGGGCCAGCGCCCACGAGGTAAACCGTCCCAATGGGTTTACTGCTCTTTTCGGGATGTGGGTTGTCCTGCTGTACCTGCTTCACTCCTACACAATCCTTATTTATCCGGCCTAGCGGTCGCCGCCAACGGTGGAGACCAGCGCGTCAGCGACGTGAATGCCACATTCGGTCTTGGTACTGGCCGCCCAGCGCCCGGCACGCGCGTCGGTGGCATCCGGCGCGACAGCCTGGGTGCAGGGATAGCAGCCAATGCTGGGATAGCCCCGGTCATGCAGTTCGTTGTAAGGCAGTTCGTAGGCTTGAATATAAGTCCAGATCATGTCCTCTGTCCAGGTCGCCAGGGGAGACAACTTTACCTTCTGGTATTTGCGATCCCAGGACACGATGGGAGTCTCCGCGCGGCCCTTCGACTGGTCGCGCCGCAAGCCGGTGATCCAGGCGTCATAGCCGACCAGCGCCCGATCCAGCGGAACGACCTTGCGCAGTTCGCAGCAGCGATCCGGGTTGCGTTCCCATAGCGCAGCGCCGTATTGACTGGCTTGCTCGTCAACCGTTTGTTCGGGCCGCACCCGGATCAGGCGGAGATTCAGGCGCGCTTCGAGTTCGTCCATCAGCGCGTAAGTTTCGGGGAATAGCAGACCGGTATCCAGGGTCAACACGGGAGTTTCTGGCGCGATCTCGCTCAGCATATGCAGTGTCACGATTCCCGTCGGCTGGAAGCTGGTTACCGTTGCCAGTTTCAGGCCAAAGGTATCGGCGGCCCAGCGAAGCACGTCCTGCGGATAGGCCGACTCGAAGTTAGCGTTGAGGTTATGCAAGTCCGCGAGGAGTTCATTGTGCGCATCATTCACTACGATTGTCATCAGTCTCCACCCACTTGACTCCGTTCAAGCGCCAACAAAAAACCCTGGTTCGATCCAGGGTTTGTGCAAATCTATATCAGGGCAAACTACGCTCAGCACAAGCCATCTGAATCGCCGATTAGACGAATTCTACAGCAAAGACAACACATACAGGCCAACATGGTGTCGCTGGAAAGTGTCATTTTTGCGTTTTGAGAGATGTTTGTGATCAAAACATCCGGAGTGAAGAGACTCCGGCTCACCAACAAATTCTCAGTTAGGGTGTTATTTGGGGGATTTTTCACCATAGAAAACAAGGTAACACAACTTCTCAGAAAAGACAACAGGCATTGTCTTAAAATTCGTTGTCGCGCTGGCATAGACCCGACTCCAGACGGCAATTTTGTGCGAATTGCCAAAGGGCAATTCTGTGTTTGGTCGTGTCCCGTCGCCGTATTCCTTGCTCAATCCGAACGGATGTGCTATGCTTTTTCGTCATGCAATCGAAAAACTTTGATTCATCCCTCACCATCTCAAAGATTGCGCTGCGGAGGTTTGTCCTGGGCCGTCAAGGGCTATGGCCGGGCCGCCGTTACGCGGGTAAATCCGGCATTGCCGAGGCGATCCGGCAGGCGGAGGGAATCCAATTTGACCCGGTGCGCGTCATCGCCCGCAGCCACGAAATTGCGCTGTGGGGCCGCGTGGCGGATTTCCGTCCGGCTGACCTGGACGCTCTCATGTTTGAGGATCGCGCGTTTTTCGACCAGGGCGGCACGCTTTTCATCAACCCGATGGATGAACTCCCGATTTACCTCCACGTCATGCAGGGCATTCGTGAAGGAGCGCGCTGGGGCACCTTTGCCAGCGCCAACGGCCCGCTCATCGAGGAAGTGACAGAGGCCCTGCGCGCGCGCGGCCCGCTTGGCAATCGAGATTTTACGGGGCGTACGCGGGTCGAACATTACCGATCCAGCAAAGACAGCGGCGTGGCTCTGCATTATTTGTGGCTGACCGGCGATTTAATGACGCACAGTCGCCGGGGCAACGAACGGCTCTATGACTTCCGCGAGAACGTGGCGCCTGCCGCCTATAACCACGTTGCGACGCGCTCGGAAGCCGAACGGGCCTTTGCCCGCAAGACGCTGGCCGACTGGGGCATCTGCACGGCACGTACCTGGATGCGCGGATACTTTGATTCTCTGCGGCAGCGCGTAGATGTCCAGGCGGGCAATCAGATACTGGCTGCGCTGGTTGAGTCGGGCGAGGCCAGCAGCGTGCGCGTGGAAGGCCACAAAGAGCCTCATTATCTGCTAAGCGCCGATCTGCCGCACCTGGTGGAAATCCACGCCGGGCGAGTTCCATTGGCCTGGAAACCGCTCGACACGACTACCGAGGATGAGGTGGTGTTCCTATCGCCGCTGGAAAACGTCAGCGCGCGGGGACGGGCCAAAGTGTTGTTCGACTTCGAGTACATCTGGGAAATTTACAAGCCTGCACACACGCGCCGCTGGGGATACTACACGCTACCGATCCTGTACGGTGACGACCTGGTGGCGCGTATTGATTCGAAGCTGGATCGCAAGACGATGACGCTGATCGTCAATGGCTTCTGGCTTGAAGTGGATGCGCCGGTTGAGGTGCCTGCCTTTGGCGATGCCCTGGGGCGCGGATTGACGCATTTTGCGCAGTTTCACGAGACGCGGAAACTGGATTTGGCAGCTATCCAGCCTGCGGCGCTCCGCAAGCACGTCGAGAAGATCGTAGCACATCAGCCATTGTTGTGATTTCCCGCAGCCACCTCGTAAGACAAATCGCCCTGAGTGTTTTGCGCATTCTCTTCGGCGTCACAGGCCAGCAGCCGCTCGATTTTTTCGGCAGTTCCAGTGTTGTTGCGCAGTGTGTGAATCAGAAGCCGCAGATCGGGGGAATCAACTGTCTGCAACCAAAGAAAATCAAAGGCCAGGTCTCCGACCAGCGGATGAGGCATGGTTTTCCGTCCTTCCGTCGCGTTGAGTACATCATGACGCTCCCATAATTCCGCAAAGTCTGCACTGATCAGTTTCAATTCGGAGATCTGTTGTGTCCACCAGGGATCATTGATGAAACGACCATATTGTGCCCGAAATTGCGCCACGTACACCCGTAGGAGTTCCATCCACTCGTCCGTTCGTGGCTTCGAAGGCACCGTGAACAATCGCCAGACCAAGTTTCGCTCTCGCTCAGACGGCGTGTCATAGTCGCCGAAAACAACGCGAAATGCTTTATTCCACGCCACGACATTCGTACGAACGTCAACGACGCACGCTGGCATCAATCCCAGTTGATCGAGAAATTGTTGTAAAGTCGCGCTGATCGTCGGTGGCGAATACGTCTCCACTGGCGGTAGCTGTCTGTGTGCGAGCAAAAATAGATGTGCGCGTTCGTTCGAGTCCAGGTGCAATGCTCTCGCCAGACTTTCCAACACCTGCTCTGAGACGTGAATATCCCGTCCCTGCTCAAGCCAGGTATACCACTCAGGGCTGACTCCGGCGAGCACAGCCACTTCTCCGCGCCGTAAACCCGGTGTGCGTCTGCGCGTCCCGCTCGGTAATCCAACCTGTTGTGGCGATAAGCGGGCGCGGCGGCTCCGCAAGAACTCGGCTAATTCGTGCTGTCGTTCTAACTCCAACTGATTCGTAGCCATTCAACATTCTCCGCTTCGTAATCAGACTGAAAGTGGGAGTGCCAGTTCCAGGATAAACGCTTCTCTCGTTAGAGCCTATCTCTCATTATACAGTAGTGACGCATGAGGTGAATGACATCATCGCATAACGACTGAAATTCCAATTCTAAGCCTGATGGAGGAATCTATTATGAAAGTGTTCGTTACCGGTGCGAGTGGATATATCGGATCGGCGGTTGTTCGCGAACTTATCGAAGCAGGACATCAAGTCGTCGGCCTGGCCCGCTCGGACAAATCCGCAGCAGCCTTGAAGGCTGCTGGCGCCAGCGTAAAGCGTGGCGATCTCGAAGACCTCGACGGTCTACGGCGTGCTGCCCTCGCCGCGGACGGTGTGATCCATCTGGCCTTTACCAACGTGTCCCCCACCACAGACTTTGCCGCAGCGGCCCAGGCCGACCTGCGCGCCGTTCAGACGATGGGGGCAGCGCTCGAAAACTCCGGCAAACCGTTCGTGAACACGGCGGGAACGCTCATGCTCGCGATGCTGGGACTGGGACGCCCTGGCACGGAAGAGGACGTGTCTAACCCTGCCCTGCCACGGGTTGCGTCGGAGAACGAGTCGATTGTGCTGGCTGAACGCGGAGTGCGATCCTCGGTCATCCGTCTCGCGCCGACGGTTCATAGCGACGCCGACAAGCACGGCTTCGTCCCCAGCCTGATCAAAATCGCCCGCGTAAAGGGTGTGTCAGCCTACGTCGGCGACGGTTCCAACCGCTGGCCCGCCGTGCATCAGGTGGATGCGGCCCGCCTGTACCGGTTGGCGCTGGAAGGCGCCCCGGCTGGCTCACGACTGCATGGAGTCGGCGAGGAGGGTGTGCCATTCCGGGAAATCGCCAAAGCCATTGGTCGCCACTTGAATTTGCCTGTCGTCAGCATCGCCGCCGAGCAGGCAGGCGACCACTTCAGCTTCCTTTCCGCTTTCGTGGCGCTCGACAACCCGACATCGAACGCGCTGACCCGGCAGAGGCTGGGATGGCGTCCTGAGGGGCCTGCCCTGATCGTGGACATCGAACAGGGTCATTACTTTCAGACATACGAATTGATGTCGTAGTCGGCTGAGAGCCTCCCGCTGCGGAGTGGCATTGCCCAGGAGCCGCTCCGCAGTAGGTAGCAATCGTTGCGTTTGTACGACCTTGAACGGTTTACCCAATCCATTGCGGGCTTTTGCAATAGAACTTGCGTTCTAATACAGTTCTCTTTATAATGAGTTTTGACATTAAGTTGGCAGACGCAGAAAAGAGATTTCTATGATGATTCGCAAGATCGATGCGGCGGTGTTGTTTGTAAAAGACCGCGCCAGGTGCATGTTATTTTATCGAGACATACTTGGCCTATCGGTAACATTTAGCGACTCTAATTCTGACGCATTCAGGCTGGAAGAGCAGGACTTTGTTCTGCTGGACGTAGCTGCCGCCGCGGAAATGATCGGCGAAGAGGCGCTTTCGCTTCAACAAGAAGCAGGTCATCGGGTGCTTCTGTGCGCTGGCGTTGAGGATGTTGATGCAACATATAAGATGCTCACGGCAAAGGGCGTCGCCTTTATCAAAACCCCAAAAAGTCAGCCTTGGGGCAGGCGCACGGCGTATTTTGCCGATCCCGAAGGCAATATTTGGGAAATTTGGCATTCCCTTCCCCCTGAGCATCAGCAGTAGGTTGAGATTTTCTAAGGCTTACAGCAACCGCCACCCTTGACCATACATTACCTGGACGGGACCGTTAAAGATATGCCTTCCAGTTCGGCGCATAACTTCTGCGTGGTCACGATCCGGGCGAAGCGGCGGCGCAGTACGAAGACGGTGTGCTTTTCGATATCGTCTACACCCAGCACGTCGGCGGGATCGTCCGGGTTGGCGATGGGAAAGGTCAAGGTCGCGTCAATCACAAAATCAACGGCGTAGCCCAGGTCGGCGGCGACGCGCGCAGTCGTCTCGCAGCACTGTTCCATCTGAATTCCGGTAATTGCCAGCCGTCGAATATCTTTGTGGATAAGCTGTGCCTGGAGGTTCGTGCTGGTGAAGCAGTTGCGCGTATCTTTCACGATCAACGGCTCATCCGGGCGCGGCGCGAGGAAATCCATCAGCTTGAAATGAGGGCTGGTTCGCTCGAAAGCCTCGTCGCTGTCCGTGTGCATCACGAAAAAGACCAGCAGATGAGCGGCGCGATACGCCTCGACGAGCGCGCTTATGTTGGCCTCGAAGTGAGGATTGCTGCGCCGTTCCCAGCGGGGGCCAACCTTGAATGAGTCCTGGACATCAATCACGAGCAGCGCTGACTGGGTCAGCGGCACTTCACTGGTTTTGAGCATGGCCTAGTCCCTTGTCATTGATCCGACCAATATTGGCATGGTAGCCCAATTGAACCCGCGAGGCAAATGCGGACGGATCGGGACTATCTGCTCATTTCAATGCGCGGCGCGGCCCTTAGCCTACCACCATCGCCAACACAGTTAACTTTGATCCCAGTTTGGTTTCCCAGGGCAGTGCGCCTAAAGGAATCACATCGAAGCTGGCTCCTTCTCGCTGGAAGCGCTGTCCGGCCAACCAGGGACCAGGAATAATTTTTCGATCCGGATATAAGGCCTTGCCTTCTGGAAAATAGTCATGCAGTAGAATCACGCCTCCTGGATTGAGTGCCCGCATGGCAGCAGGCAGTTCTCGATAAACGGTAGGAGCGGCATGATCGCCGTCCAGAAAGATCAGATCGAACTTTGTTTTGCTTCGTGCCAGATAGGACAAAGAAGGCTCGACGATGAAGCTTACCCACGCCTCGGCTCCCATCATACCGATCATCTCACGTGGAGATGCATGGTGCAGGCTCTTCGCCACGCTGTCTGGGCCATTTTGATCAACGACATCAATGGTTACCATGTGTGCCGCTCCCGCTTTCCTGGCGTTTTCCCTCAGCGCTGCCGCTAGATACACGGTAGACCCGCCGACATTTGTTCCCACTTCCAACACGGAATGCGCGTCTAGAGCGCGGGCCAAAGTATATAACGTACGTCTTTCGCCTTCGTTAACGGCACTCGGCCCAATTGCGCCTCCAAGTGCTTTCACTTCGCGGGAAACGGTGTCCCACTCCTCATTCCAATCAGGCGAAGTGAGAATTTCCCTGATGCGTTCGTGTGTTAGCCCTTTGATTAACGGCGAACTATCGCAAGAAATCTTCTCAATCTTAGCCAACTTAAGTCGCTCATTCTGTTTGAGCAGCCAAAAGTGCCATGTCAAGGGTAATCTGCGGAGTATTTGATATTTGAGCGACATCGTCCTCGTAGTTCCAAAAGCTTGATTGGGGAATCATCTGATCATTTATATCCAGCGTTGGGGGATTGTATTCATCTTTGGGTTCTTTCGCAAAAATCACGGTGCGCAAATGAGGCAATTCATTGAAATGTAGAGGAAGTTTCGAGATCGTTGTTAATACGCTATAAAATTTCATGGTATCTCTAAATCCGGGAAGGATCGTGCAGCATGGAAATCACGTTTGAGGCGAACGGGGAATATACTGACCAGGTCTTCCGGCGCGCGGCTTACGCCCAGGAGCGCGTGAGCCACGTGACCTTCGACAACTGCCAGTTCATCGGCTGCATCTTCCAGGAGGCGCGCCTTGAGAACTGCAAGTTCCGAGATTGCACCTTCCAGGACTGCGATCTGCGCTTGATGCACGTGCCCGGCAGTTCGTTCAGGAACACGCGCTTCGAGCAGTGCAAAGTGATCGGGGTGAACTGGACTGAAGGAAGCTGGGCAAAGAGTGGCCTGCTGGATTCCATCGGCTTTTCAGGCTGCGATGTCAGCCATTCGACGTTCATCGGCCTCAATCTTAAAGCGATGGCGTTGACCCGCTGCGCGGCGAAGAATGCGGATTTTGCCGAAGCGGATCTGACGCGAGCCGATTTCACGGCTACGGACTTCGTCGAGAGCCGTTTCTTGCACACGAACCTGACCGAAGCGAATTTCACGGGCGCGCAGAACTATGCCATAGATGTGAGCCTGAACACGGTCAAGAAGGCTAAATTTTCTCTGCCAGAGGCAATCAATCTGCTGAGGTGCATGGACATAGAACTGGGGGAATAATTCGTAATCCTGGGAAATATTCCGGTCACTGAGCCTGAGGATTAATCCCCAGCCCAGGGCCAGCTACCGATCCGTCCGCAGCCTATCGAGAATTGAGACGAGGCGTGCTTCTGAGATCGGTTTTTCGAGAAAAGCCGTTGCGCCGAGCGAGAGCGCCAGTTCCTTCTGCCGCAGCACACTGCAAATGATAATCGGGATCATGCGAGTTTCGGGCTGGTTGAGCAAAATCTGCAACAGATCCCAGCCATCCTGACCCGGCATCATCAAATCCAGTACGATGGCATACGGCTTCTGAAGCCTTGCCTGTTCAACGGCGTCGGTTGAACTGTGAAGCGTCACCACGTGGTAGGCATTGGCTTCCAGGTAGCGCTGCAAAACTTCTAGAATGTCCGCGTTGTCGTCAACCACCAGCACCGTCCGCCCTGACTCGTAGCGAGGAAAGGTAATCTCAAAGCCGGTGACCCCTAGTCGCGCGCCTAAGCTGACGAGTTGAACACCGCTCAGGGCGGCCAGTTCCTCAAAACCGGATAGCAAGGCCTGTGCATTATCGCTCACAGCATCTGAAGTATGTGCGTCTGGCTGCGCCATTGCTGCCAGTGTCAGGACAATGGCGGATTGTGTGACCTGAATATCCACAGTGATTGCGCTGTTTTCCGTAATATTCACAAGGTGACCCAACACGCCGAGCAGCAACTGGCGGATCAGGCGCCGGTCTCCCCAGGCATCCGGCGTCTCGTCGGGCATCTTATCGTTGATATGGATTCGATGCTGTTGGGCCTGGTGTGCCAGGAGCGCAATCACGCCGTTCAACACTTCCTGTATATTGGTGCGACGCTCGATCTGCGCCAACTGCGCTGCTTCCAGGCGCAGGAGTTCCATTCGGTCAAGCGACTCGTCACCAGTCTGAGCCTGTGGCGCGTCGTCTGACAGGTCTTCGGTAGAGGCAGAAAACCGCTTCATGAGCACTTCAGCCACTGCCTCAAGGGCATTTTCATGCTCCCGGTAGAAATGACGCCGACTGATGGAAAGCTGGTCAGCCACAACCTGCGGTGGCAGGCCATCCACATAGCGCATGACCATCAGCCGATGACGCCGCCATTCACGAGAGAAAGCCGGAGCGTGCGGTCCTGGATCGAGTTCGCCGATAACGCCAAGCAGCAGGTGGTGAAGCTGCCAGGCCTGATCCTTGCGCGGCGCTCTTTTGTCCTCGGCCAGAAGGTCCAGAAGGGAGTGCGTCCGCAAATACACCAGGTCGTAAATGTGTTCGTAGGCATCTGCAAGAGATGCGACGAATTGTTTGTCTACCATAATCAATCAATTCTATATCTTGAACCAGGATCCTGATCCCAGAAGTTAAAATTGCGTCACAAAATGTCTCAGGTATGTCCTGCCGACCATTGAAGCCGACTTACCGAAACTCCTATACTGACAATGATGGCGGAGTAAGGACCGGCATTTTCCTCAGTGTATCACAACACGCTTTGGTCATAAAGGTACATTCAGGATTTGCCGACAACGCTTAAGGAGGTGATCGCGACCCGTAATATAAAGTCCCACCATCAGGATTCAAGGTTCGACAGGTTCATTACACAACTGGCAAGCCAATTAGGAGAAGTTATGTCAAAAATCTTTCGAATAATGATGACCGCGGCAACCTTTGTACTCATGGCTTCAAGCCTGAGTTCAGTTCAAGCACAGAGCGGCACTCCCGACGCCACACAGTCCTGCAAGTCCGGCGCGACACAGATCAATTTCTGGCACGGACTGACCGGCCCGGACGGCGCCTACCTCGCCAATCTCGTCAAACAATACAACAGCGAGAATAGCGACAACCTGTGCGTCAATATTACGGTCTATAACTGGGATGTGTTCTTTGACAAGTGGCTGAGCGGTGTGGCCGCTGGCAACCCGCCTGATGTCGTCGTTCTGCACATCAACGAAGTTCCGCAGTATGCCACACTCGGCGCCATGGCCCCCTTAGACGATCTCGCTAAGCAGGTGAAACTGGACATCACCGGCTTCCCGCAGACCCAGCAAACCTATTCGCACTACAACGGCAAGCTGTACGGCGCACCCCTGGACGTACACCCAATCGGTATGTACATCAATACAGACATCGCCAAGGCTGCTGGCCTGGACGTGACCAAGCCGCCGACGGACAAGACCTCCTTCCTGGACTGGGCACAGAAGATGACCAAGTCCGATGGTAGCCAGTTCGGCGTCTGCTTCGCGGCGGTCAACGTGCAGTCTTTCCGCGTTTGGTACGGCTGGCTTTGGCAGAACGATGCCAAATTCATCAGCGACGACAATAAGACGATCACTGTCAACAGCGCTGCCGCTGCCGAGACGCTCCAATTCGGCGTTGACCTGATCAACAAGTACAAAGTCGCACCTCAAGGTGAACAAGACCCCGACACCGACTTCAGCAATGGCAAATGCGGGATCACCTTCCAGGGGCCGTGGTACATTCACGGCTTCATTGACGCGAAGGTTCCCTATGTGACCGCGCCTCAGCCCGTGATTTTCAAGCACCCAGGCGTATGGGCGAGTGACCACTTCCTGGCCGTTTCCAAGCAGAGCGATGCAAGCCGCCAACTGGACGCTGCCAAGTTCATCAAGTGGACGATTGACCATGCCAACCTGTGGGGTCTGTCCGGAATGGTTCCCGCCGACAAGGCCGTGCGTGAAGGCAAGGACTACACCAGCACCGACATCTACAAGTATCAGAAAGCCTTCGTAGACGAACTCGACTACACGCACCTCACGCCTGTTATCACGCAGAGCACCGAAATCTTTGCTGAAAACAACCAGACGCCCCTTGTGGTGAACTATCAGGCGGCCTTGCTAGGCGCCAAAGACGTTAACACGGCGCTCAAGGATATGCAGGACGGCATCCAGGCCGTTTTGGACAAGGCACCCGCTGGCACGCCGAATCCATAATCGAAGAGTCTAAAGTTATCCCTGTAGATTAAATCCGGCCATTGGCTGCGGGCCGGACGCATGAAACATAAACAGTCTTGCGTCCGGCCCTTATTTGGAGAAACCAAAAATGCTTTTGCAGAAATTGGCCCGGTTATTGCTGCCAGGAGCGGCCCCGACATTGAGCGTACTTGCCCTGCTGCTCCTTGGCAGTCCAGCGCAATCTCCGGTCGCCGCGCAGCAAGC
>Ga0070730_10005285_pt1 | contig 11166 bp, 7 predicted proteins | sample Coa_R1_3_FD_66447 | JGI IMG/M metagenome (GOLD analysis project Ga0070730, IMG submission 66447) | Surface soil microbial communities from Centralia Pennsylvania, which are recovering from an underground coalmine fire - Coalmine... | ecosystem: Environmental > Terrestrial > Soil > Unclassified ... | reverse complement strand
GTCGGGCAGGCCGAGGAATACGCGATCTGCGCCGTGGTGATCGTGCGGAGCGAACCAACCGCGGAGGCTTCGTTCGCCGCCATCTTCGACTTAATGAGGTTCGGAATTGCGATAGCCGCGATGATCAGAATGATCGCCACGACGATGAGCAATTCGATAAGAGAGAAACCCTTCTGGTGCTTCTTCATTTGAGACGGTCTCCTAACAAGAGTTTACCTGGAATCTCCGTGTAGCTACTATCTCATAGAGCAGGTGCCCAACCAAATGGGTCTGTAAGCTATCTTATTGAATCCATTACACTTATTATGCATAGAGGTACGTAAAGCACGACGGTTTCTTGGAAAAGGCAGTGGAATGAGCCAGAAATGGCTGTTTTTGTCACAATTATTGGACATAAAAGGTCAAAGTTGTCAGTTTGGGACAACGATTCAGCGCACGAATGAAGGGAAAGGTTGTCGCGTTTTGGAACGCCAAATCCGAAACGGTGCAGTTCTGGAAACTGCACCAAGGACGGCTGCGTGGATTTATTTGCAAGCACGATAGCCTATGGACAGCTTTGCGGTGGGAAGAACGGTCGCTTTGCACTGATTTTGGGTTTCGAGGAAGATTGCTGCCCGCCAACTGTCTATGACGCCGCCGGCCCCGCAAACTACACATAACGCGCCGGAAAAGGAGCACTCACCGCGAGCGAGTCGGTGGGAGCGCCTTCGTGAAAACGAGACGATCCACTTTGCCGCGCTTCTGATCGTATTCACATTTCCCGCGCTACACTTTCTCCGCAATTTTTACGTGTCCGATCCTGACTTCGGCTGGCATCTGCGAGCCGGCGAGTGGATCCTGGCTCATCACGGAGTTCCCTACACAGATCCATTCTCGATGTACGGTGCGGGCAAGCCTTGGTACGACTACAGCTGGCTGTTTGACATTGTTTTTGCGCTGATTTATCGCGCGTTTGGTTTTGCGGGATTTGCGCTGCTCGAAGTTGCGTTTCGCGTTGCGATTCCGGCATGTTTGTTTCGAATGCCGCGAAAATTGGGGCTGGGATTCTGGCCGGCGGCGGTTTGCGCCGCGCTGGCGGCGTATTCGATTTCCAGCATTTATGCGCCGCGGCCGGGCATGTTTACGATTCTTTTTTTTGCGATTGAGCTTGAATTGCTGCTGAACGCGGTGCTGCGCGGGAAATTCGCGCGAATGTACTGGCTGATTCCACTGTTCGCGCTGTGGGCTTGCATCCACATTCAGTTCATTCACGGGCTGATTGTGCTTGCCCTGTTTGCGGGCGAGCCGATTCTAAACTTCGTTGTCCGGTACAAGCCTGAACCGGCGGCGCTTCCAGCAAAATCCTGGCGGGTGGTTGCGGCGTCCTTTCTTGCCACGCTGGCAACTCCGTACGGGTGGCACATTTATTCGACCGTTTTTCTCTACGCGCGGCAAAAACACATTTACGAAACCATCGCGGAGATGCTGCCCATGAATTTCCGGGAGCCCTACCACTTCGCGCTGGTTTTCCTTGCGTTCGCGGCAGTTTGCGCAATCGGCTGGAGCCGAAACTTGCGGCCGCTGTATCTTGCGCTGTTCGCTTTCGCGGCCATTCTTGGATTCCGCTCCATCAAGGACACATGGCTTCTCGCCGTCGTCTCCGTTGCGTTGCTCGCGGTGAATTTGCGAAAGAGCGCGAACGATCCGCAACCGATTTCAACGATGGCGGCGAAGAATAAGATTGCGCTCGCGGTTTGTATCGTGGCGGCGATGGCGGTGGCGTGGAGACGCTACGATGTGTCAAACAGCTGGATCGAAATGGGGCTCGCGGGAAGCTTTCCGGAAGCAGCGGTGCGTTACGTGGAGAAAAATCATCTCGAGGGACCGCTTTACAACGACTTCACGAGCGGCGGATTTCTGATCTGGCGGCTTCCATCGATCAAGGTCTCGATGGATGGACGGACAAACGTGCACGGCGATGAACGCACAAAGTCGTACACTAACGCATTGAAAGGAATTCCGGGATGGGAAAACGACCCGGACCTTGCGCAGGCGAAGCTGATTATCTGGACGGCGAAATCGCCGCTGCCGGCGTTGTTGCGCTGCGATCCGCGGTTCAAGCAGGTATTTGCAGACCCGCAAGCGGCGGTGTTTGTCAGAAAATAATTGTGGCGCGCCGCGACAAGCCGCGCCTATAAATTGTGTTTCTTCGCGTAATGCCGGAACGACCGGTAGGAAATGTGAAGCAATTCGGAAGCCTTGGTTCGAACGCCCTCGGATTTCTCGAGCGCAGCCGCAATGTAGCGCCGCTCCGCTTCCGCGATTTCCTTTTCGAAGTCCACCCCGTCCGGCGGAAAATCCGTGCCGTGGCCGTTGTTGCCGGCCTTCGCGGAAGGGCCCGCATACCCGGCAATGCGATCCGGCAGCGATCCAAGCGAAATTTCCGAGCCGCCCTCCAATGCAATCGCGCGTTCGATGGTATTTTCCAGTTCGCGAACGTTGCCGGGCCAGTCGTAGGCTTCCAGTTTTCGCAATGCTTCCGACGAAATTCCGCCGATCGGTTTTTCCATGCTCTTGCGGAAACGCTCGAGGAAATGGCGCGCCAGCAGAGGAATGTCTTCGCGACGGTCGCGCAACGGCGGCAACTGAATGGGAATCACGCTCAGCCGGTAATACAAATCCTCGCGGAACCGCCCTTCGGCGATTTCCTTTTCGAACTCCTTGTTCGTGGCGGCGATCACGCGCACATCCACGTCAATTTCGTCGTTGCTTCCGATCGGCCGCACTTTGCCTTCCTGCAAGACGCGGTACAGCTTCACCTGCATCGTCAAGCTCATGTTGCCGATTTCGTCCATGAAAAGCGTGCCGCCGTGCGCCGCCTGAAAAAGCCCCTGGCGATTTTCGTTCGCGCCGGTAAACGCGCCCTTCATATAACCAAAAAGCTCCGATTCGAGCAGGGTTTCCGGAAACGCGCCACAATTGATGGTGATGAATGGCGCTTGCGAACGCTGGCTGTTTTCATGAATGGCGCGCGCGACCAGCTCTTTTCCGGTGCCGCTTTCTCCGGTGATCAGCACGCGGCTCGATTGCGGCGCGATGGTCTGGATCAATTCGAAAATCGCGCGCATCTTCGGACTCTGGCCGAGAATGTTGTCAAGGCCAGTGAGGCGCCGCAGTTCCCGGCGCAAATAACCCGCTTCTTTGCGCCACTTTAGATTTTCCGAAACGCCGCCGACGGTGCGGCGGATCTGATCCACCAGATCGTGATCTTTAATTACATACCGATCGGCGCCGGCATTGATCGCGGCAATGGCCGTCTCGACCGTCGGCACTCCGGTGATCAAAAGAAAGAAGCAAGTGGGCGAGACTTCCTTCACGAATTTCAGCAGCGCCAGCCCATCCGCGCCGGGCATTCTGACGTCGGAAATCACAATGTCAAAAATCTGCGATTCGAGCTTGCGCTTCGCGGCCTCGACGTTGTTCGCCACTTCCACGCGATGGCCTTCCTTGCGAAAGGTGATTTCAAGCAGCTCGCAAATCGAGCGCTCGTCGTCCACGACCAGAATATGCGCCGTGTCGCGAACCGTTTCTTTTGCTTCTTTTGCGGCAGTTTTTATTGCTTGCATACGTCCTCACGCCACTCGTGGCAGCTCCACGATAAATTCCGCTCCCTTGTCTTTTTCCGAAACGACGGTGATGCGGCCGCTGTGCGCCTGCACGATCTGGTACACGATGGAAAGCCCAAGGCCTGTCCCGCCTTCGAACGTCGATTGCAACGGCTCAAAAATTTTCGCCTGCTGTTTCGGGTCCAACCCCATTCCCGTATCCCGAAACGCCACGCGCAGCCAGAACGGCCGCTCGTCCACGCTCACCGTCAGCTTTCCGCCGTCCGGCATCGCGCGCAATGCGTTGTCGCACAAATTCCAGAAGACCTGCCGAATGCGTCCGGAATCGACGCGCGCCTTGATCTCCCTGCCGTTGTAGGTTCGCTCGATCGCGTATTTACCGTTCACTTCCGGTTTTTTCTCGAGCAGCGTCAGGGTTTCGTCGAGAAGCGACCGCACATCCGCTTCCTTGAACTCGTAGGACTTCTCGCGCGAATAGTTCAGAAAGTCCGTGATGATCTGATTCAGCCGTTCGGATTCGCGCCCAACGATGTTCACGAGGTGCTTTTCGTCCTCTTCCAGCGGCGCCATGCGGCCCAATTCTTTTACCGCGCCGGCCATCGCCGTGAGCGGCTGGCGAATCTCGTGCGCGATCGCGGCGGAGAGCCGCCCGAGCGCCGCCATCCTTTCCTTCGTCACCACTTCCTGCTCCAGGCGGCGAAGTTCCGTCAAATCCTGAAAGTTAAATACGTATCCGCTGCGATCGACTTCGCGGGAGCGCAAAGGCGAAACGCTCATGCCGATATAGCGTTGTTGCCCATCGGGTGTTTGGAATTCAATTTCGCGGCGCTGGCCCGCTTTTTCCAGTCCCTGTTCGTGGCCGGGAAGCCAAAACTCCTCGTTCCATTCCTGCAGCAGATGGCCTCGAACATCCACGAATTTGCGGCCCAGAATCTCTTCTCCGGTGCGATTCAGCAGGGTGATGCGTCCCTGCACGTCGGTTGTCAGCAATCCGCCGCGCATGGAGTGAATAATGTCCTCGGTGAAATCCTGAAGATCGAGCAGCTCTTCGCGCTTCGCTTCCAGTTCAATTCCCTTGCGGCGCAGCGACTGCGCGAGAACGCCGCCGAGAAAAGCGACCACCAGAAAACCGAGCGCATTGCTGAGAAACCAGACGCGAAGGTTTGACGGCGTGGGCGCCGTCATCGAACTGACGGGGAGTCTTCCCGACGACACCAGCATCGTCGCTCCGCCCAGAAGAAACAGGCACAACAAGGCCGCGATGTACGCAAATTGCCGGGAAAACAAAATCGTCGCGACGATGATGACCAGCAGGTACAACGAATTGAAATAGCTGTCCTGCAGCCCCGTCGTGTACACGACGGCGCTCACCATCACTGCGTCGCAGGCCAATTGCACGCCGCCTTGCCAGGTGGCGTGCGGCAGCCATCGAACGAAGATCAATTCGAGCAGCGCGATGGTCATCCACAAAACCAGGATGGGAAGCAGCAGGCGGTAGGCGGTGGAAGTCGGGAAATACTGCGGCCAGACGACGCCAACGGCCAAAATCAAGACGATGACGAGCAAACGAACGCGCGTCAGCCAGCTCAGCCACTCTTGCACGTTTTGACTCTTGTCGGTTCCCACGCCGTCGCCTTGCCTTACGCGAAACAAGGGGAGGACGCCAGACTGGCGGCCTCCCCTCGCCCGGTTCTTGCCTCACTACCGGACGAGCGTCCGGTTAGTGCGAATCGCTCAGCTTGCCGATAACCGTGAACAGCGGCAGGTACATCGAAATAACCACGCCGCCGACAACCAATCCCAAAAATACGATCATCACGGGTTCGAGGGCGGTCAACAAGTCCTTCACCGCCGCGTCCACTTCTTCTTCGTAGAAGTCCGCGATCTTCGAAAGCATGGCGTCCATGGCACCCGTCTGTTCGCCGACGCCGATCATTTGCGTGACCATGCCCGGGAACACGTCCGATTCCTTCAAGGGTTCGGTGAGGGACTTGCCTTCTTCGAGCGACCGCCGGACCTTGATCAAGGCGCGTTCGACGACGGCGTTGCCCGCCGTTCTCGCCGTAATGTCCAAACCTTCGAGGATGGGAACACCGCTCGAGATCAGCGTGCCAAGCGTCCGCGTGAAGCGCGCGACGGCAATTTTCCTCATCAGCAGGCCGAGCACCGGCAGCTTGAGGATCAGCGTGTCCAGCGCGAAGCGGCCTTGCGGCGTTCCGTACCATGCTTTGAGGGCAAAGATTCCGCCGACGATCGAGACAAGAATCAGAAGGCCGAAATAGCTTCCGATAAAATTGCTCAATGCGATGACGATGCGCGTCGGCAAGGGAAGTTCGACGCCGAGGCCGGCGAACAACGTCGCGAAAATCGGAACGACCTTCCAGAGCAGCAGCGTGATGACGCCGCCGGCAACGGTGATGACGCCGATGGGGTACACCATCGCCGACTTCACGGCGCGCTGCAGCTTGACGTTCTTTTCGATATAAGACGACAAGCGCTGCAAAATCGTGTCGAGAATACCGCCCGTCTCGCCCGCTTCCACCATGTTGGTGTAGAGCGGATCGAAGACTTTGGGCGACGCCTTCATGGCGGCGGACAGCGTCGAGCCGCCTTCCACCATTTCGCGCGTGTTGGTCAGCACTTTTTGAAAGATCTTGTTCTCCTGCTGGCCGGCGAGAATCTCCAGGCACTGCACGAGGGGCAAGCCGGCGTCGATCATGACCGAGAACTGGCGCGTGAAAATGGCCAGTTCCTTCGCGTCGATGCTGCCGCCAAAGGTCGGAACGTTGAATTCCCGCCCCTTCTCGCTCATCTTCGAAGCGGTAATCTGCTGCCGCTTCAAAAGATTCTGCAAGTCCGCCTTGCTTGCTGCTGTCATTTCTCCGCTCACGGATGCACCGGCGCGGTTTGTACCTCTGTATGTATAGACCGGCATAACCTACCTCCTCAGTCGGTCACGCTAACTCGCGAACCATTGTTTTGCACATGGCCCACAAAACCGTTTATCGCTTCCCTGCCGGCGCCTTGCCGCCGAGGTTGGGAGCCGTTACTCCGCGATTGATCATGTCCTGCAGCTCATCCGGATTCGAGGAACGCGAGAGCGCAACGTCCAGGGAAATCGCCTTCGAAAAGTACGCGCTGGCGAGGCCCTGATTGAACGTCTGCATGCCCGTCGTTCCCGTGCCGGTCTGCATGGCGGAATAAATCTGGTGAATCTTGTCTTCGCGAACGAGGTTGCGAATGGCGGGCGTGGGGATGAGAACTTCCATCACCATCGCGCGGCCGCGGCCATCGACGCGCGGCAAAAGCGCCTGACAAAGAATGCCTTCGAGCACCATGGAAAGCTGCGCGCGAATTTGCGGCTGCTGGTGCGCGGGGAAAACGTCGATGATACGGTTGATGGTGGAAGCGGCGCTGTTCGTGTGCAGCGTCGCAAACGTCAAGTGGCCCGTTTCCGCGATGCGCAGCGCGGATTCGATCGTTTCGAGGTCGCGCATTTCGCCGATGAGCACGACGTCCGGGTCTTCGCGCAACGCGGCGCGGAGAGAGTTCGCAAAGGAGTGCGTGTCGGCGTGCACTTCGCGCTGATTGACCAAACACTTCTTGTGATTGTGAAGAAATTCGATCGGGTCTTCGATCGTGATCATGTGCTCTTCACGCTCGGCGTTGATTTTGTCGAGCATGGCGGCCAGCGTGGTGGACTTGCCGGAACCCGTCGGCCCCGTCACCAGCACCAGGCCGCGCGGCTTGTCGCACAATCCACGCACGACGGTGGGAAGTCCAAGCGCGTCGAACCCCTTGATTTCCCACGGAATCGTCCGGAAAACCGCGCCGACGGCGCCGCGTTGATTGAAAACGTTGCCGCGGAAGCGCGCCAGGTTTTTCAAGCCGAAGGAAAAGTCCAGCTCCAGATTTTCTTCAAAGCGGTGCTTTTGCGCGTCGGTCAGCACGCTGTAGGCGAGAGACTTCGTATCCGCCGCCGTCAGCGGCGGCATATCCAGCGGACGCAGGTGGCCGTGCACGCGCACGCGCGGCGCGCTGTTCGTCGTGATGTGCAGGTCCGACCCGCCCATCTCAATCATTTTTTTCAGCAATTCACTCAGCGTGATTCCCGACATCGTTCACCCTCTTCTCTACAAAACCGTTTCGCGCAAGACTTCGTCCAGCGTCGTCTGGCCCAGCGCGCATTTGATCAAACCGCTTCGCCGCAGCGTAATCATTCCCTGTTCGATCGCTTTCTTTTTCAATTCCAGCGCCGACGCGCCCACCAGGATCAATTCGCGCAGCTCGTCGTTGATTTCCATCACCTCGTACAGGCCGGTGCGGCCTTTGTAGCCGTTCTTGTTGCAGGTCGTGCAGCCCTTGCCGTGATAAATTTTCGTTGTCTTCAATTCTTCCGGCGTGTAGCCCGCATCGATCAGCGCCTGCTCGGGAATATCCAGCTGCTCTTTGCAATTCGAGCAAATGCGCCGCACGAGACGCTGCGCGCAAATAAGGTTCACGGAAGTCGCCACCAGGAACGGCTCAATCCCCATGTTCATCAAACGGCTGATGGTGGAAGGCGCGTCGTTGGTGTGCAGCGTGGACAAAACCAGGTGGCCGGTGAGCGCGGCCTTCACGCCGATTTCCGCCGTTTCAAAGTCTCGAATTTCGCCGACCAGAATGATGTTCGGGTCTTGCCGCAAAAAGGCGCGCAAGGCCGCGGCGAAGTTCAGCCCGATCTGCTCCTTCATCTGCACCTGATTGATGCCGCCCAACTGGAATTCGACCGGGTCTTCGGCGGTCATGATGTTCGTATCCACTTGATTGAGGCGCGCGACCGAGGAGTACAGCGTGTTCGTTTTGCCGGAACCCGTCGGGCCGGTGACCAGAACCATGCCGTACGGCTTCAAAATGTTGCGTTCGAATTTCTTGAGCGATTCCGGCTCGAAGCCCAGCTTCGTCATGTCCAGGCGCAGGTTTTCCTTGTCCAGCAACCGGAGCACGATTTTTTCGCCGTAAAGGGTCGGCACGGTGGAAACGCGGAAGTCCAGTTCCTTTTTTTTGCCGTCGGCTCTGTACTTGATCATGATGCGGCCGTCTTGCGGCAAGCGCTTTTCCGCGATATCCAGCTTCGCCATGATTTTCATGCGGCTGGTGATGGCGTCTTTCAATTTCAACGGCGGATTCATCACGGTCATCAGTTGGCCGTCCACGCGGAAGCGCACGCGCATCTCCGTTTCGTACGGCTCGACGTGAATGTCGCTCGCGCCGCGCTTGACGGAATCCGTCAGAATTAAATTGACGAGCTTGATGATGGGCGCTTCGTCGGCCGCTTTTTCCAGCGCCGCGGCGTCCAATTCCGCTTCGTCGGCCGCCAGTTCCAGCTCCTCGTCTTCATTCACGAGGTCTTTCATCAGGTTCGAAAGCTCTTCGCCGTTTGAACTGGCGCCGCCGTAGCAGCGGGAAATTGCCTCGGCAATGGCCGCTTCGGAAGCGACGACCGGTTCCACGTTGAAGCCCGTCATGAACTTGACGTCGTCCATCGCGAACACGTTGGTCGGGTCGGTCATCGCAATCGTCAGCACCGAGCCGACACGCGACAGCGGCACGACTTGATATCGCAGCGCCGTATCTTGCGGAATCAGCCGGATGACGTTGGGATCGATTTCGTAATATTTCAGGTTGATCGAGGGCACGCCATATTGGCGCGAGAGCACACCCGTAATGTCGTCATCGGTGATGAAGCCCAATTTTGTCAGGCAGCTCCCCAGCTTACCGCCGTTGGCGCGCTGAAATTCGAGCGCCTTCTGCAGCTGGTCCTGCGTGATCAGGCTTTCCTTAACTAATATTTCGCCAAGACGAACGGACATCCACGGTACTCCAGTGGGAAACAGCGCCCAACGCTCACGGTAACAAACTCCTGCGTCGGCGGTGGTCCGAAATTCGCACTCGGTTCTAAATTCGCTAATACCTGTACGAAAGGACAGCAAAAACCGGGCGTAGTGCTTTGGTACCAGCCCTTTTCTTGACTTGCCCGCGCGCGGTGGCTATCGTGAGTTTTGCGATGGCGTCCAGCGCTGCTTTGCCAAAATCTGTCCAGGCGAATTCCCGCGTGACGAAAAGTGTCTCTCGCCTTACCTTGCCCGCGCCTAACGCGCCGATCTCAACTCTTCACAAATATTTTCTTGCTCTGTTTGACGCCCACGGCCCGCAACATTGGTGGCCCGGCCGCTCGCGATTTGAGGTCATTGTCGGCGCGATCCTGACGCAAAGCACTTCGTGGACAAATGTCGAATTGGCCATCGCGAATTTGCGGAAGGCGCGGCTGCTGACTCCCGCGGCGATGCGCGCAATTCCACCGGCGAAGCTCGCTTCGTTGCTTCGTCCGTCCGGCTACTTTCGCCAAAAGGCCAAAAAATTGAAAGCCTTTGCCGATTTTTTATTCGCCGCATACGGCGGTTCCCTCTCGCGCATGTTTCAAGCTCGAGCGAACATCCTTCGCGCCAAGTTGCTTGCCGTACACGGCATCGGGCCGGAAACCGCCGATTCCATCCTTCTCTACGCGGGCAAGCATCCCGTGTTTGTCATTGACGCGTACACGCGCCGCATTCTCGAGCGCCACGCCCTCGCGACCAAAAAGCAATCGTACGAACAGCTCCGCTCCTTGTTCGAAACGGCGCTTCCGCGCGATCCGCAACTTTTTAACGAATACCACGCGCTCATCGTGCATACCGGCAAACACTTTTGCCGCAAATCTGTCGCCCTGTGTGAAAAGTGCCCTTTGCAGCCGTTCCTTCCCGCGAGCGCCGCGTCATGACTTCCACCACTCCACGCCAGCGTACACGCCTCATCCTGGGCGGCATTTTTCTTACGCTGCTACTTGCAGCCGTTTTTACGCTCGGCTCTCTCGACGCGCCTTTTCAGCCGCGCACCTGGGGCGACGTCATCACGCTTTACGCCGTTTCTTCCTTCATCACGGCCTTACTTCTCGTCTTCGCGCTCATTCTGGCGCGGACCGTTGCTCGGCTCTTGCTTGAGCGCAGCCGCAACCAACTCGGCGCGCGCTTCAAATCAAAAATGGTCCTTGGCGCGATGGCCATTTCGCTCCTCCCCGTGCTTTTCATGTTTTTCGTCAGTTATTCGCTCCTCAATCGCACTCTCGCCCGCTGGTTTCCACGCCCGCTTGAAATTGCCGCCGAACAAAGCAGCGGCCTGATTCAGGAAATGGACAAGTCGGAGTTCGCTCGGCTTTCTTCGCTCGCGCGGGCAAATGCGGCGGCATCACCCGCGCAGTCAAAAGACGAAACGGCCCCGGCGCCGATCCGTTGCACCGAAGCGGATGCTTCCTGGAAGCGGAAAATAGATCATTCGATTGAGCTACTCGCGTCCTGCGAGGGCGCGAAATCCCTTCCCGTTTTCAAACAAAATCTCGCAAGCGGCGCCGAACTCTGGTCCGTGGGAAATGAGTTCTTCCTCGCTGCCGGAGCTTCCGCCGCCGGTGGCGAAACGCTTTTCGTGGCCCGCCGCGTGCCAAATGATTTCGCCGTTCGGCTCGCCCAAATTCAGCTGCAAACCGCCG
>Ga0070730_10005284_pt1 | contig 11167 bp, 13 predicted proteins | sample Coa_R1_3_FD_66447 | JGI IMG/M metagenome (GOLD analysis project Ga0070730, IMG submission 66447) | Surface soil microbial communities from Centralia Pennsylvania, which are recovering from an underground coalmine fire - Coalmine... | ecosystem: Environmental > Terrestrial > Soil > Unclassified ... | reverse complement strand
GGTAATTAGCGCAGAGTTAGTTCCGCACACCTACGGCTACCTAGGACAGGGAATGGTTCAACTTAATGGTGGGGAAAAACGAGTAGCCACGGCCACTATTGCGGAGGCTCTCCGTAGGACGGGAAGGCTTGCATCCACCGACACTACCGCGGGCAATGATATTTCCGATCAGCTCCTGGAAGAGGTCATTACTTGGGTCTTTGAGGCCACCAATCCTAATACACCCAACCCGTCCCGCCAAACGTATGAAACCCTCCTCCAGGCGGAAGTCTATAGGCTGGCCAAGGCGCTGAGTGATGATCTTATCAAGACCGCCACTTGCCAACTCATGGATACTACCGCGCTTAACCTCCTCAAACGGCCAGCTACAGACAGCGAGGCACGCAAACCCGCACTCCCTGAACACACCGCGCTCAAAGGCGATGCCGCTCTAAATGCTGAGATGGCTGAGAAGCTTCGCAAAATCCACATTGGCGAAGTGGTGTATGCCCGTCAGCCTGACGGCGTCCAGCGCATCGTTCGCTACACGCAGGGCGAGCAACTTGGTGGCTTGAACGGACGCAGGCCGGATCTCGCCCTGCGCCTGGATCAGCCGAGCTGGCTCACGCCACACCTCACTGGCTACACCACCATCGCCTACAACCCGAAGCGTAAAATCTATTATTTCCAGCGTGCCGAAGTTGACCCGCACCGGCATTGCGACACGCCGCTGCCTGAAGACGCCCTGCCCCGTTTGGCCGCCAACCTGGCCGCGCAAGGCTTTACCGCGCTCAGCAGCAAGCTTGCTGAATCAGACACTATGACCGTAGGCGAACTCGAACGGCTTATCAAGACAGAAAACACCTACTGGATTCCGTCCGAAACGATAGTGCTCAGCAATAGCAACTACGGCCTGGCTCGTTTCCAGCAATTCGCCGAGAATGGGCGAATTGGCGGCTGGTGTACGGTGCATAGTGAACTGTTGACCTCCCTGCTGCGGAGCGCGTTCGGCGCCGAGAACAATCCGCACATCAATATCCGTACCATTGGTGGACCCGTAGTCATGACTGACACGAAGATTGTAGATGCGCTAGAGCACGCGGAGGTTGAGTTCACGGACCCTGTCACTGGCGAGACGTACCTACTTAACCCTACTCCAGCCAGCGGTCAGCCTGACTCGTCTAAGCCCGTAGGCGTTCGCGGCGGAGCGAGCGTTATTCGCTCGCTGAGGGAGAATGGTCGCGAATTTGCCGCTACACAAGCCCAGCGTATCAAGCGGATTGGTGCCTGGGCTGCTCGCCTCGCAACATCACGCAAGCCAAAAGAAAAGGAAGATGCCCCACTTACTGTCGCCGCCCTCGAACGGATGGCAGCGACGGCAGGCGAACCGGAAGCAGTGACTGCGGAAGAGAAGGTACGCATTGTGGAGCGCCAGCTCATCCGCCAGCTGCGCACCATTTGGGGTTACGGCATCCAGGCAAAGGACGATGAATACGTCCGTGACCGAATTTTCTCTCGGCTTAATTCGCTTCCACCCTTTGACCCGTTGCTGCGCACCGCCAGGTTAATCCAGCAAGCTCAGCCGGCTGGCAACTTGCCGGCGCGCACCGATACCGTCGGTATTGAGCAAGATATCCGGCTTATCGAGCAGGACCTGGCTATGCTACGCAGACTTGAACGTGCGCGAACTGACCCCGATACGGCCGCGGAGCTTGACATCGACCCTCGGCTGCTTATGCGCCAAGGTAAGACCTACTTCACTAATCCTGCGATGATTGATTTAGTAGATGGCACACTTCGTCAGCTCCGTTCGGCGCTTGGTCTAAAGGCCCTACCTCAGTCTCGTCGTCGGTAATCCTTCATGAATGCGGTCTATTTCACAAGCGGTAAACGTACGATGAAGCTCGCACCCCCGCTGGGGATATTTTCGGCGCGGATTTCGGCGTTGTTTGCAGCGGCAATCGCTTTGGCCAGGCTCAGGCCAAGGCCGTAGCCGCCTACTTTGCTGCTGCGCGCTTTGTCGCCACGGTACAAACGGTCGAAAATGTGCGGGAGATCGTGCGCTGCAATGCCCGGCCCCTCATCTTGTACCCACAGCAAGTAGTGACCATCGTCGGTGCGGCCGCCAATCGTTACCGTACCGTTTTCCGGCCCGTATTTTATGGCGTTTTCCAGCAAAATGGCCAGCAATTGCTCCAAGCTTTCGGCGTGACCCAACACCTGCGCTTCGGCGGCTTGGTTCACCAGCTGCACCCCGCGAGCGCTGGCGGTTTTGTGGCAATATTTCAGAGCCGCCTCCACCAACGGCTTCGTCACGACCGGCGCCAATTTGAGCGAGGCATTGCCGTACTGCGTCAGCGCCAGCAAGTTGGCCGACAATCCCTCCAGCCGCTGCACTTCTTCCAAATTACTGGTTATAAGATCGCGCGCATCGGCTTCGCTGAAGTGTTTCTGGCGCAAAAATACTTCGTTTTCCAGCTTAAGATTGGTGAGCGGCGTGCGCAGCTCGTGGCTGGCGTCGGTGGCAAAGCGAGCCTGGGCCTGATGTGCTTCTTCGATGGGCCGCAACGTACGGCCGGCGAACCAGTAAGCCAGCACGCCGCCAACCCCTAACGCCAAAAGGTTAATTGCGAACAGCTCGTTGTTGAGATGCTGGCGCACCAGCGACGTCTGGTCGTCCTGCACGTTGTTAAAATCGCTATACGACGCCGGACGGCCAAAGAAGGTACTGTAGCCGTTTATAAACAACTGGCGGACCTCCCCGCGTTCAACGGCATTAGAATGCACGTATTCGCGCTCGAACAGCATGCGGAAACTAATCGTGAGCGTCAGGCTAAAGGCCACCAAAACAGCCAGATAAAACAGGGTGAGCTTAACGCGTGCCGACTTAAACATGGCCGCTTTTACGCCACCTTATACCCATGACCGCGCACCGTTTCAATAATGGTTTCGCCGATTTTTTTACGCACATTGGCCACAAATGTTTCCACGGTGTTGTGCTGCACGCGGGCTTCGTCGGCCCATACGTGGTCGAGCAGCTGGTCTTTGCTCACCACCTCACCCCGGTGACGCAACAAATACTCGAGCAGTTGGAACTCTTTGGCGGTCAGGTGCGTCTGCTTTTTCGCCACGGTTACTTCTTTGCTGACGACATCGAGCGCCAGCGGCCCACTCTCCAGCACATTTCCGGTGCGCGGCTGCGGCCGGCGGAGCAACGCCCGCACGCGGGCGAGCAGCTCATCGTACGAAAATGGTTTGGGCAGGTAGTCGTCCGCGCCCGCGTCCAGCCCCTGCACCCGGTCGCCAATGGTCGTCCGTGCCGTCAGCATCAGCACCGGCACATGCACGCCGGTCGCGCGCCAGTGCGCCACCAACCCGGGGCCGTCGTGCCGGCCGGGAATCATCCAATCCAGCAACACGAGGTCGTACTCGTTGGCATCAGCGAGTGTCTCGGCCGCATCGGCGTCCAGCGCCACGTCAATTACATAGCCCTCAGCGCCCAAACCCTTTTCCAGGCTGCGCGCAATTTTTTCTTCGTCTTCAACTACCAGTATTCTCATACTCTTTATTGTACCCTGCAAACTGTAGGCACGCTGAAGAATAGATGTCTAGAAGAACACCTTCTGTAACTCTTTATCGGAGATGGTGCCCTAACAGTTACTCATCCAAGGCTTTTTTGAATGATTCTACCAAGTCGACGGGCGTTGGATTGATGCCGTTTAGCAGCGCCACATACAGGCTTACGAAATCGCCGTAGGCGACCATCCATAGCAGCTGTTCGAGCATGGTTTCGCCTTGCGCCTGCACGACGTGCGGCTCGGGGCGCATGCCGGACAACAACCGCGCCGTTACCTCAAAGCGCTTTTGCACGCGCGGGTGTTCGAGGTTGCTGCGCAGGTCCACGATAGCGTACGGTTTATCTACCGGTTGCTTGCTCCAGCCGATAAATTCGTTGTGGTTAAACTCCGGAAGCTGGTTCACCCAGGCGACCTGCTTGGCGTTTTCGTTAAAGCTAATCTTCCATTTGTACGCTGCCGCATACATTTTTGGTCCGCCGTATACCACAACGGACTTGCCGATGAGTTCTTGCGCCAGCTGCTTGGCCGGGTTGTCTTTGGTAGGAACGGTGGGAAGCCACGCAGGAATAGCTCGCTCTAAAAAGTCGGCCGCGCTGTCCAGCACCGGGTATACTTTTTCGGCTTCGGCCAGCCCGGCAGACACCAACGCGGTGAGAATCGCCTTGTAATTGCAGAACATTGCATAACGCGGCTGCCCCACTTTGGGCAACTGCACAAACCGATAGCCCTTTTCTTCGGCCATCGCCTGCAGCTTGCCGCCGCTGGCGATTACCACCACCTGCGCGCCTTTGGCCGCTGCCTGCTCCAGCGCGCTCACCGTTTCTTCGGTATTTCCGGAATAGCTGTCGGCAATAAACAGCGTATCTTGATTTATATACGGCGGGATATCGTAGTTGCGCACAATCTCGAACGGTTCCGGCAAAACCGGCCACGCCTGTGCCAGCATCGCGGGCAGGGCCGATCCGCCCATACCGGCGTGGACAATGTTGCGAACTTGGTTGAATGGTTGCGGATTCTTAATTTCGTAGGTGTCGCGCAGTTGCGCCGCCTCTTTCGCCGCCACGCCGAGCGCGTCACTCTGGTCTTTTTCGTGCAGATATTTCAAATCGTCTAACATTTCTCGCTTCCTTTCGCCAAAATGCTTGTGCTACCATGGGATAGTATCATATAGTATAGGCTAACTAAGTGAGGGGAACATATGTTTGGGCAAAAGGATGATGATGCAAACGTGGCGAATGCCGACATGAGCCAATCTGCACCTGCAGACACGGTAATGCCTTCGGCCGCATCAGCGAGTGCGGTAGCTCCTGCCCAGCCCGGCGACGACCCGGTAAATTACACTGCCGCAACAACTGCCGACAGCAGCGATGCCAGTGTCGCCGCACCAGTCGCAGCCGAACCAGCACCCGCCGCAGCAATGCCTGCAACTGGTGGTGACGACCTGCTCGAAATTAAACAGCAAGCCCTCCAGCAGCTCTCACCGCTCATCGGCCACCTCGACCAAACGCCCGAGGAAAAGTTTCGTACAACCATGATGATGATTCAAGCCGCCGACAACGCCACGCTCATCAAAGAGGCGTATGCCGCCGCCCAACAGATCGACGACGAGAAAGTCCGTGCCCAAGCCCTCCTCGACATTATTAACGAGATCAACTACTTTACGCAGCATCACGACCAATAGCAGGCGTTATACTACATAGGTGAACCTTGCGCGCATAAACACAGTCTTGTTTGCGGCGATAGCCGCCGTGTGCCTGTACATTGTTGTGGCGCCCATTGCCCCAGCTATTACTTTTTGGGCGGCAACGCACACCGGCAACTCGCTTCAAAAACTGAGTGATTCGCTACGGTTGCCGGCTACGGACTTGCGCCTCTCGCCCCACGACAATCGCCTCATTATTCCGGCCATGCTGCTCAATACCCCCATCAACGAAGGGGCAGACCTTGCCTCGCTGCGTACCGGCCCCTGGCGCCGCCCGAACGGCAGCACGCCCGCTCACGGCGGCAACACCGTTATCGCCGCGCACCGTTTTACCTACACCAACCCGCGCGGCGCGTTCTACTATCTAAACAAACTGCAACCCGGCGATCTCATTGGCGTTTTTTGGGAGGGTAAACGCTACATGTATAAAGTCGCCTCCACGCAAACGGTGCCACCCACCGATATCGCCATCGAGGCTCCCACGCCGGATGCCCGCCTTACTTTATACACCTGCACTCCGCTGTGGCTGCCCAAAGACCGTTTAGTGGTTGTGGCCGAATTGGAGTCCGCCTCATGAGCGAAAAAACGCGATTCTTCATTCTGCTTGGGCTGTTCATCGCCAGTTTGTTGCTGCTGTGGCTGCTCAATTCAGCTGCCGGGCAAAGCGTCCTGGTTCACGCGCCGTGAGATTGGTCCGAAATATGTTCGTCCGGTGAGTCTGCCTCTTCTTCTTGAGGGACCAGTTGCGTCTTTTCGGGGCGGCGCCAAAAGCGAATCACCACGGCGGTCAGTAAAATAATTGCCGCCAGTGCCACCACCAGTCCCACTGCAATCCCGGTATTCACCAGCCCACTGCTGGCGCCATTGCTCTGAGTTCCGGCCGCCGCCGTACACGATGTATCGCCAGAGCTACAGCTGTAAGTACTGCTGCCGTAGGTGCCGGCGCCGTAAGCGGCCGCAAACGAACTGCGCACATACATACTTATACCCGTATCCTTGTAAGCATAACCACTTGTATATATGATATCATGTACTTGGATAACATAAGGTAAGTGAGGGTATCATGAACAGTTTTGCATTCCTAGATCTTGGAGCGCCAGAGCTGATCATCATTTTGGCAATCGTACTGCTGCTATTTGGCGGCCGCAAGTTGCCGCAACTGTCCCGCAGCCTCGGGGAATCGATGCGTGAGATTCGTAAAGGTATAAGCGGCGATGGGCATGATGAAAAGAAGGCAGAAGACAAGCCACGCGAATCGGCTTGAGCAACGGCCAAACCAAAAACTCCCTTTTGTTGAGCATCTCTACGAGCTGCGTAAGCGTCTCGTATTTGTAGCTTTATCGGTGGGATTATGGGCAACGGCCACGTATTTTGTGCAGCAGCAGGTTGTTGCCGCACTCTTAAAGCCAGCCCACAATCAGCAATTCATTTATACCTCGGTGGGCGGCGGAATCGATTTTCTGTTCCGTGTGTGCATTTACGTGGGCATAGCGCTCAGCATACCGGTCATTGTGTATCAGCTGCTCAGATACCTTCAGCCGATCATTCCTCGGAACGCCGCCCGCTTTATCGCTTGGTGCAGCGTTGCTTCGGGCGTGCTGGCCCTCGGCGGCATGGGGTTTGGCTACTTCATCGGCTTGCCCGCGGCGCTCCACTTTTTGCTGCACCAATTCACTACTAACCAGATTCACCCGCTGCTCACTATCCAGTCGTACATTGGCTTTGTTACCATCTACTTGTTCGGCTCCGCACTGTTATTCCAGCTGCCCCTTATCCTTATTATTATCAATCGGATCCGGCCGCTTAAGCCTCAAAAATTATTCCGGTTCGAACGCTGGGTGATCTTGGCCGCTTTTATTGGCGGAGGCCTCATGAACCCCTCGCCGCGCCTCCAAGACCAGCTGTTGCTGTCCGGTCCGGTCATATTTACCTACCAGCTGGGAATTTTCATCGTCTGGCTGGTTAATCGCCGTCATGCACGCCCCCCAACAGTCGCGAGGCTTATAGAGCAAGACCAAACTGCCCGGCGCGAGCGTCTGGAGCGCTTCAAAGCGGCGCAGGCAGCGCTCCGTATGCAGCCAAAGGCGCATTCCCAACCAACAATGGCGCAGCCCAACGCCGCTATGCCGGCACAGCTATCTCGGCGGCCGGCCGCACAACCGGCGCACACTGCCCCGGTTGCGGCAAAGCCGGTCTCTGCCCAGCGCCCGGTGGCCCGCTCCACACGATATCTCGATTTTGTAGGCCAGCGCCGCTCCTATACCACCCGCATCGGCCAAGAAGCCGCCCCAAACGCTTGACAGAGCTTGGCACGCTCCATACAATTTAACTTGTATCCTATAAAAATAAACACTTGGAATAAAAAATGAGCACACAACTGCAAACGTTGCTGCACAAAGAAATGACCCGCAAAGAGTTCCTTGCCACGCTCGGTCTGGGCGTTGCCGCCGTACTCGGCCTGGGTACCGTCCTCCGGTTACTGACCGGCAAGTCCCTCAGTAATCACATACCGCGCGGCTACGGGTCAAGCGCTTACGGCAATTAAGAGCACCCCACCATAAAGGCCGGACTCACACATCCGGCCTTTATAGGTGTGTTTGTTTCCTTTTATTGTATGCTCACGGTCGTGGGCGAAGCAAGTCTTTTCGCTACAATCCCATGCCCATGCCGGACATGTCTGGGGCTCCTGCCGCTTCTTTCTTTTCGGGCACTTCTACCACTAATGCGCCCATAGTCATGCTCGTACCGGCGACGCTCACCGCGTTCAGCAGCGCCTCCTTGGTAACGCGGGCGGGGTCGATTACTCCGGTCGCTTTAAGGTCAACAAGCTTGCTCGGCTCGTTGACATTCACGCCGTGGCCTGGCTTGGCAGCCCGAACCTGCGGCAGCCATTCGTCGGGGTTTAGCCCGGCGTTGGCCAGCAAAATGCGGAACGGCTGCTCCAGCGCCCGCTTCAAAATCATCTGGCCAGCGGCCACCGTCGCGTCGTCGTCGCTGGCAGCGATCATACCGGCCAGGTTAATCAGCGTGACGCCGCCACCCGGCACGATTCCTTCGGAAAGAGCGGCTTTCACGGCTGCTACGGCGTCGTCCACACGGAATTTCTTTTCTTCAATCTCGGTTTCGGTGGCACCGCCAACCTTGATAACGGCAACCTTGCCGGAAAGCGCGGCGCGGCGCTTTTCAAGCTCTTCGCGGGCATATTCGCTGCCGGCAGCTGCCGCCTGGGCGCTTATCTGCTTCACGCGGGCAGCAACGTCGGCCGCCAAGCCAGCACCTTCGATGATCGTGGTTTCGTCTTTAGTGACGATTACTTTGCGCGCCGTACCTACCATGCTGAGGTCGGCGTTTTCAAACGTGTAACCCCGGTCTTCGCTAATCACTGTCGCGCCGGTCAGCACGGCAATGTCTTCCAAGATGTCTTTGCGGCGGTCGCCAAAGCTCGGCGCCTTTACGGCTACAGTGTTCAACGCGCCCTTCAAGCGGTTAATCACCAGCATAGCCAACGCGTCGCCATCCACATCGTCGGCAATCAGCACAATGTCTTTCTTGCCGGTCTGGGCCAGCTTTTCGAGGATCGGCGCCACTTCCTGGATGGAGCTCACTTTTTTGTCGGTAATCACCACTGCCGGCCGGGTGTACACGGCTTCCATGCGCGCCGTGTCGGTCACCATCAGGGCGCTCACGTAACCCTTGTCGAAGGTAAAGCCTTCCACCACCTCTTTTTCGAGGTCGAGACTCTGGCCCTCCTCCACGGTCACCACGCCTTCCGGCCCGATCGCTTCCATAACTTCGGCAATCAGCCCGCCAATCTCGGCATCGCCGGCGCTAATCGTCGCCACTTCGGCAATCCGGCCTTTTTTGCCCTGGATGTCTTCACGCATCCCGTCCAACTTTGCCAGCACGTCGTGCGCCGCGGCTTCCAGCCCTTTGCGTAACAGCATCGGATTGTGCCCAGCAGCGATCAGCTTGTTGGCTTCGTTCAAAATGTGGTACGTCAGCACGGTTACGGTCGTTGTACCGTCGCCAGCCACGTCGTTCATCTTGTTGGCTGCTTGCTTAATGAGTTCCGCGCCGACCTTGTAGCCCAACGTTTCGTCGTCGGCGTCGCTAATTTCCACACCCTTCGCCACCGTTACACCGTCGTGCGTCACCGTCGGCGCGCCGTAGCTTTTGCTAATCACCACATTGCGGCCCTTCGGACCCATCGTGGTCTTCACGGCGTTGTACAAAATTTCGGCTCCAGCCAACACGCGGCGGCGGGCATCGTCATCGTAGAATACTTTTTTTGCCATCCCTGTAAGTCTCCTTTATTTCAACGTTGCGAGCACGTCTTCTTCTTTAACCAGCAAATATTCAGTGCCGTCGACCTTTACCTCGGTCGCGCTGTAGCTCTTGTACAAAATGCGATCGTTAACCTTCAACTGCTTCACGCCGGGACCGGCCGCAACAACCTTGGCAACCTTCGGCTTTTCCGCCGCCTTCTCAGGCAAATACAAACCGCTCGCCGTCTTCGTCGGCGCTTCTTCCGGCTCCGCCACCACGTAATCACCGAGTGGTTGGATATTCACACTCATGTACACTCCTCCGTTATTACCTCTAGATAGAACGTTAGCACTTAAACAGTTAGAGTGCTAACGTAACATCTTCACTATAACGAAGGCTGACTACCCCTGTCAAGCGGGCTATTATAAAATTAGGACGTGGCGACAGCACCTATACGTCTCGCACGTTCAGCTTGGATATGACCATCGATCTCAAAAGCCAGGCGCTTTGCATCCGACATGCCTTCAACCCACTGCCCTTGGTCAAAATCGATGCAATACACCTGCATGTTGTCTGGATTCACGAGCAAATTGGGAGATGTATTGGAATCAAGGATCGTTTCGAGCTCCTGTTCGCTAAATACATGATCTAATCGTTCGCTTCGTACAAAATCAGAAATCCCGCCGAGGTCTAGTTTAGCGTCCAAGTTTATGTCGCTAGCCGTACGGGCATTAACCTCCCCTAGCACACGATACATATACTGCATACGCTGCACTAAGTCAGTCATATTAGCCTTAAGCCGTGGATCGTTGCGCTGCTCAGCTGTAAGCTGATGTAAGGAAATTCTGGGAAGTTCCTTTTGGAGGGTCATCTCAACGTACCGCCTCCCACTCCCCTGCTGTGCCTCAGTGAATATGAAAGCACTTTCCGGTATGTGCTCGCCAAGAAAATGCCTTAAGATTTCATATTTATTCTTCTTATATTGCACACCACGCCAAGCAGCTTCACGAGGATCATCGTGCCGCATGCGGACACCCTTCTCGTTACCTGTTTGGTCGTGGTTGACTTTTACTACCCACCCACTCGGTACTTTGGGCCCCCAGCCTAGTCTATATACAGCGTTATCTTGCCCCCTGCCCAGAGTTTCAGTGATTTGAGGCTGGAGTGGAAGATGCTTAGGCCGGGATTTTGATTTTGCCATTTGAAAAATAATAACATATATAGACTACTTAGTCAATTTTGAATCGTGTATACTCTACTTATGAAACACATACTCATGACCCCAGCCGATTATTTCGGCATCAAATATGAAATTAATGCCTGGATGCACGAAGAAAACCAGGTCGACAACGCCATCGCGCGCGACCAGTGGCAGAAGTTGTACGATATTTATACCAAGCGGCTCGGCTGGCAAGTAGAATTAGCCGAACCGGTTGAACATTTGCCCGATGTCGTCTTTGCCACCGATTGCTGCCTGATGCTGGACGGCAAAATTCTGCTCAGCAGCTTCCGCCATCCCGAACGTCAGCCCGAAAGCGCCCACTACGAAGCCTGGTTCCGCGCACACGGCTATACCGAGCTGCGCCAGGCCAAGCACTACTTCGAAGGCGGTGGCGACAACTTACTGTGCGGCGATACAATC
>Ga0070730_10005283_pt1 | contig 11168 bp, 9 predicted proteins | sample Coa_R1_3_FD_66447 | JGI IMG/M metagenome (GOLD analysis project Ga0070730, IMG submission 66447) | Surface soil microbial communities from Centralia Pennsylvania, which are recovering from an underground coalmine fire - Coalmine... | ecosystem: Environmental > Terrestrial > Soil > Unclassified ... | reverse complement strand
TGGCCAAGAACATCGAGGACACGGGCGCCCGCATCCGCACGCTGCTGGGGCTCAATGGCAATGCTCCGCAAAAGGGCGACAAGGCTGGGGCCTTTCTATGGGCAGCGCTCTCCGATCTGTGGACCTATTGCGCCAACCGCATGCCGGAAATTTCCGACTCTGTCGTAGAAATCGATCGCGCCATGCGGCTTGGATTCAACTGGGAATTAGGACCGTTTGAGTTATGGGATGCCGCCGGGGTTGAGGCGACGGTAGCGCGCATGAGGAACGAGGGCAAGCCCGTAGCGGCGAACGTCGAAAGCCTGCTCGCCGCCGGTCAGAAATCATGGTATGTGGACGACGCGAAATCGCCGGCGGGGCGCCGGTACTGGGAGGTCGGTACGACAAGCTGGTCGCCGGTCGAAGTTCCTCCTGGCGTGTGGTCGGTGACGGTCGCCAAGAAGTCGCATGGCGTGGTCAAGAAGAACGCGGGCGCATCGCTGATCGACCTGGGTGATGGCGTGGGCTGCATTGAATTCCATTCGAAGATGAATGCGCTCGGCGCCGACATCATCAGCCTGATTACGCAATCGCTGAAACCGGGCGGAGGTGGCGACAACTTCGACGCTTTCGTCATTACCAACGACGCGACAAATTTTTCTGTGGGCGCGAATCTTATGCTGCTTTTGATGAGTGTCCAGGAGCAGGAGTGGGACGACGTCGACCTCGCAATCCGCCAGTTCCAGGGAATGACGCAGGCGATCAAGTTCTCGCCGAAGCCGGTCGTATCGGCGCCGTTCGGTCTGTGCCTTGGCGGTGGCACTGAGATTTCCCTGCACGCTGCTGCCCGCCAGCCTCACGCCGAGCTTTATACCGGGCTGGTGGAAGTCGGCGTAGGGCTGCTGCCGGGCGGAGGCGGCTGCAAGGAAATGCTGTTGCGCGCGGTCGACACCGCTTCGTCGGCGCGGGGCAAGGTCTCCGGCGAGGCCCTTGCCGGGTCGGTCGAAATGATGGAAGCACTGAAAAAAGCATTCGAAACGATCGCCACCGCCAAGGTCGCAACGTCCGCTCATGAGGCGCATTCGCTCGGCTTCTTGCGGAACTCCGACCGCATCACCATGAATCGGGAGCGCGTGCTCTCGGACGCGAAAACGCGAGCGCTGGAGTTGGCGCGTGCCGGGTACGAACCGCCACTGCCACGAACCGACATTCCCGCCCCCGGGGAAAACTTGCTGGCCGCGCTGAAGATGGGTGTACACCTCATGCGGCAGGGCGATTTCGTCACTGACTACGAAGTTAAGCTTGGCGGAAAGATCGCTGAGGTGCTCTGCGGCGGAAACGTCACGCCGGGCACTCCGATCACCGAGCAGTACGTTCTCGATTTGGAGCGCGAGGGCTTCAAATCGCTCTGCGGAGAGAAGAAAACGCAGGAAAGAATTCAGTTCACGCTGAAGACCGGGAAGACACTCAGGAACTAAACGACAACAACTAGATGAAAGTTCGTGATGTTCTCAAGCGGCTGGAGCAAGACGGCTGGCGGCTCGTCCGAACAAAAGGCAGCCATCGGCAGTTCCATCATTCCTCAAAGCCCGGAACCGTAACGGTTGCGGGTCATCCGTCACTGGACATTCCTCCTGGAACATTGAACAATATTCTGAAACAGGCTGGTCTTAAATGAAATACTTGGTCATCTACGAGAAGTCGGCGACGGGGTGGGGTGCATACGCTCCTGACCTGCCCGGATTGGGTATTGCCGCAAAGACACTTGACGAGGCCAAGGAACTGATCCGCGAAGCAATCGACTTTCATCTCGAGGGCATGCGTCAACAAGGCGAAGACATCCCCGTCCCTAGCGCAACCACCGAATACATTACGGTTTAAACAAGTTTTTTCTTAAAATGCGAAATGATCGGTCCGGAATCCTTCTCTCGATCACCCTTCTTTTAGGCACCAGCTTTGCCTCGGCGCAGAAGGATGCTCCCGCCAAAGAGTCCGGACCCGACGTACCCGATGCGATCGCTGTACCGTCGGGGCTGGAGCCTGTCTTGTTCGTGCGCGCGTCTGGATCACAGATCTACACCTGCCAAGCTGCCGCGGATGGAACGTTCGAATGGACGCTCAAAGGTCCGGAAGCCGAACTGAAGGACCGCAAAGATAAAGTCATCGGGCAGCACACCGCCGGGCCGACCTGGAAACTAAAGGATGGCAGCGAAGTCACGGGCAAAGAATCGGCGCACGTCGACTCGCTCGACCCGGATTCAGTCCCGTGGCTGCTGCTCAATGTGGTGAACAATTCAGGAAAAGGCGCTCTTGCGAAGGTCACGACGATTCAGCGCGTGCACACCCACGGCGGCAAGCCGGGCAACGATGCGTGCGATGAAGCGCATAAGGGCGCGGAAAGCAAAAGCAATTACACCGCCGACTATTACTTTTTCGCCCCGGCACAATAATTCGGCTGTGAAGCTACCGCGGATGGCCGGGCATCTAACGGTACTGGTTCGATAACGGAGACATATCATGTGTGACGTCATTCTTGCTTCTTCTGTGCGCACACCGGTTGGTCGTGCATTCAAAGGAATGCTGCGGGCCACCCGTCCCGATGAACTGGCAGCAGTGGCGATCAAAGGGGCCCTGGCGCTCGTGCCGCAACTTGATCCCAAGGAAATCGAAGATGTCATTCTAGGCTGCGCCATGCCCGAGGCTGAACAGGGCATGAACGTGGCGCGCATTGCGTCGCTGCGGGCGGGACTGCCGGTCGAGATTTCCGCCATGACGATCAATCGGTTCTGTTCTTCCGGGCTGCAGGCAATTGCGATGGCCGCCGAGCGCATCATGAGCGGCGGCGCGGAAGTGATCATTGCCGGAGGCACGGAATCGATGTCGATGATCCCGATGGGCGGTCACAAGATTTCGCCCAATCCGTGGCTCGTGGATCATTATCCCGACGCTTATCTTTCCATGGGCCTGACGGCGGAGCGCGTCGGGCATCGCGATGGAATCACTCGGGAACAGGCGGACGAGTTCTCGCTGCGCAGCCATCAGAAGGCAACAGCCGCGATTCAGTCTGGGAAATTTGATGACGAAGTCGTGCCCGTGCCCGTAAGCTTCAGCGCGCCGAATGGATCGAAGCCGAAACGGCACGAGATTGAATTCAAGGTCGACGAGGGCCCGCGGGCCGACACATCCCTTGAGGCGCTGCATGCGCTCAAACCCGCGTTTCATCTGAAAGGCACGGTGACCGCGGGCAATTCGTCGCAGATGTCGGACGGAGCTGCCGCAGCAGTAGTGATGTCGGCGGAGCGGGCACAGGCTTTAGGCATCAAGCCTCTGGCGCGCTATGTATCGTTCGCGACTGCTGGATACAAGCCCGAAGAGATGGGGCTCGGGCCGGTATTCGCGATTCCGAAGGCGCTGAAGATGGCCGGGCTGAAGTTGTCGGATATCGACGTCATCGAGTTGAATGAGGCCTTCGCGGCACAGTCGCTCGCAGTGATCAAAGAAGCTGGGCTCGATCCAGCGAAGGTCAACCCCAATGGGGGAGCAATTGCTCTCGGACATCCTCTGGGCTGCACTGGAGCCAAGCTGACCGCTAGTGTGATTCGCGAATTAAAGCGCCGCAACGGACGTTACGGCATGGTAACCATGTGCGTCGGCGGAGGCATGGGCGCGGCGGGAATTTTTGAAAACCTGCAATAAATGCAGGACTATAATTGGGTTCAGGAGGGTTTGTATGACTCTCAGCCGCCTTCTTGTCTCCTTGCTGCTAATCAGTTTCCTATCTGCGCTCGCGGCAGCACAAAGTGCTCCCTTGGCAACCGCACCTTCCCAAAGTTGGCAAATCTCTTCTGCGGAATCAGGGATCAGCCCACGCCGCAACCCTCTTGACCGCATTCACGTTGACCAGTTCAAAATCGATCCGAAGCCCGCGCCCTTCAAAACGGAAAGCCGGCTTGACCCGATCGTAGTGACTCCGGAAAATCTGGCAGGCGACGACACGCTCTGTTACACGATCCGCAGCTACGTGGTGGCGCGCGACAGCAAAAACTCGGATTCCGTCCATCCGGTGGGGTATTCGACTTGCCAGCCGGCGGGACGCTATCGGCTGAAAACGGCGGAAATGCATCAATCTGAACGGTAGTGCCCTGCCGCGAGAATCAGCCGCATCTACGGTAACGGGACGCTGCACCTGGGTCTCTGCGCCGAACTATCATTCCCATCCTCCCGGCATTAGAATTGGGGCGGGGTTCTCTGCTCCTGCGCATCGATTCTTTTCCCCATTGAGGGTATACATGGCGACGACTGCAGTTCCGAAGACCAAGATCTCGGGCGGAAGCTTCCTGCTGGAATCCAGGCAACCGGAGGAGGTGTTCACTCCCGAGGATTTTAGCGAGCAGCATCTTTTGATCGGGCAGACGGCAGAAGAATTCGCCGTGAACGAGATCGTGCCCAACGTCGAAAAGATCGAGCACAAGGAATTCTCTGTGACGCGCGACCTGCTCAAGAAAGCGGGCGAACTCGGACTGAGCTCGGTGGAAATTCCCGAGGCCTATGGCGGCCTCGAAATGGACAAAGTCACCGCGGCGGTGATCGCCGATCACATTGCGAAATACGCCGGATTCGCCACCACCTGGGGCGGCCACACGGGTATTGGCACGCTGCCCATCGTTTACTTCGGAACGGAAGAGCAGAAAAAGAAATACCTGCCGCGCCTGGCGGCGGGCGAGATTGTCGGCGCGTACGCCCTTTCGGAGTCGACCTCCGGTTCCGACGCGCTCAATTGCCGAACACGGGCCACTCTATCTCCCGATGGCAAGCACTACATCCTCAACGGAGAGAAGATGTGGATCACGAATGCGGGCTTTGCGGATCTGTTCACAGTCTTTGCCAAAGTGGATGGCGAGAAGTTTTCGGCTTTCCTCGTCGAGAAGAATTTCCCCGGATTTTCCGTGGGGGCCGAAGAACACAAGATGGGCATTCGGGGATCGTCGACCTGCCCCATCATCCTGAACGACTGCAAGGTCCCCGTGGAGAATCTGCTGGGAGAAATCGGCAAGGGACATCTGATCGCCTTCAACATTCTGAATATTGGGCGCTTCAAACTGGGGGCGATGTGCATCGGCGGGGGCCGCGTGTCTTTAGAGAATGCGATTGGCTACGCCAAGCAGCGCAAGGCGTTCAACAAGGTCATCGCGGATTTCGGGCTCGTGCGCGAAAAGATTGCCAACATGGCGACCCTGCTGTATGTCGGAGAATCGCTGGTCTACCGCACCGTCGCAATGATGGACAGCGCACTGAGCGAAGTAGACAAATCAGCCGCGGACGCCGCCAAGCAGATGCTGAAGGCGATCGAAGAGTATGCCGTCGAGTGCTCGATCATCAAAGTGTGGGGCTCGGAGATGATTGATTACATCGTCGACGAGACGGTCCAGATCTACGCCGGATATGGGTTCGTAGAAGAGTATCCCGCCGAGCGCGCGTACCGCGATGCCCGCATCAACCGCATCTTCGAAGGCACAAACGAAATCAACCGGCTGATTATCACCGGTTTCCTGTTGAAGCGTGCGATGAGCGGACAGTTGCCGCTGATGCCGGCCATCAAAAAGCTGATGGATGAAGTGCTCTCGGGTCCGTCGTTGGCAGACGAACTGGAAGGATCTCTGCAAGAGGAGCGGAAACTCGTCGCGCAAGCCAAGAAGTTAGGGCTATTCGCGGCGGGCGCCGCCACGCAGAAATATATGCAGGCGATCCAGGATCAGCAGGAGATCATGGGCGCGATCGCCGACATGACGATCGAGGCCTATGCCATGGAAACCGCAGTGCTGCGCGCGCAGAAGATCGTGGCCAGCAAGGGGGAGGCCGGTGCGGCTCTGCCCATCCAGATGACGCGCGTGTACCTGTCGCAGGCGATGGAGAAGATTGAGTCGGCGGCACGAAAAGTGATTGCGGCCGTTGCCGATGGCGACATGATGCGGACGCAACTGGCGATCCTCCGCCGGTTGGCGAAGTACGAACCGTTCAACACGGTCGCGGCGCGACAGGAGATCGCGCAGAAGATGATCGAGCGCGGCAAATACACGCTGGCCTGAGCACTGCTCGACTGTCATCCTGAACGGCGGCGCAGCCGCCGTGAGGGACCGTACGTCAACCGGCGCTCTGCATGCAGCGGAAAAGAATGCCCGCGCCCCAAGCAGTCGCACCGATCTCGCCAACAGCATCCACGCTTCCCCCGCGTCTCGTGCGGTCCTTCAGAGGGCTGCCCATTCCTCAGGATGACAATTCATATGCGATCCGCTCAGTCTGTCTGATACAAATGTGCGCATGACACTGCGGGCATTTCTGCTTTCATGCGTTATCGTCGCCTCCGCCACCTGCCTATCAGCCCAATCCGCACCCGTTCCCACTCAGGATTCAGCAACATTTGACGCGGATGGCACCGCTCACATCACCCGCGTCGTGCCGATGCCGAACACGGTCAGCGCAGAGGCGCAGGCATGGTTGGAGGCGCTCATTCACAGCACCCCGGGATCTGAGACGCTGGCGGAGCGTCGCGCACGCACCGACGCATGGCGAGTCAAGAATTCCGCCGAGGCGCGGCGGCTATACCCGGTCACCGTGGAGGAGGCGACCACCGCGGGCGTTCGCACGGATATCATTACGCCGCTCACCATGCCCGCGGAGAACAAAGATCGCGTGCTCATCAATCTGCACGGAGGAGGGTTTAACTCTGACTCTGGATCGTTGATTGAAGGCGTGCCTATTGCAAACCTGGCAAAGATGAAGGTGGTCTCCGTCTATTACCGGCTGGCGCCGGAGAATCCATTCCCCGCTCCGGTGGATGACGTTGTCGCCGTCTACAAAGAACTGCTCAAGACCTACAAGCCGCATAGCATTGGAATTTTCGGAACCTCGGCAGGTGCGATTCTGACGTCGGAAGTCGCGGTGAAGTTGAAGCAACTGGGACTGCCGCTTCCCGGAGCCTTGGGCATGTTTTCGACCCTGGCTGATTTCAGCCGCGTCGGTGACTCACGGCAAATCTTCACACTCAACGGCTTCCCGGGAGAGATGAAGCCTACCGATCCGAATCATCTGCCAGATAGCGAGTACATCCAGAAGACAGACAGAAAAGACCCGGTTCTGTCGCCGCTGTTCGCCGATCTCCACCAGATGCCGCCCACCCTGCTGATCACGAGCACGCGGGACATTTTGCTCAGCGACACGACGATTTTTCATCGCGCGCTGCTGCGAGCGGGAAATGATTCGCAGTTAGTCGTCTTCGAGGCGCTGCCGCATGCCTTCTGGTATCACTTCCAGTTGCCGGAAACGCGGGAGGCGCTCGAAATCATGGCGAAGTTCTTTGACGAGAAGGTTGGAAAATAACTGCTGACTGTTGCACGATCGGGAAGGGCACGGCTTAACACCGTGCTGCGAAAGGTCGCTATTGCCAGCGGCTTTAGCCACTGAGGGCAACGGCTCTGTCTTGCAATTGCGCCCCTCAGCGGCTGAAGCCTATTTCTTTGCGTTGGTAATGTCGGCACGAGTGTAACTCGTGCCCTTGCCGATCGATCCGCCGACACGTCGCTCGGATTATGAGCTACCTGCCGTCCTCTGGGATCAGCATATAACTCACAAATGCCACCCGCTTGCTGTCAGGCGACCAAGATGGAACATTGATCGTTCCCTGCCCGCCAAACAGCTTCGCCAGCACTGTGATCTTCTTATCCGCAAGCGACATCAGCCGCAGCGTGACATCCTTGTTCTCCGGATGTCCCTTCACATCCGCATCATAGGTCAGGAACACCATCCACTGGCCATCCGGCGAGATGTGCGGGAACCAGTTGTTGAGATCGTCGGAGAAGACCTGCTCCTGCTCGCTGCCGTCCGGCTTCATGCGCCAGATCTGCATATGCCCGGTGCGCTCGGAGTTGAAGTAAATGTACTTTCCATCGGGAGAGTATTCGGGGCCATCATCCAGGCCTTTTGCGGTCGTGAGCCGCATTTCGTGTGGCGCGGGCGCTCCCGCCCGCGTCTCTGCTGGGAGCGTATAGATATCGAAATCGCCGTCACGTTGGCCGACGAATGCCAGAGTCTTTCCATCCGGCGACCAGCCATGCCAATACGAGGGAGATTTCTCAGTGATCCGCCGAGGAGTGCCGCCCGCGATTGGAACGATGTAGACCTGTGACTCATGATCTCCCTGCGAATTGTCGCTGATCGCGAGTTCGGAAGAATCGGGCGAGATGCCGTGATCGTTATTGCATCGATTGGCAAAGCCGGTATCGATGACAGCAGTCTGATCCGAGCCCACAGGCAAGCGCTCGAGGCGCCCGTTGCGATTGAATAGGAAAGCACCGCCGTCGCGCGTCCAGTTGGGAGCTTCCAAGCGTCCCTGCGATACGTAATATGCGTGACGAATGGCGGTGGAGTCCGCGTTAACCACTTCGAGCACGCTGTAGAGCGTGGGCTCTGCTGAAGACACGGCGGGCTGGCTGAGTTCGACTTTCGAGAAGATCGCCTGCTCCGAAACGTCTTTGTCGTGCGAGCACACGCCCAGTCCGACATAGAACGTGTTCCCGAGCGGAATGCGGAGCCAGCCGCCAGCCGGCTTGAGGTCGCCGTCCTCGGTGGCTAAGGCCATGTAGACAAAATCCCCGTGCTTGACGATCCGCAGCCGCTTCGGAGCCGAGATGTTCGACTCGATCTCGTGCGTGACCGCTCCCTTCTCGTCGCGGAATTGCAGCGCCGTCAGGCCGCTGAGGTGCAGCGCCACGTCGATGTAGACGGAATCTGCATCAAGGCTCTGACGTAGCATGAGCGCGGCCTTCTTGTGCTCGTTGCCGGTCTTCGTCAAAAAGCTGATGTCGGCCGTTAGGCTCACATCCCCTGACATTTTCTTCCAGACGAACTGAAACGCGTCAGCGACGGACCACATATTCTCGCCGCTTCCGGTGATCTTGTAGGTCTGTTTTGCCGAGTCATATTCGACCGATCCCGGATGGAGCACGGTTCCGACATCGCTATGGCTTTCAAACATGCCAACCGTGGATGGGTTTTGAGCAGCGCAGCTTGCGGCCAAAACAAATAAGAGCCAGATGAGACTTAGGTATGCGCGCATGTGATCTCCCAGCGGAATTGTAGCGGAATACCAACAGCGTCATCGATGGTTCGGAGGAGGGCGGACAGGGACGCCTGCCTGACAGCCGGCAGGATGCCGGCGCTACGCTGTACCAAATCGCTTCAACTTCTGATACAACGTTGCCCATGAAATCAAAGCATCTTTCTTTGTACACCTGTTTAAGCGTGATGTTTCTTGCCGCTACCCTGCTCGCGCAGGTAACCCCCGCGCCTTCTGCCAATCTCGCGCTGACTCCGCCCATGGGATGGAACTCGTGGAACAAATTCGCGTGCAATGTAAGCGAAGACATGATCAAGAGCATGGCGGACGCCGTCGTGAAATCGGGCATGAAGGACGCCGGTTACGTTTACGTCAACATCGATGACTGCTGGCAGGTAAGCCGCGATGCCAACGCCAACATCGTCGTCGACCCGCAGCGCTTTCCGCACGGCATGAAGGCTGTGGGCGACTACATCCACTCGCTCGGACTGAAATTTGGAGTCTATTCGGATGCCGGGTCAAAGACCTGCGCTGGTCGCCCAGGCGGCCTCGGACACGAGTATCAGGATGCGCTGCAGTATGCCGCGTGGGGCGTCGATTACTTGAAATATGACTGGTGCAACACTACCACGCAAGACGCGAGAGCTTCGTACGCCAATATACGCGCGGCGTTGGATGCCTCAGGTCGGCCGATTGTACTCAGCATTTGCGAGTGGGGTACAGCCAAGCCGTGGCTCTGGGGCAAGGAAGTGGGCGGAAATCTCTGGCGCACAACCGGCGACATTCAAGACCGCTGGGGAGGCCAGGAGAAATGGCCCGACGGCAACTGCTGCTCGAATGGGGTGCTCGGGATTCTCGATCAGCAAGTGGGCTTGCAATCCTACGCGGGCCCGGGCCACTGGAATGATCCTGACATGCTTGAGGTCGGTAACGGTGGCATGACTGAAGTCGAATACAAGTCGCACTTCAGCCTGTGGGCGCTCCTCGCGGCCCCGCTGCTCGCAGGAAATGATCTTCGCAATATGCGGCCAGAGATTCATGACATTCTCACGAATAAAGAAGTAATCTCTGTCGATCAGGACCCGCTGGGACGCGAAGGCGAGCGCGTTGCCAAGGATGGCGACGCGGAGGTGTGGTCGAAGCAGTTGAAGGATGGAAGCCGCGCTGTAGTTCTTCTCAATCGGGGATCTTCAGGACAACTGATCGAAGCGAAGTGGGAGGATCTCGGTTATCCGCACGACCTCACTGCGTCGGTGCGCGACCTCTGGCTGCACAAGGACGTCGGACACGTCACCGCCAAGTTTGGCGCGCAGGTTCCTTCGCACGGCGTAGTGATGGTAACCATAAAGCCTTAACCACCGGGGACACAGAGTTACATAGAGGACTTCTTTAATTCTTCCATCACGCTCTGGATGAGTTCCTTGGCATCGGTCAGATTCTTCATGATGATCTGAATGTCCATGACCGGCTTGCCGGGCCAGCGCTGGCTTTGGCAGTAGACGCCATGCTGGCCGACCAGGGCCATGGCGTCGGTGATGGTGTCCATGGTGACGGCGAGACGGCCGCGGGGGACACCCATCATGGTTTCGTAATGATCGAGTTCTTCGTGTTTGTCTTCGAATACGGGCATCGGTCGATTGTAACCGCCCGTTTCGGTAGCGCATAATGTACGCGCTGACAAAATAAATCCTCGCACGTCTAACGCTTTTCAGTGGTTCACTATCTCAAAGGAGAAACCATGCAGAAGAGAATCGCCCTCCTCACAGCCTTCACCTTTGCCCTCAGCCTCGCCTGTTTCGCACAGAAGCCCAGTCCGGCCGCATCGGCCTCGTGCGATCTTGGCGGCGGCAAGTCGATTAAGACCGATTACTCCAGCCCGCGCATGAAGGGACGCAAGATTTACGGCGAGTTGGTGCCGTACGGTCAGGTATGGCGCACGGGCGCAAACGAGGCGACAACATTCGTAACCAGCAGCGACGTGATGGTAGGCGGCAAAGCCGTTCCCGCGGGGAGCTACACGATTTTTACGGTTCCGAATGCCGACAAGTGGACTCTCATCATCAACAAGAAAACCGGC
>Ga0070730_10005282_pt1 | contig 11171 bp, 10 predicted proteins | sample Coa_R1_3_FD_66447 | JGI IMG/M metagenome (GOLD analysis project Ga0070730, IMG submission 66447) | Surface soil microbial communities from Centralia Pennsylvania, which are recovering from an underground coalmine fire - Coalmine... | ecosystem: Environmental > Terrestrial > Soil > Unclassified ... | reverse complement strand
CCGGCGCCCGACACGCCTGTATACCAGCCCCCACTGGCGTCCACCGTCCAAGTCGTGCCATCCCAGTGCAAAAGGGAGCGATCCGTCGCGACCCAGCATTCCGTGGGGCCGGCGGCGTAGATGTCGTTGGGGAAGCTACCGTCCGGGGTATACCACCAGGTCCATACTCCGTTCTGGTAGTGGTAGATCTTGCTGGTCTGGCCATTGTCCGTGGCCCCGAAGAACCAGGCATCGCCGGGTGCGTCGGTGGAAACACTGCCGAGACCAAGCAGCGCAGGATCGGGCGGGCCGGGAATAGCGGTCCAAGTCGTGCCGTCGTAGCGCAACAGGACCGCCCCCGTGCCCTGGCCGACGCCCACGGCCCAGCCGTCCGTGGGGCTGGCCATCGCCACGTCATTCAGGGTCACGGTCATGGATGGGGAGATGGGCACCTGGGTCCATTGGGTGCCATCCCAATGCAAGATCGTAGTGACCGCGTAGTACTCGCCGATGCCCCAGGCGTCGTCCGGGGCCACGGCGGCCACCTGAGTCACGCGCCGTCCCTGGCCCCCGAGGCCCGCGCTCCGCTCGGTCCAGGTCGTGCCGTCATACTCGAAGGCCCGCGTGTCGGCCACCGCCCACCCGAGCGCGGCCGACGCCATGTTCAGATCCGAGATGTACACGCCCTGTAAGGCCGGCGGATCGAGGTCCGCCCAGGTGCCATTGGCATAGTGGATAAGGTGGCCGTAGTCGCCCGCGGCCCAGGCGTCCGTGCTGGAAATCGCGCTGACCGTGTTCAGGCGCGGAAAGAGGTTGGTCCAGCCATTGGTCATAATGGCGCGGGGGGCGATCGACGGCGGGCCCGCCACCAGGCCGGTATTCCGCGCCCCCGCGGGGCGCGCGGCGTGCGCGAGCGGCAGGCCCAGCGCCAGCGCCAGCAGCAGCCCCAGGCCCAGCCCGCCCCACACCAGCCCGTGGCGCGTAGATCGCTTGCCAGCAGCTGCAGGGACCCGAATCGGCGAGGGATCGAACACGTCGGGCGCTCCTATCTTCTCTTATCTTTTGGCGAGTCAAACGAAAATGCGGTTGCGGAGTTTATGCCGAAAGTCGATTATACTTCTACGCGACCGGGTTGTCAATCCCGACGAGGGTAGGCACAGGGCTGTTGCAAAGCCGGCTCCGCCACCTGCTGACGAGGAAATTGTCATTCTGAACCCTTCGCTGCGCTCAAGGGTAAACTCCGTGCCGAATCCGTCTTGGACCCGGGGAGACGGACTCTGCGCTCCGCTCAGAGTGACAAGATTCCGACTTTGCAGCAGCCCTGAGGATAGGCAGCGCGCGCCTAAAACGCGCGTGAGCCGGGCCCGATCCCGGGGCCCGGCTCACATAACCCGCGTATGCCTTCGTGTTTCTTCGTGTCCTGCGTGGCTGATTTAGGGCGCCCGCGGCCCCACCCCCGACTCGGGCCCAGGGCTACAAAAAGAGCCGCACCCATAGCGGCGGCCTCGGCGCGCCATGGGTTCCGATAATCGCCCCGTAGGGAAAGGCCGCGACCGGCCCCGCCCGCAGGGCCAGATCCGGGGACGTGGGATCGAGCCATTGCAGCCGGCCGTGCTGCACCCAATACGGTAGGTCATAGGCGCGCCACCCTGGATTGTTGAAGATCGACGCAAACCCTGCACTATCCTCGGCACTGAGTTGATACTGCGGCTGGGCCAACTCCCGCTCCCGGAAGGCCAACCCTTCTGGGCCATAATAGGCCAGAGTGTACACCAAGTGGCGTGGGACAAAGCGATCCGCTTCGATCCGACACACGGGGAAACTGGTCATCACGGCGATGTTGTCCATGTCGTGCGGCAGGTATTCCGGGCGGACGTAGGGAATATCCTCGCGGTAGATATCGTAGTGGCCGATATCCGTCGTTGCGGTCCCGTTCCGGTTGAGAAAAGTATGGACAGCAAAGAGATGCGCGCAGCCGACGCCCGGATCGCCAATCCGGGCAATGGGCGCGCGTCCGTCGGCCAGCACGGCGTCTTGCCGATTGGGGTGGAAGACCCAGCGCGACAGGCTATGGGTGTCGAGCGGTTCGGAATAGGGGGTGGCGCAGAACGGGCAGCGGGCGACCACATAGCGGGGCAACTGGTCCCAGTATTGCCAGATCCGGGGCGTGGCTTGCCGGCTATAGGCTTCCCACAGCGCGAGCTTGTGGCGATACGCGGCGCGGTCGCGCAGCGTGTTCATAAAAATCAAGGACACGGGCGGATCGGATTGGGCCTCGACGCTCTGGAGCAAGGGCGCATATTCGGTCGGCGTAAAGGTAATCTGCAAATGCGCCAGCGAGGGAAACGGGTTCCAGGGTCCGGTGGTAGGGTCCGGCGGGGTGCGCATGGCGATTCTCTCCTCGGGGTCCGGTTTACGGCGGGCCGCCTGATAGCACGGTAGCTGCCCGCCCGCCAGCTCCGGGCCGGCGACTTTGCGCTCCTGCATTGTAGCATGGCGGGGCCGGAGCGGCAAGGCTTTAAGCAGTGAGCCGGGCCCGATCCCGGGGCCCGGCTCACCGATCGCTGGTCACGCGTCACCACTCAGCACTCAGCACTTTTAACTCAGGACTTCGTCCGCGCTCAGCAAGACGCCCTGCACATCCCACGGTGGGGCGGCGGCGAGCAGCACCGCGGCGTACTTCTCGCAGATCACGACCGGGCGGACGCCGGCCGGGGGGCCGAAATCGTGCGATCGCACCGCGCGCACCCGGCCGAAGCGCGCCAGGCGCAGCGGCTCGCCGGCGTGGGTCAGCCAGGCGGCGATCGGCGCCGGGATCGGCCCGACGCCGTCGAGGATCCAGGCCACCGGCTGGCCCATATCGGTTGCTTCCATAAACGGTCCCGCCTTTCCGATCCACACGGCGTGCAGCGTCCGGCTCATCGCGGTTCCCGGCGGCCCGCGGCGCCCGGCGCGGCGGCGGGGAGCCCATCGCCGGTCTGGACCGGGCCGCCGAACGTCGCCGTGCTGCCCGCGACGAACACGCCGCGCCGCCCATCCGGCCCGACGGTGGCCGGGCCGCCCCCGGTCTGCACCGTGGTCCCCGCCGCCCGCCGGCCCCGCCGGGCGGCAGCCAGCCGCAGGTCGACGGTATCGGCGATCAGGGGCCGCAGCTCGGCCAGCAGGTCGCGGCGCAGCGCCTCCACCTGCTGCGTCCGCGCCAGCTGGGCGAGCGTGCCGCGGGTCGCCGCCTGGCCCGCCTGCACCGCGGCCAGCGTGGCCTGGATCTGCCCCAGCCCCGCGGCCAGCGCGCGCAGGTCCGCCGCCAGCCCGCGCAGCCGCCCCGCCCCGATCGCCGCCAGCCCCAGCACCAGCCCCAGCGCCAGCAGCTCGACCATCCCCCCTCCTTTCCAGTCCTGAGTTAAAAGTCCTGAGTTGAAAGTGACGACGAACGCTACTTTCAACTCAGGACTTGCGACTCCGGACTAATCCCGGACTACGTATCGGCTACTTTTCCAGTCCTGAGTTAAAAGTCCTGAGTTGAAAGTGACGACGAACGCTACGTTCAACTCAGGACTTTCGCCTCCGGACTAATCCTGGACTGCGTATCGGCTACTTTGAACTCAGGACTTTCAACTCAGGACTAGTCCTTGACGCCGGCCAGGCGGGCGTAGGCGATGGGGCGGAAGATGGCCAGGCCGACGTACCACTTGATGCGGGTGCGCACCGCGTCTTTGGTCTCCAGCGGGCCGACCGGCAGGGCCGAGATCATGCCGTTTTGCAGGCCGCAGACCCCGGTCTGGAAGCCGAACTTGACGGCGAAGATGCTGGAGCAGACGCCCGTGCTGGTGCCCTGGTCCTCGCCGTCGGCGATATTCTCGTCGATGCCGATCGGGATGCCGTCGTAGAACATGGCGCGGCGGCCGAAGGCGTCGACGCCCGTTTCCAGCAGGTTGCCGCTGGCGCGCCGCAGGTTGGAGAGCTTGCGCCGGCTGCGCTTGCTCATGAACAGGGCGTCCGGCTTGCCCGGCTTGACCGCGTCGATCAGCTGGTCCATCTGGTCGAGGGCCAGGGGCGCGCCGTTGGCCGTGGCCGCGAAGGCGCGGTGGGTGGCGTCGAGGCCGGCATAGCCCGCCACGGGGACGCCGGCCTGCGTGGCCAGCCCGTCGAACTGGTTGGGGTCGCGGCTGCTGTCGCCGTAAAAGAAGGCCTGGTTGAAGGCGTAGGCCACCGACTTGGCCTTGCTTTGCACCACCAGGGCCTGGATATCGTTCTTGTCGGCATACGTCTGCTGCAAGAAGCTGTCGACGTCCGCATCGCCGCCCAGGATCTTGAGCCCAGCCACCGCCTGGGTGATGCCCAGCTCGGAGTCCTGCCAGGTATCGTTCACCGCGTGCCACTCGGCCGTGGCCAACTGGCGCTCCTGGTTATAGGCCACGCCCGACCCGGTCACGGTCAGGAACGGCAGGTACTGGAGCACGCTCGACTCGGCGATCAACGTCTCGATCACCCCGCGCACCAGCATATTCTGGGTCAGCTTCGCCGCATCCGCCAGTAAAAACGCCATACCCCCATCCTCCTCTTGCCGATTGCTGATTGCCTACTCGTCGTACTGCCGCCTGCCGACTGCCGACTCGTCTTACTGCCGCCTGCCGCCTGCCGCCTGCCGCCGCGTCGCCCTGCCGACTGCCGACTGCCTACTGCCTACTCGTCTCACTGACGACTGACGACTGACGACTGACGACTACGTCCGCAGCACCGCGCTCAGGCCGGCCCGGATCAGGTCGAACGGGTTGGCCGGGACCGGGGGCGCGCCGGCCGTGGCGTGCGCCGCGGGCACGAGCGCGGCGAGCTCGGCCGTCACCGCCTGGCGCACCTGCGCGTACAGCGCCTGGCCGTCGACGAGCGCCTGCTCGACCTCGGCGATCGTGCGGCCCCGCAGGCAGCTGTGCAGGGCCACGGGCAGGTGCGCCTTGATCGCCGTCTTCAACACCTCGGCCGCCTGCTGCTCGGTCGCCCCGCCATCCGGCGACCCCAGTGGCGCCGGCGCCGCCTCCCGCGCCGCCTCTGGCGCCTCCGCCGGCGCCGCGTTCTCGGGGCTCAGTTCATCATCGCCCATTGTGATCCTCCTTCGCTAAGTTAGTCGTCAGTCGTCAGCCGGGGGCCCTCACCCTGCCCTCTCCCGTGCGCGGGCGAGGGTTCGGCATTGGGACGCGCGGTCAGCAGACGAGCGGTCAGCGATGTGCTACGCACCGCTTCGCGAACAGCGGTCAGCGATCCGCCCTCCGCATTCCCCATTCTGCCAACTCACCCGCGCGGCCAGAGCTTCGAGGGCAGAGCCCTCTCCCACAGACGGTCAGCACGCTGCCCTCCGCATTGGGTCGCCGCCATCCCGGGCGGTAGGAGCGGGCTCTGTCCCGCGATGCCGCCCTAGGACTCGGCCGGGCCCCCCTCCACGCTGGGGGGCGGACCCGCATCACCCAGCCGTGAACCGGCTCGGGGTCCGCGCCCCCCCAGCGCGGGACAGAGCCCGCTCCTACCGACGAGCGGACGAGCGGACGAGCGGTCAGCGGTCAGCGGACGAGCGGTCAGCGATTCGCCCTCCGCACTCCGCACTCCGCATTCCGCACTCCGTCGGCCCACCCGCGCGGCTAGAGCTTCGAGGGCAGAGCCCTCTCCCACAGACGCGCGGTCAGTCGTCAGTCGTCAGTCGTCAGTCGTCAGCGGACGAGCGGACGAGCGGTCAGCGGTCAGCGGACGAGCGGTCAGCGATTCGCCCTCCGCACTCCGCATTCCGCATTCCGCACTCCGTCGGGCCCTCCTCCGCGCTGGGGGGCGGGTCTAGATCGCCAAGCCGTGAACAGGCGCTGGGTCCGCGCCCCCCCATCGCGGGACAGAGCCCGCTCCTACCGACGAGCGGACGAGCGGTCGGGACGAGTTTTGAGTTTTGAGTTTTGAGTTGGTGGGTCATTGGGCCTTGATCACCAATCCCGCGTCGCCCAATCCACAATCCACAATCCACAATCCAAAATCGAAAATCGAAAATCGAGCCAGCGGTCAGCGATCCGCCCGCCGCCCTCGTCCGTCGCACTGCCGTCTGACGCCTGACGCCTGACGCCTGACCGCTCGTCCGCTGACCACTGACGACTGACGACTGACGACTCGTCAAATATCCAGCGCCCGCGAGCGGGTGTTGCGCTGCTGGCGGAGCGTGATAGCCCGCGCGATCTGGACCTCCAGCGCGGCCAGGATCGGCGGGATGGCGAGATGCAGGTTCAGGCCGGGGCCCGGCACCGTCGCCGGGGTCAGGCCCTGGGTGCGCGCCTGCCACTCGGCCAGGAGCTGGTAGGCCGCGCGCTTGGCCAGCAAGATCAGCAGGCTCTGGTCGCCCGCCGGCCCGTTCCAGACGTCCGCCGGCGCGGCCGGCCGCCAGTAGGTTTGCAGGATCGCCAGCCGCAGCCGGCCCGGCCCCACCTCCGGGCCGCTGGCCGGGTTGCGCAACTGCAGCAGGTTGGCCCGCCAGCGGTAGCCCTGCCGGTAGCGCCCGCTGCCCGAGTTCGCCGGGTCCGTGCTCTGCCAGGGGTCCGGCGGCACCGGCGTGCCGAGCGGCAGCTCGACCGCCTGGATACTGATCAGGTCCGCGGCCGCCGACGGCAGCAGCGGCGCCGGCCCATAGCCTGGCGGGCCCGGCCCCGCCGTGATCAGCGGGTAGACCACGAACAACTGGGCGCCCGGGGCCACGTCGAAGACGACCGTAGTCGGCCAGGGGAACAGGTAGCTGTGCGCCGCGATCGCCTCGTCCAGGCAGCCATCCAGCACGGCGTCCGGCCAGAGCGGCGGGCTCTCCAGGTCGATCAGGCTGGCCCGCAGCGCGGCGCGCAACTCCGCTAGGGTCACCATGCGGGATCGCCTCCTCCCCCCGCGGCCGGCGGGTGCGGCCGGGCGCCCAGGCCGGCCTGCTGGAGCTGCCGGGCCTCGGCCAGCACCTGCAGCAGTTGCTGGTCCGGGTCCGGGTCGTTCAGCGCGGCCATGGCCAGCGTCGGCGGGTGGATGCCCGCCGCCACCAGCTGGACCTCCTGCTGGACCAGCGTCGTGCGGTCCTGCGGCAGCACCGGCGGCCAGGCCAGGGTCAGGCGCACGGCCGGCAGCGCGACGCCATGCACCCGCGCGATGGCCAGGATGAGCGCCGCGCGCCGCTCCAGCGCGGTCCCGAAGTAGGCGCGCTTGCGGGCCAGCTTGTGCAGCAGCGGCTGGAGCTCGATCTCCAGGGCCACCCCGGAGCGCGCCTGCCGGCTATGGCTGCTGTCGCCGAACGAGGTGCGCGGCATCTCGCTGATGTCGTGCAGCGCCCGGTAGACCGTGTCGATATACTTCAGGTGGGCGTCGGCCCCGCCCGCCTTGAGCAGGTCGAGCACTTCGGCCTTGGCCCCCTCGGGCAGCGTCCAGAGCTGGTTCGGCCCCAGCTTGAGCGTCTCGGTGCTGTCCGCGTCGGCGCCGGTGACCACGGCGACGGGGTTGCCGGCCACCTCCAGGATGCGGCTGAAGATGCTCAGCCGCGCGTTGAGCTCGCGCTGCAGGCGCAGCAGGTCGGCCAAGTCGCCCTCGCCCCAGAACTCGCCCGGCACGCGCAGGTTCGGGAACAGGATGTAGGGGATCTGGCCGTAGGGGTTCGGCCCCCCGTCCACCGCCACGTCGTCGACATAGAGCGCCCAGGCCTGGGGCGTCCACTCCTCGCGCGCCCGCAACGGGCGGTAGGGATCGTCCGGCCCCCCGCCGCCGGCCGCCCGCCGCCCGCGTTGCGCGGGGGTCAGCTCGGCCGCACAGGTCCAGTAGGTCTGGCGTAGCCAGAGCAGCGTTTGCAGGTCGTCGGCCCGCCAGCGCGCGTCCAGCCCCAGGGGGTCGACCGCGGTGACGCGGGGCAGCCGGGCGACCGGGTCCCAACGCACCGTCCAGGCGCCGTCGCCGAGCGTGCCCGCGGCAATCGCCGTGTCCAGGTCGAGCGCGGCCAGGGTGTTGAAGGCGGCGACCTCGGCCAGGTAGGCCTCGACGACGCGCGCGGCCGCCTGCTTGCGCGGCCCCGGCCGGCCGCCGGTCGCCGTGGCCAGGTAGCCCACCGGCTTGCCCATCAAGTACGACGCCGCCTTGTTGATAAAGACGCGGGCGTAATTGAACGTCAGCCGCCGCTCCCCCGGCGCGGGCAGATCGTCCCACTGGTCGCCATTATAGAAGGCCCGGTACTGCTGATAGCGCACCAGGCGGCTCAGGCTATGCACCGTCTGCGCCGCCGGCAGCTGCGCCAGCCCGCCCCCGCCCCCCAGCGGCGCCCCCGCCGGGCTCATGACCCTGTCGACCATCGCGCTCTCCTTTCCGAAGTCCTGAGTGGAAAGTCCTGAGTTAAAAGTCCTGAGTTAAAAGTGTTTTAGCCGGCCTGGCCGCAGTCCTGCGTGGAAAGTCTTGAGTTAAAAGTCCTGAGTGTACAGGGCTGCTATCGTCCCTTCGGACGGGTATCCGTCATAGTTTTGCAGCGAGAAGGCAGGGCGGATGTGTAGTCCCCCCTTACGCGCGCGACGGCGGTCTTGGGTAGTAGGGGCACGGCGTGCCGTGCCCTGGGCGGGAGCGCGGCCGGGGGGCTCCCCACGCCATACGGGGGCCGCCCCGCTCCCCACCGCGGCACGGCGTGCCGTGCCCCTACAAGGCCAAACAATGCCGCGCGCCCCCTTCGGACTTTTAACTCAGGACTTTTAACTCAGGACTGTCTCGTCCGGCCGGTGGCGCGGCGGGGCTGCCAGGGGTGGGCGTCGAGGGCGCCGACCAGGGCCGCGCTGACCAGCAGGTCGTCGTGGCCGCGGGCGGCCGGCACACTCCAGCGCAGGAGCTTGCCCGGCCCCGGGGTCACGGCGTAGGTACAGGCCTGCACCTGCTGCCAGTAGAGCCGCGTGTCCGCCGCGCCGTCGTCGGCGTAGTCCTGGTAGCGGCCCGACTCGATCGCGGCCAGGAAGGCCCAGCCCAGCTCGCTCTTGCTGGGCGCACTGAACACGAAGGGCCACACCGGGCAGCCCGGCGCCAGCGCCGCCCGCAGAAACGAGGCCAGCCCGGCGCCGATGCCGGTCGCGTCGATGACGACATACTGCGCCTGCCAGACCGTCCGCGCCAGGTGGAGCAGCTGCGGCAGCAGGGCACTGTGCGCCGTCCCGGTCCAGAGCCGCCGATCGACCACGCGGTAGGTCGGCTTGCGCACCAGGTCGTCCTGCACCGTCGCCCGATCGACCGCGACCACGGTGAGCGCGGTGCTGTCGCGGCGCGCCTCGCGGGCCGCCGCGGCCGGGGCGGGGGGCGCGTCCTCGTCGGCGCCGGCCACATCGATCAGCAGCGCGTAGACATGCCCCGGCGTGGCTGCCGTTTGCCGCGGGTGATCGCCGTGCATCTGCGCCTGCCGCGCCGCGGGGAAGAGGCCGCCCGCCGCGTCCAGCTCGCGCAGTTCGTACTCGGACTGGATGAACGGGTGCTGCGCGCCCAGCTGGGCGATGCGGGCCCGCACATGGTCGCCATAGGCCGGCAGCTCCGCGGCCACCCGCTGCCAATCGGCCTGCACGAGCAGCGCCGGCCCGCGCCCGGCCGCCGCGATCTGCGTCTCCCGCGACAGCAGCGATCCAGCCGCCCAGGGCGTGCCGCTGATCACCACGGGCGCGTTCGTGCTCGCCGTCATCGGGGCGAACACGGCATCCCAGCGCTCCGGCGCGATATCCTGCGCCTCGTTGGCCAGCAGCAGCAGGTCGGCCGTCTCGCCCCGCGCGTGGGCCTGGCCCCCGGCCGACAAAAAGGCCGCCGAGGCCGCCCCGCAGGTCAGCAAGTAGCCGCTGCGGCTGGCGGCGCCCGGGTGCAGCGGCGTGGCCAGCCGCGCCGCCAACCGCCGCCGGCTGACCAGCGCCTGCGGCTTGAACGTCGGCGTGGCCATCACGATCGCGCCGCCCCGCCGCCGGTAGCGGGCCAGCAAAAACGCCTGGAGCTGCGCCAACAGCTCGTCCTTGCCCGCCTGCCGGCTGAATTGGACCACAAACGTCCCCCCGGCCCGCGCCGCCACCGCGGCCAGCACGGGCGCCGCCGCCTCCAGCTGGTAGCGCCGCAGCCGCCGCCGCGGATAACACGCCGCGGAGAACTGCCCGAACTCGCTCAACACCGCCTGCATCGCGCCGTGGGTCATTGTGCCTCCCTAGTAGGCAGTAGGCAGTAGGCAGTAGGCAGTACGACGAGTGGCAGGTAGCTATTGTGCCCACTCCCGTGTCTCCCTACCTGACGTAGTAGGCAGTAGGCAGACGAGTAGGCAGTAGGCAGTAGGCAGTAGGCAGTACGACGGATGGCAGGTAGTTATCCCACCTACTCCCGCGTCTCCCTACCTGACGTAGTAGGCAGTAGGCAGACGAGTAGGCAGTAGGCGGTAGGCAGTAGGCAGTGAGTTAGCCGCCCATTCCCGCATATCTCTACCTGACGTAGTAGGCAGTAGGCAGTAGGCAGTGAGTTAGCCGCCCACTCCCGCATATCTCTACCTACCACCGCCGCCCCACCGCCGCCACCCATTCGTCTCCCTACCGCCTACCTACTCGTCCCGCTGCCTACTCGTCACACTGCCTACTGCCTACCGCCTACCGCCTACTCGTCTCCACTGCCTACTGCCTACTGCCTACCGCCTACCCGTCTCACTGCCTACTGCCTACTGCCTACCGCCTACCCGTCTCACTGCCTACTGCCTACTGCCTACTGCCTACTACGTAAGGCCCAGCTCGGCCAGGACCGCGTCGAGTGCGGCCTCGGCGCCGCCGGGCGCGCCACTGGGGGCCAGCACGTGCTGCACCCGGTAGAGCCGGCCCAGGCAGTCGACGCCTTTGCAGAACGCCGCCAGCCGCTCGACCGGCGCCAGGGCCGTATCGGCCGCCACCGCGCGCAACAGGGCGCGCAGGGCGTCGATCTCCCCGTCCAGGGCGGGCGCCCCGGCCGGCAACGCCGCCAGCCGCGCCAGCACCGCCTCCGCCCAGAGGTCCACATAGACCCCCGCGCGGTCCCCCGCCGCCCGCCCGCCCTCCACGCCCACCCCCGCCGCTCCCGCCTCCCCCATCCCCACCCCTCCTTCCGCGCCCGGGCCGCCCTCGTTGTGGTGCTCTATAATTACTATCACATTTTGGCGCTAGAAATGTGCCAATGGATTTTGGATTTTGGAT
>Ga0070730_10005281_pt1 | contig 11173 bp, 9 predicted proteins | sample Coa_R1_3_FD_66447 | JGI IMG/M metagenome (GOLD analysis project Ga0070730, IMG submission 66447) | Surface soil microbial communities from Centralia Pennsylvania, which are recovering from an underground coalmine fire - Coalmine... | ecosystem: Environmental > Terrestrial > Soil > Unclassified ... | reverse complement strand
ACCACCAGCGTCGTATAGAACTGCGGGCTGATAATGCCCGCATCAAAAGCCACGCTGGCTAGCACGATTCCCGGGCCGCCGCGGGCGTTCGTGGTGATGGCGAGATTAACCAGGTCGAGTCCGCGGAAGCCCGCCAATCGTCCGGCCAGCGCTACAGAGAGAATCTTTATGCTGCAGCTTCCGATCAGGAATGCCGCCAACATCCACAGGGAGAGCCCATGGATCAGGTCGAGTTTCAACCCGACGATGGCGAAATACACTGGGATGAAGAACGCGAACGCGACCTTGCCGATCGCGTCCAGGGCCTCGGCAAAGAGTCTCCGTTTTTTGTGAACTACAGCGAAGCCGGCGAGAAATGCGGCAAACACCAGGCTTACCCCCAGGGCTCCCGCCACTACGCAATAGCCGAGAAGCACCGCCATCGCATAGGCCACGGGGGATTGCCGAGCGAAAATATTGAAGCGGGACTTATTCAACTTCTTCACAATCCTGGGGACGATCGTCAAGCCCAACACGAAGTACAGAATAGTTGCGGCGAGGTGATATGACATTTCTTTCGGCCGCAGCACGGACTTTCCAGCCAGAGTAGTCGCTACTGCCAGGGCCAGCCACAGAACAATATCCTCGAGCACGGCGACGCCTAGCACCAGCCGTGCAAAGCGCGTGTGCAGAATCTTCAAGTCAGCGAAGATTTTCGAGACCACCGGCACCGACGTGACGGCAACTCCCACCGCCAGGATGATGATCAGCGAAATGCGATTGCCGTTTGGCCCGGCGAGTTGCGAGACGGCCAGGCGGGATCCAAACACGAGGCCGAGCACAAATGGCGTGCCGGTGCCGACGATCGCTAACCATCCTACTTCGCGACGCTCTTCGCGGCTGAAAAGTTGCTGCGTTTCCGCACCCGAGAGAAACATCAGCAGCAGCAAGCCCAGCCAATAAACAAAATTGAGGACGTTCGCCTGCTGAGCGGCTGCATCCTGAATCCACGCTGCCGCCCGCATTTTGCCGATCAAGGTGGGACCGAAAACAACTCCGGCCAGAATCTCACCGACTACCTTGGGCTGCCGCAGCTTTACGAATAGATACCCCAGCATCTGGGCGCCGGCGATCAGCAGAAACAGCAGAAACAGAAGGGAAGTCAGGTCGGAGTTCGACACCCGCTTTCGATGCCACGATTCGACTAAGGGTTTGTGCGCGCTATTCCGCGGATTGTGATCCGGATCACATTTTCTGGTGACGCCGGGCACCGCCTTTTTCCCAGGCGCACCACAGACTACCTTCACGGGGTTGCGGGAGGTGGCCTATGACCGTCTCAGTTCTCACCATCATCATTGCGGTTCTTGTCCTAGCGGCAGGACTCTTTATTGTGCGGGCGGTTCCCGGCGCGCGTGCATATTTCAAGTACCGCGGCCAACGCCTGGTGACCTGTCCTGAAACGCACCGGCCGGAAGCCGTTGACGTTGCCGCCGGAGAAGCGGGCCTGGGAGTGTTTTTCTCCGAGCCGACGCTCCGGCTACGCGAGTGCTCGCGCTGGCCCGAACGTGAAAACTGCGGCCAGGATTGCCTGCAACAGATCGAGAGTGACTCGGAAAATTGCCTCGTTTGGAATATCGTTGCGAAGTTCTATGAAGGGAAGAAGTGCGTATTCTGCCAGAAGCCCTTCGGCCCGATTCATCACCTTGATCACGCCCCCGCGTTGCTCGGACCTGACTTCAGAACAGCCGAGTGGAAGTCCATTCGCGCAGAAAAGCTTCCCGATGTGTTTTCCACGCACCAGCCGGTTTGCTGGAGTTGCCATGTCGCGGAGAGTTTCCGACGCCTGCATCCGGAGCTCGTGACCGATCGACCGCTTGAACCGAAGCGGATGGGGTAACCCGCTTCTCCGAGAACAGCCCCTATTACTGAAGAACCCCAACCTCCACCCTACGATACTATCGCCGTGGGTCCATCTTCTAATCCCGGGTAGACGCATTGACCTGCTTTCGGTCGTGACGGCCAGGAGTATCCACGCATCAAAATTCAGAGAGTGGGGCTTCGGTAAGCCGGAAAAGCTATGTGGTGGCTGTAGCCCTAGCTTGGCCTGCGCCGAGGCGTTCGCTTTGTGGGCAGTGGGCAGGGAACGGTGGTTCTCTGGTCACTTCGAGGGCAACAGCCAAAAAGGTTAGACTAGGCTATTCATGGTCCTTCAGTTCAGATCTGGATTCATAGTTATTGCGCTCATCGTTTTGGCATTGACTTCATGCTGTTTTGGCCAGGCTCTTGCGCCATCACCCGAGTCGGATGCAGAACAACAGAAAGCAGGCTCCGCCAATGCCCCAGTGTCCGATCCGACAATGCCCGGAAGCATCAGCGGAACCGTCGTCGATCAAACTGGAGCCCTGGTGTCCGGAGCCCGGGTTACGCTCACTCGTGGTTCATCCCTGAGGCAAGAGATACTGACGGGCGCAGACGGGCAATTCATCTTCGCCAACATCGTCCCCGGAACCTTTCAGCTCACCACAACGGCGAAGGGTTTTGCGGTCCAGACGTTCTCTGGGGTTTTGCATCCCGGTGAGATCGAGACGGTTCCGCAAATCGTGCTGACAGTTGCGGCCGATGTCACGGAAGTGGACGTCGGACTTCCACAGGCCGAAGTGGCAGAAGAGCAGATGAAGGTGGAAGAAAAGCAGCGGGTGCTCGGCGCCATTCCAAATTTCTACGTCAGTTACATCCCCAACGCCGCTCCCCTTAACCCGAGACAGAAATTTGTGCTAGCTGCCAGGACAGTCGTGGATCCGTTCACGTTGGTTGTGGTGGCAGGCACTGCGGGAGTGCAGCAGGCGCAGAATCACTTCCGGGAATACGGACAAGGGGTGCAAGGCTACGCCAAGCGCTTCGGCGCCGTCTATGCCGACACCGTCTCCGGTACTTTTATTGGCGGAGCCATATTGCCATCGCTTTTGAAGCAGGATCCGCGATACTTCTACAAGGGAACCGGCAGTACGCCATCACGATTTCTGTACGCCATCGTCAATGCAGTCATTTGCAAGGGGGACAATGGACGCTGGCAGCCCGGTTATTCCAATATCCTCGGAAGCCTGGCTGCTGGCGGCATCTCAAACCTCTACTATCCCTCCAACGATCGCCAAGGTCTCGAACTAACCTTCGAAAACGCGGGGATCGGCATTGGCGCAACCGCTGCCACCAATGTGCTGCAGGAATTTCTCATCCGAAAGCTGACGCCCAAAACGCGGAAACCAAATCCATCCACACCCTAAGCGGTCTGCAGACTCAGTGCCACCCTACCATGGCCAAAACCTGAGTGTCAGATGCGGTGAATGCTGGGGTCATACCCAGTTAAACAAACGCCTATCACGCTCACCCTGCCGCAAACGAGGCACGGCTCAGTTCCGGACCCCTGTCTATGGCCCATGATTTGTGGTCGCCGTGGCTGGAGCCGGCTTTGGCTTGTGCGACATCTTTTTATGGATGTCGGGCCAGAATTCCTTGATCACAATCGTAATCGTGTCGAGGCTGACCTGTGAGGCCCAAACGCTCGCCGCATTGCTCAGAGTTCGATCAGAGGCGATGAACTTGTGTGGGTTGGTCGGAGTGCTGATAAAGGTGCTGCGTGGATGATAGCTGTAGGTGGAGATTGCCGCCGCGGTCGCACTCCCAAAAATCTCAGAGGCGTTGAATTGCGCGTGCCCGCTGTCGCCGCGCGTCACAAAGATCCGGCTGACTGCATAGCCTGAACGGGTGAAGAAGCCTCCATGGCTGGATTGATAGAACCGGGGATCCTGATGGAGTGCCGATGCAAACACCGCGCCGACCATGAAGTTCTCGATAGTGCTATCGGCCGCCTGCGTGCCGTATCGTTTTGCGTAACCAAGCCAGCCTTGGCCGTATGCGGGTTCGCTGTTCTGTGCCTGGCTGATGGCAGACAGCGCTCCCCACCAGGGGAACTCAAAGTAGTCAAACGTCCCTAAAGCCACCACCTTGAATTTGTCCTGGGCTCTCATGGGAGGCAATTTAGCCGTCCCTTGAAGCGTCAAGAAATTCGGCAGTGCATAGAAGAGCCGGTCATTCGACGTGCCCGCCACTTTCCCTTCCGGGATTTCCTGGATGCTTTTGTTCAGGACCTTGTCTTTCTCTTTCTGCTCCGAGGTCGTAGATTGCGCGGGTGCGGGCTGCGTCCCTTGGGGGGCAGCTTGTGTTTGCGATTGACCTGCGGAGTCGGAATTCGGAGGCGTATTGTTTTGCTGTCCGGCGCAGAACAATGACAATGCGCTGGTGATCGTGAGACAGGCGAATAGATGCAAGCTGAACTTGATCGACAAGCTTTTCCCCCAAACGAATTAAATGTCTTCCCGCTAAGGCGCCCGTGTAGGGTCCTATTCTAGCAATCCCGCAAAACGCCGTAAGCGAAAGACGCTCCTTTTCCATTCCTTTACCCAGGAGCCATGCAAAACCACTTCGGGAATGCTCCCTGATTCTAGAAAGTTATCCATCATCACGGCTCAGCGGGACAAGTTACTATAGGTGAGAAGCTCCAGAGATCGGCAGGAGCAGAGTCTTTACTCATTATCTGATAAGGGGCAAGCATGGCAGAACCAACCTACGAAGAATTGAAAGCCAAACTGGCGCAACTCGAAAAAGAAGTGGAAACCAAGAAGCGCAGCGGAGATCTCATCTTCAAAGTCGGTGAAAAGGGCGGCGTCAGCGTCTACGGTCTCGGCCGTTTTCCCGTCACTCTCTATTACGAGCAGTGGAACCGGCTGCTCGGCGCCGCCAACGATATCAAAGCTTTCATGGAAGAGAACAAGTCAAAGTTGAAGCTCAAAGAGCAAGGCTGATTCGCGCGATCCACATTTCAAAACGGGAGCCCCGGGTCTCGCCGATTTTGCGAGACCTGGGAAACACTGTCCTTCCTCTCCCACACTAGGAATTTTGATTCGCCTTCGATTCTCCAGATCCTCACCAATTTGTACTTCCTTCGGTGATACCATAGCCCACCGTTTTTCGTCGTGGTTATCCTGAAGAATTCGTTTCCAGGAGGGCCTGATGCAGTGGACGCAGGTGTACGATCCGTTCGGCCAGTGGTGGCTCTCGACCCTCGTTGCCGCGCTCCCCATCCTCGTTCTTCTTGGGATGCTTGCTGGCTTCAAGGTAAAGCCGCACTGGTGCGCCATTGCCGGAGCATCAACCGCTGTTGCCGTAGCGATTATTTTCTTTCACATGCCTGCCTCACTCGCGGCGATGAGCTTCGCCTACGGCGTGGCCTTCGGGATCCTGAAGATTGCCTGGATCGTCCTCGCTGCCGTCTACCTTTACGACATCTCGGTCGAAACCGGGCAGTTCGAAATCATGAAGGAATCCGTTGCCGGAATTACGCCCGACCGGCGCCTGCAAGTTCTGCTGGTGGCCTTCTGCTTCGGAGCCTTCATCGAAGGAGCTGCCGGCTTCGGCGCTCCGGTCGCGATTGCCGGAGCCTTCATGATCGGGCTCGGCTTCAAGCCGTTTCACGCGGCTGCGCTGAATCTGATCGCGAATACCGCCCCCGTGGCCTGGGGAGCGATCGGAACTCCCGTTCACACACTCGCCGCAGTCACGGCGCTGCCGGAGTCCGATCTCAACGCCATGATCGGACGCATTCTTCCGTTCACCGCCGTCATCATTCCGTTTTGGCTCGTGAAGACCATGGTCAGTTGGCGAGAAACGTTCGAAGTTTGGCCCGCAATCCTCGTCGTCGGAGGCTCGTTCGCGCTGACTCAGTTCTTCTGGTCGAACTATGTCGACAGCAACCTGGTCGACATTATGGGCGGAGTGGTTTCGATTATCTGCGCTCTCATTCTCCTCCGCGTGTGGAAGCCGAACAGAATCTGGCGCTTCGAGTACGACGAGCCGGCTCCTGCGCTGCCGCAGCACGCTACAGAGATCAACGACCAGATGGGCGCCGAATGGCCTTCGGAAAAGTTCGAAGCTTCCGTTCCGGTGCGGTCTTTCACGACCGCTCAAGTGCTAAGAGCCTGGATGCCCTTCGCGATCCTCTCTGTCTTCGTGCTGCTCTGGGGATTGCCTTCCATCAAGATCGCCATGAATCAGGCCACGACACCGGCGTTCAAAGTCGTACTCGCAGATGGCAAAGTTCGTCCCGGGCCGCCTGGATGGGACGTCCCCTATCTTCACAACGCGGTCTCGCGCTCCGCCCCGGTCGTTGCCAAGCCGACGCCTGAGACCGCTCGCTACGATTTCAACTGGCTTTCGGCCACCGGCACGGGATGCTTCTTCGCCGCCATCGTCTCCGGACTCCTGCTCGGCCTCCGTCCCACGCAGCTCATGAAGATTTTCTGGAAGACGCTGGTGCGAATGCGCCTCGCCATGATTGCCATCTCGTTCATGCTGGGACTCGGCTACGTCACCCGCTACTCCGGTCTCGACGCGGTATTGGGCTTGGCCTTCACCCGCACGGGATGGCTCTTCCCCTTCTTCGGCACTTTTCTGGGATGGCTGGGAGTGGCGCTGACCGGCAGCGATACGTCGTCGAACGCGTTGTTCGGCAGCCTGCAGCACATCACCTCGCAGCGCCTCGGCGTCGATCCCGTCCTGATGTGCGCCGCCAACAGCGCTGGGGGAGTCATGGGCAAAATGGTGGACGCCCAGTCGATCACCATCGCCACTTCCGCCACCGAGCAAGTCGGCAATGAAGGCATCATCTTTCGCTTCGTCGCCTGGCACTCAGTCGGCCTCTGCGCGATCGTCGGCGTGATCGTTATGCTGTATGCGTACGTCTTCCAGTCAGCCGTGCCGCACGGATTGCAGTTCGTGAAGTAGAACGGAGGCGTGCAACGGTCCTGACATCGTGACGTTAACTGCAAGTTTCATGCCGGTGGACAACGGGAGTTTCATCATGCGCAGAGTCATTTCGATATCGTCCGTTCTCCTCGTTTTATTCGTATCTTTCAGTTGGCCGCAGGCCACCAAAACGAAGGCCAGCCGAAGCGGACCGAGTGTTGCCACTGGCAGCCGCGGTGTGGTTGTTTCCGGCAGGCCGGCTGCCACTGCGGCCGGGATCAAGATGTTGGAACAAGGTGGGAACGCCGCTGACGCAGGCGCCGCCACGCTGCTGGCACTGTCCGTAACGTATGTCGGTGCATTTTGCGTGGGGGGAGAGGTTCCCATTCTGGTGTACAGCGCCGACCAGAAAAATGTGAAGCTGCTGGAGGGACAAGGCGAGGCTCCGCGCGACCCCAAAGCCATTGCGTGGTACATGGAACACGGAATTCCCGAGGGTGACGTCAAGGCAGCCGCTGTGCCGGGCACGATCGATGCGATCGTCACCCTGCTGAAACTTTACGGCACCAAAAGCTTCGAAGAAGTTGTGCAGCCGACGCTGGCCATTCTCGACGCCGGAGGTCCCACTTGGTACATCGATACCGGCGACGGAAAGAAAATTGAAACCGGCGTTAACTGGCAGGCAGACTTGGCCGTGACCTTCCGCAAATTGGTGGAGTCGGAAAAAGCTTCAAAAGGTACGCGGGAACAGAAACTGCAGGCCGTTTCGGGCCGCTTCTATCGCGGCGACATCGCCGACGCCCTGCAGGCTTGGTACATCGAAAGGGGCGGCTTCCTTCGCAAGGCGGATTTAGCTGCGCACGAAACTCCAGTAGTAGATCCGCTCACGGCCACATACCGCGGCTACACGGTGTACAAGACCGGTCCGCTCACGCAGGGTCCTTATCTCTTACAAACGCTGCGCCTGCTGGAAGGCTTCGACCTGAAGAAGATGGGCTTCAATTCGGCGGACTACATTCACACAGTGATCGAAGCCGAGAAGCTTGCCCTGGCGGACCGCGACGAATATTACGGCGATCCGAACTTCGTTAAGGTCCCAATGCAGCAGTTGCTTTCCGATTCCTACACGAAGATGCGGCGCGCGCTGATCGATCCGAAAAAGGCATCGCTCGAGCTCCGGCCGGGCGATCCGTACAACATGAAACCAACCAAGCCGCCCACGATCACCGGCCCATGGCATGGCGGGACCACCGTCATGTGTGTGATGGACAAGTTTGGGAACCTCATCGCTGCAACTCCCAGCGGCCTTTCGAGCACAGCGGGCGTCGCCGGGCGCACCGGCATTATCCACGGTAGCCGGCTCACCAGCCTGAACACGTTTGCGGGAAGCGCCGACGTCATCCAACCGGGCAAGCGGCCACGAATCACGCTAAGCCCCACGCTGCTGTTCCGAGAAAACCTTCCCGTGATGGCGATCTCGGTAGCGGGCGGCGACCAGCAGGATCAGGCAGCGGTCCAGGTCATCCTCAATTACGTGGAATTCGGCATGAGTCCGGAAGAGGCGTTTACGGCGCCGCGCTTTTCTACCTCGCATTTCATTGGCTCCTTCGGCCAGGACCGCCCGAGCCTGGGCAGCCTCTCTGTGCCGAACACCGTGTCCGAAGCAGTGCAGGCCAGCCTGAGAGCCCGTGGGCACGTGGTGACTACTGTCCACGGCGGAGTGGGCGGAGTGGCGTTGATCGCTATTGACCCCAAAACCAGGCAGGCCACCGCCGTGGGTCCGGCCGCTGGAAAGTTGGAGTAGCCAGCCCCGGTCGCCCTCGCCGAGCCTCGGCGTCGGTCCTGCGTTGTGGAATGGCAGTGAGTGTTTGCTTGCAGTCTCTAATGACGTTCTACATTCCCGATTTTTTCCCAAAATGCCAGATCGCCGCGATCTTGAACTCGACTACCGAATATTGGCGGCCGGTCTCGACCGTGATCGGGTTGCGAACATCGTCAAACCTGCCATACGCATATCCCACCATCGGAGCGAGCGCCAGTCTCTCGCTGCAGCGAATCTCGTATCCTGCACCGCCCGTCCAGGACCATCCCGTGCCGCCGGTTTCGGCGGGACGGTTATTTTGATACATCGCGAGGCCACCGCCGCCGCGGACGAAAAAGGGCAGCTTGCGTGTCGGAAAGACGTCAATCACGCCTAATACATTGCTAACGCCCTCGCCGACCGTAGGATCGTTCAAGTTGGAAGCCTGCAGCAGCCAGCCGTTCACCTCCAGCCCAATACGGGCCTGGTCACCCAATCTGTGACCGCCGAAAAAGCCAAGCGCGAAGGTTGGCGTCCGATCCCGTTGAATCTGGTCGGAGGAGAGGCTGAGCTGCCCCTCCCCAATTTCGCCCCCGGCCCACCACGCCCGCAGATTTTGAGGGGATTGAGCATGAGCGGGCACAACGCCGAAAATGATCATTCCAATCAAGATGAAGATTGCGAGCGCCTGACGCATTTCGCCACCCTTTCTTTCTGCGCCTGCCTTTTAACTGCTACAGCATCCTCCCGGACCTCAGAAATGTCAGTGACGCAAGTCACCTTGTGGGCATCGTGCGTTGCAGGCGTGGCCCGGGGAGGGCTTTTCATTTGGGGAGCGTTAAGGAGTAACTGTGATGGTCGATGTTGCCGTCTTGATAATCACAGGATTGAAGGCGGTCGACCATTGAGCCGTGACGTGGAAGGTACCGGAACTGTTCGGAGCGGTGTATGTGACCGTCAGCGTGGAAGGAAGATCCGTTATCTGGATCGTCCCATCGGGGCATGGTCCCGCCGGAGGAGTGGAGCCGACCCAGTTACACTGTGCGCCACTGGCGCCAGCGGTCTGTAGCTCATTGATAGACCAGTTCAGACCCGGAGTGGCCCCGGCGAGCCCTGTTACAGTAGCAGTCAGCGACACCTGGCCTCCCGCCGCGACGCTGGCACTTGCCGGGGCCACGGTCACAACGACATTGTTCAGATTCGTTTGGCTTCCACCACCACATCCAACGATGACTATCAACATCGCGAACCAAACAGCGCGGATGGCTCTAAGGCAAAACAGGCTGGCCCCGCTGGGCATCTTGGCCCTGACATTGCGCGAGATGCTCGGATCGATTCTCGAACCGTAATTTTCCGCCCGGGATGGCCTTACGTCAGGGACTCGCATCCCTTCAGTTTAGCAACATAGAACCTCCAAGCGCTCTGGCTGCTCGGCAATCAGGGACCAGCCGAGTACTGAGTACTAGGTACTCGTCCGAACGTACCAATCTCAGAACTGACAACAGAAACCGTCAACTGTATAATTGAAAGACCGTGCCTAAATACTCCATTGTCGTACCCCTACACAACGAACAGGAGAACGTCACCGACCTCTACGATCGCCTCAAAGCGGTCATGGAAGCCAGTGGCGAGACCTTCGAGATCGTTTTGGTGGACGACGGATCGAGCGACCAGACTTTCGCCATGCTGCGCGAAATTGCGGCTGTGGACAGCCGTGTCACGGTCGTCAAGCTGCGCCGCAACTTCGGCCAGACTGCCGGCCTTGCTGCCGGATTCGATCACGCGCGCGGCGAGTACATTATCGCCATGGATGGCGATCTGCAGCACGATCCCAACGACATCCCGCTGTTCCTGGAGAAAATCGCTGCCGGGTACGACATCGTCAGCGGCTGGCGCAAGAATCGCGTAGACAATTTCTGGATGCGCCGCATCCCGTCGCGCATCGCCAACTGGATGATGGCCAAGATCTCTGGCGTCGACATCCACGACTTCGGCACGACGTTCAAGGCTTATCGCCGCGACATCCTCGAGCAGGTTCCGCTCTACGGCGAACTGCACCGCTTTATCCCGGCCCTGGCTTCATGGCACGGCGCCACGATCTGCGAAGTCGCCATCCGCAACGTGAACCGCGAGCGCGGCACGTCGCACTACGGCATCACGCGCACCTTCCGCGTCTTCTTCGACCTGCTCACGATCCGCTTCCTGCTGCGCTATCTCTCCCGCCCGCTGCACTTCTTCGGCGGCTTCGGCATGATGAGCATCTTCGCTGGCACCGGCGTTGTCCTGTGGCTCGGTGCGGAAAAATTCTTGCGCCACGTCAATGTAATGGCGAGCCACGGCCCCCTGATGATGGCGGCCCTGGGCCTGCTGCTCGGCGGACTCAACCTGCTGGCGATCGGCCTGCTCGGCGAAATGCAAGTCCGCCACTATCACGAGCCCAGCCGCCGCGCGCCCTACTCCGTCGACCGCGTCCTTCGTTCCCAGAACGAAGAACACAGCGTCTCTGAGTGATTTCCAAACCCTGTCATCCCGAATAAGACCTGTCATCCTGAGCGTGCAGTTCCAACGCGTAGTCGAGGGACCTTATGTTTCCCG
>Ga0070730_10005280_pt1 | contig 11173 bp, 8 predicted proteins | sample Coa_R1_3_FD_66447 | JGI IMG/M metagenome (GOLD analysis project Ga0070730, IMG submission 66447) | Surface soil microbial communities from Centralia Pennsylvania, which are recovering from an underground coalmine fire - Coalmine... | ecosystem: Environmental > Terrestrial > Soil > Unclassified ... | reverse complement strand
TCGAGCGTCCAGATTCCCATGGTGATCGTGGATCCGATGCTGCGGGTCCGGCGGATCACCCCGCAGGCGGAAAAGCTCCTGAGCGTCGCTCCCTTGGACGTGAGCCGGCGCATCTCGGACTTCAGGCCGGCGATCGAAGTCCCCAATCTCGAGGCCCTCCTGCGGAGCTCGATCGACAATCTCTCCGCCATCGAGCAGGAGGTGAAGGATCGCGACGGCCGCTGGTGGCTGCTCCGGATCCGCCCCTATCGTACGAGCGAACGGCGGATCGACGGAGCGGTGATCACGCTGCTCGACGTCGACGCCCTCAAGCGCTCCTCGATGCAGAACGAGGAGCGGCGGCTCTTCTCGGTCGCGGTCATCCAGGCGATGCGGGATTCCCTTCTCGTCCTCGACAGCGGCTTCCGCGTGAAGGGGACGAACGATTCCTATCTCCGCTTCTTCGGCTCGAAGAAGGAGGACATCGAGGGACATGATTTCCACGAGATCAACGGGGGAATCTGGGACATCCCCGCCCTGCGCGCGCTCATGGCCGAAATCCTGCCGAAGAACACGCTGCTGAAGGACTTCCGGATCGAGAAGGAGTTCCCGGGCATCGGCCGGAAGATCCTGCTCGTCCACGCGAGGCAGGTGCGCTTCGAGACCGCCACGGAACCCATGATCCTGGTCACGTTCGAGGACGTGACCGAGCGGACCCTCGCGGAGGCGAGGATCCGCGACCTGAACGTCGGTCTGGAGCGGCAGGTCTCCGAACGGACGTCGAAGCTCGAGGGCGCCAAAGGGGAGCTCGAAGCCTTCACCTACAGCGTCGCCCACGACCTCCGGGCGCCCCTGCGGGCCATGTACGGCCTGGGACAGGCCTTGATCGAGGACTATGCGGGCAAGCCGCTGGACGCGTCCGGCCGCGGCTATCTGGAACATATCGTCCAGGCCAGCCGGAAGATGGACGTGCTGATCGAGGATCTCCTGGCGTTCAGCCGTCTGGGACGTGAGGAGATCCGGCTGGAGCCCGTCGCCCCCGAGGCGGTGGTCGACCAGACCCTGGGGGTGCTCGCCTCCGAGATCAAGGACCGGAAGGCCCAGGTGAAGGTCGAGAAGCCCCTGCCCGTCCTGATCGCCCATGCCTCCACGCTGCGGCAGGTGCTGATCAATCTCCTGTCGAACGCGATCAAGTTTGTCGCCCCCGGCGTCGTTCCCCAGGTCACGATCCGGGCGGAGACCAAGGGGGACCGGGTCCGGATCTGGGTGGAGGACAACGGCATCGGGATCGCCGAGCATCACCGGGAGCGGGTTTTCCAGGTCTTCGAGCGCCTCAACCGGATCGAGGACTACCCGGGAACGGGGATCGGTCTGGCGATCGTCAAGCGGGCCGTCGACCGGATGCGCGGCACCATGGGCTTCGAAAGTCAGGTCGACCGTGGAAGCCGGTTCTGGGTGGAATTCCTGAAGGATCAGAAATGATGTACACGCTGCTGTGGATCGAGGACGACCCCAACGACATCCTCCTGGGAGAGCGCGCGCTCCACAAGTCGGGATTCCCCAAGCCCATCGTGCTGCGGGACGGCGAGGAGGCCATCGCCTACCTCAGCGGAAAGGGCCCCTACGAGGACCGCTCGCGGCACCCCCTTCCCTCGCTCATCCTTTCGGATCTCAAGCTTCCGCGCGTCTCGGGTTTCGACATCGTCCGGTGGCTGCGCGATCAGAAGGGGCTGCGCCGCATCCCCTTCATCTTCTTCACTTCGTCGCGACAGCGCCGGGATATCGACCTGGCGTATGATTGCGGAGCGAATGCGTACCTCGTGAAGCCGGTCGAGTCGCACGTTCTGGTCGACCTGTTCCGGAGCCTCTGCAGCTTCTGGATGTCGTACAACGCCAGCCCGGACCTTTCGATGAATCCCCTGGTCCGCTGAGGGGCCGGCTCCCCTGGAAAACGAGAATCCCCGGCTCCTGTCGGGGGGCCGGGGATTCCAAGGTTCCTGGGAGGGAGGGGCGTCCGGACCTTCTGCGGGACCTTCTACTTGACCTTCTCGAAGTACTTGGACGCTTCCTTCGTATTGATCGTGTCCTTCCCCTTGGTCCAGTTGGCCGGGCACACCTCGCCGGTCTTCGCGTTGTGCTGGAAGGCATCGATGAGCCTCAGGGTCTCGTCGACGTTCCGGCCGACGCCGAGGAAGTTGACGGTCTCGTTCACGACGACGCCCTCGGGATTGATGATGAAGAGGCCGCGCAGGGCGATCCCCTTATCCTCCATGAGGACACCGTAGTCGCGGGAAATCTGCTTGGTGACGTCCGCCAGGACCGGATAATCCGTGCCGGCGATGCCGCCCTTGTTCCGGGGCGTGTTGTACCAGGCCAGGTGCGAATACTGGCTGTCGATGGACACGCCGATCACCTCGGCGCCGCGCGACTGGAAGTCGGCGACGCGGTCGGCGAAGCCGGTGATCTCCGTGGGGCAGACGAAGGTGAAATCGAGCGGGTAGAAGAACAGCACCACCCACTTGCCCTTGTACTCGTCGAGGGACACTTCCTTGATCTGCCCCTTCACGATGGCCTGCGTCTTGAACTTGGGCGCGGGCTTCCCTACGAGCGTCGCCATGAATTCCTCCTTATCCGTTGCGAAGCCTATACCGTCGAACCGATCAATGTTTAACGCGTGAATCCGCGGTTCATTCCGGACCCGGCTAGAACGGCTTGGGCCGCCGGATCAGGTCCAGAAACTCCTCCCTCGTCTTGGAATCGCTGCGGAAGCGGCCCTGCATCGAGCTGGTGATCATGTGCGCGTTGTTCTTTTCCACGCCCCGCATCATGACGCAGAGGTGGAGGGCCTCGATCACGACGCCGACGCCCTTGGGCCGAAGCGCCGACTCGATCGCCTTGGCGATCTGGGTGGTGAGCTTTTCCTGGATCTGCAGACGGCGGGAGAAGACCTCGACGACGCGGGGGACCTTCGACAGGCCGACGACTTTCTTGTCCGGCAGGTACGCCACGTGGCACTTCCCGAAGAACGGCAGGAGGTGATGTTCGCACATCGAGAAGACGTCGATGTCCTTGACGATCACCATCTCGTCGTAGTCGCTGGCGTCGAAGACGGCGCTCTTGAGGATCTCCGCCGCGTCCTGGGAATAGCCCTTGGTGAAGTGCTTGAAGGCCTTCTCCACCCGCAGCGGGGTCTTCTGGAGCCCTTCCCGGGACGGATCCTCGCCCAGGAGCTTGAGAATCTCCGTGACGTGGTCCCGGAGTTCCAGGCGGGCGATCGCGGCTTTTTCAGTCATCGGGGCTGTCGATTATAGGCCCCGTCGTGGAAAAGTAAAGGGCCCGGCGTCTCCGCCGGGCCCTTTGGATCGATCTTTGTGGAGGGCGGCCGAAGGCCTCCGCCCTACTTCACTTCCCACATGTCGCCGGCGAACAGCAGCTTGCGGACCTCGCCTTCGCCCTTCTGGGCCTTCTGATCCGTGATCTGGCCGTCGGTGCGCTCTTCGAGGGTCGGCAGCCGGTCGTTCCGGAAGATGCCGATGGGGAGCGGCATGATCTCGGCGGGATTCTTCGCCAGCGCCGCCTCCAGGTCCTTGGCGGTCGCGGGAGGATTGAGGCGCGACAGGATGGCGGCCAGGGTCGGGTTGTGCTCGTCGTGGACGATCAGGTCCTTCTCCGTGATCCCGTTCTCGCCCAGCCGGACCACCTCGGGGCGCAGACCGTTGAGGCGCACCCCCAGCTCCCGCTTGTCGCCGAAGATGAGGGGCTTGCCGTGCTCCAGCGACACGTTGTACTTGTTCCGGGCCTCGCGCTCGACGAAGTGCTCGAAGGCCAGGTCGTTGAAGATGTTGCAGTTCTGCAGGATCTCGATGAACGCCGAGCCCTTGTGCTCCGCCGCCTTCTTCAGGATGTCCATCAGGTGCTTCGCGTAGACGTCCACCGAGCGCGCCACGAACGTGGCCTCGGACGCCAGCGCCAGCGTGATCGGGTTGATCGGCTGATCGACGGATCCGTACGGCGCCGACTTGACCTTCTTGCCCAGCTCGCTCGTCGGAGAATACTGCCCCTTCGTCAGGCCGTAGATCCGGTTGTTGAAGAGCAGGATCTTGATGTCGACGTTCCGGCGCAGCGCGTGGATCAGGTGGTTCCCGCCGATCGACAGCGCGTCTCCGTCGCCCGTCGCCACCCACACCTGCAGCTCGGGATTGGCGAGCTTGAGGCCGGTGGCGATCGCCGGCGCGCGCCCGTGGATCGTGTGGAAACCGTAGGTGTTGACGTAGTACGGGAAGCGGCTGGAGCAGCCGATGCCCGAGACCATCACCATCTTGTGCTTCGGGAAGCCCAGCTGCGCGAAGACCTGCTGCGCGGCGTTCAGGATCGCGTAGTCCCCGCAGCCCGGGCACCACCGGATCTCCTGGTCGCTCTGGAAGTCCTTCTTCGTGTAGGACGTCGTCTGGGGTGTCGTCGGGGCGACCATTACTTGCACTCCTTCTCGATGACCTGGATCAGTTCGGAGACGCGGAACGGCTTCCCTTGCACCTTGTTGATGCCCTTGGCGTCGCAGAGGAACTTGGCGCGAAGCAGGAACAGGAGCTGCCCCAGATTCATCTCGGGGACCAGGACGCGCTTGAACCGGGCCAGCACCTTCCCGAGGTTGCTTGGGAACGGATTCAGGTGGCGGAGATGGGCGCGGGCCACCTTGAGGCCCCGGCGCTGGCAATCCTCGACGGCCGCGCGGGTGGCACCGTAGGTGGACCCCCAGCCGATCACCAGCGTATCGGCGTCCTCAGGGCCGTGGACCTTGACGTCGGGAATGTCCTGCGCCATGCGGGCGACCTTCGCCGCCCGGACGCGGCACATGAACTCGTGGTTCTCGGGATCGTAGTTGACGCTGCCGTAGATGTGGCTCTTTTCGATGCCGCCCAGGCGGTGCTCCATTCCCGGCGTGCCGGGGATGGCCCAGTCGCGGGAGAGGCTGACCTCGTTGCGCAGGTAGGGAGCCCAGCCTTCGGGGTCCGTCCGGAACTTCACGTCGATCTTGGGCAGGGAGGCCGGGTCCGGAATCCGCCAGGGCTCGGCGCCGTTGGCGAGATAGCCGTCGGACAGGATAAACACCGGGCACATGTACTTCGTGGCGAACTTCACGGCCTGGATGGCGATCTCGAAGCACTCCGCCGGGGTTGCCGGCGCGAGGATCCCGACGGGAGACTCGCTGTTGCGCCCGAACATCGCCTGCAGGAGGTCCGCCTGCTCCGTCTTGGTGGGCAGGCCCGTGGAGGGGCCGCCGCGCTGGATGTCGACGACGACCAGGGGGAGTTCGGTCATGACGGCGAGGTTGATCGCCTCGCTCTTGAGGGCGACGCCGGGGCCGCTGGTGCCCGTGACGCCGAGGGAGCCGCCGAAGGAAGCGCCGATCGCGGCCGCGACGGCGGCGATCTCGTCCTCGGCCTGGAAGGTCTTCACGCCGAAGTTCTTGTGGGCCGAAAGCTCGTGGAGGATGTCGCTGGCGGGGGTGATCGGATAGCTGCCGTAGAAGAGCGGGATTCCCGCCAGCTTCGACGCCGTCACCAGGCCCATCGCCAGGGCCACGTTGCCCGAGATGTTCCGGTAGATGCCCTTCTCGTACTTCGCGGGGGGCACGGTGTACTGCGAGCGGAAAAGCTCGGTCGACTCCGCGTAGATGACGCCGGCCTTGAGGGCCATCTGGGCGGCCTGGACCAGGAGGGGGGCGTCGTCGCCCTTCTTTTTCCCGAACTCGCGGTCGATCGCCTGCATCGTCGTTTCGAGCGGGCGGTTGTAGAGCCAGTAGAGGATGCCCAGCGCGAAGAAGTTCTTGTTCCGCTCCTTCTTGGGCCGGTCCTTCTCCTTGAACTTGATGGACTCCAGGGCTTTCATCGTCAGTTCGGTAATCGGGATCTTGTAGGCCTGGTACTTGTCCAGGGTGCCGTCCTCCAGCGGATTGGTCGCGCAGTTCGCCTTCTTGAGATCGACTTCGCCGAAGGAGTCGGTGTTGACGATGATGACGCTGTTGGACGGCATGTCCTTCAGATTGACCTTGAGGGCCGCCGGGTTGAAGGCCACCAGCACGTCCGGGCGGTCACCCGGCGTATGGATGTCGCTCGACGAGAACTGGATCTGGAAGCCCGAAACGCCCGGGAGCGAACCCGCCGGAGCGCGGATCTCGGCCGGAAAGTCGGGAAACGTCGCCAGGTCGTTGCCCAGGGCGGCCGAGGTATTGGTGAAATGGGTGCCCGTCACCTGCATGCCGTCGCCGGAGTCTCCGGCGAAGCGGATCACGACCTTTTCGAGCGTCTCGCGCCTTTTGACGGGCGCCTCGTTGCCAGTGGCGGTCGGGGGCGTCATGATATCTCCGATATTAAAAAAAAGGCCCCGTTGGATCGGGGCCTGCTGCTCACTCGGCGACGCTCATTTGTATAGGAGGGATTAAGGGCACTCCTGGCATCCCCACCCGTCTGGTTAGGACTATATCGTCCCGATCGGGCACTTTCAAGCACTCCCGGCAACAAGGTTCCGGAAGCCGAGCCCCGAGCTCTGTATTCTTAGAACGCACGGAGCCCGCCGAGCTATTCCGCGCTCACTTCCCGTCCTTCTTCCAGCTCTCGTGCTTGCGGGAGTCCTCCTGCTTCAGCTCCGCCTGGTGGTCCGTCCACCACTCCTCCCAACGCTCGCAGGTTTCCTTGCCCGCGCCGTAGGACCTGCCGATGTACGCATCGAGCAGTTGCGTGACCTGAAAGCCGAACTTGTGGAACTGCCGCTCCTCCGACTCGATGGAGCTCATCGTCTTGTGGAAGAACGGGAAGACCTCGCTCTTGTATCTCGACTTCGACAGCGCCTTCGCGCAGGCCAGCCGCAAGGCCAGGTCGTCCTTCTTGTCGACGAGGATCTCCCCCAGCGGCTTGATCGCCACCCCCGCCCCGTCGGTCGACGCCTCCAGCGTCTCCGCGGCGGCCTTGCGGACCTCGAGATCCTTGTCCTTCAGGCCGGCGGCGACCAGCTCGATGGTCTTCTCCTCAGCCGCGCCGGCAAGCTTCCTCAACGCCCGAGCGCGCTCCGGAGCGGACTCCGCCTGGATCTCCCGGGCGAAGGCCTCGCGCAAGGGCGCTTCGTCGCCCCCGAGGACCGCCGCCATCGCCCACAGGATCGCGATCATGGCTTCCCTCCTGCTATCCAAAGACCTCGGCCGGGATCCCCGTCTGCTCGGTCAGCGCCTGGGCGATCTCCTCGAGCAGCCCGCGGTCGACCTTCGTGATCTTCTTGTCCGCCGGGAAGCGGTCCACGCTGTAGATCTGCACGGAGGTCGGCTTGAGGCGCTTCACGAGGTTGATCCAGTCGATCACCGATTTGGAGTCCGTGTTGTCCCGCCGGCCGTGCGTGAACATCGCCTGGATCGTGAAGTCCCGGAGCTTGGGCAGCTGCTTGACGATGTCCCAGATCCCGACCTCCGTGACCGGCGAGTTCATGTTGAGAAACTGCTCCTCGCTCCCGGCGTCGAGCTTCATGTACCGGGCGTCAAGCAGGTTGAGGCCCTCCACGACGGCGGGCCGGTCCAGATGCGCGGCGTTGGACAGGATGTCGACGCGGACGCCCGGCAGGACGGCGTCCCGGACCGAGAGGATTTCGCGGACCACCCGGAGGAAGTCCGGGTGGAGGGTCGGTTCGCCGTTGCCGGCCAGGGTGATGCAGTCGAGCTTCTCGCCCCGGGACTTCAGATCCTCGAGCGTCCTTCGCAGGCCCTCCCCCACCTCGCTCGGAGTGGGGAATCGGTACTTCCCCAGAGATTGGGGATCGACCAGGTCCGTGGTCCAGCCGCACTGGCAGTAGTTGCAGTTGAAGGAGCAGACCTTGACGCCGAAGGGGAGGATGTTGACGCCGAGGGAGGAACCCAGGCGCCGGGACTTCACGGGTCCGTAGGTGATCCCGTCGGAGAGGCGGTATTCCTTGTAGGAGACGTCGGCCATGCCCGCATCGTAGCAAAATCGACTGTTTGACGCACCCCCCCGCTTCTCATAAGATGGCACGCCACCGATGGCCGAAAAGAGCTACAAGGACACGCTGAACCTGCCCAAGACCGATTTTCCCATGGCGGCGAACCTCACCCAGATGGAGCCGCGCATCCGCGAGAAGTGGGAGAAGGAGAAGCTGTACGAGAGGATCCAGGCCGCCCGCAAGGGAGCGCCGCTGTGGGTGCTGCATGACGGGCCGCCCTACGCCAACGGCGACGTGCACGTGGGCACCGGCCAGAACAAGGTCCTGAAGGACATCGTCGTCAAGTTCCGCACCATGCAGGGCTTCGCCTCGCCATACGTCCCGGGCTGGGACTGCCACGGGCTTCCCATCGAGCACAAGGTCGTGAAGGAGCTTGGGCCCAAGGCGCGCGACATGTCCAAGGCCGACATCCGCAAGCTCTGCCTCGAGTTCGCTCGGAGGTACATCGACATCCAGCGCCGGCAGTTCAAGTCGCTCGGGGTGCTCGGCGACTGGGACCATCCTTACCTCACGATCGACCCCCAGTACGAGCTCGGAATCATCGAGGTCTTCGAGCTGCTCTGGCAGAAGGGGCACATCGCCAAGCGAAGCCGCCCCATCCACTGGTGCATCCACGACCGGACCGCCCTCGCCGAGGCCGAGCTCGAATACCGGAGCGAGAAGTCGCCCTCGATCTACCTCGCGTTCGAAATGACGACGCGACCCCGGACGGAGCTCCTGGTCTGGACGACGACCCCCTGGACGATCCCCGCCGACGTCGCCGTCGCCGTCCATCCCGGCCTGGACTATGCCATCTGCAAGTTCCGCGAGGGCGAGGCGATCATCGCCCCGCAGCGGCTCGAGGAGGCCCGGAAGCGTTTCCCGATCGGCGAGCAGGTGGGCACGATCAAGGGTCGCGACCTGGAAGGCCAGAAGTACAAGCACCCCCTCTACGGACATGAGTGCCCCGTCGTGCTCGCGGACTACGTCACGACCACCGATGGGACCGGACTCGTCCACACCGCGCCCGGCCACGGCGCGGAGGACTACGAGACGGGCCTCAAGTACAAGCTTCCGGTGCTGTCGCCGGTGGACGAAGGGGGTCTCTTCACCGCGGAAGCCCCGGGCTTCACGGGAAAGCAGGTCTTCGCCGCCAATCCCGACGTCATCGAGGCGCTCCAGAAGCTGGGCCGGCTCTGCAGCTCCGAGGAGTTTGCCCATGACTATCCCTGCTGCTGGCGCTGCAAGAAACCGGTCATCTTCCGCGCCACCGAGCAGTGGTTCATCCTGATCGACCATGACCGCGCGCGGCAGAAGGCGCTCGAGGCGATCCAGAAGACGCGATGGGTGCCCGCGTGGGGCGAAACCCGCATTCGGAGCATGGTCGAGGGCCGGCCGGACTGGTGCGTCTCGCGCCAGCGCTCCTGGGGCGTTCCAATCCCGGCGTTCTATTGCGCCCGGTGCAGGAAACTCTATTTCAATCAGGCCTCGTTCGACGCGGTGAAGGCCCTCTTCTCCAGGGGAGGCGCCGACCTGTGGTTCACGACCGAGGCCAAGGACATCCTTCCGGCGGGGACCCGGTGCGAGTGCGGCTCGACGGAGTTCACGAAGGAGTCCGACATCTTCGACGTCTGGTTCGAGTCGGGGGCGAGCCACCGCTCGGTGCTCATGAAGCGCTCCGAGTTGCACTTCCCCGCCGAGCTCTATCTCGAGGGGACCGACCAGCATCGCGGATGGTTCCAGGTGTCGCTCCTGGCGAGCCTCCTGTCCAACGGCCAGGCGCCGTTCAAGGAGGTCGTGACCCACGGATTCCTGGTCGACGCTCGGACCGGCGACAAGCTCTCGAAATCTGGATTCCTGATCGCCGTGGACGAGGTCGTCGCGAAGATCGGAGCGGAACTCCTGCGGCTGTGGATCGCCGGAATCGACTTCACGGACGACCTTCCGATGTCGTGGGAGATCCTGAAGGAGCGCGCCGAGCCCTACAAGAAGATCCGCAACTCGATCCGGTACCTCCTGGGGATGACGTGGGATTTCGATCCCGCCAAGGACCGAGTGGGCGAACTGGTCGACGTGGACCGCTGGGCCCTGGCCGAGCTGTCGGGGCTGGTGAAGCGGGTGACCCAGCACTACGAGAACTACCAGTTCTTCCGCGCCTACCAGGAGCTCTACCAATTCTGCGTCGTGGAGATGAGCTCGATCTACTTCGACGTGACGAAGGACCGGCTCTACACCTCGGGGAAGGCGTCGCCGGAGCGGCGCTCGGGACAGACGGCGATGCATGAGATCCTGGTCGCCCTGGTGAAGATGCTCGCGCCGATGCTCTGCCACACGGCCGAGGAGGTCTGGGGCTACCTGCCGGGCCGGGAAGCCGACAGCGTCCACCTCGCCCGCTGGCCCCAGGCGGGGACGGCCCAGAAGGACCCCAAGTGGGACAGGATCCTGCGGGTCCGCACCGAGGTGCAGCGAGAGCTGGAGAAGCTGCGCGCCGCCGGGACGATCGGCAAGTCGCTGGAGGCGAAGGTCCTCCTGCATGCCGCCGATCCGGAGCTCGACCGGGCTCTCCGGTCGACGGACTTGGCGGCGATCCTGATCGTCTCGGAAGTCGAGTTGGCGGGATCGCCGGTCGGGCCCGCATCCCCCGAGGTCCAGGGGCTCTCCCTCAAGGCCGAGAAAGCCACAAGTCCCAAGTGCGAGCGCTGCTGGAACCTGCGGAAGGACGTGGGCGCCCATCCCGCGCACCCCGGCCTGTGCGGCCGCTGCGTCGCCGCCCTCCGCTGAGGGCCTGCGCTTTCCGGGCCCGGGCGGCGGGCGGTATGATATATCTAGTCATAGGTAAGCGGAACGTCGCGTCTAGGGGTTCCCCTACTTGAAGGCATGAAAAACCCTGTCCGTCTGGGCGTCCTCCTCTCCGGCAGCGGCAGGACGCTGCAGAACCTGATCGACCGCATCGAAGACGGCTCGCTCCACGCCAAGATCTCCGTCGTCGTTTCGAGCCATCCGGAAGTGAAGGGGCTCGACCGTGCCCGGGCCAAGAAGATTCCCGCCGTCGCCGTCGACTACCGGAAGTTCTCCGACGACAAGACGTTCAGCGCCGCGGTGACCCAGGAACTCGACCGGCATCCCGTCGATCTGGTCGTGATGGCGGGCTTCATCCGCCGCTACGTTTACCCGAGCAAGTTCGAAGGCCGCGTCCTGAACATCCACCCGGCCC
>Ga0070730_10005279_pt1 | contig 11173 bp, 4 predicted proteins | sample Coa_R1_3_FD_66447 | JGI IMG/M metagenome (GOLD analysis project Ga0070730, IMG submission 66447) | Surface soil microbial communities from Centralia Pennsylvania, which are recovering from an underground coalmine fire - Coalmine... | ecosystem: Environmental > Terrestrial > Soil > Unclassified ... | reverse complement strand
CGGACGGAAACCCGTCTTCGGGACTTCCACCCACGGCTCGCCCGGCGGGCTCGTACGCAATTTTACGGGTGTAGCCGGATCGTATCTCAGATCCCACCACACACGATTGAGGCCTGGTTTCGCGCCCTTCTTGAATTTGATAGTTCGAATTGTCTTCCCGTCCGCACCCGCGATCGTGAGTTGTACGTTCTTGGACGCGGCCTTCAAATAAAAATTGATGTCGGCGCCGTAAGTCGGATTCTGGCCCATAACGTGGCTGCCCACACCGCTCTCTCGCGTGTTATCGAAGGTGCGAAAGCGATACGCCGCCCGCGGCTTGAAGAGGTATGCTGCTGAATTCTGAGATGCATCGTAATCTCGTAGCGGCGTGATGTCATCGAGGATCCAGATTCCTCGTCCGTATGTCGCCACCACGAGGTCGTTGAATTGCGGTTGTATCGTCAGCCAGTAGACTGGCGCGGGAGGCATATTGTTGCGTAGCGCCGTCCAATGTCCGCCGTCGTCCCACGACACGTAGACCGAATTATCCGTTCCGAGATACAGCATTCCCTTGCGCACACGGTCTTCGATGATGCAGTGCGCGCTGCTGTTCACCGACTTCGGCACTCCGTCGCTGATCAGCCGCCACGACTGTCCGTAATCTGTCGTTTTATAAACATAGGGATCATAGTTGCCGACCTGCTCGAAGTTCACGGCGATGTACGCCGTGCCCGCATCGAAGCGTGACGGCTCTATATTCTCGACTGTTCCCCACGGTGGCAGATTCGGAATGTTCTTCGTCACATTCGTCCAGTTTTTGCCGCCGTCACGCGTGAGGTTCACCTGGCCATCGTTGCTTCCTGTCCAGATCAGTCCATCGGTCACAGGCGATTCCGCGATGGCGTAAAGCGTCGACCCATCAAACGTCATCAAGTTATCCGCGGCAATTCCGCCGGAACTTTTCTGGTGATTCTTGTCATTCGCGGTCAGATCCGGGCTAATGACGCGCCAGCTCTGCCCGCCGTTCACCGTCTCATGAACGTACTGGCTGCCGACGTAAACTCGATTGTGATCGTGCGGCGATACGTCGATCGGAAAGGTCCAGTGCCAGCGGTATTTAACATCCCCTGGCGCCCAGCCATAGCTCGCGTCGGGCCATACGGTCACGCTTCGGGCCTGGCCCGTCCGCAAGTCCATGCGCGTAAGTTCGCCGTCGTAGCACGCCGACCAAATAATGTTATTGTCGACCGGATCGGGAATCGTGAATCCGCTCTCGCATCCGCCGACGTGCGTCCACTCGCCCGTAGAGATGCCTCCGCCGAAGAGTCCGCCGGAGCCTTCCAGGTCGTTGCTCGGGCCACGGAACGACGTCCCATCCTGACGGTTCGTGTAAACGAAATATGGAATCCGGTTGTCCGTGTAAACGTGATAAAGCTGCGCGATAGGCAACTGCACGTGCTCATACGTCTTTCCGCCATTCAGGCTGATGGAGGCCCCGGCGTCGTTTGCGACCATCACGCGCTGCGGATTGAGCGGATCAAACCACACATCGTGGTTGTCACCGCCGGCGGACCCGAGTCCACTGGGATTTCCTTTTGTGCTTTCCGGACCGGTTCCAGGTAGCGAAACCGTATGGCCGCCATCGAGCGAAACGCTGAAGCCGACCGAAACGAAGAACACCAAATTTTCATCATTGGGAGCGATTCCAAACCGCACATAGTACGGCGCTCGCTCCGCTAGCACATGCTGCTGATTCACCAGTTTCCAGGTCTTTCCTGCGTCGTCCGAGCGATACAGGCTCGGCGTTTTCTCTTCGATCAGTGCGTAGACGCGATCCGAATCGTTCGGCGCCACGCCAACGCCAACTTTTCCAACCGGTTGATTCGCGTCGGGCAGCCCATGTCCCGAAAGCTTTTTCCAAGTGTCGCCACCATCGTGCGATACGTAAACGCCGCCGCCCGTCCCGCCGCTGTCCAGGTCCCATGTCCGAATCTTCATTTGCCACATTCCCGCGAAAAGCGTCTGGGGATCGTGCCCGTCCATCGAAATGTCCGAGCAGCCTGTGTCCTGATTCACAAAGAGCACTTGCTTCCACGTTTTTCCGCCGTCCATTGTGCGATAAATGCCCCGTTCCTTCTGCGGGCGGTACGCTTGCCCCAACGCGCAGGCAAACACAATATTTGGATTATGCGGATTGATAACCACTCGCCCAATACGCCCCGTCAGTTCGAGACCCATGTGCTGCCATGTTCGTCCGCTGTCCGTCGATTTATAGATTCCGTCACCCATAGGATAATCGGGGCGTATCAGGAACGGTTCGCCTGTCCCGGCCCAGATAATGTTGTGCGCCGACGGTGCAATTGCCAGCGAGCCAATTGCCGCCACATCCTGCTTGTCGAAGACCGGCTTCCAATTCACTCCGCCGTCCGTGGTCTTGAATATCCCGCCTGCCGCGGCACCCACATACACCACAGCTGGATTCCCGGGCTCGCCCACAATGGCGTCGGCGCGATTTCCGACGGGCCCTACAAATCGGTATTTAAGCTGCGCCAGGGGGTTCGGTGTCTTCGAAGGGGCCGCGCTCTGCGCGCGCACAGCCGAAGGAAAACTGAGCGGCCCGGCCACAAGACATACCGCGAACCAAATGAAGTTCCGCAAATTTTTCCCAGCGATCATGTCAAACCTCCGCACAAGAACCGGTGAATCTATCACGGGTTCAACCCGCACGCGCAAAAAACCTGGCGAAACCAAGCTCAGCGAGTTGTTCACCGACGCCGAAATGACGGATTCTGCTGACGCTGACGCCGATACCGATGGCTGGCATGTTCACGACCGAAGAAGCCGCCGGTTCGCAAACCGTAGCTGGCACCCATAGCGACTACCAATTTCGCGTCCTCTTCGAACTGCGGACGCGCTGGAATCTGATCTTTACAAGGATACCGACGAGTAAATCCGCTTGTCTTGCCAGATATCTTGGATATAGTATCCGCCTCATACCTGCGCGCCGCCTGAGCTGCAACGGTATTAGGGTGCATTTGGCTTTTGCTCATTCTGGGCTAACTGATTGATTTCTGCGTTTGAGGCTCCGAGGCTCCAATTTGCTGTGTCGAGGAGGCAAGATGAGGAAACGCGCTCTCGCGGTTGCATTACTGATTGGGTTGTTAGCTATTCTCGCATCGGCGCAAGTCGCCATCACTGGAAAGATAACCGGCGTTGTTACTGACCCATCCGGAGGGGTGATACCCAATGCTACTGTCACGGTAACCAGCGCAGGTTTGATGACTTCTAGATCGGCTTCTACGCAGTCGGACGGAAGCTATTTGTTTGATCTATTGCCTCCCGCGACCTACAAGGTGAGCATCACCGCGAGCGGCTTCAAGACCTTTGTGCAAAACGGCGTAGTGATAACAGCAGGGTTTACGGCGACCGTTGACGGGCATCTGCAAGTCGGCGCGGTATCGCAGGAAGTTACCGTCAGTGGTGCCGCTCCCGTGGTAGATACCAAGGGAAACGAAACGGAAACCACTTTCGACCAGAGCTTGCTTCAGGACATCCCAAGTGGCCGCGACCCCTGGTCGACAGTAGCTCAAGCGCCGGGAACGACCGTGAGCACAGTTGATGTGGGTGGAAACCAGAGCTACCAGCAATCCACGATGCAAGTGCACGGCAGCACGCCGGGCGAACAAATGTTCAGCTTTAACGGCCTCGACTTGAATTGGCCGGGAGCAAACGGCGGATACACTCAGTTTTACACCGACCACGATTCGTTTGAAGAATTTCAGGTAGTAACCGACAATGCGCCGGCGTCTGTCCCGATCGGCGGCATTTACATGAATATGGTGACGAAGTCAGGCTCCAATCAGTGGCACGGGCAAGCGGCGGCATATTACGCGACTGCTGCATTCGAGGCTGGCGCGAAAGCACCCATTTTTAACGGGTCGCCCGTGAATGCAGCTTCCCCGATCCTGCATGACCGGGACACGTCGATTGGCGTCGGCGGTCCCATTTTCAAGGATAAATTATGGATATTCGAATCTTATCGCCGATATGATATTCGTGAAAGCATCCTGGCAGTGCGGCTACCCAATGGCGACCCTATCCCGGACACAAGCCATCAGACGAATACCGCATTGCGGCTCGATTGGCAGATTAATTCGAAGAACCGCCTCGGTCTGATCTGGCTTTACAATGAACAGAATCGGTTCCAGCGGCGCGATACTGCGTTCCAGTTCGTCTCGCAGGACGCTAGTTGGCTCCAGATCGAGCCTGCTTACATTCTCGAAGCTCTGTGGACCAGCCAGCTTACCAGCAATTTTTTGATCGACACTCGATTTGGCTACAACAAAGAAGTGTTTCCCCTATCGTATGCACCGGGTGTTCCGTCTACTGCAATCAACGTGACCGATGTCAGCCTTTCCACCGAAACTGGCGCTGCGCCATTCGCCTTTGTGAATCCAGCCTGGGTTGCGAAATTTGCAAGCACCGCGTCGTATTACAAGGCCGGTTGGGGAGGCGCGCACAATCTGAAGTTCGGATTTGAGGTAGGAAAAGCGCTCAACCCATATGTCTACAGCGTCAACCAAGGGATTACAGAACAATTCAACAACGGCACTCCTTCGAACGTGAGCATCTACAACACTCCGTTCACGGTCAAGACGTACTTTCGCGATGGCAGCGTCTTTCTTCAAGACGCCTGGTCGATCAAGCGCCGCCTAACCCTGAATCTCGGCGTACGCTATGACCACTTCAATTCTTACTATCCAGCTGAATCCATCGCGGCATCGCCGTTCTATCCGGCTCAGTTTCCCGCCCAGCAGTTTCCGGCGTCGGGAAATTTGGTCGATTGGAACAATGTCTCACCGCGTCTCGGCGTCGCATATGATTTGACTGGGCACGGCACCCAAGTCATCCGCGCCAGCTATGATCGTTACTACCTCATGGAAGGTACGCAGCTGGTTGAGGCGGTGAATCCTGACGGGTTTTCTACGATTACTTACAACTGGAACGGTGCGACGAATTCCAATGGCGTTCCCACCGGCTTTCTGGGCACCACGCCTATTGCCAAAAGCGGTGGTGTTTTCACGCACGTTGATCCGAACCTCAAGCGACCTTATTCCGACGAGTTTAGCGTAAGTTATGAGAGACAACTTTGGCGTGACCTACGCGTGGGCGCCGCTTATTATTACCGCGGCAAGGGTAACTTGATCGGGCAAACGAATCTGGCAGCAACCCCTGCCGACTATAGTCCGATTAGTACGCTCAACGGGCAGCCCATTGTCAATCCTCTTACCAACCAGCCAATGACGCTCTACAGTTTGAATCCATCTCTGGTCGGTGCGACAAACAATCTAATTACGAATATTCCGGCTCTCGATACCAATACTTACAACGGTGTCGAATTCACCGCGACAAAACGGCTTTCGCAAAATTTCCAATTGCTCACAGGTTTCACCATTCAGCGCCAGAGGGGCGTCTATGGCGCTGGTGGGTCGGACGAGGCTTTGGGCGACAACTTTAATGACCCCAACCTAAATATCAATCGTCAAAACAACTACCTCAATATGGATTCGACCTATGTGTTCAAGCTCGATGGCACCTACAACTTGCCCAAGGGCTTCGCTTTGAGCGCAAATTTTCAACATTACACGGGCTTTCCCATCCGGCCCACGGCGTTTTTCCAGGGTCCAGAACTCGCGCAGGGCAATGAGATAGTCGCGCTGCTTCCTGCAGGCGCAGTTCGATATCCGAGCGTGAATCTTCTCGACCTGCGGGTGTCGCGTGAATTCTCCATTGGCGACCGGATTCACGTGGAACCGCTTATCGATCTATTCAACATTACGAATGCTCAGACAGTCGTTTCAGAGAACACGTTCGTCGGCCCCGGCTATTTGCAGCCGAGCAATACGGTCAATCCGTTTTTGGCTAGAATTGGTATGCGCGTGACGTTCTAGCCATAGAACTCGTCGAGCGCGGTTGGCTGTATAAAGGTCCGAAGGCGAACGCTTGCTGCAGACGAAGTCTGTGACAGGGGGCGTCAATGCTCGAAAAAAAGAGACTATGGGCGATGCTATTGTCACTAACGGCGCTGACGTGCTCTCGGGCCGTTTTGGCACAAGTAGCGCCCGCTCATCATCGCATCACAATCGACCAGTTAATTGACATCAAACATCCCTCGAATCCGATTTGGTCGCCTGATGGGCGTCACATAGCGTTCGTGTGGGACCGCGCGGGTGTGAGCAATTATTGCCTGGCTGACGCAAGCGGCCGCAGCCAGCCCGTTCCGTTGACCTCCTTTGCCACGGGACAAGTCGGGAACGCTTTTTGGAGTCATGATGGGAGTATTCTGTATTTTCCTCATGAAGGCGATCTGTGGGAGGTCAGTGCGACGGGTCAAGGCGCGGCACACCCGGTTTGGACCACTCCATCGGCAGAAATGGACATCGTATTGTCACCTGATGGCACACAGGTAGCTTTTGTTCGGCTGAGCGGCGTTTCGGGGACGAATGGGCCCGGCGGAGCTGACCTCTGGGTGCGCTCGTTGGCCGACGGGAAGGAATTGCGCCTGGCGCACGACGACAACAGCATTTTCGGAATCAATTGGTCTCCGGACGGAACGCATCTCGCCTATACCGCCGGGTCGAAAACCATTCATCACGACGAATCGCCAGCTTATTCGGGCGCGAAGCTTATTTACACCGTTACCGAGCGAACTACGGGTCAGCTTTACGTTGTGCCGGTGGCCGGCGGCGAGGCCGTTTCCATTGGAATGCCCCGTGGCTACGGCGGCGCGCGTTGGGTCGATGGTACTCATCTTGTTTGCGACCGCGTGTCGAGCGATTTCAAAAAACGCACAATCTATGAAGCTGATATCTCTGGAGGAGCCGCTCGTGCCGTTCACGAAGACGTGGACGATAAATTCTGGAGCATTCCGGGGGATTCAGGCGACGCAGGCCAACCCTCTCCCAATGGAAAGTGGATTGCTTTCCTGAGTGATGTCGATGGCTGGGACCATTTGTACGTGATGCCCGCCGCTGGAGGGGATGCAGTCCAAATTACCAGGGGACATTCTGAATCGTGGCGTCCTTCATGGTCTCATGACAGCACGAAAATCGCTTTCGATGCGAACGAGGCCGATCATCCTGGCGACCGGCATCTTGGGATCGCGACTATTGGTGACGATCCGGCGCACGCGACGATCCGCATGATCACAGCGGGCCGCGGCACAGATATTGCGCCCCTCTGGTCCCCTGATGACAAGCGCCTCGTTTATCAGCACACCGACCCGTATAACTCTGCCGATCTGTTCGCTATTGCGGCAACCCCCGCGGCCAAGCCGGTGAGGCTCTCTGAATCAATGCCTGCGGGAATCGACCATTCACAATTTGTCGCGCCTCAATTTGTTCATTATCCCGGAGCAGATGGCCAAATGGTGCCAGGTTGGCTATTTGTTCCGAAGAATCTGGATCGCACCAAGAAGCATCCGGCAATAGTATGGATTCACGGCGATGGTATTAATCAAAATTATGACGGCTGGCACGTAGAGCGAAACTACGCTGTTTACTACAGCTTTCATCAGTATTTGGTTCAGGAGGGCTACGTTGTATTCGCTCCCGATTATCGCGGCAGTATCGGCTACGGAAGGGCATGGCGAGAGGGCGTCTACATGAACGTAGGCACAAAAGACGCGAAGGACGCTTGGATGGCGGGAAATTATTTGAAGACGCTGCCCTATGTGGACGGGAACCGTATAGGTGTCTGGGGCTTAAGCTACGGCGGGTTTTTCACTCTGATCGCCATCACGGATCAGCCAACGCTATTTCGAGCAGCTGTGGATGTCGCCGGCGTCGTAGATTACACCATGTATTATGGCGATCCTTACCACGGAAGCTGGACGGCGAGTCGCATTGGCACTCCTGAGCAAAATCCTCAGGTATATGCAGCGGCCTCGCCGGTCTCACATATTGACCGGCTCCAGCGGCCATTGCTTGTCCTGGCTGGTACGGCCGACGTCAATGTGCCTTTTCTCGAATCCGTGCGGCTCATTGACGAGGCGCTGAAACACGATAAAGGCAATCTGCTTTCGCTCATGATATACCCGGGCGAATTTCATTACTTTGCGCGCGCGCACGTGTTGCGTGACGCGTGGCATCGCGTCGACCGTTTCTTTGCCATGTACCTTCAGCCCGAGAACAGCACCGCGCACTGAGACAGCGATGTGCCAGCGTCTTCTCTGAGTACTCACAGGCGCGAGCTGAGTTTCTACTTTGGTGACGCGACGATGCCATCTAAATCTCGAGTTTGAGAGCAAAACAGCACGAAAACATGCCGAGCACCGTCTAGCACCGCGTAAGTCGCAGAAAAACAAAACAGGCCACGCATAAACTAATACTCTGTCACATTTAGCAGAACGCCAAAGGATTCAAATCCGTCAGTGCATACCTCGCGCGGGTCAACCTGTCACAGAAATGTCACGCTAAGCGCGGCAAATCACGCTAAACTGCGAACAAAAATGGGAAAAGAGAAGGAGAACCTGGTTTGCTCGGTTTCATCACAACTAGCTGATTCCTCGCGGTTAGCCCTATTTCCGGCAAGTTTTGACAAAATGACGCGACTGGCTGTTAACCGAAGGGTTGCTAGTTTGAATCTAGCCCGGGGAGCCATAGTGTCTTTTGCCGATGCGACGGGGTTTACGCCCGCCTTCGTGGACCTCGAAAAACCCCACTTCAAGATCGTTTCGCTTTCCCTAGAGTGAGCATCAATCCCTCCTTTGACAGATTCAATGTAGACTGCCGCCAGATTTCGCCTAACGACACAGTTTCCGAATGGGTGCGACCCGGATGCTGGCACATCTTGACGTTTCACGCAATCGGAGGCGAGCGAGATGGATGGGAACCCATTAGCGTAGAACAATTTGCTGCGCTGATGGCAGAACTTGCGAAATATAGAGACGCTGGCACTATAGAAATTCTCACATTCAAAAGTGGAGCACAAAAGTCTGCTAACTCGCGCGAGAGAGAACAATGATGGCGAGTATGAGGACGGCGACTCCGCCGTACATGATTTGCAGCGGGCGCTTGCCGGTGCCTTTCCATTCTCCCGTGAGAACGCCCCAGATGCTGGCAACGATGACGATTAGAGACATGAAAATGGGCCATGCGACAGCCGTTCCCAGCGGTCTAACGGCGATTCCGTACATCAGCGTGCTGCCGAACCAGAATATGCCCATGATTCCGGCGAGGATGAAGTAACCGCCGGTGGCGGGCTTGGCAAAACGATTAGCGGTGTGATTTTTGCCGATCAAATACAGACAGTAAATCAGGTTGGGGATCCCGCCCGCGAGCATAAGCGGCAGCCAGATGGCATTGGGCGACCAGGTGATGCTTGCACCGAGATGCTCCGCGGCCACACCGATCGGCGTTCCCAGCCACAAGCCAATTCCGACGAGCGCGGAACCGACGCCGCTGATGGTGCAGTAAAGCAATCCGCGCCTCACGGAAGCCTTGTTGGGATCCAGAGCGCGCCCGAGAGCGGCTTCGCGCCTGCGACCGGCAATTGCACAAATCCCGACACCAATGACCACAAGCGCGACTCCGGCGAGAACGAGGATTTCCCGCCTAGTTTCCGGTTGCGATTGGAAGAGGGGTACCAGAGCACCAACGGCGGCTGAAATGCCGAGAATCACGGAAAAGGCCAGGGCAATGCCAATGGAATCGACAGCGAGGCCGAAAAAGACTTGTGAGATTCCCCATCCGGCTCCGCACGCGGCAACCGTGATGATGATCGCCGGAGCGACGCTCGAATAAACGCCGCGCAAATCTGGCACAGTGGCAAGCGTCATTACGGGCGGGAAGATCACCAACGCCCAGATTGTCCAAATGAACCAGGTGTTCTCCCAAGCCCACTCGCGCGTGTACTTCATCGGAAGAGTGAAGCTGCCGTTCATTACTCCAGCGACGACCAACAGGATGATTGCGGCCATGGCGTTGTTCATGAGGATCCTTTCTGGCGACAGAATGGGATGCGCTTGAAAGCTTTACGCGCAACCGGCCCGCGACTCAATTGGAAATGGCCGAGAAAACTGTTGCCAAAAGAAAAGCGACACCATCGCGGTTAGCATATATCTTCGCTGGATATTGTTCACCGGATATCTTCATGGGCTTAGGCGCGTTGCAGGACGTAAAGCTGGACCCGTTCACGATAAGGATTTCTCCATGCAAACATGGGCCAATAGCACTTGGTATGAAGTGTGGAGAGGCGTATCTTTAAAAAGATGGGCCGAATAAATCGTATTGCGGCAGCGAAGGAGAACGACGTGGAAGGGCTCGGCCTTGTACCCGAGGAGAGGTTTCGACTGACAGAGCAGCCGCAAATGAATGCTCGACGTCGCGTGGCCATCGAACGAGTACGTCCGGAAATCGATGGTGGCAGGTTCGCGATCAAGCGCGTGGTCGGGGAAAGCGTCGTTGTGGAAGCGGATATCTTTGCCGATGGCCACGACCAGCTTGCATGTCGCATCCTGTATTGGCAGGGGACGGAGAAGGAACCGCAGTCGTCGCCGATGGTGCCGCTTGCCAACGATCGCTGGCGGGGCGAGTTCCGCGTTACCAAAATTGGAACGTATCGGTACACCGTGGAGGGGTGGACGGACCGTTTCAAAACCTGGCGCGACGATTTGAACAAGCGAATCGCCGCGGGTCAAGACGTTCAAATCGAACTGCTAATTGGAGCCGAGTTCATCGCCGATACAGCCAAGCGCGCCGCGGGCGGGGATAGCGAATTGCTCCGCGAATGGGCGCGCCGCCTGCATGATAGCGCGGAAAAAGAATCCGGCAAATCAATCGCTCTGGAAGAAGAATTGCTGCCGCTAATGAAACGCTATCCAGATCGGAAGCTGGCAAGCCGTTACGAAAAAGAACTGTGCGTAACCGTGGACCGCCCTAAAGCGCGCTTTTCCACTTGGTACGAAATTTTCCCGCGTTCCTGCTCGCCAGAGCCTGGGCGTCACGGCACCTTGCAGGATTGCGAGACCTGGCTTCCCTATATTGCGTCCATGGGCTTCGACGTCGTCTATCTGGCACCCATTCACCCGATCGGGAGCACTCACCGCAAAGGAAAAAATAATTCAGTCGTGGCGGAATCCGACGACGTGGGCAGCCCCTGGGCGATTGGATCGGCCGAGGGCGGTCACAAGTCG
>Ga0070730_10005278_pt1 | contig 11176 bp, 12 predicted proteins | sample Coa_R1_3_FD_66447 | JGI IMG/M metagenome (GOLD analysis project Ga0070730, IMG submission 66447) | Surface soil microbial communities from Centralia Pennsylvania, which are recovering from an underground coalmine fire - Coalmine... | ecosystem: Environmental > Terrestrial > Soil > Unclassified ... | reverse complement strand
CGCGGCCAGGTCGGCGAGCTCGCCGTCCCGGCGGCCTGCTGGGCGGCGGCGGCCGTCGGCGGATTGGCATTAGACAGCGGCAGCAGGCCGATCGCCAAAACGGCGAACACCAGGGCCAGCACCATTGCCGCCCGGGTATAGCGCGTGTTCTTCAATTTAGACTCCTTCCATAGCAAGGGACATTTAGGGGCCAGACGCGTGGTCAAACGGCATCCTGACGCGATCTGCGGGTCCGCAGGCAGCACGACGCGCAACGGGACCAGGGCAGATTCCGACAATCTACTTTACGGTTCGTCAGGAGCAGTCCGCCTTAAATATACCATGCTGTAAGGTCCGGCACAAGGACCGATCGGGTCCAGGGTGCTCGGCAGATCTTGACAGCCGCCGTAATCTGTGATAAACTATCGACAAACAGGTTTGCTATACAAACCACAAACTACCGTAACTATCGATCCGGCTAATCGGAGAAGGACAGCCCCATGCACCCCAGTCTCGTTGACGCGGCGATCCAACGCACCCGCCGCTACTGGTTTATTGACGGCCTGGTGGAACTAGGCATGGGTCTATACAGCGTGACGCTCGGCATCCTATGGTTCGTGCGGGGCTGGGTCGGCCCGGATTCGGCGCTGGGGCTAGGCTTGCTCTTGCTCAGCGCCTTATTCGGTCTCTTATACGCTTTGCTGAGTCGCCCGCTGATTGGGTGGCTGCGCGAGCGGCTAACCTACCCGCGGACCGGCTATGCTCCCCCGCCGCGGCCGAGCCACCGGGACCTGGTCATTGGCGGTCTCGTTGGCGCTGGGGTTGGCATACTCCTGGTCTGCGCTACCCTTGGCGCCGTGATCCTGGCCATTGCTAACCTCTTCCAGCCCCACGGGGAGGAAAGTTTGCGCACCACGCTCGGCCTGCTGAAGATCCTTGTGCCCGGCGGGATCGGACTGCTGGTCGGGGGCATCCTCGCCTACATCGCCGCCTATTACAAGCTACTACGGTTCTATCTGCTCGCCGGGTTCAGTTGGCTGGTGGGCGGAGTGCTTTCTGGCTTGGTCGCCAGTTATGGGGGGGTTACGGGGGTAGAATGGAACGACGCGTGGCGCACGAGCGGGCTGGCCTTCCTCTTTATCGGTGGAGCCCTGATCCTGTCGGGGGCCGTCACCCTACGCACCTATCTGCGCGACAATCCGCTGCCGGTGGAGGAGCCGGCATGAATGGAGACCTGCGCCAGTTAACCGCTGTCGACCGCGTCATCCACGAGCCGGCCCGCCTGCTGATCGTCGCGATCCTCTCGGCCGCGGAGAGCGCCGACTTTCTCTATCTGCTCCGGGAGACCGGCCTGACCAAAGGCAACCTGTCGGCCCACCTGGCGCGGCTGGAGCAGAGCCACTACGTCGAGATCGAGAAGAGCTATCGCGGAAAAATTCCCCAAACGCGCTGCCGGCTAACCCCCGCCGGCCGCGCCGCGTTTACGGCCTATCACCAGCAACTACGGCAACTGATGGCCCAGTTGCCGCCTGGCGGGCCGCCCCCAGACAGCTAACATGCCGCCTCGCTTGCCTTGATCTGGGCACAACGTATCGGCTATCATAAAAGGCAATGGGCCGACGACCGAGGGATGGAGCGAATCCGGGAGCGACGATGCGCGCGGTAGGGCGCGTTTCCGCGTACCAGTGGCAACTGCTGGCGATGCTGGCGCCCTACCTGCTGGGCCTGCTGGCGCTGGTCGGCGTGCCGGCGTTGCTCGCGGCGCCGATCGCCTTTACCCGCTTCGACGCCCTGTCGCCGCCGGTGCCGGTGGGGCTGGACAACTTCGCCGAGATGCTGGCCGACCCCCAGTTCCGCAGCGGGCTGGGGGAGTCGCTGCTGCTGGTGGCCGTCGCCGTGCCGTTGCGTGTGGGGGGCGCCCTGGCCCTGGCCCTCCTGTTGCAGGCACGGCAGCGCGGGTTTACGCTCTTGCGCGGGCTGGCCTACCTGCCGACGATACTCCCCGACGTGGCCTACGCACTCGTCTGGCTCTACCTGCTCAATCCGCTGTATGGGCCGCTGAGCAGCCTCTCGCAGATCTTCGCGGGGGGCGAGCACGAGGGCACCCTGCCCGGCACCACGCCCGGGGTCTGGCTCAGCAACCCGCAGGCTGCGCAGGTGGCCGTCATGCTGATGCTGCTGTTCACGGTGGGCGAGGGCTTTGTGCTCTTGCTGGCCACCTTGCAAGAAATCCCCCCCGATCTGTACGAGGCAGCCGCGCTGGACGGCGCGGCCGGCGACCAACAGGTCCGCTACATCACGATCCCGCTACTGGCGCCATCGCTTTTGCTACTGACCCTGCGCGACACGATCTTCAGCTTCCAGGCCAGCTTCGTGGCCGCCGTGATCGTCACCCGCGGCGGCCCCCACTACGCCACCACCTATCTGCCCTATTGGATCTATCAGAACGCCACGGAGTTCAGCCGCTTCGGCTATGCGGCCGCGATGACCTGGGTGCTGTACGCCATCACCGCCGTGATTATCGTGCTCCTGTTCCGCCTCGCCCGGCGCTGGCGAGAGGTGCAGTATGTTGGATGATGTGATCCAGGAGCTCCCAGCCGAACTGGCCCCGGGGCTACCCCGGGGCTGGGAGCGCGTCTGGTGGCCGCCGCTGCATTATGCGCTCGCCGTGCTGGTCGGCGGGCTGTTCGTCGTGCCGCTCGCCTGGATGGCCAGCACCTCCCTCCGCCCGGCCGGGATCCCGGCCGCGGGCGGCTTTGAGTGGCTGCCGCCCGTGCTTTCCCTCGCCAACTATCCCCGGATCTTCAGCGCCCTGCCGCTGGGGCGCTACCTGGGCAACTCGATCCTCGTCGTGGCCGTCGCCGTGCCCCTGACCTTGCTGACCGGCTCCCTGGCCGGCTTTGCGTTGGCCCAGCTGCCGGCCCGGCTACGCAATGGGCTGGTGGGGGTCTCGGTCGCGGCGCTGCTGGTGCCCGCGATGGCCCTCTGGATCACCCGCTTCCTGGTCTACAAAGCGATCGGCATCCTGGATACGCCCCTGGCCTTGATCGCCCCGGCGATCATGGGCACCAGCCCCCTCTATGTGCTGATCTTCGCCTGGGCCTTCGCCCGGGTGCCCCGCGATCTCTACGAGCAGGCTCGCCTGGATGGCGCGGGCGCCTGGCGCATCTGGTGGACGATCGCGCTGCCGCTGGTGCGGCCAGCGATCACGGCGGTCGCCATCCTGGCCACCGTCGCCTACTGGAGCGACTTCATCAGCCCGCTGCTCTATCTCAACAACCAGGCGTATTATACGCTGCCGGTCGGCATCCAGGCGCTCCAGCAAATGAACCGCACCAACTGGCCGGTGCTGATGGCGGGCGCGGTCGTGCTGACGGCGCCGGTGCTGGGCCTCTTCCTGGTCGCTCAGCGCTTCTTCTTCCGGCTGGGGCGCTAGGTGCGTACCAAGCAGGCGTCCATGACCCCAGGGTAGCCGCTCGGGCGCCGCCCTGGGGTCATGGGCGGCCGAGCGCGGCCGCGATCCAGGCGCGCGCCAGATCGTGCTGCGTGGCGTAGGCCGCCCAGACGGTGCTGGCCCACTCCCGCACGCGCTGGGGCTGGGCATCCCCCGGGCCGGCGGCACACACGTCCACGAGCGTCAGCGGCCCGCGATCCCAGAGCACAGGCGGTTTTTCGAGTCTTCTCGGGCCGTTCAACCAGCGCTGGATGGCCGCGTACACCGTGGGCTGCCCCCCGTATTCCAGGCCACAACAGAGCCCAGTCAGGTGCGCAGCATAGGATTTGGCCGAGTGGCAGTAGGGCTCGATGTGTTGCAGGCAGTAGGTGTCGACCGCCAGGCGATGCACGGCCGCCAGACGGAGGTCACTATAGGCTTGCGCGCCCAGGCCCTCAAAGAGCGCCTGGCATCCGGCCTGGCCTCCCCGAACCGCGCCTCCGCACTCGGGGCACCGCGGGTCGGCGGCGGCCGGGGAATCGGGTTCCACCATCGTTCGTGTCTCCGTCCTTTTTAGGGGGACTCGGCGGCCGGCAGGGGGCGGACGCCGCGGAGCCAGGGGCCCCAGACCCCCAGGAGGAAGCTGGCGGCGAGGCCGAGCCAGGCGGCGTACCCGAACGTGGCGCCGGGCCCGTAGGCGCTCCAGAGCAGGCCGCCGAGCAGGCCGGCCAGCAGGGTGGCGGTCGCCGTCAGGCCATCGTACCAGGCCAGGGCCGCGGCCGGCCCGGCATCCGGCGCCAACTCCCGCGCCAGCCCGCGCCCGACGCCCTCGGTGGCCGCGGCATAGATCCCGTAGAGGATAAACAGCGCCCAGGGCTGCCAGGGCTGGGTGGCGAGTCCCCAGCCCGCGTGGATCAGGCCAAAGGCGGCGTAGCCGACCACCAGGACCGGCACGGGCCCCTGGCGATCGCTGAGCACCCCCAGCGGCGTCACCAGCAGGGTGTAGGTCACGACGTAGATTCCGTAAAGCAGCGGCAGGCTGCTCAGCGTGTGGGTCAGCCCGAGCGCGTAGAAGAGCGGAAAGGCCGCCGGCACGCTGCCCAGCGCAAACAGGGTGGCGGTCACGGTGAACATCCAGAACCGGAGACCCAGGACGGAGTGCGGAGTGCGGAGTGCGGAATGCGGAATGCGGAGGGCCGTGGGCGGAGGGGGGGGTGCATCAGGAAGGAGGGGAGCCGCCGGGAGCGGAGTGGGGCGGGCGGCCAGGCAGAGGAGGAGGCTGAGGACGCCGGGCACGGCCGTCCAGAGAAAGACGGCCCGCAAGTCGCCGGCCGTGTTGGTCAGGATCGCGGCCGTGACCAGCGAGCCCGCGGTGGCGCCCAGGGTGACGAGCACGCGATGGAGGGCGAAGGTTTGCGGCTGGACGGCGGGTGGTGTGCCCTCGGCCAGCAAGGTGTCGCGGGCCGGTCCCTGGATCCCCCGGCCCAGGCGGTCCAGCAGGGCGAGTCCCAGCGCCTGGGGACCGCTCCCGGCCAGCGCGAGCAGCGGCCGGCTGGCGTGGGACAGGAAATAGCCGAGCAGCAGCGCCGCGAAACGCGGCGGCCGGCGGGATCCAGGGATCAGCCTGGCGAGCACGCGCATCAGGGTGCCGCCGGCCGCGGCCAGGCTTTCGATGCCGCCGGCCAGGGGCAGCGACACGCTCAAGACCCCGACCAGGAACACGAACCGGATCGGGACGATCATCGCCCCGCCGAGCTCGGCGAGGAAGCCCACCAGCGCCAGGACGATCCCCAGGCGCGGGATCTCGGCGAGCCGGCGCGCCCCCGCCGCCCCGGCCGGATTACGCTCCATGTTCGACGTAGTAGATCTCGCGCTGCTGCTCCACAAAGCCCAACCGCGCGTATAGGTGGCGCGCCGCCGTGTTCGACTCGCTGGTCAGGAGCATCACCGCCTGGGCACCGGCGGCGTGTAAACGCCGGCACCCTTCGTGGACCACGGCCTGGGCCAGCCCCTGCCCGCGGAAAGCGGGGTGCGTGCCGACCGGCTCGAATTCGCCGAGCCGGTTCGCCGCGTCGAGCCAGGCGATACAGTACGCCGCCAGCCGGCCATCGGGCGCGACGGCGATCAGGTCCAGATCGGGACGATAGCCGGGCACCATGCGTAGGCGCCGGTAGGCGGCCAGGGTGACCCGCGAGGGGTGCCAGACTTCCCGGTGGAGCGCCACCCGCGCGGCGAATTCGTCGTCCCCGGCGACCGGGCGGACGACGAAGCCAGCGGGCGGGGGCGGGAGCGGCGGCACGATGGGGAGATCGCGCCGCATATGGACCAGGGCCTGGGCGCTGCCGGCAAAGCCCTGCTGGGTCAGCAGGGCGATCCGCGCCCCGTCGTCCGCAAAGGCGCTGGCGACTAGCCGGCGCTCGGCGGGCGGCGGGGCGCAGTCTTCATCGCGGCGCCCGGCGGCCCAGGCCAGCATCGCCGCGCCGATCTGCAGGTCGTCCACCACGCTCGGGTGCAGCTGCATCCCCAGCGCCCGGGGCGGCTCGAACCAGGCAAAGCCAAGCAACGATCCATCCGGCGCGCTCCAGAGGCGGATATTGCGGGCGGGATCGAAGACGGTGTTCTGGTAGAGGCCCCAGATCAGATCGCCTACATGCCAGTAGTTCATGTGGCGCGGGGCGGCCCGGCAGGCCACGATAAAGTCGTACAAGCGTCGGCGATCGGTGTCCCCCGCATAGGGCCGGGCTATAGGAGTCATCGGCGTCGCGTCCCCTCCGCTAGATACTACCTGCCAGGCATTATACGGGATGCCCGGGGCGCCGGCCACCCTGCCCGCTTGTCCACGCCCGCCGGCCTATGCTATAGTAGCCCATGACTTCCCCGCCTCCTGCCCCGGCGGCCCCCGCCGCGCCCCCGGCGAACGGCGACCGGGCGCTCTATAGCTGGGTCTTCCTGTTCGGCATCGCCGGGATCGTGGCGCTGCTCGACCCGATCGTCGTCGATCTGCGGCCCCACCTGGAAATCAGCCTGGGGAGCCTCGGCCTCGGCTGCGGGCTGCTGGCCCTGGGGTGGACACGGGGCAGCGCGCCCGCCCGCTGGGCCGGGGTCGGCGTGCTCTGGAGTCTGATCCTGGCCGGCCTGGCCACGCAAATCGCGCCCGCGGACGCGCTGCCCGGTCCCACGATCGCGCCGCGCGCGGCCTTGTTGCTGATCGCCCTGATCTGCTGGCTGCTGTTGCGCGACCTGCCGCGGCCGTTCTGGTACGGGCTCGTCGCGGTCGCCGTCCCGACGTTTGCCGCCCTCGCCTGGCTGTGGCTCACCCCGCCGCTGCTCGCCCGCCCGGGCAATCTCTATTGGCTCGCCACAGACTCGCAAGGGACGCTCTATGCCAGCGATGCCGACAACGGACTGATCTGGGTGTTCCGCGGCGACGGCAGTGTCCGCGGCAAGCTGCGGCCGCGGCTGGCGATCGACCCGCGGACGCCGGGGCCGGGGATTCAGCCGGCCGGGGTGCGCAATGAATTGGCGCCCCTGGTGGCGATCACCCCTACACCGGGCGGGCCGGGGCTGCGCGAGTTCGTGACCTGCGGGCTGGCCGTGGACCCGCAAGACCGGCTCTATATGGTCGATATCCTCTTGCGGCGAGTCCTGCGCTTCGACTCGGCCGGGCGCTGGCAGGCGAGCTGGAACTTACCCGACACGTACCTGCCGGCGCCTGGCTGCCTGGCCGCCGATAGCCGCCACATCTATGTCGCCGACGACGCGGGGCATATCTTGATTTATGATGATCAAGGCCGGCCGCAAGCCTCCTGGACCTTGCCGCAGCCGGCGCGCGGCCTGGCGCCCCGGGACGACGGGCGGCTGGCGGTCCTGACTCCGGCCGGGATCGAGATCCGGCAATTCCCCAATGGTACCCTGAGCGACCAATGGAGCTTACCGGCCCCGCCCAGCCCGCAGGAGGTGCCTTATCAGACCATCCTGGCTCGCCGGAACGGGGAAATCCTGGTCAGCGATATTACCGCCCACCAGGTGTTGCGCTATGCGCGCGACCATACTCCCTTGCCGGCGATCAGCGGCGCCGGCGGCACCGCCACACAGCTCAACAACCCCGGGGGCCTGGCCGAGGACCCCGCCGGCCGGCTCTACGTCGTCGACGTCTTCCTGCGAGTCATCCGCCGCTTCGACGCGGATGGGCAGCCGTCGGGCATCTGGAAAACGCTGCTGGACGAGCAAGAACAAGACTGATCGGCTACCGAACGCGGCCCCGGCTCAGCGCGCGGGGCGTGCCGCCTCCGGCGCGGGGGCGCCGCTGAGGGGCAAGCCGAGCTCCTGCACCCACCCGGCCAGCACGGCCATCGCGCGGGCCACGCGGGCCTGGTTATCCCGGTCGTTGAGCCAGGTGCTCACGCCGGAGGGATGCGGTAGCGGCAGCAGGCGGCGCCCCGCCCGCTCGAAGCCCTCGCCGACCAGGGCACTGAGACTCCCCTTGCCCAGGAAAGCGCCGATCGCCAGTTGGCCGACCAGGACGACGATCGGCGGCTGGAGCACGGCCAGTTGCGCGTCCAGCCACGGACGGCAGAGCGCCTGCTCGGCGGGGGTCGGCACACGGTCGCCTTTCGCCCCGGGCAGGCGCCCCGGGTAGCACTTGGTCACCGCGCTGAAATAAATGTGGCGCCAGTAATCGTCTTCGGAGAAGCCGGCCAGGGCAAACCAGCCGCGTAGCCGGGCGCCACTCTGGCCGGCGAAGGGGATACGCTCGCGGGTCGCGCGCAGGCCGGGCGCCTGGCCCACCAGCAGGATGGGCGGCGGGGCCACGGCAGACGGGGGATCGCGGGCCAGGGGCAGCGATTCGCGCTCGTCCAGGTAGCCCGCGCGGTGGCAGCGCCGGCAGGCCCGAATGTGCGCGTTGAGCAGGAGGAGCCGATCGCGGTCGCTCAGGTCAGCAGCCCGCGGAGGGTGGCCAGGTTCATGCGGTCCTCGGCCCCATCGGGGCCCTTTTCGGTTTCCAGCACCATGGGCCGGGTGTTCACCCGCGGGTCGTTGAGCAGCAGGCGGAAGCCCTCCAGGCCGATCGCGCCCTGGCCGATATGGTCATGCCGGTCCACCCGCGAACCCAGTCCTTTTTTCGAGTCGTTGAGGTGGAGCGCTTTGAGCCGGTCCAGCCCAAGCAGGCGGTCGAAATCGGCGATCATGGCCTCGTAGCCGGCCGGGCCGGCCAGGTTGTAGCCGGCGGCGAAGACGTGGCACGTGTCCAGGCAAACCCCGATGCGCTCCGGGTAGCGGGTCTGCTCGACGACCCGGGCGATCTGCTCGAAGCGGTAGCAGAGGCTGGTGCCCTGGCCCGCGGTGGTCTCCAGCAGGATCAGGGGGCCCAGCGGGCGGGTGTCCAGCACCCGATCGATCCCGGCGGCAATGCGGGCCAGGCCGGAGGTCTCGCCTTGCCCGACATGCGCGCCGGCGTGCGTCACCAGGTAGGGGATGCCCAGGGCCGCACAGCGGTCCAACTCATCGCCGAAGGCGGCCAGCGATTTGACCCAGAGGACCTCGTCGGGCGTCGCCAGGTTGATCAGATAGCTATCGTGGACGATCAGCACCTCGGGAGCGTAGCCAGTCTGGGCGCGGGTCGTCGCGAATAGGGCGACATCCTCCGCGGTCAGCGGTTTGCCGGCCCATTGGCTGGCGTTCTTGGTGAAGAGCTGCACGGCGTCGGCGCCCACATCCCGCCCGCGGGTCAAGGCGTTGTGGCAGCCGCCGGCGATCGACATATGCGCGCCCAGGCGCGGCCCCGCCGGCGGGGGCGGCTCAGCCACGGGCGGGGGTCTCCTCGGCGGGCCCGCGGCGGGTCTCCTCGGCTTGCGCGCGCGCCCGCTCAGCCGCGATCTCCCCGGCCACGACGGAGAACAGGGGCGCACGGCCCGCGACCAGGGAATCGACCGCGCGCGCCAGGCCGCGCTCTAGCTGGTCGAGTGTGAGCGCCGTGCCGCCCTGCTCGGCCACGGGCGGGATGTGGATGAAGCCCACGCCTTGCAGCCCGGTGTGGCTTTCGGCATAGGCCAGCGCTTTATACAGCACCCAGTTGCACAGATAGGACCCGGCGTCCGTGGAGACTTCGGCGGGCACTCCGGCCTCCTGCAGCCGTTCCACGAGCAGCGGCGCCGGGATCGTGCTGATCCGGTACTCCGGCCCTGACTCCTCCACGAGATCGTTGGCCGGCGGGAGCGCGTGCGCAGTGTCGCGGACGGGGGTCGTGTAGTTCCGCGCCCGCACCTCTACGCTGACCGCCGTGCGGGTGCGCGCCAGGCCCAGCATCAGCACCCAGGTCGGATCGACCCGCTCGATCGCCGCCTGGAGCGCCGGCCAGGCCGCCGCCCAGTCGACCGGCAGCTGCGCTGTCTCGACGTCGACCATCTCCACCCGCTCGCCCTGGAACCGGCGGGCCAACTCCCACGAGGGGTTCATCGGAAAGTCGCCAAAGGGCGCAAACCCCGTCAGCAACAACCGTGGCGGCTGTGTCTCCGTCATCTCTGCCATGGGTTGTCCCTCCGTCCTCAGTTGGTCATCAGTAACAGGCGGGCGCAGAGCTTGACGTAGTAGCGCAGCAGTTGCGCATCCTCCGCGTCGGGATCCTGCTTCAGGTAGCGGCGCAGATCGGTGATGGCGGGCCGGAAAGCGCCGAGCCGGTAATGCAGGAGGCCGCGGTCCTTCAGCTCCCAGAGCGCATCGGGATGGATCAGCAACAGGCGATCGACGACCGCGACCGCGCGCGCGTAGTCGCGCCGCCGGAGATAGATTCTTTTGAGATTACCGAGAATGCGGGCGAGGATCTGGCGATGGGTCAGCGGGGTGAGGTACTCGGCAGAGAAGATGAAGTCGGGGCCATAGAACCGCTGGAAGTAGGCCGCGCATTCGGCCGGAGTCAGCAAGATCCCGCGATGATAGGGATCGATAAAGAACTCCGCCTCGGGGAGCTGTAGCGCGGGCCGGGGGCCGCGGTCGGCGGCCCCCGGGGAGCGGACGATGAAGTGGCCGGGCAGGCCGACGCCGGACAGCGGCAGACCCACGCGGGCCGCCACGGCCATATAGACCAGCGAGATCGTGATCGGGAGGCCGATGCGGCGGTCGAGCACCTCGTTCAAGAAAGAATTCCGGGGGTCCTGGTAATCCGCCTCGGTGCGTTGAAAGCCGAGATCGTCGAACAGCACCGTGTTCAGCGCGGCGATGGCCGCACCGGGCGCGGCCTGCGGATCGCGCACCCCATCCTGCGTGAGCCGGCCCTCGACCTGGGCGGCGATCGCATCCAGGCGCACCAGATAGTGATCGGGGTGCAGGGCCGGATACTCTTCCTGGGCAATTAAGAGGGCCGCGCGGGCCAAGTCAATCTGGGGGTCGACCTTGCGCACGAGGTCGGCGAACGCCCGGCGCAAGGGGGAGGGGGCGCGCATCGCCATGGGGTGCTCCTTTATCGGGTATTTACGAGCGGATCGGATCACGGCAGCCAGCTACTGGAAACAGGCCCGACACGGCTCTATTATACTTGATCGGGCCGCTTGTCGACAAAGCCGGCCGGCGGCGGAAGCCACGGCACGGTCCTGGGGCGGACGCCCGGCGGCGGAGGCGGGACGCCGCCCGTTGTCTCCTAGCGGCGCCTACCTCTTCGGTTGATGCGTATAGGGCGGAGCCAGGGAGTCCCACTACATCTGAGATATAAATTTTAGCAAAGATATTAAAGAACTTGTCATTCTGAGCGCAGCGAAGAATCCGTTGCCC
>Ga0070730_10005277_pt1 | contig 11176 bp, 11 predicted proteins | sample Coa_R1_3_FD_66447 | JGI IMG/M metagenome (GOLD analysis project Ga0070730, IMG submission 66447) | Surface soil microbial communities from Centralia Pennsylvania, which are recovering from an underground coalmine fire - Coalmine... | ecosystem: Environmental > Terrestrial > Soil > Unclassified ... | reverse complement strand
CGTCAACCTGGCGTGTCGTTCATCGCCGAGATCAAGCGCCGGTCGCCATCGGGCGGCCAGCTGCGCCCGGACCTCTCGCCCGCGGACCTCTCGCAGCTGTACGCCGCCGGCGGCGCCGTGGCCCTGTCGGTGCTCACCGACCAGCGCTATTTCGGCGGGTCAGATGCAGACCTGGTCACGGCTCGCGAAGCCAGTGGGCTGCCCGCGCTGCGCAAGGACTTCGTCATCGATCCGTACCAGATCCTGGAGGCCCGGGAGTTGGGCGCCGAGGCCGTCCTGCTCATCGTGCGCGCACTCCCTGATCCGCTGCTGCGCGAGCTGTTGAACCTGACACACCAGTGCGGCATGGAGGCACTGGTGGAGACCCACTCCGCCGCCGAAGTGGAGCGCGCCCTGGCCGCCGGCGCGCGGATCGTCGGCGTCAACAATCGCGACCTGGACACGCTGACCACGGATGTCTCGCTGGCGCCGCGGCTACGCGCACGCGTGCCAGCGACGTGCGTGTTCGTCGCCGAAAGCGGCATCGCTCGACCGGCGGACGTCGCCGTACTGCGGGACGCTGGCGTGGACGCGGTCCTCGTCGGCGAGTCGCTGCTCCGCGCCGAGGATCCAGGCGCGAAGCTTCGGACTCTGGTCGCCGCGGGCACGCCGCACGCGGGGCGGGTGTCCTGAGCGTGGACACGCTGGTCAAAATCTGCGGACTGCGCTCACTTGCCGACGCGCGCACCGCCGTGCACGCCGGGGCTGACCTGCTCGGCTTCATTTTCTGGAAGCCCGGCAAACGCTACATTGCCCCACCCGACGCTGCGCGCATCATTCGGACCCTGAAGACAGAGTCCGCGAACTGGTCGGCAGTTGGCGTGTTCGTCGATCCCGTGCTCGAAGACGTCCAGGCGACCGTCGCCGAGTGTGGTCTCGACTACGTGCAGTTGTCGGGTAACGAGACGGCCGCCACCGTCGAGGCGATGCCGCGCCCAACGCTCAAGGCAGTCCACGTCCGGGCCGGCGGTGAGGCCGCGGCCGCCGACCTGGTCGCCAGCAACGCCTTGCGCGCCCACTGGTACCTGCTCGACACCCACGCCGATGACCTGCCCGGCGGGACCGGCGTCGCCTTCGATTGGTCGGCGTTGCGGACCGTCGGCCGGCGCTGTTTCGTCGCTGGCGGTCTGCGCCCCGACAACGTCGGCGCGGCCCTTACGACCCTGGCGCCCCTGGGCGTGGACGTGAGCACCGGCGTTGAATGTGCCGCAACCCCGGGCAAAGACCCGGTCCTTATCCGAGCTTTCCTGGAGGCAGTTCGTAGCCATGACCATCGCCCCCATTAGTCCCGCATCCCCTGGCATCGCGCATGGCCGCTACGGCGCGTACGGCGGCCAGTACGTGCCCGAGACCATCATGCCCGCGCTCGAAGAGCTCGAACACGGCTTCTTCGAGGCCCTCGCCGACACCGCGTTCGCAGCCGAGCTCGAACGTTTGTTACGCACCTATGTCGGCCGCCCAACCCCCCTGTACGCAGCCAGTCACTTCGCCGAACGCATTGGCTCGGGCGCCGTCTGGCTCAAGCGCGAAGACCTGGCGCACACCGGTGCGCACAAGATCAACAACGCCGTCGGTCAGGGCCTGCTCGCCCAGCGCATGGGCAAGCGGCGGATCATCGCCGAAACCGGGGCCGGCCAGCACGGCGTGGCGACCGCCACGGTGTGCGCCATGCTGGGCATGGAGTGCGTGGTCTACATGGGCGAAGAAGACATGCAGCGCCAGGCGATCAACGTCTACCGGATGCGCCTGCTAGGAGCTGAGGTCGTGCCCGTCACGGCTGGCACGCGGACGCTCAAGGACGCGATCAGCGAGGCGTTCCGGGATTGGGTCACCACCATCGACACCAGCTATTACCTGATCGGCTCGGTCGTCGGCCCACACCCCTACCCGGCCATCGTCCGCGCTTTTCAGGCCGTCATCAGCCAGGAGGCGCGCGCGCAAGCCCTCGAATCGATCGGGCGGCTCCCAGATCGTGTCGTGGCGTGTGTCGGCGGCGGATCCAACGCCATCGGGTCGTTCGCGGCGTTCATCGACGATCCGTCCGTCGAACTGATCGGCGTCGAGGCTGGCGGCCGTGGTCCCGCACTGGGCGACAACGCCGCGACGCTGGAAACAGGTCGGCCGGGCATCTTGCACGGCGCCCACACGTACGTCCTGCAAGATAGACATGGTCAGATTGTCGGGACCCACAGTGTCTCGGCGGGACTCGACTACCCGGGCGTTGGCCCCGAGCACGCCTTTCTCAAAGACCGCGGCCGCGTCCAGTACACCTCGATCCTCGACACCGAGGCGCTCGAAGCGTTCTTTCTGCTGACGCGCAGCGAAGGGATCATGCCCGCTCTCGAGCCCGCGCACGCCCTGGCCTGGGTGCGCGCCCATCCCCACCCTGGCGTCACGCTGGTGACGCTGTCTGGCCGCGGGGACAAGGACATCCAGACCGTCGCGATGGCCTCGGGCCACGCGGAGTATCTGGCGTGACCCGGATTGCGCGGACATTCGAGCGGCTGCGTCACGAGCGCGCGTGCGGTCTCTTCCCGTTTCTGGCCGCCGGGTTTCCGGATGTCGAGACCAGCCACGCGCTGGCCGAAGCGGCCCTCGAGGCGGGTGCCGACGGTTTCGAAATTGGCGTGCCGTTCTCCGACCCCCTGGCCGACGGCGCGACGCACCAGCGCATCTACGCTCGGGCCCTGGCGGGCGGCGCGACCCTGGACACGGCGCTTGACCTGGCGCGGGTCATCCGTCGCCGCTCGCCCGAAACGCCCGTGGCGCTCATGTCGTACTACAACCCGCTCCGACAGCGCGGGGACGCCCTTCTGGCGGCCCAACTCGCCGAGATCGGCGCGGACGCCGCGATCGTGCCCGACCTGCCCCCCGAAGAAGCCGGCGAGTTCGGTACCGCCCTGCTGGCGCAAGGTCTCGGCCTGGTGCCAATGCTCGCGCCGACCAGCCCGGCGGCGCGCATTCGCGCCGTGGCTGCCCTTGACCCAGTCTGGATCTACTGTGTTGCGCTGGTCGGAGTCACTGGCGCGCGGCAAAGCCTCGCGATCGATCTGGCCGACTTCCTGGATAACGTGCGGGCGGCGACCTCCGCGCCGCTCGTCGTCGGGTTCGGCATTTCGCAACCAGACCACGTTCGGCGGGTGGCCAGATTGGGCGCCGCCGGGGTCATTGTCGGCAGCGCCCTCAGCGACCTGGTCGACCGGTCGGCAGATCCCGTCGCCGCCGCCCGGGCGTACCTCACCGAACTCAAACTCGCGGCCGCCGGTGCACTCGCGCGGTAGCGGGGCAACCCAGCTCGAGCTGCACCTCGAGAGCTTCGACGGTCCGCTCGAGCTGTTGCTGCTGCTGATCGAGCAACGTCGGCTGCCAATCACACAGGTCAGCCTGGCCCAGGTCGCGGACCAGTACCTGGCCCAGGTGCACGCGCAGCCCGCGATCGACCCCAACTTGCTCGCCGACTTCCTCGTCATCGGTGGCAAGCTGCTGCTGCTGAAGTCGCGGGCGCTGCTGCTCAGCGAAGAACCTGATCCCGAGGTCGAGGAGGTCGCCTCCGACCTGGCCGAGCGCCTCGCGACGTATCGCGTCTTCCGCGCGGCCGCCGAAGTCCTGCGTGAGCTCGAACAGCGTGGCGAACGCATGTATCCGACCCTCCGCGAGCCAGTGATCAGCACCGCCCCGCCGCCGCTCACGCCGCTCGAGCCGCAAGCGTTGCTGGCGGTCTGGCGCCGCTTCCTCGGAACCTCGCTCGCGAGCCAGATCGACTTGCCGTCGGTGACGCGCGTGAGCGTCGACGAGCGCCGCGCGGTCATCCTGGATGCCTTGCGGCAGGCGCCCAATGTGTCCTTTCGGGCGATGGCTGGCAATACCGTTGACCAGGTCGTGGCCACGTTCCTGGCGCTGCTGGAGCTCTTCCGTCGCGGTCAGATCAACGTGGAGCAGCCCTCGCACTTCGGCGACCTCACGCTCAGTTTGATGTCTGTCTGAGAATCGCCAGCAGCTCACGCGGGCCGCTGGCCAGATGCACGCGGCCGCGGTGCGCGGCGCCGACCGCTTCGGCCGAGACGCCGTCCAGCGTTGCGCGGCCGTCGAACCCGAACGGACCCGCGGGGAGAACGATGTCCTCGATCTCGTCAGGCAGCGACCGCAGTGCGCGGGTCAGGTCCGCACCGGAGAGGAGCCCTGAAACCGAAATCGAGCCTGCGCCAAAGTACGCGTTGTCGACGACAATGACGCGTGGTCGCCACCTTTGAGAAACCTGCCAGGCGTCGGCCATGCGCTCGAGAGCCGGCGCCGCCAGCTGGCCGGTGATCCAGGCAACTTCGCGTTGTGCGCTGGTGTTTGGGGGCATTCGCAGCAGCAACCGCTGCCACTCGTCGAGCATGGTGCGCAGCAGGCCGACGCCGTTGGTGAGCACCGGAAACCCGTCGTAATGCGCCGCGGCCGGGACCTCGTCGCGGCCGGCGAGCACATACAGCTCGTCGCTGGCGTAGACGAACCCCTTGCCCAGCTTGACGCGCAGCGCCGCATGCCAGCGCTCGCACTGCTCCAGCGCCTGTAGGGCCTCGGTAGGCGCCGGACGCCGAATATGCTTGACCCGCGAGTAGCGCGTGAGCCCGACGGGAACCACGGACAGGCTGGCCACGCCCGGATGCAGATTCGCCAGTTCTTCGATCGTTCGATCGAGCACGGCGCCGTCGTTCAGGCCGGCGCACAGGACGACCTGGGCATTGATCTGGATTCCCAGACTCGTCAGCCGCTGCAGTTGGGGCAGGATCGGCGGCGCGTGTCGATTGTTGAGCAGTGTCTGGCGTACGGCTGGCGCGGTCGCGTGGACGGACACGTTCAGCGGGGACAGCCGCTGAAAGCCGATTCGTGCCCAGTCGCGTTCGTCCAGGTTGGTGAGGGTCAGGAAGTTGCCCCAGAGGAACGAATACCGGTAGTCGTCGTCAAAGACATACAGGCTTGGCCGCAGGCCGCCGGGCAGACCCCGAATGAAGCAGAACTCGCAATGGTTGTTGCATTCCCGGATCCCGCCCGGGACAGCTTCGACGAGCGTCAGGGCGGCCGGATCCAGCGGTCCTTCGGTTGCCAACAAGTTTTGCTGCCTCGCGTCGCGCTCAATGGTCAGGCTTCTCGCCTCAGGCAGCTCGAGTTGCAGGTCGATGACGTCGCGCGGCACGAGCCCATCGATCGCCACCAACCGATCGCCGCACCGCACCCCGAGCCGCTCGAGAGCGGAGCCAGGCTCGACCGTCTGGACCGTCAGCACGGACGCGATGCGGCCCTGCTGCCGAGCACTGCAGGCACCCTCTCTCGCCGAGTCGCCGCTCCATCGCCGTTCGTCATCGACAGGGTTGTCCCATGCGCGTCTGGTGCCCGCCGCGCGCTCAACCGTGGCCCGAGACGGGCGGCCCCGTGCGAGCGCCGCGGTCGCGGGCGAGCGCCACGATGCGCGCGACCACCGCTTCGAAGTCGAGGCCGTCGGTATCGATCTCGACGGCGTCCGCGGCGCGGGCCATCGGGGCGACTTCGCGCGACGCGTCGAGGGCGTCGCGGCGCTGCATGCCTTCGAGCACGGTCGCGTACGGCGCGCCGGTTTGCGCCGCGCGTCGACGGGCCCGCTCCGCGGCGCTGGCGTTGAGCCAGATCTTCAGTGGTGCGTCGGGGACGATGACCGTGCCGATGTCACGCCCGGCCATAACCAGGCCAGGCGGGCGGATGAGGGCCCGCTGGGCGGGGATCATCGCAGTCCGCACGGCGGCGTGCGCCGAAACGCGCGACACGGCGGCGTCGACAGCGGGCTGGTGCAGGTGCGGGGTGATGTCTTCGCCTCGTCTCAGGACCCGGCCACGGGGATCGACGTCGATGGCGACGGCGCCGACCAGCGTCGCCAACGCCCGGGCGTCATCTGGATCGACGGCTTGCGCCAGTGCGAGCCACGTGAGCAGCCGATACAGGAGGCCGGTGTCGAAGTAGCCCAGACCGAGCTGCCGCGCGGCGCCGAGACCAACGCTGCTTTTGCCGGCGGCGGCTGGTCCGTCGAGAGCCACGACGAACGGTCGTTGGGTCGGGTTGCGGCTCAAGCGTCGAGCCCAACGCTCGCACGCAGGGCGTCGACTTCGCGCTGCTGGAGGCCGCGGTGCTGGCCGGGCTCGAGGTCGCCCAACTGCAAGGACCCGATGCGCACACGCTGCAGCGTTTCGACGACACACCCCAGGGCGCTGAACATGCGGCGGACCTGCCGCTTGCGGCCTTCGACCAGCACCACGCGAACGCGTGCCAGCCGTCCGTTCGCGGTGGTGCCGAGCAAATTCGCGCGCACGGCGCGCGCGGGGCCGTCGTCCAGCAGCACGCCAGTGCGCAGGCCTTCGATCGCCTCCTCGCCGAAGTCCGCACTGTTCACCAGCAGGTGATACTCCTTCTCGACGGCGAAGCGCGCCTGCGTCAAGCGGAACGTCAGCTCGCCGTCGTCGGTGAGCAGCACCAGGCCCTCCGAATCGATATCGAGCCGTCCGACCGGGTACAACCGGCGCGACGCGTTGACCAGCTCCACGACCGTCGGCCGGCGCTCCGGGTCACTTGCCGTGCTGACCACGCCGACGGGTTTGTTCAAGGCCACGTAGAGGTGTTCGACGCGCGACTCAGCGGCCTGGGCCAACCGCCGCCCGTCCACCTCGATGGCATCACGTGTTGGATCGACCTGCGTCCCCATCTCCAGCACGAGCGCCCCATTCACCCGCACCCGCCGTTCCCGGATCATCTTCTCCGCCGCTCGGCGAGACGCCACGCCAGCATGCGCGAGCACCTTCTGCAGCCGCTCGGTCACGCGGGGTACACGGAGCGGAGATGCTCGAGCCGGAGCACTTTGCCGTCCAGGTCAAGGTCGATTGCCACGACGTCAATGCGCCAGGGTAGCTCCAGGAGGTCGGCATCGACGGCGTACGTCGTCAATGCTTGCACGATGCGCCTGAGCTTCCACCCGTGGACTGCCTCCTCGGGTTTTTCGACGTCGAGCGCCGTGCGTGTCTTCACCTCAACTGCAACGAGATCCCCCTCGTGCATAAAAACCAGGTCGATCTCAGCAAACGGCATGCGGAAGTTGCGGGTGAGCAGGTGCGCACCGAGTTCAACCAGGTGGTGCTCAGCCAGCCGTTCCCCGTACCAGCCGACCGTTTGGCGGTCCAAGCGCATGCCTTCGGGATTCTCGCAAACTGTCGCCCGCCGGAATTGCTATTTGAGGGACCGGGGAAAACAACGATTCACCGCACAGGATCGCGCACCAGGGCCTCGGCCAGGCCCGCATCGGCCGACAGCGCGTCGGCTGCGACGAGTTCGATGGCCGCGGGGTCGGCGGAGATGGCGCTTAGCACGCCGTCAGCTTCGCCGAAGTCGAGCGTGAGCTGGGTGAGCATGCGGACCGTGCCGAAGCTTCGGCGGTGGTGGGGGGTGATACCAAGGCGGTGTATGGCTTCGCGATGGTCCCGCGTCGGGTAGCCCGCGTTCTGTTCCCAGCCATAGCCTGGATAGCGCAGCGCCAACTTGGCCATGAGCCGGTCGCGGCAGACCTTGCCGACGATCGAGGCAGCCGCGATGGAGTAGGCCGTGGCGTCGCCGCGCACGATGCACGTGTTCGGCCCCATGTCGATGTCGCGAATCGGCAGGCCATCGATCAGCGAGTGATCGCAGCCGCCCACGCGTTCCAGGGCGCGCTTCATGGCCAGATGCGTGGCCCGCAGAATGTTCAGCCGCTCGATCTCGCGGGCGCTGGCCGCGCCGATGCCAATGCGGACGGCCTTTGCACAAATCAGATCGGCCAGGCGCTCGCGCTCGGCGCGACTCAGCATCTTCGAATCGCGCACGCCGGGGATCCGCTTGCAGTTCTTGGGCATGTACAGCGCGCAGGCGACCACCGGGCCGCTCAACGCCGCGACGCCGCATTCGTCAATGCCCACAATCCGCGTCAGCCCATCGCGCCACAGACGGCGTTCGACCTTGAGCGTTGGATCGACGACCGCGTGGTGTCGCTTGCGCTCGGTGCTCATTCACTGAGCAGGGTAGGCGATCAACCGCGTGTCCCGGTACAGGCCCGGCATCACGACACTTGCCGGGCCGCGGCGCCGCCGAGCGTGGCGCGATCAGGCGCTGGGGGCCACGCGATCAGGCGCTGGCGGCCGCCGACCGCTTCCGGGGGCCGCCGTCGCGACGCTCTTTGATGCGCGCGGCTTTGCCGGTCAGGCCTCGCAGGTAGAACAGCTTGGCCCGGCGCACCGCGCCCCGGCGAGCGACTTCGACCTTCTCGACCCGCGGCGACTGGAACATGAACGTGCGTTCAACGCCCACGCCGTGCGTCACCCGGCGCACCCGGAAGCACCCATCGTAGGCGTTGGGCTTCTTGACCTCGAGCACCACCCCTTCGAACATCTGGGGCCGCTCGCGATTGCCCTCCACCACCCGCACGTGGACGCGGACAGTATCGCCCGGCCGAATCGCGGGCAGGTCGCTGCGGCGGGTGAGCTGCAGCAGGTCAGCAAGTTCAGGCATAGCTCAATTCGTACCTGCGGCGAGTATAGCGGACAAGCTCTACGGTCGGCGCCTGCGCCGTTTGGGCGTCGCTTTTGGGCGCGGCGGCGGGGTTGCCCCGAGTTCGCCGGACAGGCGGGCGGCGGCGGCGCGGAGCTGGCTGAGGCGGCCAGGTGGGAACTGCTTTTCCAGGCGCTCCAGCAGGCCGCTCGAGCCCTCAAGTTCGCCCAGCTGCTCTGGGCGCACCTGCTGAAACGCGAACAGGCAGACCAGCAGGAACTCGAGCACTTGCTCGTCGATCAGGCCCGCGTAGGCCCGTCGCGGCTCGGCGGCCAGCCGCAGCGCGGCGTCGACGCGCGGCAGGTGGCCACTGTCGCGCAGCGCGGCCGCCAGCTGTAACACATCCGCGGCCGCCACCTCGGCGGCGGTCGGGCCGAGACGAGCGCGCACGAAGGGGCGCACGTGCTCGTCGGCAATCGCCGCGTCGAGCTCCGTCTCGGTATGCGCTTCAAGCACCACGGCGGGTCGCACGCCGAGTGCGCCGAAGCGTCGCTCCCAGGCCGCCAGCCGGTCCTCGACGGCTTCTGGCAAGGGGCCCTGGGTCAGCTTGCGCAGCAGCCGGCGGCACTCGGCGGTCGAGCCGCCGCTGCCGAGCGCGGCTGCCACGTGCGACTGGACCAGGTGGTAGCGCGACGGTCGCCCGCGCTGGCGCAACACCAGGTAACGCTCGGCGTCCAGCAGCGTCCCGAGACTGGCACGCGTCGGCGCGACGAGCTCCGCGGGGCCCTCCCAGCGGCAGGGTTCGGCGTCCAGCCGCGGCGCTCCTGCACGACCCGGCGGCGGCGCTGCGCGGAGCGGTGCCGAAGGTGTAGTCCGAACAGCGCCGAGCGCGGACTCTTCAGTGAACAGATCGCCCGCCCGAAGTCCAGACGGGAGCGGACCTGCCTGATCGGCGAGCATGCCCGGTCGTCGGACGACGTGCAGGCCGTCGGGACTGGCGCCGATGACGCCGAGCCAGTAGAGCGGGCCGAGCAGGGTCACGCGAAGCAGCGGCTGCTCGAGGTCGGCCCAGGTTGCCGAGTCCATCAAGACGATGCCGCGCGCGTTGAGCTGCTCGCGTACAAACACGGGCCGCGCGGTCTTCAGCCACGCGCCAAAGGTGTCGAGGGCAATCCAGCCGCCCGGCGGCAGCGCCTGGACAGCGTCGACCAGCGCCTTGCGCAACAGCAGCGGATCGGCCAACTCCTGGCCCCGATCGCCAGCAGTGAGCGCATGGCCACGGGTGCCGACACCAGCCGGATGGCTGCGCTCGACCGCGGGGTCCAGCGCATGGTCGAGCTCTGACCAGCTGCGATCCTGCAGATATGTTCGCCAGAGGCGGGCGGTCAGGGACGGCGGATCGTCGAGGAGCCGGACGAGCGCTGGCCCAGGCCCGAGTGTGCCATCGGCCTGCCGCAGCAGCAGGCCGGCTGCCTGCCCCAGATGGCGCAAGAACGTCCAGCGCGCTTCCCAGTCCCAGCCGCCCGGCTCTTCGGACCACTCGCGGACCTCCTGTTCGAGGTTCGCGCCGGCGCGACCCAGCACGCTCGCGAGCGCGAACAGGCTGAACGCTGGATCGCTGGCCCGGCGTTCGGCCGGCACGCCTTCGCTGGCTGGCGGCGCTTCGACCGCGGGCGGCGGCGGCAGCACCGCGAGCAGTTCCTGGGGGGCCTCGAACACCTCGCCGCGGAGTGGCCCGGCGGCGGCGAAGATACGAAACAGCAGTCCGCGTTCGATGAGCGCCTCGCCCGAACCCGGGTGGTCACGCTCCACGAGCAGCCCGCGAAGCTCGCCCCCGCTGGCGCGGGCTGCCAGGAGCGTCGCCCGCTCGTCGTCGGACAGGCCGGCGAGCTGCTCCTGGAGGTAGTTTGGATCGAGTAACCGCTCGGCGAGACGGTCGATCAGCTCGCCGCGTGTGGTGGCGTCGTCATGCAGGAGGCCGTGGGCGCTGGCCATACGGCGCAGCGCCCCCGTCGAGGACAGGTCCAGCCCCTCGCGCAGCCGCACGGCGCGGCCTCACCCCGCGTCGGAACGACGAAGGATCCACCACTCGTGGGTTGACACCAGGCAGTGGATCCTTCGAATGCTCAGGCAGCTACGAACCGAAGAGTGACGAACGGGGAGACTGATGCGGACCAGCCCAGCGCTAGCGTCCGATGAACAGTGGCGCCATCACCAGCGTGATGGTGCTCAGGAGTTTGATGACGACGTGTAGGGATGGGCCGGCGGTGTCTTTGAACGGGTCGCCGACCGTATCGCCGACCACGGCGGCAGCGTGCGCGTCGGTGCCCTTGCCGAGTGGACTGCCGGCGTCATCTTTGAGGAAGCCCAGCTCGATGAACTTCTTGGCGTTGTCCCACGTGCCGCCCGAGTTGTTGAGGACGGTGGCCATCAGGATGCCGCCCATCGTGCCGACCATCAGGAACCCGGCGGCGGCTTCGGCCTTCAACACGACGCCGACCACAATCGGAAACAGCACGGCCAGCAAGCCCGGCGCGACCATCTCGCGCAAGCCCGCCCGCGCCGTGATGTCGACCGCTCGCGCGTAGTCCGGCCGCTCCGTGCCCAGCATGATGCC
>Ga0070730_10005276_pt1 | contig 11177 bp, 6 predicted proteins | sample Coa_R1_3_FD_66447 | JGI IMG/M metagenome (GOLD analysis project Ga0070730, IMG submission 66447) | Surface soil microbial communities from Centralia Pennsylvania, which are recovering from an underground coalmine fire - Coalmine... | ecosystem: Environmental > Terrestrial > Soil > Unclassified ... | reverse complement strand
TGGGCGCGTATGATGTCCGGGTTTACATACCAGCCACAATCCATCACCGCCAGTATTTTATCAATTTTTATCCTCGCGTTCGGCTTCTTCGATACTTTTACTATGTGACCCACTATGCTGCCAAAGCATTCGGTAATAGCAACACCCCATCCTTGGTTCTTTCCACGCCCTTTCCATCCGCTCACGGTTTCCAACTTGTCTATCAGCTTCCTATAGCGCACACCGGGCAAATGCGCCTTCCTGAACTCCAGCGGATCCTTCTTCGCCACAAAAGCAAGTTCGTCAATAAAACTTTCACAGGCAAAACCGTCGCTATGCGCATTGGGCGCGCGCCACCACATGGTGGGCACGGGTGACTTGACGGAACACCAGCCAAAACTGTAAAGCGGGATGGTTTGAAGATACCCAGCCAGCAATCCACCGATATTGCCACTGTTGATGGAAACTGGCCCGGGGTTGTCATCCCTGTCACGGCCCTCGCCAAAAGGCTGCGAAGCCGTAATCGCCTGAAAGGCAGATATATTGCCACCGGCATCCAGGCCGCCCCTGCATGCGTATGCGGAGCCGGAGCGGAAAGGCCCCTGGGTCATATCGTCCTCTCTTGTCCATACAACCTGCACAGGCGCCTTTATCTCTTTTGAGATCAACGCTGCTTCATACGGATAATCCGGCGATGCCTTGCGCCCAAAACCGCCCCCGAGAAATGTCATGTTCACGGTAATGTTCCCGGCCGGCATCTTCATGCGTTCGCTTAGATCTGCTTGTATCCAGTTTGCTTCCTGTATCGGACCCCAAATTTCAATGCTGTTGTCCCGCACGTCGGCTATACAATTAAGTGGCTCCATACAGCTATGGCTCTGATAGGGTGTTTCATATACAGCCTCTACTTTTTTGGCAGCTTTCGCATATGCCGCCTCGAACTTTTCCGAGGCGCCTGGCTTTTTTAGGTCTTCCAGCATCCGGGCCTTTAGTTTGTCTGAGTCAAGGTGCTCAAAGCCCTCGTCGTCCCATTCCACTTTCAATGCCTTTCGGCCCTGCATCGCGCCCCAAAGGGTATCGGCCACGACGGCCACCCCTTCGTACCATGCCCCAAAAACCGGCCGGCGGACTGTAAACACCCGCTTTACACCCGCTATGGCCATGGAGGCAGAACCGTCAAAACTCTTTACTTTCCCCCGGAATCGCGGACTGCGTTCCACCACGGCGTACAACATGCCCGGCAGCTTTTTATCTATCCCGAATATAGCCGTGCCATTGGTTTTAAGCGGCGTGTCCAGCCGGGGCATCGGTTTGCCAATAACCGTATAGTCCTTCCTGTTTTTTAGTACCACATTTTGAGGCGGCGGTAGTTTTGCCGCCTCGCCTACCAGTGTGCCATAACCGAGTCTTTTGCCTGAAGGGCGATGTATTACTTCGCCCGATTTTGAATAGCATTCCGGTTCAGGCACTTTCCACCGGGCTGCTGCGGCAGTTATCAGCATTTGCCGCGCGGAAGCCCCGGCAAGCAAAAGTTGCTTATACCATCCCCGCACGGAGAAACTGCCATCCTGCGGCTGCGGGCCAAATTTTTTTGGGTTGGCAGCGGCAGACCGTATACTCACCTGGTCAAGCGTTACTTCCAGTTCTTCCGCAATCATCTGTGGTATGGCTTGTGAGGTACCCTGGCCCATCTCGCTACGGTGGTTCATGATCTGTACTTTGCCAAACTGATCCACCAATATCCACGACATCAATTCAATTCCCTCAACGGCGCCATTTCCCTGTGAAACATTCACAATACCCGCTTCATTATTCCCACGGCCCGGAAGGGCTATACCGATAGTAAGCGCCATGCCTGTCAAGCCGGTTTGCCTTATGAAATTTCGGCGCGACATATTTGAACCTGTGCTTTGCATGGCGGTAAATTTTACGGTGCAGATGGATGCGTTTTTGCCAAGGTGCGTCCAATCGGATGCCAGGCCGATAAGCTATTGATCTTTAAAATTTTAAAGAGTGGATGGCTTGGAAGATCGTTCGATTTTGATACAGAGGGTGTACGAATAATTGGAGGGGCTGGTAAGCCACTAGTTGGTCTTAAACGCCCTTTGAGGGAACACCTCTTGCTTTTGGGTCAAACTCACCTCTGTTCCTCTGTGGGGAGCATCGCCAGGATAAAAGCTTTAAATAAAAAAATCCCCTGAAAAATCAGGGGATCAGAAGTAGCGCGATCGGGATTTGAACCCGAGACCTCAGGGTTATGAATCCTGTGCTCTAACCAACTGAGCTATCGCGCCGGCTATTTACAGATCCGGACGACCGGCCTTCCGTAAAGGGACGCAAAAATAGAGAAAAATTAGCGGAAAAACACAGATTCAGTCGATGAATTCAAGCGGGAAAACAAAGAAAGCGGCCCCGTCGGCCAGGCGTAAAATAAACAGGCGGGCCAGGCGCAAAACAAAAAGGCCCTCTGTGGAAACAGAAGGCCGTCTAACGATTGCTTGCCATATGAAAAATCTTCAAAATATCGATGTAATAAGACTGCAACTCCCCTTTTCCTCCCCCTCTTTATCTCTCGTTGCAGACACAAATGTAAAACCCCCGGATCACTTAAAAAAGAACTCAATAATATCAAAAAGTTAAAAAGCTAAATCCTTTTATCAATCTCCTCTCTATCGCTCGTTTCTATATGCAAGATCGCACATTATTTTGGAAAAAGGAAATTATCTTGCCAACATTTTTGCATTTTTTCTCCAATGGCCGATGGAAAGTAAATATGTTTTTTAATTTTAATATTAAATATGTGGCCTTATTGATCCAAAAATACCCTATAAATGCCAAAATTCGCATATTTCAATAAATCGATAAATAAATAGTAATTAATTATAATTTGTTTGTCGGCCGGCAAGGCGAGCCACGGCCTATCTTTTGCCCTCGGCCATGGTTCCCGGATACTCGAGCAACGCCTTCTCCAAACAGTCCATCGCCTTTTCCAGGTCCTCCGCCTTCAGCACATAGGCCAGCCGCACCTCCTTCCTCCCCAACCCCTTCGTTCCATAAAAACCAGCGGCCGGCGCCAGCATCACGGTCTGGTTATTATAAGAGAAGCTTTCCAGCAACCACTGGCAGAAAACATCGGTATCATCCACCGGCAGACTGGCCATCGCATAAAAGGCGCCGCCGGGATTCGGACAATAAACACCCGGCATCTGGTTGAGCCGGCGCACCAGCACATCCCGCCGCTTCAGGTACTCCGCCTTCGTTGCATTGAAATAGTCGGCCGGCAGCTCGGTCGCAGCCTCACCCAGGATCTGCGCAAACGATGGGGGACTCAGCCGGGCCTGGGCAAACTTCATCACCGTATCGAGCACCGCCTGGTTACGCGTGACCAACGCTCCGATCCTGCCCCCACAGGCACTGTACCGCTTCGAGATCGTATCCATCATCAGCACATTCTCCTCAGCGCCCTTTAAATTCATGGCGCTGATATGCTCGCCGGTATAACAAAAATCCCGGTACGCCTCATCGGAGAAAAGATAAAGCCCGTGACGGATCACGATCTCTTTCAGGGTCTCCATCTCCTCCTGGCTATAGAGATAACCCGTCGGATTATTGGGATTACAGATAACGATCGCCCTTGTCCGCGGTGTGATCAGCTTCTCGAACTCCGCCACCGGCGGCAGGGCAAACCCATTCCCGATATACGAGGTCAACGGCTTTACCACCACATTGGCAGCCACCGCAAACCCGTTGTAATTGGCGTAAAAAGGCTCGGGGATGATGACCTCATCGCCGGCATCCAGGCAACCCATAAAGCCAAACAGGATCGCTTCCGACCCCCCCGTAGTAACAATTATTTGCTGGTAGTCCACATCGATACCCACGCGCTTGTAATAGGCCGCCAGCTTCCGCCGGTAGCTCTCATTGCCCGCACTATGACTGTATTCCAGGACCTTGAAATCGAAATTCCGAACCGCATCCAACGCCATTTTGGGCGTCTCGATGTCGGGCTGACCGATATTCAGATGATACACCTTTATTCCTTTCTTTTTGGCGGCCTCGGCGAAGGGCACGAGCTTCCGGATCGGCGATGCCGGCATTTGTTGTCCGCGCTGACTGATAGTTAACATGGCGGCAAAATTAGGGAAAAGTAAAAAGAAAGAGGCCGTCCATCGGACGGCCTCTTTACCTGTATAATGAATGAATTATCGTCCTGTCTTGGTTTTGGCAGCCTCGTACTTGGCATAGGCATCCGCGGTGAGCACTTCACCCGTGATGTGCAGCTGAAGCGGCATATCGATACCGGCAACCTTGATCGTTATGGATTTATTGAAAGGACCCACTGCCTGCGCGTTGAAACCGGCCGCGATCTTGTCATCCTTGCCCTTCTGGATAGCGCCTTCGGGCTTTACGGGTGTCGTACAGCCACAGGAAGGCATCGCGGACTCGATGATCACCGGCGAACTGCTGATATTCGTAAATACAAAATCATGGACTACAGGAGTGCCCTGCTTGATCTTCCCAAAATCATACGAAAGCTCTTTGAACTTCACTACATCTTCTGCTTTCTTTTGTTGTGCGCCCTGGGCAAAAACACCTACGGATAAGACAATCGCGCTGGCGAATAGGAATAGTTGCTTCATTTTGATCAGTTTATTTGTTTTAGTAATTGTATCGATGCATTATCCGGCGCCGAACTGGCCGGGGCCTTGTACACCTCCCCGCTGATGGTGAGGAGCCTGGTCATGTTGGTATTGTAAACCACGGTTACGGTCTTGGTAAAAGGACCCTCCGCATAGGCATTGTAGCCGACAATGATCTTTGCCGTCGCACCCGCCTCGATGGGGTCACGGCTCCAGACCGGCGTGGTGCAACCGCAGGAAGCCTGGACATTGTCCAGCTTTAACGGCGTCGAACCCGTATTCACGATCTCGAATGTAGTAGTGGCCGGCCGCCCCTGCGGGATCTTGCCAAAATTATGGCTGTTCTCCTTCACCTGGAGCACATCCGCCGGACGGGGTAGGGCAGTCCCTGCCGTATTCACCGCCTGGGCGCTGACGCCCGGCGCCAGGAGAATTCCTGTGGTAAAAAGGCTGATCGCAATTGCTAATTTTTTCATAGTTTGGCTGCGTTAAGGTTTTGCTTCGCCGGGCTAAACAAAAAAATGGCCCGTCTGCGCAAAACGGCTAATTGATTGACCTTCGGTCGGCCGGCCCGTGGTCGGCCCCAGTCCTAAAATTACTTACTTAACGCCAACTTTACCAATAAATTACCGGCAATTTTATTTTTTTAACAATCAATAAGATACAGGTAATTTTGCCCAACCATCGATCGCTTTTCAAATATCATTCTAATGGAAAATCTAGCTCCCATTGAAGTCCTCGATCTCGAAAAACTGTCCTTCGACAAGTTCCGGGAAGAAGTATTAAAAGACTACCGGTCGGCCTGCGAAAGCCGCGAGGCCAGCCTCCTGGGCCGCAAGGAGGTCCTCACAGGCAAGGCCAAATTCGGCATCTTTGGCGATGGCAAGGAAGTACCCCAGGTGGCGATGGCCAAATTCTTCCGGCCCGGGGATTGCTATGCCGGCTACTATCGGGACCAGACCTTTGCCTTCGCAACGGGAGCAGCCACCATCGAAGAATTCTTTTCACAATTATATGCCGACCCGGATCCCAGCCACGACCCGCACAGCGCCGGCCGGCAGATGAACTCGCATTTTGCTACGCCATTCGTAGATTCCGACGGCTCGACACTCGACCTCGTCAACCGCAAGAACCTCACCGCCGGACTGGCCCCCACCGCCGCACAGTTGCCAAAGGCCCTCGGCCTCGCCAGCGCCTCGAAGGCCTTCCGCGAAGTAAAGGCGCTCCAACCCTTTACCGAGTTGTCCAACCACGGCAACGAGGTCTGCTTTTGTACCATCGGCGACGCCTCCACCAGCGAGGGACATTTCTGGGAAACCCTCAATGCCGCGGGAGTATTGCAGGTTCCCCTGGCCATCTTCGTCTGGGACGACGGCTATGGCATCTCCGTTCCCCGCCAATACCAGACGACAAAGGGATCCATCTCCGAGGTAATAAAGGGTTTTCAAAAGGAAGACGGCACCAACGGCATCGATATCTATAAGGTAAAAGCCTGGGACTATGCCGGCATGTGCGAGGTCTTCGAGACCGGTCTCCGCGCCGTCAGACAGACCCATACCCCGGCGCTCTTCCACGTCGAGGAAGTGACCCAGCCCCAGGGACATTCCACTTCGGGCAGCCATGAACGGTATAAATCCCCCGAACGCCTCGAATGGGAACGGGAATGGGATGGGATAAAGAAGCTGAAGGAGTGGATCATCGACAATGCCCTTGCCAGCGAGGACGAACTCAACGACATAGAAACCGAGGCAAAGGAATCGGTTCGCAACAGCCGTAACCTGGCCTGGGAAAAATACCAGTCTCCCATCCGCATCCAGGTCACCCGCAGCGCCGAACTCATCCGCGAGATGGCCCATGACTCCCCCGATCACGCCGAACCCTTGCTCAAACTGGCTACCGCCCTGGCTTCCAACCGCGAACCGGGCCGCAAAGAGGTGCTCCAGACCCTCCACGAAGCCATCGGGGTGGCCGGTTCCGCCGCCGCCCGCAAAGCCCTTGCTTATTATAAGGAATTAAAGACCGAAAATGAGGCCTTGTATAATACCCATCTTTACCATGAGGGCGCCCGCAAGATCCTCCAGGTTCCGGAGGTAAAGGCCGTTTACACCGACAACGCACCCGTTCTTAACGGCTACGAGGTCCTCAACCGCTATTTTGACCAGTTGTTCACGCATAATCCAAAAGTACTGGCCTTTGGGGAAGACCTCGGAAAGATCGGGGATGTCAACCAGGGGTTTGCCGGACTACAGGCCAAACATGGCGCCGACCGCATCTTCGACACCGGCATCCGTGAACTCACGATCATGGGCCAGGGCATCGGCATGGCCTTCCGGGGACTGCGGCCCATCGCCGAGATCCAATACATCGATTACTTATTATATGGCCTGCAGCCACTGAGCGATGACCTGGCCTCCCTGCAGTACCGGACGGCCGGCAAACAAACGGCCCCCCTCATCATCCGCACCCGCGGCCACCGGCTCGAAGGCATCTGGCACAGCGGTTCACCCATGGGGTTGATCCTGCATTCCCTCCGTGGTCTCCATGTGTGCGTGCCCCGCAATATGGTCCAGGCCGCCGGCATGTACAACACCCTCCTGGAGGGCGCCGACCCGGCCCTGATGATCGAATGCCTGAACGGCTACCGCCTGAAGGAAAAGCTCCCGTCCAATCTCCTCGATTTCCGTGTGCCGCTGGGCGAGCCCGAGGTATTGCGGGAAGGAGAGGACATTACCCTGGTATCCTATGGGGCCACCCTGCGGATCGTCCAGGAGGCCGCCGGGGCCGTGGAGGCCTTTGGCATTAGTTGCGAGGTCATCGATGTCCAGACCCTCCTGCCCTTCGACGTTCACCACAACATCCTCGAATCCCTGAAAAAGACCAGCCGGATCCTCATCGTCGACGAGGACGTTCCGGGCGGCGCCGCGGGATTCATCTTTAATAAGGTGATGGAAGAACAGGGGGGCTACAAATGGCTGGACACCGCACCCCGCACGATCACCGCCCAGGCCCACCGGCCCGCCTATTCCAGCGACGGGGACTATTTCAGCAAACCCAATGCGGAAGATATTATCGACGCCATCCGCGAAATGATCGCCGAATAAACAATAGAATAGAACAATAAAAAAGGGCCGCATCTCAGCGGCCCTTTCTTTTATTTCAGATTGTGAAACACTTTCTGTACATCTTCATCCTGCTCCAGCCGGTCCACCAGTTTCAACACCTCCTGCGCCTGCTCCTCCCCCAGTTCGACCGTGCTCGCCGGGATCCACTCCGTCTCCGAACTGATGGGAGTGATACCTTTTTCTTCCAGCGCCTTTTGCATATTGCCAAAGTCCGGGAAATTCACCCGCAGAACGATCACCGGTTCGTCATGTTCTCCCGTTCCTTCCCCCATTTCTTCGAGCCCATGATCGATCAGCTCCAGTTCCAGGTCGTCCATGTTCAGCCCCTCCGGCTTTAGCTTGAAGACCCCCATTTTCCTGAACTGAAAACTCACGCTGCCGTTATTGCCAAGCGACCCATGCCCCTTGGTAAAATGCGATTTGACATTGGCCACCGTCCGCACATGGTTATCCGTCGCCGTCTCGACCAGGATGGCGACGCCATGCGGACCATATCCTTCATACAGGATCTCCTCGTAGTTCTCCATCTCCTTTCCCTGCGCCCGTTTGATCGCGGCTTCCACCCGGTCCTTGGGCATATTCACGCTCTTCGCATTCTGAAAGCAGCGGCGCAGCGCCGGATTGGTGGTAGGGTCGGGCCCCCCGGTCTTCACGGCAATGGCGATTTCTTTTCCGATACGGGTAAATTGCTTGGCCATCCGGTCCCACCGGGCGAACATGGTATGCTTTCTAACTTCAAAAATGCGACCCATAAAAAACTATAACTTTTTGATTATGTGCACTTCATGAGCCTCTTTCGAGGCTCCGGCGGCTGCAAAGTTACGCTTTTAGCTTGCTATTATTCCTGCTGTACCCAAAATAGATTATTAATCCGATCACCATCCATATCAATGCCGTCAGCTGGGTGGCGGAGTCCAGACCGACGATCATGGCGGTACAAACGATCACCCCCAGGATGGGCACGATCGGCACAAAAGGCGTCCTGAACGGCCGGGGGCGCTTGGGGTCACTCTTACGCAGGATCACTACCCCGATGCTGACCAGGATGAAGGCGAACAGGGTGCCGATGCTGGTCAGGTTGCCGGCTACGCTTTCCGGGACAAAACCGGAGAACAGGCCTACGAAAAGGAACAACAGCATATTCGACTTATAGGGGGTACGGAATTTGGGATGTAGCGCACAAAACACTTTGGGCAGCAGTCCATCGGTCGCCATGGTATAGAATACCCGGCTTTGGCCAAGCAACATCACCAGGATCACGGACGAGAACCCGGCAAGAATCGCGATCGTTACCAGAACCGACAGCCAGTGATAACCGTGCATATAGGTCTCGATGGCATAGGCGACTGAAGCCTCTTTACCCGACTTCACAAAATCCGTATAAGGCGCGACGCCGGTAAGCACCCAGGAGAACAATACATACAGGATCGTACAGATCGCCAGCGAACCCAGGATGCCCATCGGCATATCCTTGGTGGGGTTCTTGGCTTCCTGTGCGGCGGTGGATACGGCATCAAAGCCGATAAAGGCAAAGAAGACAATACCCGCTCCCGAGAGGATGCCTCCCCAGCCATGCCTGAAAAAGCTGGCATAGGAGTAAAGTGTGCCATCCCGCATGGTGGCGGGCGGCGCATCGGCAGGGATAACATAGGGATGATGGTTGCCCGGATTGATGAACTGCCAGCCGATGGCGATGAATACCAGTACGATGGAAACCTTTATAAAAACGATGATGCCGTTTACCGTAGCGGACTCCTGCGTCCCTTTCATCAACAGCAGGGAAAGGAGCAACAGGATAAACAGGGCGGGAATATTGATGATCCCGTGATGCATTACACCGGAACTGTCCAGAATCCTTTCGAAAGGGGAATGGCACCATTCGAAGGGAATGCTCCCCCCCAGCAGCTTATTGAGATATTCGCTCCAGGAAATCGACACTGTGGCAGCCCCCAGGGCATATTCCAATACCAGGGCCCAGCCGATGATCCAGGCTACCAGTTCACCCATGGTTGTATAGGCGTAAGTGTATGCACTTCCCGCAATAGGGATCATGGAGGCGAATTCGGCGTAACAAAGTCCGGCAAAACAGCAACCGAGGGCGGCAACCAGAAAGGAGATGGTTACGGCCGAACCGGCATGTTCCCCTGCGGCGGCGGCTGTCCGCACGAACAACCCTGCGCCGATAATGGCGCCGATCCCCAACGCGATCAGGCTCCAGACCCCCAGCGTCCGCTTGAGACCGTGCTCCGAATCCGCCGCCTGCGCCATGAGGGAATCCAGGGATTTCTTCCGAAATAAACTCATAAATAGCTTGTTTTGATAATAATTTGGAAATATGATTTCATGTGATGACTAGGGCCGAAAATAAACAAATATTCAATACTCAAACCCCAATTCTTTAACCAAAATTAGCCCTGGGCAAGAGCGCTGGCCGGGATTTTTGGCATTAAAGTTTTGTCAAATCAATAATTTTCGATTGTTTGCATGGTCAACGGAGGGCCAGGACCGCCCATCAAGCATTGACCTATGCCAAAGATTAGTCTTACAGGATGGATTTTGATCGCCATGGTGACGGGAGTGTTGCTTGGGCTTTGGGTGCATTATAATGGTAGCCCGGGGACGATCGAAGGCTTTACCACCGTCCTCGGCGTCGTTACCGATGTTTTCCTGCGGTTGATCAAAATGATCATCGCGCCACTGGTCTTCTCCACCCTGGTGGTCGGTATCGCAAAACTGGGGGATATCAAGGCCGTTGGCCGCATTGGCGGCAAGACCCTTCTCTGGTTCATGTGCGCCTCCCTGCTTTCCCTCCTGCTGGGCCTGGTGATCATGAATGCTCTCTCGCTCGGCAGCGAACTCAATCTGCCGGTTCCCCCCTCGGGCGCCCCGACAGGCATCGACGCCAGCACGATCACCTTCAAAGGATTTATCACCCATATCTTTCCCCGTAGCATTTTTGAGGCCCTGGCCGGCAACGAGATCCTCCAGATCGTCGTCTTCTCGGTCTTTTTTGGCATCGCTACCGCCTCCATCGGCGAACAGGGGAAGATCGTTATAAAAGCACTCGACGCCGTAGCGCATATCATCCTCCGCGTTACCGGTTATGTCATGTATTTTGCCCCCATCGCGGCAATGGCGGCCATCGCCTCCATCATGGCAATAAAGGGTCCCGAACTGCTGGTCACCTACGGGAAATTCATCCTCAGCTTTTACCTCACCATCCTCGGCCTCTGGCTGATCCTGTTGCTGATCGCTTCCTTCTTCCTCGGCCGCCGGGTCATCGATCTGGCCATGAATGTAAAGGACATGATCCTGCTGGCCTTTAGCACGGCATCCTCGGAAGCCGCGTTTCCCCGCCTGATCGTCGAGCTGGAGAATTTTGGCTGCTCACCAAAGATCGTCAGCTTCGTCCTGCCGCTGGGGTATTCCTTTAACC
>Ga0070730_10005275_pt1 | contig 11178 bp, 12 predicted proteins | sample Coa_R1_3_FD_66447 | JGI IMG/M metagenome (GOLD analysis project Ga0070730, IMG submission 66447) | Surface soil microbial communities from Centralia Pennsylvania, which are recovering from an underground coalmine fire - Coalmine... | ecosystem: Environmental > Terrestrial > Soil > Unclassified ... | reverse complement strand
AGCTCGCCTTCCGCCACCTCTATCCGAACCGCTTCAACGTGCTGTCCAAGGCATTGCTGCGCGCGCGCGGCAACCGACGCGAAGTGGTGGACAAGATCCTCGACGCGATCAAGCAGAAGCTGGCCGACAGCCACCTGGAAGCCACTGTGAGCGGGCGGGAGAAGAACCTTTACAGCATCTACAAAAAGATGCACGAAAAGAACCTGTCCTTCGCCGAGGTATTCGACATCTACGGATTTCGCGTGATCGTCAAGGACACCGCGGCCTGCTACCTCGCGCTCGGCGCGCTGCATCAGCTTTACAAGCCGATCCCCGGCAAGTTCAAGGACTACATCGCCATCCCGAAGGCCAACGGCTATCAGTCCCTGCACACCACGCTGTTCGGCCCGTTCGGCACGCCGATCGAGGTGCAGATCCGCACGCTGGTCATGCACAAGATCGCCGAGGCCGGCGTCGCCTCGCATTGGCTGTACAAGGAGAACGACGCGCAGATCAACGAGTTGCATATGAAGACGCACCAGTGGCTGCAAAGCCTGCTGGAAATGCAGTCCGAGTCGGGCGATTCAATCGAGTTCCTCGAGCATCTGAAGGTCGACCTGTTCCCGGACGAGGTCTACGTGTTTACGCCCAAGGGCAAGATTCTTTCCTTGCCGCACGGCTCGACTTGCGTCGATTTCGCCTATGCCGTGCACACCGACATCGGCAATCGTTGCGTGGCCGCCAAGGTCAATCACGAGCTCGTGCCGTTGCGCTCGGAACTGCGCAACGGCGATCGCGTGGAAATTATCACCGCCGCACACGCCAAACCGAACCCGGCGTGGTTGAGTTACGTGGTCAGTGGCAAGGCGCGCTCGCATATCCGCCATTTCCTCAAGACCATGCAATACGAGGAATCTTCTCAACTCGGCGAGCGCCTGCTGAACCAGGCGCTGAGTGCGCTGAAAGCCGAGCCGGATAATGTCGGCGAGGCGCAATGGGAAAAGCTGCTCAAGGAGAACAGTGCCAGGTCGCGCCAGGAGGTGCTGGCCGACATCGGCCTGGGCAAGCAGCTGGCGATCGTGATCGCGCGCGAATTACTGTCGATCGCCGAACCGAAAGGCAGCAAGGGCGAAAAGCTGCCCGGCAGCCTGATCATCCGTGGTTCCGAGGGCATGGCCCTGCAGTTCGCCAAATGCTGCCATCCGATTCCGGGCGACCCGATCATCGGCTTCCTGAAGAAGGGACACGGCCTGGTCGTGCACACACACGACTGTCCGGTGGCGCGCAGGACGCGCGGCGACCCGGAAAAATGGCTGAACGTCGAATGGGCGCCGGATACCAAAAAATTATTCTCGGTAAACATCAAGATGGTGGTGTCGAACCATCGCGGGGTGCTGGCCAAGGTCGCGGCCATGATTACCGAGACCGACTCGAACATCGACAACGTCAGCCTGGAACAGGGCGATTCGAGCGCCTACACCATCATCCACTTCACGTTGCAGGTCCATGACCGCCAGCATCTCGCGCGCGTCATGCGTAGCCTGCGACGCGTGCCCGAGGTCATCCGCATCTGGCGACTGAAAGGTTGACGCAGCGGCACCGAATCCGGCAAGATTCAACTGCGATTCAAAGGGGAGTAGCTTTACGACGGTGGCCGTCAGCACGGGCAACAGCCCCGGCGCCGTTGGCAGCGCAAGCTGTCGCGAGACCTTTACCAGGCGGTAAAGGTTTTTTTTCGCCCCGACTTTCCCGCCTGGCTTTTCCACCCCTCGGGGCGGTGGAAGAAACAAATGGACATTTTTTCCGTGGAGTTTCTCTCCGCGTTGCTCGCCATCGTCGTCATCGACCTCGTGCTGGCGGGCGACAACGCCATTGTCATCGCGCTGGCGGCGCGTTCCCTTCCCGCCGCCTTACAAAAGAGAGCGATCATCTGGGGAACGGTCGGCGCGATCGTCGTGCGCGCCGCCATGACGCTGGCCGTAGTCTGGCTGCTCATGGTACCGGGACTGCGCTTCCTCGGCGGCGCGGCACTGGTCTGGATTGCCTACAAACTCCTGGTGCCCAAGCAGAGCGCGGACGGCGTCCACGCCAAACCCGCGGACAATTTCTGGGCGGCGATGAAGACCATCGTGGTCGCCGATGCCCTGATGGGACTGGACAACGTGCTGGCGGTTGCAGGCGCGGCCCGCGGCAGTTTCGTTCTCGTGGTGCTGGGTCTGTTGATCAGCATCCCCATCGTGGTATGGGGCAGCGCCCTGATGCTGAAGTGGGTCGATCGCTTCCCGGCCCTGGTCTACATCGGAGCGGGCGTGCTTGCCTGGACAGCCGCGCAGATGATACTTCAGGAGCCGATGCTGATACCGCACTTACGGGATCGCGCCCCGCTCAAGGCCGCTGCCTACGGAATCGTCATCGCGGGCGTGCTGGGCGGTGGCTACTTGACCAGCCGGCGCCGGCACGCCGTGAAAACGCGGCGCGAAGTCCTATAATGGTCGAAGAGCTTTCGTAGCGGAGCGTTTCATCATGCTGAAATTTCCAATGTTGAAATTCGCGGCGCCGCAATTTCTCGCCGCATGCATGATCGTGCTGGTTGGCACGCCCGTTCCGACCATGGCGGAAGAGGCGATGTCCAAGATTCCTGCCACACGCAGCGAGTCGCTCGAACTGCCCGGCCTGACCGCCGGCTGCCACATCTGCGAGTGGCGCCCGAAATTCAACCAGATGCCGGCGGCTGATGAATGCGGAGCCGATGAGTCCGGCACGGCCAGAGTCGGGCTGTTCGAATGCGGGTTTTCCCAAGACTGCCAGCGCGAGTGCCACTTCCTGCGCTGCGGGACGCTCTGACACACGAGCCGGTAGTCTCCGCCCGGGGTTTTCTGGCGAGTGCCGGTTTTCGCCCGATTTGCACGAGCCGGTCGCCCGATGGCGACGGATTTCCCGTCAAAACGGCAACCCGGCCGGCGATCGCCTGTTCGGCATTCCCTAACTGATTGACCACTGGTCGAAATTCATCGCTGGCACAGGCGTTGCAGTTGTTATACGCGAAGATTCACATCGCGAGGTGCACCATGCTCTACGACCCGTTGTCCGAGTTGACCAGCCGTCCTATAAGGGGCGTGCTGAACGTCCTGCAGGAAGGCATACAAACCCTGTTTCATCTGCTGCTGTTTTCCCTCTTGCTGCTGGGTTTCGGCGGGCTCATCTACAAAGCATTGCGCAGCGGCGGATGGATCGAATCCATGCTCGGCAGTTTCTGGGCCCAGCATCCGACCATGACCATCGTGACGGTGCTGGGCGCCACGGGCGTAGCCGCCCTGGCCAAGCGTTATTTCGACAATGCATCGATGTTCGGAAAACGCGGCGACTTCCTGGTCTACGGCTGCCTCGCGCTCGGATTGTTTTTCGCCTTCAAACTGGTCGTGACCGGCGCGCTTTAGCAATACCGCCCCTCCGCTCGCGGTCCCTCCCCCGCGGGCGGAGAAAGGCGGCCCTTCTTGCGTCGCGCTGTCGTTGCGCGGCAACAACGTAATTCCCGTAGATTTCGCACGATCGGAAGCAGCCTGTCGCTGGAAGACGACCGCACCGATCGGCTGAATTTCGCCAAGCGGCTGTTTCTAGTCTGTTCCGCGGATGGCATGCGAGTTGCGGAGGCATGCACGGGCGCGTTGCGCGCCGTCACCGGAGGAAAACGCCATGCGGACCCAGCACTTTCTGTTGTTGAGCAGCATCGCCCTGTGCAACGTGGCATACGCCGCGGAACCCAAGCCGGCCCGGAACACGAATGACAAGCCGCAGGCTGAATCGATTCCCCGAACCGATGCCGGCAGACGCGACGCTACGGGCGACGACCTGATCCAGGCGCAACCGGCCCCGAAAAACCGTATCCGCTACACCTTTCCGCCGGCGACCAAGCGCATGTGAACCAATAAAAAAGGCCGCGTTTCCGCGGCCTTTTTCACGCGTCATGCAGCTTCGTTACGGCCGTTCCATCTTGCAGGTCGTCGGCAAGGCCGTGTCCTTCGCTTCCACGCGACCTTCTGTCCTGAAGCCCATGCCGGTCCGCTCGACGTCGTACTTGACGCCCTTGGTACCCGACTTCACGAAACTCGACACGAACAGCGGCTGCAGCAGTTCATGATTGTCCGCGCGCATCTCGACCTCGCCCGTGATGCCGTGATACTTCATGCCCTCCAGCGCCTTGCCGACCGTAGCGGGATCGAGTGACTTGGACTGGTTCATCGCTTTGGCGAGCATTTCGACCCCGTTTTTCAGCGACAGGAAGAAGAAGTCATCCTTCACATCCGGAAAACGCTTGCGATAGGCTTCAGCAAGCGCATTGGATCCGGCGTCGCCGACGTTGTTGTGCCACATGCTGACCTGGCGCACGTCCTCGCCGGCTTGGCCGATCGCGGTCGGACCGCCGACGATGCCGGCGTAGTAGGTGAAAAAATCGGCCTTCAGGCCAGATTCCTTGGCCGCTTTGACCAACAAAGACAGGTCATTACCCCAGTTGCCGGTGATGATGCTATCCGCCCCGGACGCCTTGATCTTCGAAATATAGGGTGCAAAATCCTTCACTTTGCCCACCGGGTGCAGGTCGTCGCCGACGATTTCGACGTCGGGGCGTTTTTGCGCCAGCATCGCTCTGGCGGCCCGCGAGACGCCCTGGCCGAACGCATAATCCTGGTTAAGCAGGTAGACCTTCTTGATGCCTTTCTCGTGCGCCATGTAATTTGTCAGCGCCTGCATCTTCATGTCCGTATCCGCATCGAAACGAAAATGCCAGAAGCTGCACTTGTCATTGGTCAGGCTCGGATCGACCGCACCGTAGTTCAGGAACATGATCGTCTGGTCGGGATTGCGGGCGTTGTGCTTGCTCACGGCATCCGACAGGGCGATGGCCACATTGGAGCCGTTGCCCATGAAAAAGAAGCGGATGCCCTGGTCGGTCATCTGCTTCAGGGAAATCAGCGCTTCCTGTGGACTGCTCTTGGTGTCGAAGGTGACAAGTTCGAATTTGGTGCCGCCCAGCACGCCTCCGGCGGCATTAACACCTTCGATCGCAAGCAGGGCCTCGCGGGCCCCATGCTCGCCGACGTTGGCAAAGGGCCCGGACAGGGGGTCCATGAAACCGATCTTGATCGTGTCGGCGGCAAATGCGGATCCGCCCAGTTGCAGCATTGCCAGCAACCCGAACAGGCCGCGACAAACATTTCCGAAATGCATGATTGCTCCTCCGTGGTGTCGTGCTTTATGGTTATTGATCCTGGCGCCAGGCCGCCTGCGGCCGGTTGGTCACGCATCGGCCTTTAACGCGGGGCTTGCATCTTAGCGCAGTCGTTAAACGCCGGCCTGTCGATTTCGTTTACGCCGCCGGCGGTAACTCAGCGATTCCTGACCGGATTCGCGAGCGTGCCCAGGCCGTCGATGCGGCATTCGGCCAGGTCGCCAGCGCGGATGACAACCGCACCAGGAGTGCCCGTGCTGATGATGTCGCCGGGATACAGGGTCGCAACATGCGAATGGAACGAGACCAGGTAGTTCGGCGGAAAAGCCATGTTCGCGACCACGTTCTCGCGGTGCAACTTGCCGTTGTTATAGGTGCCGACCTTGACCTTCAGCACATCGGGCACTTCATCCGGTGTAATCAATTCCGGTCCGAACGAGAAGAACGTGTCGAAATTCTTCGAGCGCGTCAGGAAACGCGGGTTCTTTTGCAGGATGTCCTCCGCGGTCATGTCGAGGATCAGGCAATAGCCGGCGATGTAGTCCGGTGCCCGCTGCTCCGATATGTCGCGGCACACACCGCCGATGATAACGCCAATTTCCGCCTCGGCCGTCACGCGTTCCGACTGCGGAGGCAGTTCGATTGCGTCGCCTGGACCGATGATGGTGTTGTCGCACTTCATGAAAGATGCCGGCTCGGTCGGATACGGCGCGTTCAGGTCCGCCGCATGGTCGCGATAGTTCAGGCCGATGCCGAGAATCTTGCGCGGGTGCCGGTACAAAGGGCCGTATTCCACCGCGGCCGCATCGAGCTTGACCGTGGTCTGTCCGGCATCGGTCAGGATGCGCCGATCGACGCCCTGCAGGATCAACGCGTACAGGTCGTCCGGCCAGGTTTTGTGCAACTGGCTGTTGATTGCCGCAACCGGAACAATGCCCGATGTGGTGACGACGGCAGCCTGTTCCCGCCCGCCAAGCTTGATGGTGCACAAACGCATACTGCCTCCCAGCCCGTTGTTCTGGGCGAATTATACTTTCACGCGGCAGGCGAACGTGATCGCGACGGCGATCTCGACGATTAAGGGGGCGAAACCGGGTTGCGGCTCGATGCCGGCCGGCAGGCTATTTCTCGGCCGTGAAGCGACCGCCGCCGAGCGTGCCGTCCTGCACGAGTGCAACCAGGCGCGCATAAGAGCGATAAAACTCGTCATCGCCCGAGGGCATGCCGAGCCTTATGGTTTCTTCGCGCAACTTGCGATACATCGCGAAGCGCTCTTCGAGGATTATTCCCCAGTCCGCGGTCAGGTCTTCGACCACGACATTGCAAAAGCCGATTTCGCGCAACATTTGCGAATAGGACATGAAGCTCTGCACCGACTGTGCGGCAATGCCACGCCACATGGCGTGCGCGTCCCCGGCTTCCAGTGGCCGGTGTACGGCCCAGTCGGTGAAAGCCAGCCGGCCGCCTACCCTGAGCACGCGATAGGCTTCGGCGAGCGCCGCGGACTTGTCCGGCACATGCAGCAATGCTTCCTGGCTGACGACCGCGTCCATTGTCTCGCGCGCAAGGGGCACGCGCATGACGTCGCCGCGCACGGTGCGCACGCGCAGATCAAGGCCCACGCGGCGCGTCAGATCGGCGGCGCCTGCCGCCCGATGCGCATTGAGTTCGATGCACGTCACGATGGCGCCGTACTTTTGCGCAAGATAGCGCGCTGGACCAGCCAGCCCGGCACAAAAATCGGCGACCTGGCTGCCGGTCCCGATGCGGGCTCGTTCGGCCAACGCATCCACCACGGCCAGGCCGCCATAGTGATCCTGATCGAACGGGAACAGATCTTCGGCCGCGAGCGCATCGAGATGCCCGCGCTTCGCCTTAGCACCAGCGAGAATCTGTTCCCGCGAAATCGGATGCCGGCTGTAGAACGCCAGCACATGTTCCTGGTTTGTCATCTCGGATGGTGATGGCCGGGACAGCCGTAAGTCTACACGCCGATACCCTATAATTTCGCGCGCAGTACACACGTTTTCAGAACAATAAATATTCGGGAGGGAGTAATGAAAGGCTCGCTATCCGCCTGCGCGCTGGCGCTGACCCTGTTTACACCCGTTGGGAGCGCAGTCGCGGCAAAATCCGATTCCTGCGCGCACTGCCACGGCACGGACGGCAATTCCACCTCAAGCGCCTATCCCAGCCCTGCGGGTCAGCCCCGGGAATATCTTTATCGCCAGATCAAGGCTTTCAAGGAGGGCCGCCGCAAAAACTCGATGATGTCACCGGCCGTGGTTGTGCTGTCGGATCAGGACGCGCAGGACCTGGCGGAATATTTCTCCGGGCAAACCCTGGCACGCAGCACCGCGAAGACCGATCCGGCGACCATCGAGCAGGGGAAAAAGATCGCAGCCGAGACCCAATGCGGGGCCTGCCATCAGCCGAACTTCAAGGGCCTGAACGAATTTCCGCGGCTGTCGCGGCAAAAATACCCCTATCTCGTCAAACAACTCAAGGATTTTCGCGATGGCACCCGCATCAACGACGTCATGGGTTCGACAGTGAATACCCTGACCGATGAACAAATCGAAGCACTGGCGCAGTACCTGACCAGTCTTTGATGCGTGGACGCAAAATGCGAAAGGGACGGCAGACGCCATCCCTTTCGCATTTTATTGGTGGGCCGTGCAAGATTCGAACTTGCGACCGTTGGATTAAGAGTCCACTGCTCTACCAGCTGAGCTAACAGCCCGTTTTTCGAAGGGCCGCATTCTAGCAAATAATCGGGCGGCAGGGCCGGGATTCCTCGGTTTGCCACATTCCCCGCATGGTCACATTCCCTTCCGGCGCCGGCGAGCCCGAGGCCAAGTCGCACCCCGGCGACAGCTGGCGGCCTGTCCGGGAACGGTTCCTGCGTAGTAATCCGGTAGCATTCATTCACCGGCCTGAGCAGGAATTTTCGGGCCGTTTGCCGCCCCTTGGCGGCAGTCGCATACAATTCGCGTCACACGCGTCGCCCTGGCGGGCGATTTGACGCAAGGAGCACGATTTGAAGACCGATTTCAAGGCAGCATCCGTGTTGGAGCGCTTGGGCCAGTCCTTGTCGGACGCCGATCTCGACTATCAGGCAGGCGAGGGAATCCATGAATTCATCGTGCGTCTCGGCGGCATGCGACACGTTATTAATTTCACCGATGACCTGATGGAGAAGAAAAACGAGAAAGATCTGAGCGTCGTCATTCTCGGCATCGTAGAGCGCGCCTCGACCCAGTCCCTGCCGATCCATTTCATGGTGCGCAACGACAATTTCGACAAAGTCATGCGGGACCTGAAACACTAATCCGTCGGACGATAACGCGAAGGTCAAAAGGGCCGGCAATCGCCGGCCTTTTTGCTTCGCAATGCCTGAAATCTCACGAATCCTGCAAAAAAAAAGGTCATATCACCTTCTGGCGTTTTTAGATCAGCGCTTCTTGTCTGGGAGGTTCGGCTCGTCAACGCACATACATTGCGCGTTTTTCGGTGCATCTTGCAGCAGAGATCAATTTCATTTGCGGAAGAGTACGGCCAATCACGTACGCAGGATCCATAACTCACGGAATATCAATCATTAAATTTGCGACTCGACATGATAGGCCGCACAACCATCCGAGTCGGCATTCATGTAACCGACCAGTCATGGAAACTACTGAGTTACTCTCCAACGAGTTCACCGTTCGCTGGAACGAGCAGATCGAAAGCCTCGTCATTGTCCATCCAGACTCTGCCAAGTTTCCGTTGCCCCTCGTTCAAATTCCGGCTTCCACACTTGAGCACATGAGTTGGCAAGAAGCATCGCAATTCATCGGTGAGCGTCTGGTGCAACTCATGCCCGCGCTTCGGGAGCGCTACGTTGATCCCGGTACTGGAATGCTTCGTGAACTTAGCGCAATCCAACCGTCCGCTGGTAACGATCGTCCGCCTGTCGCATCCGGCCGCACAGCTAAGTAGCGATGAGCATTTGACAGATGCCCAATAGTGTTCCATCTCTGCCATCGTGCGGGATACGTAGCGGCCGCACATTTCGCAATTATGCGCATGCGGGCCACCTATTCGGTATGGCACTAGCCGACGTATCCGTTATTCCCCTCAATCTACTGTTGGGTTGCGTTAGGTCCCGTAGGAGTTGGCATTGATCTAGTGCTTCCGATGCTGCTGCTTGGCGGACCGGCGGTGCCAATGCTCTTACTGGGAGGGGGCGCGGTGCCAATTACCGGATTGGTCTGAGGCATGTCGGATGCGCTGTTTGCTGCGTCTGGCACGCCACCAGGAACAGCTACGTTTCCCTGCGCCCTTGGTGTGCCGGGAGTGCCAGCGGGTGCACCGGCGGTGCCCGCATTATTGCTGGGAGCGCCTGCGGCTCCTGCATTGTTGCTTGGTGCCCCTGCGGTACCGGCGTTGTTGCTTGGCGCACCAGCCGTTCCCGCATTGTTACTCGGTGCGCCCGCCGTACCGGCCGCGCGTGCTCCAGGCGTCCCGCCACCTTGCTGTGCGATTTGCAAGCGCGGCCCGACTTCCCCGGCCGCTACGGTTAGTGCGCTGACACATAGTGACACCAGAACAGCTAAAACAGTCACAAGCGGTTTACTCATATTCGTCTCCTGATGCGCGGGAATTGGGTCCGACTGACCTTCGTTAATTTCGGCTGGTGTCCCGCATCAAAGTTCAACGCGGTAATCAGCGAATGGCGGGTCCTTGGGGATCGGCCTCGTGTCAATGATTTGGATGATGTTAGCCAACTGTATATCGCGACAGTGGTGGACCATGGGCGAGAAAGATCAATACCGAATGCCGCCCAGCCTTACTACGCGAGAACTCAGGGAGATTCAGCGAGGGTGCCGGGCCAATCCTTCGCCGGTAGTGGTTCGATTGCTGTGGGAAGTGTGCAGGCTGCGGCCAATGGCCATGCATGCGGACCCACTTTGAGCAGATCACACGTGGAGGCATCGACCAGACCGCGCGGGTGATGGGCGACTTTCTCCGGGAACGCTTGGATGAATTGCCAATCAACCGGGAACAGCGGTACAAGCCTGTCATCGGGCCAATGCCCGATCGGCAAGAGAATTTCATCTGCGAGCGCGCTCATGAAGCTGAGCGCTTGTCGACGAATACGCTCACGCCCGAGGAACGAGAAGACCTGATTCAGACACTGACTGGGCGTGTGTTATCCAATCTCAGCAGTTGGCTATGCAGGCCGACGTCCCTTGAGGCGGACTGCGATACCTTAGCGGCGATTCAACGGTATTTCGCCCATTTGCCTCCGGCCGTAACGGAAAGCGCGACGTCCGAGGTCATGGGCCGCGTCGAAGTGCGTTTATTAGCGCAGCTTGAAATGCTCAATCGCAGCGGACCCTGATCGCGGCGGAGCAATCGGCCAGGTTGCCCATTCGCACCCCCCTGTTCGGACTATGTCGTTGGATGGCGACTTCGGAACCTGAAGCCCACTGGCGCACTCAACCAGACTGATCCACTCCGGATCGATCACAGGAGGCAATCATGACGAAGGCTCTAGCCACATTTGCAATCGGCCTGTTCACTCTCACGTTGGGCGCTGCTTACGCTGCGAGTGATGACTATAAGGCTGCAAAAAAGCAAGAGGAGGCCAACTACAAAATGGCCATGGCAGAATGTAAAAAGCTTAGCGGTGCAGAAGAGAAGAGCTGCAAGAAAAAAGTCCATGCCGATCACGAGGCGGCCGAGGACAAACTGAAGGCTATGAAATAATCCAAAGTGAAATAGGCGCCGATTGTTGGTTTCTCAAACCTCCCAACGACCTCGGCGCCGAAAACTGGGAAATGGCGACGTTCGAGCCAGCTATTTCTCCAGCGCCCCGGCGAGATCAACTAGCGTGCCCATTTGTCACCGTCCAGACTTACAACGCAAGCGACCGAAGCCCGGAGCGCCTGAGCCTTTTGGTCGCATATGTCGCATTTGCGCTTACC
>Ga0070730_10005273_pt1 | contig 11182 bp, 9 predicted proteins | sample Coa_R1_3_FD_66447 | JGI IMG/M metagenome (GOLD analysis project Ga0070730, IMG submission 66447) | Surface soil microbial communities from Centralia Pennsylvania, which are recovering from an underground coalmine fire - Coalmine... | ecosystem: Environmental > Terrestrial > Soil > Unclassified ... | reverse complement strand
CAGCTGATCGGCCTGTTGGATCTGGTGCGCGACGCCGAGGGCGTGCGCATCTTCATCGGCGCCGAGACGCGTCTGTTCTCACTGTCGGGTTCCGCCTTGATCGCGGCCCCCTATATGTCGGGATCGAAGAAGGTGCTGGGCGCGATCGGGGTGATTGGGCCGGCCCGTCTGAACTATGCCCGGGTGATTCCGCTGGTGGACTACACCGCGCGCGCCCTGGGCCGGATCATGGATTCCGGCGGTTGACCGGCGGCGTCCCCAAAGAAGAAGAAGGACGATGACCGAAATCGACACCGCCGACGATCGCGCCGAGGACGACGCCGCCGCCGCCCTGGACGACGCGCTGCTGGAAACGCTGCGCGCCGAAGCCGCTTCCCTGAAGGAGCAGGCGCTGCGCTACGCGGCCGAGGTGGAGAACATGCGCCGCCGCGCCGAGCGCGAGGTGAACGACGCCCGCGCCTACGCCATCTCCAAGTTCGCCAAGGACCTGCTGGGCGTGGCCGACAACCTCTCCCGCGCCCTCGAGCACGCCCCGCGCGACGCCGAGGATCCGCTGGTCCGCAACCTCGCCGTCGGCCTGGAGATGACCCAGAAGGACCTCCAGACCGCCTTCGAGCGCAACGGGCTGAAGCGCATCGAGCCGGCCGTCGGCGACAGGTTCGATCCGCACCAGCACCAGGCAGTCATGGAGCAGACCTCCGCCGACGTGGGGCCGGGGAGCGTCATACAGGTGCTGCAGACCGGCTACGAGCTGTTCGGTCGCATCGTCCGTCCAGCCATGGTCGTGGTGGCCGCCCGGGACTCCACCGGAACCCGTTCGGCCCCGGAAACGCCGGCGCCGGCCGCCGACGATGCGCCGGGCGGCGTCGCGAACTGACGGAAACGGAGCCTTGGCCGGACCCTGGCCCTGAAGGCCCTTCCTCAGGCCGACATTTCCGCTAGTCTGCCAAGTCCCTTGCAACCGCCGCGCCCGGAGATTCGCCCCGGGCCGACGTTTCGGATGGTGACATGAAGCTGACGATCGAGCGGGCCGCTCTTTTGAAGGGGCTCGGGCACGTGCAGAGCGTCGTCGAGCGGCGCAACACCATCCCGATCCTCTCCAACGTCCTGCTTTCGGCCCGCCCCACGGGGCTGGCCCTGTCGGCTACCGATCTGGACATGGAGATCATCGACGAGACCGAAGCCCATGTGGAGACCGCCGGACAGATCACGGCCCCCGCCCACACTCTCTACGAGATCGTCCGCAAGCTGCCCGAGGGCGCCGAGATCTCCCTGAGCTTCAACGGCGAGGACCCCCGGCTGCAGGTGCGCGCCGGTCGCTACCGGGTGAACCTGCCGGTGCTGCCGGCCGGCGACTTTCCGGTGATGTCCTCCGACGGCCTGGCGGGACCCGTTTCGGTGGACACCGCCGGCCTGATGCGCCTGATCGACCGGACGCGCTTCGCCATCTCCACCGAGGAGACCCGCTACTATCTCACCGGCATCTATCTCCACACGCTGGTGGAGGACGGCCGGGAGATCCTGCGCGCCGTGGCCACCGACGGCCATCGCCTGGCGCTCGCCGACATGCCCGCCCCGGAGGGCGCCGCCGGCTCACCGGGCGTGATCGTGCCGCGCAAGACCATCCAGGAGGCGCGGCGCCTGCTGGAGGATTCCGGCGAAACCATCGATGTGCTGCTCAGCCCGCAAAAGGCGCGGTTCGACTTCGGCCAGGCCAGCCTGACCTCGAAGGTGATCGACGGCTCGTTCCCCGACTACACGCGGGTGATCCCGCGCGACAACGATCGCATCATGCGCGTCGACAACGCCCTCTTCGCCGCCGCCGTCGACCGCGTCTCCACCATCTCATCGGAGAAGAGCCGCTCGGTGAAACTGTCGGCCGAACCGGGGCGCATCGTGCTCACCGTGCGCAACATGGAGACCGGCCAGGCGGTGGAGGAACTGGAGGTCGAGTACGACGGCGAGCCCTTCGACATCGGCTTCAACGCCCGCTACCTGCTGGACGTGACCGCCCAGATCGGCGGCGAGCTGACGGAGTTCCGCTTCGCCGACCGCGCCGCCTCGGCCACCATGCTGGACCCGGTGCTGGTGATCGATCCCACCGACGCGGGCGTGCAATACGTGCTCATGCCCCTGAGGGCATAGGGCGCCGACAACGATCCACGCCCGGTGCGCTCCGCGCTCAACCAGCTCCGCCTGACCGATTTTCGCTGCTACCACCGCGCCGACCTGGCGCCGGAGGGCCGCAGCGTCTTCCTGTTCGGGCCCAACGGGGCGGGCAAGACCAACCTTCTGGAGGCGATCAGCCTGCTCTCTCCGGGCCGCGGCCTGCGCGGCGCGGCGCTGTCGGAGGTCGGCCGCCGGGCGCCGGCGGAGGCCGATGGCGCGCCCTGGGCCGTGTCGGCCCGCCTCGCCGACGGCGAGGGGGACATGGTCGTCGGCACCGGGGTCGAGACGCGCGACGCGCCGCGACGGCTCGTGCGCATCGACGGCGAGCCGGCCACGCCCGGCGAACTGGCGCGGCGCCTGCGGCCGATGTGGCTGGCCCCCGCGCAGGACCGCCTCTTCCTGGACGGGGCGGCCGAGCGGCGCCGGTTCCTGGACCGGCTGGTGTTCGCCGCCGAGCCCCTGCACGCCGCTCACGTGGGCGCCTACGAGCGGGCCCTGCGCGAGCGGACGCGCCTGCTGTCCGAAGAGGCGGTCGACCCCGCCTGGGTCAAGGCCGTGGAAGGGCGGCTGGCCGCGGCCGGGGCCCTCGTCGCGGAAGCCCGGGCGCGGGCCGTGCAGGCCCTCGGCGACGAGATCGCCGGCCGCGCCGACCACCCCTTTCCTCGCGCCGGCCTGGATCTGACGGGCGCCAGCGAGCAGGAGGCTGCGGCGGGAGCTTCGGTCGGAGACATCGAATCACGCCTGGCCGGCGCCTTCGAGGCGTCCCGCAGCCGCGACCGGGCGGCGGGGCGGGCGCTGGTCGGCCCGCACAGGGGCGATCTGGCCGTCACCCACCTGGAAAATGGCCGGCCGGCCGCCGAGTGCTCCACCGGAGAGCAGAAGGCGCTGATTCTCAATCTGGTCCTGGCCCAGGCGGCGCGACTTTCACGTGTGGATTCCGAGCCAAATCCTATATTGTTGCTGGACGAAGTCGCGGCGCACCTGGACCCTGACCGGCGGGCCGCGCTCTTCGACGAAATCGAGGCGCTTTCGCTCCAGGCCTTTCTCACCGGCACGGAAGAAGCCTTGTTCGAAACCCTCAAGGGTCGGGCCATGGGCGTCCACGTCGACGCCTCACGCCTGACCGTCCTGGACGCCTAGATGACGCAAGAACCCGCCGACAACAGCGCCGCAGACGCGGCCGCCGCCGAGTATGGCGCCGACTCGATCAAGGTCCTCAAGGGCCTCGACGCCGTGCGCAAGCGCCCTGGCATGTACATCGGCGACACCGACGACGGCTCGGGCCTGCATCACATGGTCTATGAGGTGGTCGACAACGCCATCGACGAAGCCCTGGCAGGCTACGCGAGCAAGGTCGAGGTGATCCTGAACGCCGAGGGATCGGTCACCGTGACCGACGACGGCCGCGGCATCCCCACGGACATCCACGAGGGCGAGGGGGTGTCGGCGGCCGAGGTGATCATGACCCAGCTGCACGCCGGCGGAAAGTTCGACCAGAACTCCTACAAGGTCTCCGGCGGCCTGCACGGGGTGGGGGTGTCGGTGGTCAACGCCCTGTCCGACTGGCTGGTCCTGAAGATCCACCGCGGCGGGCAGAGTCACGAGATGCGCTTCGAGCGCGGGGACACGGTGACGCCGCTGGCGGTGACCGGCGCCGCGCCGCTGCGCGAGAACGGCGAGTTCCTGACCGGCACCGAGGTGACCTTCTATCCCTCGACCAGCACCTTCGCCCACATCGACTTCGACCGCAAAACCCTGGAGCACCGGCTGCGGGAGCTGGCGTTCCTGAACTCCGGGGTGGTGATCTACTTCCGCGACCTGCGAGGGGCCGAGCCGTTCGAGGAGGTGCTGCACTACGAGGGCGGGGTGGAGGCGTTCGTGCGCCACCTGGACAAGGCCAAGACGCCGCTGCTGAAGACGCCGCTGGTGATCCGCGGCCGGCGCGAGAAGGTCGAGATCGACCTCTCGCTGTGGTGGAACGACGGCTACCACGAGACCATGCTGTGCTTCACCAACAACATCCCGCAGAAGGACGGCGGCACCCACCTGTCGGCCTTCCGCGCCGCCCTGACCCGGGTGATCACCGGCTATGCGGAGAGCTCGGGCATCGCCAAGCGGGAGAAGGTGACGGTGACCGGCGAGGACGCCCGCGAGGGCCTGACCTGCGTGCTGTCGGTGAAGGTGCCCGACCCGAAGTTCTCCTCCCAGACCAAGGACAAGCTGGTCTCCTCCGAGGTGCGCCCGGCGGTGGAGGGGCTGGTCGGCGACGGCATCGCCCAGTGGTTCGAGGAGCACCCCACCGAGGCCAAGCTGATCGTGCAGAAGGTCTCCGAGGCGGCCGCGGCCCGCGAAGCCGCGCGCAAGGCCCGCGAGCTCACCCGCCGCAAGTCGGCGCTCGACATCACTTCCCTCCCCGGCAAGCTCGCCGACTGCCAGGAGCGCGATCCGGCCAAGTCGGAGATCTTCATCGTCGAGGGCGATTCCGCCGGCGGCTCGGCCAAGCAGGCGCGCAACCGCGAGAACCAGGCGGTGCTGCCTCTGCGCGGCAAGATCCTCAACGTCGAGCGGGCGCGCTTCGACAAGATGCTGGGCTCCGAGCAGATCGGCACCCTGATCACCGCGCTGGGCGCCGGGATCGGCCGCGACGACTTCGATATCGAGAAGATCCGCTACCACCGCATCGTGGTGATGACCGACGCCGACGTCGACGGCGCCCACATCCGCACCCTGCTGCTGACCTTCTTCTACCGCCAGATGCCGGAGGTGATCGAACGCGGCTATCTCTATATCGCCCAGCCGCCGCTCTATAAGGCCAGCAAGGGCCGCTCCTCGCGCTATCTCAAGGACGATGTGGAGATGGAGGCGTTCCTCGTCGAGGAGGGCCTCGACGGGGCCGAACTGGACCTCGCCTCGGGCGAGCGGATGACCGGGCGGGACCTCGCCGAGCTCGCCCAGACGGCGCGCCAGGCCAAGGCCAACATCGACCGCCTGTCGGCCCGCGCCCCCGCCTTCGCCATCGAGCAGGCGGCCCTGGCGGGCCTGCTGGGAAACTCGGACGACATGGCCGAGGCCGCCCGGCGGCTCGATCTCTATGCGGAAGAGGGCGACGGCGCCTGGTCCGGCGAGATGGCGTTGGGGGGCGGCTATGTCTTCCTGCGCGTCAAGCGCGGCGTTTCCGAGCGGATCGTGCTGGACGACCCGATGCTGCACTCCGCCGACGCCCGGCGCCTGGCCGAACGGGCCAGCAAGCTGTCGGAGACCTTCGCCGCCCCGGCGACCTTCCGCCGGCGCGAGCGCGCCCAGACCATTCGCGGCCCCCTCGACCTGGTGGCGGCGGTGTTCGAGGCCGGCCGCCGGGGCCTGACCATCCAGCGCTACAAGGGCCTGGGGGAGATGAACCCCGAGCAGCTGTGGGAGACCACCCTCGATCACAACGCCCGCACCCTCCTGCAGGTAAAGGTCGCCCACGCCGACGACGCCGACGACCTGTTCACCCGCCTGATGGGCGACCTCGTCGAGCCGCGGCGCGAATTCATCCAGGAGAACGCCCTGGACGCCGAGGTGGACGTCTAGGCGGATCGTCGAACGGCCAGGGCGCCCGCCGCGTCATGGCGGTTGAACCCCTCGGCCGGCAGGGTGGACGACATCGCTCGGACCAGCGGCGCTGTCGCGCGCGGGGGGATTCAGCCAGGCGCTGACCCTGGCTTGGACCCCCGCGGCGGACCGGCGAGCGCCGGCGCTTGAACAAGATCAAATCTGTGCTAAAAGTCACACACCAGAGTGTGAATCGGGCGCTTTAATCAAGCGTCGGAAGGGAGCTGTCGCACCCTGGCTAGTCCGCCGTTTTGATCGCGACGAGCGGACATATACTAAACCTAAGCGATAAGACGTAAGGCCGCGCGGATGCGTCTATTGATCCGCCTTGATCGGCTCGGCGCATATAATTGGAACATGATTGTCTACTGTTGTAAAATACGGCGGCGCCGTCTTGCTTGGTCTGTCGCTTTTTCTGGTCTCCAAAGGCCGGCCGGCGTCCGCGCCGCCGTCCGCCGACATCCGCGTGGACCCGGCCAGGGTCATGGCTGCGCCACCGCCATCCTCTATCCCCGCCGCCCCTGCAGCGCCCGTCGTTGCCACTCATCTGCCGGACCAGACCCCGCAGACAGACCTGCCCGACGTGAGCGCGCCGGCGGCGCTGCGGCGCCTGGTCGCCGTCCGGACCGCCCGCCTCGGCCCCGTCGCTCCCGACATCGAATGCATGGCCAAGGTGGTCTACCACGAGGCCGCCAACCAGGCGCTGCAGGCCCAGCTGGCCGTGGCCCAGGTGGTTCTGAACCGGACGGTCGGCGGTCCGGACTTCCCCAAGGACGTGTGCGCCGTGGTCAGTCAGCCCGGGCAGTTCTTCCAGCCCGCGAGCTACGCGGTCCCGGCGTCCGACCAGAAGCGCTGGAAGATCGCCCTGGCGATCGCGGCGCTCGCGCGCACCGAGCACCTGGCGCAGATGGCGCCAGGCGCGCTGTTCTTCCACGCGGTGTCCGTTCGCCCCGCCTGGAGCTCGCGGCGCGAGCGCGTGGCGCAGATCGGCGATCAGATATTCTATCGCTGACGGCCGGGTGATCGCCTCACCGCCGGACCCGGCCAGCGCAGATCGCCGGCCGCGGACCACAGGCGGCCGATCACGGCCCGCGGCGCGGTCAGTCCCGCCCGTTCGGTGAACGCCCACCAGCGCTCGGTGGTCGCCTGCAGCGCCGCGGACAGGGCGCCCGGCGGCGCCTGGGCGACCCACGATCGGATCGAGGCGGCGTTGAACAGGAGCAGCACCGCGCACGCGATGGCGATGACGGCCCACGTCCAGCCCACGCCACGCAGTTCGGCCGGCTCGCGGGGTTGATCGACGGCGTTCGGGTCTGCCGGGGTCCGGCTCATCGGCGAGGCCTAGCCTAGAACTGGAAGTAGATGAAGGGCGGGACGCCTCCCGGCCTGAGGCCGTCGACGACCAGGAACGCGCCGGCCAGGGCCAGCCCCGCGGCGGGCGCGGGCAGACGGCGGAGCGAGGCGGCGCACTGCTCGAGCAGCCTCGCCGGCGAAGCCTGCATGGCGAGACCGAGGACGATCAGCGCCGTCTCCAGCGGTGTCAGCGTGGGGGCCGCGCCGGAGCCGGCGAAGAAGCTCCGGAGGAACGCGATGGCGTCGTCGAAGGTGGATGCGCGAAAGAAGATCCACCCCAGACAGACGACGTGGAAGGTGACGACCACGCCCAGGATCGTGGGCGGTCCCGGCCAGCCCTTGGGCGCGAGGGTCCGCCCGATCCGCTCGAGGCACAGCACCAGCCCGTGCAGGCCGCCCCAGATCACGAAGGTCCAGGACGCGCCGTGCCAGAGCCCTCCCAGGAGCATGGTGATCATCAGGTTGCGACAGACCCGCAGCAGGCCGCCGCGGCTCCCACCCAGCGGGATATAGAGGTAGTCGCGCAGCCAGCTGGAGAGGCTGATGTGCCAGCGGCGCCAGAAATCCTGCAGGGAGGCCGCGCGGTAGGGCTGGTCGAAGTTGCGCGGAAACCGGTACCCGAGCAGGGCGGCGAGGCCGATGGCCATATCGCTGTAGGCCGAGAAGTCGCAATAGATCTGAACGGCGTAGCCGTAGGTGGCGGCGGCGAGGTCGACGGCGCCGAAGCGGGTGGGATCGAAGAACACGGGGTCGACGAGATTCGTCGCCAGGTAGGAGGCGATCACGGTCTTCTTGAACAGGCCCCAGACGATCAGCAGCAGCGCCTCGGTCGCCATCCGCCGGTCGAGCCGTGGCGTGGCGCGGAACTGTGGGATGAGGTCCGCCCCGCGCACGATGGGGCCCGCCACCAGGTGGGCGAAGAACGACATCAGGAGGGTGACGTCCAGCAGGCTCGCCCGCGCGCACTTCCTGCGATAGACGTCGATCAGGTAGCTCATGCCCTGGAACGTGTAGAACGACACGCCCACGGGCAGGATGATCTCGAGGAGCGGGGGGTCGATGGGCAGGTTCAGGAAGCGCAGCCACGCCGTCGCCTGACCGACGAAGAAGCCGCAGTACTTGAAGTAGCCCAGGATCGAAAGATTGGCCACGACGCCCGCGACCAGGACGGTGCGACGCACGCGGGCGGACTGCGAACGATCGATCAGCGCCGCGGCCAGGAAATTGATCCAGGCCGACAGCATCAGCAGCAGGACGAAGCGCCAGTCCCAGGCTCCGTAGAAGATCCAGCTGCCCACCAGGATGATGAGCTTTCGCCATTCGTTGTGGGGCCCGACGACCCAGACCAGGGCGAACAGCCCCAGGAAGAACAGGCCGAACTCGAAGGTGGGAAACAGCACGGGTTTAAGGCGCGGCGCCGCCCGTGGCGGCGGCGTCCAGGTCCTGCTGCAGTAGGCGGGCGATCTCCGCGCCGCCTTCGGTCGTATAGTGGACCCGGTCGCGGCGCATCAGCGGCGGCGTCATGGAGGCCCAGGCCTCGGCCGTCCCCGGCCCCCCCATGCGCGCGCCCCAGTCCCAGAAGGCGACGCCCTCCTCGGCCGCGACGCGTCTCTGAATCTCCCTCACGCGCGCCAGGGCCGGAGGCGGAAACCAGCCGCCCTGGGTCGGCGGCGCAGGATCGCCGGCGCGCGGCGTGACATTGTGGGCGAGCGCCGGGCGATCGGCCCCGGCGTCAGGCGCGCCAAGGACGAGGATCGGCGCGCCGCCGGAGAGCCGCTTCAGTCGCGTGATCTGAGCGCGCAGAACCCACTCGTAGTCGGTCTCGTCCAAGCGCCCCTCGAAGCCCTCGTTGGTGCCGAAGGCGAGGACGATCAGATCCGGCGCATAGGCGCGCAGCTCCCGGGCCATGGCGCCGCTGTCGACGCGGGCGAAGTGGCGCAGCTGGGCCCCGACCACCCCGAGGTTGGAAACCGCCACGCCCCCCTGGGCGAACGTGCCCCAGGAGAGGAGCGTGACCGCCGCGCCCTCGGCGGTGATCGAGGCGGTGGTCTCGGGCTGCGGCTCCGAGACCTGCCGGCATGCGACGCCCGGCGGCCCGTCCAGGGCGACCCGCTCGCTGGCGCCGCCGATCTGCAGCACGTAGGCGCCCGCGCCGGGTCCGGTGACCGCGCACACGACCACCCTGGAAAAGGCCTCGGCCGGATCGGCCGTCAGCGTGATCGAGGCGCCCGGCCGTTCGGACGTCAAGCGGAAGCCGGAGATGCCGAACACCGCGCCGGGATCGGCGGGGGCGGCCTTGCCGAAGATCGCCTCGTTGCGCCAGCCATCGGACTGCGTGACGTGAACCCCGTGCGGCCGGAAGCCGTAGTAGGGATCGCCCGGCGGAAGCACGCCCCGGCCGCCGGAACGATAGCGGCCCTGCAGGATGTCGCGCCAGGCCCCGGCGATGGCGTCGCCGGCGGTGTGGCTGTCGCCGAGCTGGAGAATGTGGACGGGCGGGGCCCCGTCGAAGCCGCTCCTCACCGACAGCGCGTCGAAGAAGGGAGCGAGGGCCGGCGCGCCGCACAGCGCCGTCGCGCAGGGCCCGGGCGCGGCGGCGCCCAGGACTGAGGCGGCGGCGAGCGCGGCAAGGATCATGAGGCGCGGCCGGCCCCGACCGGAACGATCGTCCCCTCCCCCGTCGTCTGGTCCGCCGCGCGCGCGATGTAGGCCTTGATGCGGTCGATCAGGGGACCCGCAAGCCGCTCATAGCCCGCCATCGTCATGTGCACGCCGTCGTTGGCCCGCATCAGCCGGGGCTTCCTGGAGGTCAGGTCGGTCAGGTAGGGATTGAACCGGCCCTCATCGTCGGCCGAGAGGGAGCGGGTCGAGAGGAAGGGAACACCGAGGCCCGCCATGGTCGCGGCGTAGAAATCATCGAGCGAGGCCACGTCCTGGTCATATCGCTCCTGGCGCATTTTCGGCAAGCCCACCCAGTAGACCATCGCCCCCTGGCGGCGGATCAGGGAGACGAAGCGCCCGATCCGCGCGCCGTAGACCACCTTCCAGCCCGGGCTCATCATCGCATAGGCATGTTGGTGCTTGTCGTCGAAAAGGCCTTCGGTGTCGTTGGCGCCGATGACGATCACCGCCACATCGACCGGCTCCGCCTTCAGTTGGTCCGCCGCCTTGGCCTCGAGATTGTTCGATTGGTAGCGCGTGAAGCCGACGCCTTCCTCGCTGAGCCGGAGCACGCGCACGTTGGCCTTGCCCAGCTTGTGGTAGAGGGCGGCCCAGACCCCGTCGCCGAAGCTGTCGCCGAACACCCCGACGGTCACCGGCTGTCCGCTGGCGAGCCTCTCCAGCAGCCGCGGCGGAAAGGGATAGGCGCAGTCGATCGCCGGCGGCGTCGCGGGCGCCGCCTTCGCCGGGATCGGCGCCGGCCGCTCCGCCGCGCGCCGGGACACGCCGTCGAGGCGGATCGATCCGTCGCCGGCGAACGCCAGGGTGATCGCAGCGCCGACCCCGACCCCCATGAACAGCACTGTGATCCTGTCGGCCAGATAGGCCAGTCGCGGGCGCCACGCCGTGGCGCCCTTCTCCGCTCGAGTCATGTCATCCCCCAACAGCCGGACTGAAAACCCGTTCGACGCCGGGGGCCAAGCCTTTTCGACTCTAGGCCGACGATCCCGCCGCGCCCGCCACCGTCTCCATCACCGCCGCGCCATAGCGGTCGAGCTTGCCCTGGCCGACGCCGTTGATCGCCGAGAGCTCGGCGCGCGTGCGCGGACGGGTCTTGGCGATGTCGATCAGCGTCTGGTCGTGGAAGATCACATAGGGCGGCAGGCCCTGGCGGGCGGCCTCGACGCGCCGCCAGGCGCGCAGGGCGTCGAAGAGGTCCCGCTCATCGCCGGCGAGCTCCGCGGCCGCCTCCCCGCGCCGCTCGTCGCGCCGCCGGCCCCGGCCCGGCCGCGGCGCGGCGTCGGAGGTCTCCGGCGCCTGCAGCACCGTCAGGCGGCGCTCGCCACGATAGACGGCCCTGACCGCCTCCGGATCGGCCAGGGTGATGAGAGGGCGCCCGTCGTTG
>Ga0070730_10005271_pt1 | contig 11184 bp, 8 predicted proteins | sample Coa_R1_3_FD_66447 | JGI IMG/M metagenome (GOLD analysis project Ga0070730, IMG submission 66447) | Surface soil microbial communities from Centralia Pennsylvania, which are recovering from an underground coalmine fire - Coalmine... | ecosystem: Environmental > Terrestrial > Soil > Unclassified ... | reverse complement strand
CTCACGTCTCGAATGTGCTGGGAACAGTCCTGCCGGTAAAGCGTATGACCAGGCTTGCTCATCGTTATGGGGCGCGTGTCCTGGTTGATGGCGCTCAGGCTGTTCCCCACTTCCCTGTGAATGTTCAGGACCTGGATGTCGATTTTTATGTGTTTTCTGGTCATAAGGTCTTCGGACCGACGGGCATCGGGGTTCTCTACGGAAAACAAGAGTTACTGGAGGAGATGCCACCCTGGCAGGGGGGTGGAAGTATGATCGAGCATGTTACCTTTGAGAAGACTACCTATAGTCAGACGCCTTATAAGTTTGAGGCTGGTACAGGGCACATCGCTGGAGCTATTGGTCTGGGAGAGGCCTTTGACTATCTGGAAAGTATCGGTTTTGAGGCGGCGAGCCGCTACGAAGAGGAATTGATGGCCTATGCACAGCACTCGCTGGAAGCCATTCCCGGGTTGCGCCTGATTGGCACCGCTCCCGGAAAAGTAGGCGTCCTTTCATTTGTGCTAGAGGGAAAGCGATCCGAGGAAGTTGGGGCGTTCCTTGACCATGAGGGAATTGCGTTGCGTACCGGCCACCACTGTGCGCAACCGGCACTGAGCCGCTTCGGTCTCACAAATGTCGTCCGACCGTCGCTCGCTTTTTACAATACCCTGGAAGAGGTAGACAAGCTTATCGCTGCTCTCCGCTCTTATGGGAAAAGATCCTGATAGTTGCCAATAACTTTCCCATCTGGCGATTCAAAAGTTTTTACGGCTTCTGTATAACAGACATCATCTATTTTTAGAGCGCCTGAGAAAATATTCCCAACTTATATCAATATGCTTGAACATGCGCATATATGCGCGTATGATGGTCCTGGAGATTCATCGTACATAACTGAGATCCCTGTAGCGCATGTTCAGGAGTGGAGAAGCATGATCAGCCAACCCTTTCCACAGGCATCCCTCTGGTTTGTCAGCGGCCCTCTGGCCCAACAGACCATTCCTATCACTGCTCAAGAAACCTGGATTGGTGGTAATCCGGGCAACCATATTCGTATCTCCGATCAATCGATCCAACCATGGCATGCCCGGCTCAGTTGGGATACGAACGGCCTTATTATTCAAAACTATGAGAATAGCCCTGTTACCGTGAATCGGCAAATAATTCCTGGCGCAGCCTATCTGCAACATGGAGATGAGGTCGCATTGGGACAGGCGGGTATCGCATTTCGGGTCGTGAATACAGCCCTGTCACCGCAAAGTGACTCCCATGCTACTATTCAATATAGTGGCTCCTATGCCGCAGCGTCGCAAAGCGACTCCCATACCACGGTTCAGCCGAAAAACGAGACTTCCGCCACCCCACAACCCGCAAAGGGCCTGCAACAAACTGGCTCTCACACCACCCCCCAACCACTTGGCATCTCTACTACTCCACAACCTTCAGACGCTGCGCAGCAAGATTTTGAGACTGCCACTCTGCAAGGCGATATCTTAGCTACAGTTCAGCAACAATTTGAGGCCCTCTCTCGTGAGAAAGCGTTACCTCAAAATGATTCATCTGCCACACCGTCAAAAGGGCTCAAGGCAGTTTCATCACAGAGCGGCGCCGTTGCTACACCGTCAAAAGGTTTCAGGGCTGTGATAACACAGAGCGGCGCCATTGTCACGCCGTCAAAAAGCCTCAAGACAGCGCCAGTACAGCAGGACCCCGTTTCAACCCCATCACAACCCTTTGAGGCAGTGTCATCGCCAAACGAGGCGATTTCCACACCGCAGAGAGGGTTCACGGTCGCAGCATCTCAACAGAGTGGTGTCCATTCAACATCCCTGCGCGACTTCAGGACGGGGGCTCAGCAGGAAGACGCCAATACTATGCCTCAGCCTGCCGTCAAGGTTCAACGCCCACCCGAGGCGCAGCAAAACAGTGGTAGCGTCATTTCCCAGATAGCCGAAGTCTTCCCCGCTTCAGCCCAAACCGAGATCACGCGTTACCTCTGCGCCGCCGCACATCTCGATGAGACATTTCGTGACTATGTGCTGAAGCGCATTGTCTCAGAAGAGCATAAGTCGTTGGGTGAGACCTATGGCGTCGATCTCGTTCCTGTGGTCAAATGGTCCCTTGCAGCTCAAAAGAGAGCATTTATCCGTGATATCGTGCTCTGTGCCATCCTGCTCGGCATGCTCTTGTTCTGGCTCACAAGTTTCATTCTGTGGTCCCGCTCATCACCTGTTAATCCTTATACCATTCCTGGCTTCTCCTTTGGCAGTACATTTCTGATAAACATAACATATGTCGTGCTTTCTTCGGCTAACCTGGTTACGCTGCTCCCGCTTGTACTGATCTTGCAGTTCTTAGTTGTGACTGTGCTCGTGGCGGCGGTGCATTTTGCCAGGCCTTCTTTGCGACGAGGAACGTTGTACCTGATCGCTTATCTCCTCCTCTTTCCCACGTTCCTCTTACCGTTTTACGTGCTGGCCTGGATTGCTGTGATAGTGGAAAAATCCCTCGCCTGTTATGGAGCGGTGGCCGCGCGCTTAACAAAGGGAAAGTTCAGATCAGATACCATCCAGGTCCCTCTTGATGCAAGTCTGGAACGGAGGCTCAGAGAGAGCAGCATCCAGGATGGGAATGTGGTTGTGTACAGTGGAGACTTGCCATTCGCTGGAGCTGGTATCAGGACAGGTGGCTGGTCTTTTACTCTTGATATCAGCAAAGGAAAGGTCGTGTCCGGAACATCGCTTAGCCCTGAGTCATTTCAGGTAAGCGAGATGTACGCTTATGTCGCTGATCTGCTCAAAGGCCTTAGCCTTGATGAGCAGCATGAACTGCTCCTCACGGAGAAGCTGTATGTGAATGGACGGGAGATTCGCACCGATAGGCGCTTCCTGGATAATCCTTTTGCTCACCCATACACGCAGGTGGCGCCCTTGCTCCTGCAAGAGTATATGGAGCGGCCCACCCAGGATATACACTACTACAAATGCGTTCGCGTTACATCCTGGCGCGAAGATTTGCTCGCCTCGATCTTTTTCAGATTTGTGCTGACCGGGAAAACTCTGTTTATCGAGGCCGACAATCTGGTCTTACCTCCTCTTAAAGAGCGCTATTATCAGATCGATACGCTCGAACCAACTCCCACAGTGGGAAAGCTCTGGGAGTTGACACAGCAGTCTTTCGTCCCCACCTTCCAGAGTTTGCTCCATGCGCCTGCCAGGGTCATTTCCTGGCTGCTAAGAGATTGGCTGGCGCAGCAGAAGCGTCAGCGGACAATGCGCTTCATCAAGGACAATGCGACCTTTGATTATGGAGCGGCGAGTAATCTGCGTGAGGTTGCCAGCGCCAACGAGGATCGCCGCTCCTTCCAGCAGCTCGATAAAGCAATGTACATGAAGATCATCGAACGTGAACTGCTGGAAGGCATTGTAAAGTTCCTGGACAGCAAAAATATTGCTACGGCCGCTTTGCGAAAGCGGAAGGAGATTGGCCTGGCCCGCAAGTTGCGTCAGTAATACCAGCAGGCAATCAGTTCACTTCGTCGATGTCATATGAGTATTTCATATGGCATCTTTTTATGCTTTTATCTGCCATTAATCTCACTAATATCAACTAAGCTTGCTTGTGTGGCTCGTGAGTGAAATTGTGGTCTGGTTCCCGTTGTCTAAACAGAACAAAAATGATATAGTACTGAGAGATAGGATGTTGCCAGGTCGATTAAGGAGAAGGCGAATGCCAATACCAGCAAAGAAAGCTACTGCCTCCCCAGATCCAGAGGAAATATTGCGTGAAAGCGAGCAGCGCTTTCGCCTCATGTCTGATACCGCTCCTGTGATGATCTGGATGTCTGGCACTACCACGTTATGCACATACTTTAATAAAGTATGGCTGGATTTTACGGGACGAACCATGGAACAAGAATTGGGGAATGGGTGGGCGGAAGGTGTTCATCCCGATGACTTTGAGCGTTGCCTCACTATCTACACCACATCCTTTGATCAGCGGAAACCTTTTAGTATGGAGTATCGGATCAGGCGTTATGATGGTGTCTATCGTTGGATATTAGATAATGGCGTTCCTCGCTTCACTCCCAATGGTGCTTTTGCAGGCTATATCGGCTCTGGTATTGATATTACCGAGCTAAAAGAGGCGAATCAACGAAAAGACGAGTTTATCAGCATGGCCAGCCATGAGCTGAAAACGCCCGTTACCAGTATCAAAACCTTCACGCAAGCCCTGTCTTATCGCTTTCAGAAGCAGGGGGATGAGGAGTGCCTGCGCATCCTTTCTCGTATGGATGCCCAACTCGATAAACTCACCAAGCTTATTAGCGATCTGCTGGATATCGCCAAGATTCAAACCGGTAAACTGACCTTGCGAGAAGAAGCTTTTGCCCTGGATGAACTGGTCGTAGAGATCGTAGATATGCTGCAGGGAACCACCCGGCATCAACTGCTGCTTGAGCAGCGAGCACCAGTATTGGTCTTTGGCGATCAAGACCGCATTGGGCAGGTGCTGATCAATTTGCTCACGAATGCCATCATGTATTCTCCGCAAGCAGATAAGGTTGCGATCTGCCTTGAAAAAGAGCAGGGAAATGTTGTGGTGAGTGTGCAGGACTTTGGTATTGGGATAGCTGAAGATCAAATTGAAAAAATCTTTGAGCAGTTCTACCAGGCCGCGGACCCCTTAGAGAAGACCTATCCAGGGCTCGGTATTGGCTTATATATCTCCAGCGAGATTATCAAGCAGCATCATGGGCGGATATGGGTGCAAAGCAAAAAAGGAGCGGGCTCCACGTTTATGTTTTGCTTGCCGGTATATGAAGAATCTTCGCGCGACCTCGACTAAGAACCCCTGCTAAAGAGGTGTAACTATGCAGAAAAAGAAAATTCTGATTATCGATGATGATCCGGATATATTGTTCTCATTGCAAATATTGTTGGAGGATGTGGGCTACGCTGTTGAGACCAGTGACAACGATGATGGCTTGCGCGGCCCTCATGATGCGCTTCCCCACCTTATTTTGCTGGATCTGCTCCTCTCTGGACGTGATGGAAGCGAAATCACCAGACAGTTAAAAAGCCAGGAGCAAACCAGACATATCCCGATTATTATGTTCTCGGCCCATCCCAGCGCCGGGAAACTGGTACTGGCGGCTGGCGCTGATGATTTTCTGCCAAAACCCTTTGAGAGAGCTGAATTATTAGCAAGAATAGCATGTTACATTTAGTATATCCTCTATCTTCTCCTTCTAGCCAGAGCTCTTTTGTCCCCTTTAATAAAGGAACTCTACTAAAAGACGGTAACTTAAGCTACTTTAAGCATACTGCCAGGCTACCACTATAATTGAACATGGAACGATTTTCTATTGTATTTTACTTCTATATAAGCTATACTTTTACTATCTACTCTTTCATCAAAAAGGGGGCTTATATGGACAGACGAAGGTTTCTTTATTCAGTTGTGATGTTTCTTGTGATGTTGATTGGGATTTTCCTCTGGGTGCGTTTCAAGGGCGCTGCTACTCCGGCTACCACATCTCATCCCTCTACAAGGGGGAGTGTCTCCGGTACACCAGGTGCTGGTGCAACTACTATTGGTCCAGTGGGCGCGGAGCCTAAATGGGGCGTGCAGGTCAAAACCAGTGGATGCCAGGTGCGTGGCCCGTTGGAGGACCCACTGTGTACGCCTGGAGCGCTTTTACCTGCGACCAAAGAGACGATTTGCGTCTCTGGCTATGCCGGGTCGGTGCGCAATGTGCCTCAGAGCTTGAAGGATCAGGTCTACAGGGAGTATGGGATCAGTAGTCACGCGCCTGGTCAGTATGAGGTCGATCACCTGGTCAGCTTGCAGTTAGGCGGCTCTAACGAAATCGCGAACCTCTGGCCGGAGGCGGCCAACCCCACACCCGGTTTTCACGAAAAGGATGCCGTGGAAAATTACCTGCATGCCCAGATCTGTTCTGGGGCCATCTCGTTGAAGGAGGCTCAGATCGAGATTGCAACCAACTGGCTGGCCGTTTATCATCGCATGAAAGGAAATCCGAGCGATCCTGGCGCTGGCAATCCGTGAAAAAAACGCTAACCCCTGAGACTGTGAGGGTGAGCGAGCAAAACATCCAATTTTTTGCTCGCTCACCCTCACAGTCTTTTTTACCCGCGCTAACTCCCTTTGAGCCGCCTGCTATAGTGGTGGTAGAAGGGAAGTTATATGGACAGACGAACATGGCTTTATTCGATACTACTGCTGCTAGTACTGGTTCTCTTGCTCTTTGCACTGCTGCGCTTCAGGGGTATCCCTCTTCCGTTTGCCCGTACTATCCCTACTCCTGCAGTCACCCCTGCCATATCCCCTGCAGTGAGTGTGAGCCCGGAGCCAAATTGGGGCGTGCAGACGAAAAAGACGGGTTGCCAGGCGAACGGGCCATTGCAAGACCTGGCCTGTACCCCTGGCGATATCTTCCGCAACATTAGCAAGGCTGAGGTCTGTACTCCTGGCTATGCCACGTCGGTGCGCGACGTGACGCAAAGCGTGAAGAATAGGGCTTATTCATCCTATGGCATCACGCGTCGCCTGCCTGGTCAATATGAGGTCGATCACCTGGTGCCTTTGCAGTTGGGTGGCTCCAATGCGATCGCGAACTTGTGGCCGGAAGCTGGCGAACCCAGGCCCGGTTATCGTGAAAAAAATCGCGTAGAGAACTACCTGCACGATCAGGTCTGTTCCGGGGCGCTCTCGTTAAAGGATGCACAGATCGAGATCGCTACTAACTGGTTGGCCGTCTACACTCGCCTGCCGCAGAACGCGGTGAACGAGTCCAATGACGATCAGCCCTGACAACTAAAAGCGGTCTACATAGACCCCCCGATACCAATTCGTGCTCAACCCATAAACATGCACTCATATACATGTCGATTTATCGAAACATCCCGCTGATTTATCAGCCTCCGTGGCCTCACTTCCCCGCGTGCCTCTTGTCTACCAGAACGCAAATGGGTATGAAATGTCGCCGTGGTTTAGCTAAACCACGAGATCGTCGCCGTGGTTTAGCTAAACCACGAGATCGTCGCCGTATGGAAGCACAAATGATTCCATTGGGAAATTTTTCCTGCAGACTTGCAGACTTTGCCTGCTCAGCCCCCTTCTGGGGCGGCTTCAGCGAAGTCTGCAGTTCCTGGGAACTGCAGACTTCTGCAGACTTTGTTACTATTTCCCGACGGGATCACCCCTACAACCATCTTAGCCGGTAATTGCCCCTTCAGAGGCCGAGCTGACCAGCTTCACATATTTCGCCAGCACGCCTCTGGTATAGGTGGGCTCTGGCGCCTGCCACTGCTTGAGACGCTGCGCAATCTCCTCGCCGCTCAGATCAATCGAGAGCAGGTTTTGCTCGGCATCAATCGTAATCATATCGCCATCCTGCACAATCGCGATGGGGCCACCAACCTGCGCCTCGGGCCCGACATGTCCTACAACCATACCGTGCGTGCCACCTGAGAAACGCCCATCAGTAATCAAACCGACCGTCTCCCCATAGCCCTGCCCGACAAGCGCCGCCGTTACGGCCAGCATTTCGCGCATCCCCGGTCCACCCTTTGGCCCCTCGTAGCGAATCACGACTACATCCCCATGCGTGATTTTATGGTTCATGATGGCGTCAAAGGTCTCTTCCTCCGAGTTAAAGACTTTGGCCGGTCCCCGATGGCTGGTGCTCTTGAGCCCCGCGATCTTGCACACCGCCCCCTCTGGCGCCAGGTTGCCTTTGAGGATGACCAGCGGACCAGATGGATGCAGCGGCCTTTCGATTGGCATAACAATATGCTGTCCCTCGGCCAGGTCGGGCGCGTTGGCCAGGTTTTCTGCCAGCGTGTTCCCGGTCACAGTCAGCACATCGCCATTGAGGAAGCCCTCGCGCAGCAGCAACTTCATGACCGCCGGGACGCCGCCAACGCGGTCGAGGTCGGCCATTACATATTTGCCCCCCGGCTTTAGATCGGCCAGGTGCGGCACTTTGTTGCCAATGCGCGTGAAGTCGTCAATGGTGAGGGGAATATCGATCTGGCGAGCGATGGCGATCAGATGCAGGACTGCGTTGGTTGATCCCCCCAGCGCCATGACGGTAGTGATGGCATTATCAAATGCGGTTTTGGTGAGGATATGTTGTGGCAGGATCTGTTTCTCGATCAGGCGCACCACCATCTGACCCGCGTTATAGCAATCTTCAGCCTTACGAGCGGTCACTGCTGGCATCGATGAGCTGCCAGGAGGGCACATGCCCAGCGCCTCGATCGCGGATGCCATGGTATTGGCCGTGTACATCCCGCCGCACGAACCGGCGCCCGGTATTGCACTGGCCTCGACCTCTTTCAATTGCTCACGACTGATCTTCCCCGCGCTATACTGACCAACCGCTTCAAAGACGCTGACGATATCGACATCCTGCCCACGACAGGTGCCTGGGAGAATGGTTCCGCCATACACAAATAAGCTCGGGATGTTCAGGCGGGCCAGGGCCATCAAACAGCCTGGCATATTTTTATCGCAACCACCAATGGCCACGACGCCATCAAAGCGCTGGGCATTCCCCACCAGTTCGATGGAGTCTGCGATGACCTCGCGGCTGGGCAGGGAAAACTTCATGCCTTCGGTCCCCATCGAGATGCCATCGCTGACCGTAATGGTGCCGAAGATTTGCGGCACGCCACCGCCGACGCGTACTCCCTCTTTGACTTTCTCTGCCAGGCGGTTGATATGCGAATTACAGGGCGTAATCTCGCTCCAGGTGCTGGCGACACCCACCAGTGGTTTATTGAAATCTTCATCCGTTAACCCGACCGCGCGCAGCATAGACCGATTGGGAGCGCGTACGTCTCCTTCGGTAATGGCTCGGCTGCGACGATTTGGGACGGCTTTATTCGTTTCAGGCATGCTTGCAATGCTTCCTTTCTTCTGCGCGGATTTGAGACCATTATAGTCCCAAATCCTTGAGCACACAAGAACATCCTCCCTTCAAACACGCGTAGAGGACAGTAGAAACTCCTCCCTATGCTGCGTATGCTCCTGTAATTGCTCCTCAGTCTCACTGAGCGTAAGCTGGATCTGCTGGTGCTCGACAGGAAAATCTTTCTGCGTAAAAATAACGAGTGAGCTGCGATAACAGCGACTGGCCTGCTCAAGATTGGCGACCGGCGTGCCAGCCGGCCGTTTGCGATGGGCATTCCCCAGGTTGACCAGTGTCACCGCATGCTCGATCGGGAATGATTCAGGGGAGTAGATATGCAGGGCGCTTTCGTAGCACACAATGGCGCAGCGCAAATGCTTATCTAATTGTTCGGCATCCTCGCTACCAGAAGTCTGAAAAATAAAGGCGAGCCTGAAATGAATATCGGCCCACTCCTTGGGGTAGTCTTTGCGCGTATAAATTTGTAGGGCCGCTCTATAACAGGCCATCGCTAGTTTTAGATGAGTTGATTGCGCGGATTCTATGCGCTGTCGATAGGTGTCTCCAAGGTTAATCTGCGCCGTTGCCCAGGTGGTGGGGAGAAAGGTGCTGCTCACTACCTGTAATGCGGAAGTATGATAGGCAATGGCCTGCTCTAGATTCTCTTTGCGTGTGCCCATGCGGCGCCTGGTATAAGCATTCCCTAGTTGAGTCTGGAGGAGTGCCCATTGTTCCGGGAAATCTTCGCGTGTATACACCTTCAAGGCCGCTTCATAATAGTGAATGGCGTGTTCAATCACATCCTGGTGCCCGACCTGATCATATTGTTGGCAGGCCGTGCCAAGGTACATCGCGGTCCTGGCATGCTGGAAGGGATAACGCTGAGCGGTAAATATCTTCAGTGCCGCCTGGTGGCAGGCAATCGCCTCTTTGTGTGCCTGCACATGTGCGGTCTGGGTGCTGAAGTGAGAACTCTGGATCAGCGTCAGGCCCGCTTCGTTCAGCAATTCTCCCACAATCTCGGCTGCGGTGCCCCCGTCCTGCTCTGCCCCCATAAATGCGGTATGCAGCAGGGTCAGCAGGGTTCTGTTGGTACGCTCAGGACGATGGAGCCGCTTCAGAAATTGCCAGCGCTGCTCGATTTCTTCTAACCAGGGAGGAAGATCCAGCGCAAACCCTCCATACATATTGACGTATGCTTCACGGATGGCTGTTGCTGTCCCACCGCGTTGTCGTACGTCGCGCAGCAGTGCCAGGTGGTGATGCATCTGCTGCTTCATTTCAATTTTATCTTCGGCATGCGCATGAATCAGCCTTTCCAACTCCTGGTCGGCCTCAACTTGTAAAAGCATGGGATTGGTTTCAAGAAAAGCCCGCCCTTTGCGCGAGGAGTGCGCATTGATGCTGAGCCAGTGGACCAGTTGCTGGAACAGGTCAAAACGTAAGAGGTGGCGCGAGTTAACCATCATTCTCTCCAAATGAATACCCTTTACCTGCACTTCATACATCGTCGATGAGAAACTATTGCCTCATGTGAGAGAAAGAATAGCTGCATATATGAACTTATCAAGCCTTGAGACGAAATAAGTACCGCTATGCAGAATAAAGTACCGTGTATGGTGAAAATCTTCCCCTCTTCCATGATACAATACCCAGGAAACGAAGGGAATAACACCTATTTAGTATTTTTCTATAGTTTTTATCCAGTATCAGAGAGCCGCTCTGGCCGTTAAGTATGCCTGCTTTCCACGTACAACTGCATTGCGCAGGCTGCCAAGCTGGTCAATCGCGATCCCTACCACGTCGCCTGGCACCAGGGTAAATGGCTGTTCGGGCACAAGAGCGGTTCCTGTGCATAAGAGGACACCACTGGGGAACTCATCTTCGCGGAAGAGGTATTCGACCAGTTCAGGCAGGCGCCGTTTGAGGTATTTCGTGCTGGTCTGACCCTGCCAGTATTTCTGGCCGCCGCGCTCGATCGTCATGCTGATGGTGAGGTTATAGGGATCGGCCACTTCCCAGGCGGGTGTGATGCCGGGCCCCAGGGCGCAGCTGCCCGTGTACACCTTGGCCTGTGGCAGGTAAAGTGGATTCTCCCCCTCGATGCTGCGGGAACTGACATCGTTGCCGATCGTATATCCGATGATCTCGCCGTATATGTTGATGGCCAGCACCAGTTCCGGCTCCGGCACGTTCCAGTCCGAATCGGCGCGTATCGCGATCGGCTCGTCCGGCCCGGCTACCCGGTGTGGCAATGCTTT
>Ga0070730_10005270_pt1 | contig 11184 bp, 7 predicted proteins | sample Coa_R1_3_FD_66447 | JGI IMG/M metagenome (GOLD analysis project Ga0070730, IMG submission 66447) | Surface soil microbial communities from Centralia Pennsylvania, which are recovering from an underground coalmine fire - Coalmine... | ecosystem: Environmental > Terrestrial > Soil > Unclassified ... | reverse complement strand
CAAGGTCGGAGTGATTCCCGCATCGAGGAGCACGATGCAGGTTTGCAGAATCGTGAATATGCCCATGAGTCCGTACGCCTCGATTCCCAGGTAGCGTACGTACACCGGAACGAAGACAATGCTCATGAGCGCAGCCCAGCCGCTGCCAAAGTAATTAGCGATGAGATTTCGTTTGCTTGGAGTCAAGCGATGCTCGATCGAGTTTCCGGAGAAATTAGCGGCTGACGTGTCCGGTTACGCATGCGCCATTGGCGTACCGCGATCCATGGAGGAAGAATGTACTATTCAATGGAGTACAGATACTCGTGCGAAAAATATTCGGAAGAAATAGGGTCGGAGGTCTTCTTGACAGTAAGCCTGCCGTCTGCGTTTCGATAAATACTGGATCTTTCTCCGACGTTTGCATTTACCAACGTACAACCTGCACCGACCGAAACAAACCGCTGCAAATTGCAACCGCCGAGCACAGCCGCACCGGAGCCGAGGCCTGCACCCCTACCAAGTACTGGGTACTTACCATGCGCCTGGCCGACCGTACAACCCTGATAAACCGTCAAATAGTCGGAGTAGCTCGCCTTGCCCAGTACGGTCCCAACGCCGTGAATAACTATGAATACATCGGGTAGTTGAGTATTGTAGCTGCAGTCGAACGAATGCAGCGACTTATTGAGCAGATAGACCTTATTGAGAAGGTTGCTTTCGGAGCCTTTACGCCATAGTACGTTTCCCAAGAACCACAGGAACATCAGGTACTGGTCCGAATAAAGATGGTCGAATTTCGCTCCGCTATTCGTGCAGTAACGCTTGACGCTAATTTTTTGAAAACAAAATTCCATTCGGTCGAGCGCATCAGATGCTCCCAATTTGATGTCGGCGCTAGAAATTGGTCTTTCATCCGGGAATAAGTAGTTAATTTGGCGACTAACGTAACTGCACAGATCGTTAGTGGTGATTGACGTTTCCACGCGATGCCGACCCTCCGACTGAAAGACCATGCCGCGGCATACGCGACCCCTATCAAGAAACGCGCGAGATCTCAAGGAACTCGGGAACGGCGACCACAAAGCGAGCACCCCAATTGTATGCGTACCCGTGCTGGGCGATCACTTCATCCGCAATGTTCCAAGGCAATATAATAATATAATCCGGGCGTCGTTCTCTCAGTGTAGCGGGAGGAAAGATTGGTATGCGAGTGCCGGGCAAATATTTGCCTTGCTTTGAAGGTGCCGCATCGCACACGTAGGGCAGCAGGTCGGGCTTGACGCCAGCGTAGTTCAGCAACGTATTACCCTTGGCCGCCGCACCGTATGCCGCAACGGATTTTTTGTCGCGCTTCTTGTCGATTAAGAATCGCACCAGGTCATTTTTCACCTTGTCCGCGCGCACCTGAAAATTTTGGTAGGTCGCACGGTCGGTCAGACCGCGACTCGTTTCTTCCGCCAACAAGCGCGCCAACTCGGGCGTGTCTCCGCGACCATCGTCGGCATGGCAACCATAGATACGCAGGCTGCCGCCGTGCGTCCGCAACTCTTCGACATCCCACACACGAAGACCGACGCTCGAAAATATGTTCCGTACCGAGTGCAATGACAGGTAAGAAAAATGTTCATGATAGATGGTGTCGAACTGCGCCTGCTCGATCAACCGCATGACGTGCGGAAACTCCAGCGTGATTACACCACCAGGCTTCAACGCGGCTTTAAGACCCGCCGAGAAATCATTGATATCGGGAACATGAGCGTATACGTTGTTGCCGATAATCAAGTCCGCCCGCTCGCCTTGAGTAGCGAGACGATTTCCGAGCCGCGCACCAAAAAACTCGCGAAGCATGCGAATACCCAACTTCTCGGCTGCGACTGCCGTACTTTCGGTCGGTTCGATACCAAGGCAAGGAATACCGGCAGCGACAAAATTTCGGAGCAAATACCCGTCATTGGCGGCGATCTCCATCACGAGGCTTGCCTCATTCAACCCCAGCCGCGCGATTATCATCTTTACGTAAGCGGATGCATGCGCGAGCCAACTTAAGGAGACAGAAGAGAAATATGCGTAGTCTTCCTTGAATAGTTCTTCCGCACGAGTGAAATCTTCGGTCTGCACCAACCAGCAAACGGTGCAAACCAGTACGCGCAGCGGAAAGTAGATCTCGGGAGACGAAAGCCCTGCTGCCGTCAAATAGGCATTCGACGGCGGCGATGTTCCTAGATCAACGAAAGGCTGTTGGACCTCTGCTTTGCAATGGCGACACTTCATGATGTCGCTTCGAGGTTGATCCACTGAGGCCGCGCGATGATGGAGTCGATCACCAAACTTTCCACAGGGCGTTTCCGCTGCTCCACATCTCCTCGAGTTGGTTCCTGTCTCGCAACGTATCCATCGAGTGCCAGAATCCTTGATGATGGAACACCATGAGCTGACTGGATGCGGCAAGGCGACGAAGCGGCTCGGCTTCCCACGGGGTGCTGTCATCGTCGATAAAGCCAATGACCTGCGGTGATAGTACGAAAAAACCGGCGTTGATCCTACCGCCATCATCTTTTGGATTTTCGCTCAAACCCGCAGCCACGCTTCCACTGATATCAAGTCCGCTATTTCGACCGGGCGCCCGTACCGATGTAATGGTCGCCATTCTACCGTGAGAGCCGTGGAATTTGAGCTGATTGGAAATGTTCAGGTCAGCCACGCCGTCCCCGTAGGTAAAGCAGAACGCGTCCTCGCCACGCACGTAATTTGCCACCCGCTTGAGGCGGCCCCCGGTTGACGTGTGCTCACCCGTGTCTACCAGCGTTACCCGCCAAGGCTCGACATGGTGCTGATGAACTTGCATCTGATTTTTTCCCATGTCGAAAGTGACATCGGACATGTGCAGAAAGTAGTTTGCAAAGTATTCCTTTATAACGTATCCCTTATAGCCACAACACACAACGAAATCACGGATCCCGTGCGCCGAGTAAATTTTCATGATGTGCCAAAGGATAGGCCTCCCTCCAATTTCGACCATGGGCTTGGGACGAGTAGCCGTCTCTTCGCTGATCCTAGTCCCGAGGCCTCCGGCGAGGATCACCGCTTTCAATATGCGACTCCTTTTCGTGACGAATCAGGACCGGCACGTTGTATCTATGTTAGCTCAGAGCGCGCATTGCATGCACGGCGACGGCATTGCGGCTGCAGCAATCTTTGGTTTTGGCATTGACGCTCGGGGAGATGCAACCCCGAGGGGCGCTCAAGCGGCCAATTGACACCGCCCGGGTTTGTGCTATAGCTGTACGACCATAAGAGATGTAAATTGCCATTGCCGGCGTTAGAGCTTCGAACTCATTTGTGACAAGCGCATCCTACTGGTACGATGCCGGATATGTAATCGCCGAGACATCGAAAAAATCTTGACGAGCTCGAATGTCTGGTGGTTTTTCTTGATGAATGTTAAGCAGTGTCAAGGAATCGGGACGATAGTGATGTGAAGGGGAAATGCCATTCCCCTATGGGCCGAAATGCCGGCCGCATCCATCAACCCGAGGGCTGGGACGCCATCCGGATAGGTTAGTCGACTAGTTAACATCCCAGATGAGACGACGTCAGTGTACAACGTTTTAGCGCAACCGGTGAAAGGTAAATGGAGGCGACTGGTCGGCGGTCAATTTGTGCTTGCAGCCCTTATTGCCGTTGCGCCCTTTAGATCAGCTCACTCCTATGTAGATCCTAACTCGGTCGGACCTCTCTATCAGTTCTTGTTTCCTCTGCTTATCGCGATTGCTTCCGGATTTGCCGTGTTGAAGCGAGCTGTCTTACGACTTTGGAATCGATTAGCCGGCGGTGTCGCGGCGGATCTTCGCGAAGAACCGGCCGGGGGTTCTGATACCGACAGGCCCAGCTAAGATTGTAATGTCCCCGGATCCCACCAGTAGCGCCGCATGGCTCGCGCGGCGTTTGGCGGTGTTTCCCGCATATGCAGTCCTCGGCATCGCGCTGCCCATATCGTTCCTTACGTGGGTTGAGCGGTACCTCTACTATATCCGCCCCCTTGAGCTGATCCCAACCTATGGCACAGCGTGGCTCCTGCTGGCCGCGTTGATCGCCCCTATATCGATGATCTTCTGGCTCGCGCTTCACAAGCCGACACAGTCTCGAACGGTACGGAATCTTCGGCGCGGCGTGAGTACTCTGTTAATTGGTGTCGCCGCTACGGCAATCGTAGGCGCCCTCGCCACTGGCACGCTGCTCTGGCTGCGGTCGTTCGGACTGCTGACGCAATTTGATCCTCAAATTGGATTAGCTGTGTTCTCACTGTGTACTGGAGCATCCGTTGCGTTCGCGCCCCGCGCAGGCTCCACGCTCTTGAAACTGTACGCGCTCGCGAAATACGGGACGCTACTCGGCGCGTTTTCCCTACTGAGTCTGCCATTCTTCGGCTGGAGCGGTGAGGAGCCGGCGGAATCGGTTGCTGGCATCGTCGGACCAACAGCAACGTCGAATTCGAAGCCCCACATATTGCTAGTGACTATCGATACTCTCTCTGCGGAGAGCATGTCATTGTATGGTGCGGCACGGCATACGACTCCGAATCTCGAAGCGTTCGCGCGCCACGCAACAACATTCGATCGGGCCTACGCAAACGCCAATTTCACGACCGCCAGCATCTCGTCGATCTTGACCGGAACTCGACCATGGACCCACCGAGCCTTGCAGCTTCCGGGTTGGCCCATTGCGGGCGTGCGCAGCGAGTCTCTCCCGGCATTACTGAGTCATGCGGGCTACCAGACAGGGTACATCGGGACAAATGCCTGGGCAGGCGCGACGAGGACCGGCTTTGGAGCATACTTTGATTTCGGCCGCGATCGATCTCTGACACTTTCTGCCTGCCATGACGGACTCACGGTATTCTTTCGGTACGACTGTGTCGCGGCGGAATTGCCACCGTTTCGATTTATTGAAATGCTGGTAGAGAAGACCCGACAGATTGCCTTCGATAGACCGCCAAACTGGCATTTCGATCCTCGGCCGGCGACCCGGTCCGCGCTCGGTTGGCTAGCAGCAACCGATAAGAGCACACCCATTTTCCTTTGGGTTCACTTAATGCCTCCACATGCGCCCTACCCGGCTCCGGCGCCGTGGCTGGGCCAATTCGACTCTTCGCGAGAAGCGCGCCGCGAAGCCGACTCAGAGGTGCTTCCGGCGTTTCTATTCGCCAAAGAAACAAAGGAGCGCGCTCACGTCCTCCAGGCACGCTACGACGAGTCGGTCAAATACGTTGACTACTTCGTCGGTGAATTCCTGAAGGACGCCTTGCCGCTATTGGGCGATAACACCGCGGTGATCATCACCTCTGATCATGGGGAAAGTTTCGCTCACGGCTATGGCACGCATACCGGGCCAGGTCTATTCGAGTCGATTCTCCATATTCCCTTGGTGATGAAATTTCCACGGCAAACGCATGCTGAACACGCTCCTCAGATAGCCGACCAAGTCGATATCGCTCCCACCCTCGCCGATCTCGCGGGAATCCACGCACCGCAAAGCTGGGAAGGCCGATCGTTGCTCAGGACTAAACCCTGGTGGCAAAATGATACCGTCTCGCAAGCTGACGCCACAATTCCGGCCAAGATCGTTTTCGCCATGAACTTCGAACAGAATCGCAAGCGGTCGGCATTGACCACCGGCTCGGTTGCCGCGCTCGAAGGACATTGGAAACTCGTGCACTACATGGGAAAGTTGCGGTACCGGTCGATGCCTCAATTGCATGACGCGTTGTACGATCTATCGGCCGATCCCGGCGAACTCACCAACAGGATTTCGGACCAGCCCGACGAGGCTGAACACCTGCTCAAGCTCATTGCGGCAGAATTGGACCGCCACGGCGGTCCCCTACCGTGAAGAGCCGTTTCCAACCGCTTTTCGGCGGTCAACGGCTGGCAGATTGGATCCGCGCAGGGGGTCGCCCCGAGAGGCAAGTGAGAGCGTATTTCCCGCGTCAGTCGTGGCACGCCTACTGGTTTGAGCACAATTGGCACTCTCAATTGCGTCGGTTCGGGACTTGTCCGCTACCCGAGAATCCTGTGTTTATCCTCGGCTTATGGAGATCTGGAACCACGGCTCTTCACGAGCTATTGGCAGCGATTACTGGCTGGCAGACCCCGCAGACTTGGCAGTGCTTCAATCCATCTACGTGCTTCTTGTCGGCAGCGCCGCCTTTCAACCGGGATGTCCGTCGCCCGATGGACCAAGGCCGCATCACGACTTACGGTCCACAGGAAGACGAGTTCGCGCTGCTTCTGCTTGGGGACGAGTCGGCATATCGAGGTTTCATAGATCCACGCCGTCTGGGGGCGTGCTGCGACGCCATCGGCTCAGCGGGCGAAGGCGCCCTTAGGCGCTGGCAGGATTTTCTGCGAGGCATAGTGCTGAACGATACCAGCAGGCGGTTGCTAATCAAATCGCCGTCTCACACGTTCCGCTTACCGCTACTGCGCACGTTATTTCCGAAAGCCAAGTACATATGGATGGGAAGACATACGGAGCACGTACTTGCCTCAAATTTGAGAATGTGGACGGCCATGATGGACCGATATGGGCTTTGGAAGTGCCCTTCCGGCCTTCTGAACGGCTTCTTGCGAGACGTGTTGCGCGAGTGCGCTGGCGTGTTGGCGCGGTGCCTCGAGGAGATGTCGCCTGAAAGTATGTTTTGGATCGATTTTGAAGACCTGCAGGTCAGTCCAAAATGCACTTTGGAGCGTGTTATACGATTCTTGGGACCTGACTCGTCAATAGACGAAGTGTCTCTGGCAAGACGGCTTGATCAAGCCCTGGAGCGCGTTCCGATCTACGAGGGTGCCCGCGTGAGTGTTCCCGCCGACGAAAACATCCGAACGCTGGAAAGGCTCATGGCAGCCGCGCGACAGCGTTTTGGCTCTCTTGTGTAGCGCACGAGACCTGGCACATTGCGTGCCGTCACGAGTACCAGAATTATCATATCGCCAAACCTCATTTGAACCGACTGCGATCGACGCAGCAGCCAAAACACTCGCGCAATATCTCCAGTTCGCGCGGACATGCAAAGCACCGTCAAAAGTGTCGTATCGCATAGATTCCAAGCGTCAAATTGTAGATGATCGTGGTAACCGCTTGCCACAGAGGAAGCGACCTGACGCGCTCGGTGTCGAGCGGTACGATGATCGTATCGCCGGGATGCATTTCGAACGACTGCGAGCGCCTGAACCAGCCGCTGCGCTCTCCGGACACGACATCGCCGTTGGCGTGCACCACGTAGATACGCTTCCGATCCGCCTTCTGTGTGGTTCCGCCGCTCTTGGCAATATAGTCGTCGCGGGTCAAACCGGCCTGAAATACATGCGAGGTGGGGCTCTGCACTTCACCCAAGATGAGGATTTCCTGCGTTTGCTTCGGGATGAGGAGCTTGTCGCCATCTCTGACCAAGACATCTTCCGAAATACCCGGCCGCTCCTTCGCGACACGATTGATATCGATGACCAATCGACCCACTGGCTTCAATTGTCGGAGCTGCGTCATCAACTGTTGCCCAATGGCCAGCGCCTGTGCGCCACCGGCTCCGCCGTTTGCATTATTTGTCAACGTGCTGCTTGAAACCACCTCCAGCGACAGTGATGTCAAATCGCTTTGCAGTCGATTCGCCAACAAGTTGAGCTGGTCTCTCTCGCGTTGCTTCAATTCCTCGCGGATGTACACCGCACCCTCGACGAAGGCGAGGTCGGTGAATCCGCCGGCTCGTCGAAGCACGGATGAAAGCGTCTCACCCCGGTGAATGGGGTACTTACCGGGGAAACGAACCTCGCCGGCAAGTATGATATTTCCCGGCTCTTCCCACTGCGGTGTCACCTTGATCAATAGCACATCGTAGGGTTTGAGCTGTACGTCGGCGCCGACGTCGCCGCGTCGAACCGCAGCGAGATTGATCGGAATCAATTCGGTTTGGCGCGCGCTGCCGTTGACGATCTCGTATCGCGTCAATTCCGCCTCGCCGCCATAGGCGGAATCTTCCAGACTGCCGCCCGCGCGGATCAAATCGCTCACATGCATCCCGGGTTCCAACGGATAACGGCCCGGTGCATTCACTTTTCCGGCGATGCTAACGAGTTGCGCCGGCTTATCCGGTGCTCCCTGCAACTCCAAATCGCGGATAACGGGGGCAACCACGCGTTCGCGGCTCGCCGACAAATTAAATACGAAGATCTGATCGCGTGGCCGCAGCTCAGGATCGGCCGCCGTCCCGCGAGCGCCAAGGGCGCGCTCGAGGTCCGCGGAGATTACTTCAACCTTCTCCTCAGGCGGGATTTCGCGACGAACCATGATGTAGTGGCGATCAGCATTCGGCCGCAGCTCGTCGAAGCTGGGCAGGATGTCGCTCAGGCGCAGACCTGCGCGATATTCGAAGGATCCCGGACGAAACACGTAGCCGGAGAGCACCACGGAGTTTTCCAGCGTCGGACGAATCGGAGGGACATGGAGCTTGTCGCCATTGGCCAATTCCACGGTGCGCCCGGCGGCGGACGTCAAATCGACGTTGTGCATCTCGCGTAGTCGAGAGGGCTGAATGCGCTCCAATTGAGCCTGTTTTCCGTCGGCGTCCGGCATCAGGCCGCCGGCAATGTCAACCAGCTGTTCGACGCTCTTTTCCGACTTGAGTTCGTAGATGGCCGGCCGGCGCACCGCTCCGTACACCGACACCGTGTCACCGATGGGGGGGACGAAAATGACGTCGCCCGGCATCAATTGTTGATCCGCGTTGGTATTTCCATGCAGCAACAAGTCGTACAAATCGAGCACCGTGACCAATCGGCCATTGCGCCTCAGTTCGATTTTGCGCAGCGATCCGATCTTCTTCACACCACCGCTGACGAATAGGGCGTTCGTCATGGTGGACAAGCCGCTCACGGTATAGGAGCCGGGCTTCTCTGCATCACCCACCACAAACACGCGGATGGAGCGTAGATCTCCCATGGTTACACTGACACGGGAACCGATGAGTTGTTGTTTGACGCGATCCTCGATGATGGCGCGGGCCCGGTCGAAGGACATGCCGCTGACCATGATCGGGCCGAGTTTGGGGAAGTTGATGCGTCCGTCGCGACCCACCGTCAGCTCGTAGGTCGCCGGCTCGTTGCCGTATAGTTGCACACGCATGGTGTCGCCCGGGCCAACGACGTAGTCTATGGGCACTTGAATGTCCGATACCGGGGCGAATGTGCTCGGCACCCCCTCGAATAAATCATACCCGAAGGGTTTGAGAGCCTGCTCGTCGAAGGCCTGCAGGCGCAACAACGTGACCTTGACGGTGAAGTCACGCAAATCTGGATCCGCGCTCAGCCGATTGGCAGCTTCATCAGCCGTCAGGCCTGCCAGGGGTATCGAGGGCAGCCCGGGCAATTCGAGCACCCCAAACCGATTGAGGTGGTAGGGATTGTTCTTCAGAATGAGTTGCCGTTTCTCCTCGATCCTGTCCTTTTCCTCATCTGTCTTTTGTCTTGTCGATTCTTTGACGTCCGACTTGACACGACCATAGTCTTCATTGGCGTTGCCGCGTATGTTCCTGTTATTTCTCGCGCCATAGACGCTGCTGTCACCGGCGGCGTTGCCGCTGACCCCGTTTACATCGTTGATGCCATTGATACCATTGATGCCCGGGACACCATTGAAGGCAGGGACGCCGTTAATGCCGTTGACGCCCACGCCGTTGGCACCGTTGTCGCTTCCATTGGAGTTGACGCCATTCGGATTATTCGGATTGACTGAGTACATGTCCCGGTATCGGTCGATAGGCGTCAGATCGATCAGAACCGTGTCGTCTGCACGCAGCTCCGGATCCTCATTGGGCTGACGAAGCGTGCGGTCGTCAAGGGTTTTACCTTTCTTGAACTTGTTCAATAATTCATTCGATGGATCGGTCTTTGGCTGCACCGTCTCCGGCATACTCAACTTGGAATCGGTTTTTGTGCCGGTGCCGTCGCTCTTACCGCCCAGCACGCTTTGCAGGAGAGCGTCCTGCTGATCCTTCGGCATATTCTTGAGAGCATTGAGTTGATCCGCGGTGGGTGTCTGCGCGGTGGCGGCCAACCCGGTCAATAGCAGGACCAAAAAGGCACTCAGAAGCTTATTGAGCATGCGAACCGCGGGCGTGATTTAGCGAGATGGCTTGCTGGCTCGCAAGGCTCCGAGAGGGCTTCATAGCGCCATCGGCCATCCATGTGTCTGCTGTCCGCATTGAGTCCCTTGATTCCTCGCTATCCGGCAATAGGGCAAAAAACTACAGTTGACCGTCGCCGGGGGCGGATTGTAGGTGCACGCGATGCGCCTAGCAACCTGGCCGGTCCGCACTCTGCATCGCAAAGTCTAATCCTCGCAAGTGTAACCGACGGTCCTATGGCCGTTCATAGTTTTTCTCGATCCAAGCGGTGTAGTCGCGCCCCAACAGGGCCTCCCACCAGCTTGTATTTGCGAAGTACCACTCGAGCGTGGATCGCAATCCTTGCTCCAGCACGCGCGCCGGTGAATAACCCAGATCCCGCTCCGCCTTCCGGTAGTCGATGGCGTAGCGCCGGTCATGCCCGGGACGGTCGCGCACATAACTGATCAACTGATCCGCTCGATTTCCCATGGCGGCGGGCGACGCCGGAAAGAGCTTTCTCGCATCCCCATGCTCGGACAGATATTCATCGACCAGCCCGCACAGGGTGCGAACGATCTCAATGTTGGTGGTCTCGCTATTTCCGCCGATGTTGTACACCTCGCCGGACTTGCCGCGCGTCAGCGCCAGCACGATGGAGCGGCAATGATCTTCGACATGCAGCCAATCGCGGATCTGTCGACCGTCGCCGTATACCGGCAGCGGTTTGCCACGCAAAATGTTGATGATGATGAGTGGAATCAACTTCTCGGGGAATTGATAGGGACCGTAGTTGTTCGAACAATTGGTGAGGGTGGTATCGAGCCCATAGGTCTCATGATAGGCACGTACGAGGTGGTCCGAGCCCGCCTTGCTGGCGGAATACGGGGAATTCGGCGCATACGGACTAGCCTCGTGGAACGGCGCGTCGGTCGGCCCCAGGGAGCCGTACACTTCGTCGGTAGACACATGATGGAAGCGGTAAGACGGCACGAGTTTGCTATCGATCCAGACGCTTTTCGCCGCCTTGAGCATCGCGTGGGTGCCCA
>Ga0070730_10005268_pt1 | contig 11186 bp, 10 predicted proteins | sample Coa_R1_3_FD_66447 | JGI IMG/M metagenome (GOLD analysis project Ga0070730, IMG submission 66447) | Surface soil microbial communities from Centralia Pennsylvania, which are recovering from an underground coalmine fire - Coalmine... | ecosystem: Environmental > Terrestrial > Soil > Unclassified ... | reverse complement strand
ATGTACGCGTTGCCGTAGCTGCCGAGGCTCTTACGCAAGCGGCGGATGTGGACGTCGAGTGTGCGCGTGCGAATATCGGCGCCGTAGCCCCAAACGAGCATCAGCAGGGTGTCGCGCGGGATTAGTTGGCCGGGATGCCGCACCAGGAACGTAAGCAGGGCGAATGCTTTGTAAGTTAGTTTCATCCGCGTGCCATCGAGCACTGCTGTTTCGCGCGCGAAGTCGACCGACAGATGAAGATCCTGATAGCGCTCGGTTAGGGCGGGCGTTGATTGCGTCACGTTCATTCCGTCTCCTTCTTGGGTCCAGTTTCGGACTGGGAAATTCGCTGTCGCCAGATAGTTTGCGACGTTGTGCGGCAAGTCACAGTCTTCAATAACAGATGCGGACACCTAAAGATTCGATAGATGACATGTCAGACAAACGCAAATGACACCGGAACCAATTGACGCACTTAGAGTTACTGGCGGAAGTGACACCGTGGAGTAGCCGCTGTTACACTCGTTGAAGCCTCCGCTACACCATGGAATCCCGTTCCAATGCGACGCGTGCTGTCCGTTTTGGGGTGTTCGAGTTCGACTTACGTTCGTGCGAGCTTCACAAACAGGGACGCAAGGTCCGCCTGGAAGGCCAGCCCGTGCAGGTGCTGATTAAGTTACTTGGCCGGCCCGGTGAATTGATCACGCGAGAAGAGCTACAGAAGGAACTTTGGCCTTCCGATACCTATGTAAACTTCGAGCAGAGCCTGAATGCGGCGGTTAAGCGGCTGCGCAAGGCGCTGGGCGATTCTCCCGTGAACCCGCGCTTTGTCGAGACGCTGGCGCGGCGAGGCTACCGGTTCATTGCGCCCGTTAGCGGGCTCGCGGAAGGCACGGGGCCCGCCGCTTCGCCGGCGGCAACGGTGCGATCGCTGGCGGTGCTGCCGTTCGGCAACACAGAGGCCGACCCGGAAACCGAGTACCTGGCGGATGGCATCACGGAGAGTATCATCAACCATCTCTCGCAGCTGCCGATCATGCGCGTGATGTCGCGCAGCACGGTGTTTCGTTACAAAGATAAGTCGCTCGATCCGCGGTCGGTCGGCCGGAAACTGAATGTCGACGCCGTGCTGCTGGGCCGCGTGCTGCAACGCGGGGATGCGCTGCTGGTGGTGGCTGAGCTGGTGGACGTGCAAAATGGCTGGCAGCTTTGGGGCGAGCAGTACAACCGGAAGATGGCCGACATTCTGGCGGTCGAGGAGGAGATCGCGCGCGAGATTTCCGAGAAGCTGCGCCTGCGCCTGACGGGGGAAGACCGGAGCCGCCTGGCCAAGCGTCACACGCAAAGCTCGGAGGCTTATCAGGATTATCTGCGCGGCCGCTACCACTGGAACCGGCTGAGCGAAGAGGGGCTGAAAAAAGGGATTGAGTATTTCGAGCAGGCGATCCAACACGACCCGAATTATGCGCTGGCGTATACGGGACTGGCCGATTCTTATGGCCTGCTCGGATTTTTCGGCCTGGCGTCGGCGTCGTCTGTGATGCCCAAGGCCAAGGAAGCCGCGCGGCGAGCCGTCGAGATCGACGACGGGCTGGCCGAAGCGCACGCTTCGCTCGCCGGCATCTTCAAAATCTACGACTGGGACTGGGCGGCTTCAGAACGGGAATACAAGCGCGCCATTGAGTTGAATCAGAATTACGCGACGGCGCACCGCATGTACGCGGCTTTTCTGGCAGCCGTAGGCCGGGCGGACGAGGCCATGCGCGAAAGCCGCCTGGCGCTCGAGCTGGATCCCTTTTCGCTGGTGATCAGCATGGAGATCGCCTGGAACTGTTGCATGGCGCGGGATTACAAGCGGGCGGCCGAGGAGGCGCTGCGCACGCTCGAACTGGAACCGCAGTTCCCGGCGGCGCATTCCGCGCTCGGGATGGCCTATGAACAGGAAGGCCGCTTTGACGAGGCCATTGCGGCGCTTGAAAAGGCTCGGGATGCGAGCGGGGGACACCCGGCCGCATTGTCCGCTCTGGCTCACGCGCTTGCATGCGCAGGCAGGATCGAGGAAGCGCGCGCCCTGATCGACCGGTTGACGGAGCTGTCGGCGCGGCAGTACATCTCGCCATTTTGGATGGCGGTGGCGTACGCCGGAGTGGGGCAAACCGCGACAGCGCTCGAAGAACTTGAAAAAGCCTTCGAGCAACACGATGTGACGCTGGTATGGCTGGGAACCGACCCGCGCCTGGACAATCTTCGCGGAGAGCCCCGGTTCAGGGAGCTGCTGCGGCGCATCGGCCTACTGCCAAACGCGGGCAGCGCGCGCTCGGGCGGGTAGTTTCGGCGCTGAGTGTACATCCCTATAAGAACCCGAACGCGGACGCTCGCAATACCCCTCTGCTATATTGAAAATTCCCCATGCAACTTGAGAAAGTCTATGAGCCGCAGCGGTTTGAGCCGCATTGGGCCGAGTGGTGGATCGAAGCCGGGGTCTTTCAGGCAGACGTAAAAAGTACTGCGCCGGTGTTTTCGCTCGTCATTCCGCCGCCTAATGTGACCGGCTCGCTGCACATTGGCCACATGCTCGAGCACAGCGAGATCGATTGCACCGTTCGCTGGCACCGCATGCGCGGAGACAACACGCTCTGGCTGCCGGGAACGGATCACGCCGGCATCTCGACCGAAATGATGGTGGTGCGGCAACTGGCGCAGGAGGGCACGAGCCGCCGCGAAGTCGGGCGCGAAAAATTTATCGAGCGCGTCTGGCAGTGGAAGGAACAGTACGGCGACACCATCAAGCGCCAGATGATCCGCATGGGCGTGAGCTGCGACTGGAGCCGCGAGCGCTTCACCATGGACGCGGGGCTTTCGCGCGCGGTGCGCGAAGTGTTCGTCAGGCTCTGGGAAAAGGGGCTCATCTACCGCGGCGAATACATGGTGAACTGGTGCCCCCGGTGCCAGACTGTGCTCTCCGATCTCGAAGTGAAGCATGAAGAGACGCAGGGGCACCTCTGGCACATCAGGTACCCCGTTGTTGGTACTGATCGCCATCTGGCGGTGGCCACGACGCGGCCGGAGACGATGCTGGGCGACACGGCGGTGGCCATCAATCCGCGCGACGCGCGCTATTCCGATCTGCACGGCAAGACGGTCATGCTGCCGCTGATGAACCGCGAGATCCCGATCATTCTCGATGAGATCGCCGACCCGAAATTCGGCACCGGTGTGGTGAAGATCACGCCCGCGCACGATCCCAACGACTTCGAAGCCGGAAAGCGGCACGATCTGCCGAAGATCAAGGTAATCGATGAGAACGCCCGCATGACGCAGGAAGCGGGCGGGTACGCCGGCCTCGACCGCTTCGACGCGCGCAAGAAGGTGGTGGCGGACCTGGAGAAGCTTGGGCTGATCGCGAAAATAGAGGATCACACGATCAACCTGGGCCGCTGCGAACGCACGAAAGATATTGTCGAGCCCCTGATTTCGACGCAATGGTTCGTGAAAATCAAGCCAATGGCCGAAAAAGCGGTGCGCGTGGTGGACGACGGCAAGATCGTCTTCGTGCCGGATAACTGGACGCGGGTTTACCACGAGTGGATGGACAACATCCGCGACTGGTGCATCTCGCGGCAGTTGTGGTGGGGCCATCGCATTCCGGCGTGGCACTGCCAAGATTGCGCGGAGACCATCGTGGCGCGCGAAGATCCCACAAAGTGCACGCGCTGCGGCAGTGCGCGGCTCGAGCAGGATCCGGATGTGCTCGACACCTGGTTCAGCTCGCAGCTGTGGCCGTTTTCGACGCTCGGCTGGCCGGACGATACCGAAGACCTGCGCAAGTTTTATCCCACATCGCTATTGAATACCGGCTTCGACATTCTCTTTTTCTGGGTAGCGCGCATGATCATGGCCGGCATGGAGTTCATGGGCGAGGTGCCTTTTCACAAAGTCTACATCCACGCCCTGGTGCGCGATGCCGAAGGCCAGAAGATGTCGAAGACGCGGGGGAACACCATCGATCCGCTGGTAGTGACCGAGAAATATGGGACCGATGCGGTGCGCATGGCTCTGCTGATGGCGGCCGCACCGGGAACCGATATCGCGCTTTCCGAAGACCGCATCGAATCGGCGCGCGCGTTTGCTAACAAGATCTGGAATGCGGCGCGGCTGATTTTCATGAACATGGAGCGCTCGGGTGTTCAGCCGTGGGTGCCGGACGATTTGCAGGCTTACCGGCCCGTCGCCGATGGCGCCATGAACGTTCCGGTGGAGGACCGCTGGATTTTCAGCCGGCTGAACCAGGTGGCCGAGCACATGGGCCGCGCCATCGATCAGTATCGTTACCACGAGGCCGCGCAGGAGATCTGGCATTTCTTCTGGCACGAGTTCTGCGACTGGTACCTGGAATTGAAAAAGCTACGGCTGGAGGCGGGGACGGGGCTTACCGGGGATTGGCAGAATCTGCTGGCGGCTTTCGAAGCCGCGTTGCGGCTGCTGCATCCGGTGATGCCGTTTCTCACCGAGGAGCTTTGGCAGCGCCTGGCGGAGGGCGCGGCGCAGCGGCCGAAATCGATCGCGCTGGCGCGTTATCCCGAATACAGCCAGGCTTGGACCGATCTACCGGCCGAGCGCGAGCTCCAGGTGCTGCAAGATATTGTTACGGCAGCGCGGACGCTGCGGGCGGAGATGAAACTCGATCCCAAGGCGCGCCTCGATGGCGTGCTTTATTCGCGCAGCGCGGCGTTCGATGTGGCGCGTGCGCATACTGCTGTGATTCAGAAATTGGGCGGCGTCGAACTGGAGTTGCGCTCCGAGGCGCCGCCGCACTCGGCCGCAGCCATCCACTCGACGCCGGAATTCGATTTGGTGCTGAACATTCCGCGCGCCAACGCAGCCGACCAGCGCAAGCGTCTGGAAAAAGAGCGCGAGCAGCTCGAGAAAAATATCGGCAATTCGACCCGCCAGTTGGGCGATGAGAAGTTCCTCAGCCGTGCGCCGGCGCACGTGGTTGAGTCGATACGGACGAAAATGGCGGAGTACGAAACGCAGCTGCAAAAAGTTCGGGCAGCGCTGAACGGGCTTTCGGCATGATTGATTTTTCGCGTCCGGAAATCTTGGATGCCGTTCGGCGCGCGCTGGACGAGGACATCGGGCCGGGTGATGTGACATCGGAAGCCTGCGTGCCGGTGCACGCGATGGCCCACGGAAGGTTTATTGCGCGGCAGCAGCAGATTGTGGCCGGAACCGAGCTTTTGTCTGTGATCTATCAAATGCGCGGCGGCGTGGAGCATCTGCATATCGAGAAATCGAGCGGCGCTTGCGCGGCGGAGGGCGAGGTACTGGCTACGGTACGCGGGCTGGCTCGCACGTTACTCTCATGCGAACGCGTGGCACTGAATTTCCTGCAGCGGCTTGGCGGGATCGCAACACTTGCCAGACGCTATGTCGATGCCGTGGCCGGAACGGGCTGCCGCATTCTGGATACGCGCAAGACGACCCCGGGGTTGCGGCGGCTCGAAAAGATGGCGGCCGCGGCGGGCGGCGTGACCAACCATCGTATGGGGCTCTATGACGCCATTCTGATCAAGAACAACCACATTGCGGCGGCGGGCGGCGTGCGCCAGGCGATCGAAAATGCCGCGGCGGCGGAGTTGCCCATCGAGATCGAAGTGCGCACGCGCACGGAGCTGGAGGAAGCGATTGCGAACGGCGCGACCCACCTGCTGCTGGATAATCTGGCGCCTGATGAGGCCGCCGAACAAATTCGCTGGATCGCGGGGCGCGCGAAGGTTGAGCTTTCAGGCGGCATAACGTTGGAAAATGTCCGCGCATACGCCGAGACCGGCACCGATTTTGTCTCCGCAGGCGCCATCACGCATTCCGCGCCGGCTGTGGATATCAGCTTCCGTCTGGATCTGGTCTGAATGCCCTTCGATCTGGAATTGGTCCGGCAGCACTGGCCGCAGCCGGTATTTTATTTTGCGACCATCGATTCCACAATGCTTGAAGCTGCGCGCCTGGCCGAGGCCGGCGGCTCTCATGGCGCGGCCGTGGTGGCCGACGAACAGACGGCAGGCCAGGGCCGGCACGGGCACACGTGGCATTCGGAACCAAATTCCGGCCTTTATGTTTCCATCGTGCTGCGCCCTGTGGTGCGGGCGGATTCGCTGCCGGTGCTTACGCTGGCGCTGGGACTGGCGGCGGCGGATGCGATCGCCGAGGTCGCCGGCCTCGCGTGCGATCTACGCTGGCCCAACGACGTGATGCTGGAAGGACGCAAGACAGCGGGAATCCTGGTGCAGCTTCTGGATTCAGCGGTCATAGCTGGTATCGGCGTGAACGTCAATCACCCGGCGTTTCCGGCCGAAATCGCCGGGGAGGCCACTTCGCTTAAAATTGTTTCGAGCCGGATGCATTCGCGCGAGCAACTTCTTGTTGCGCTGCTGGGCGCGGTGGACCGGTATTGCGGTGTGCTGGCGGCGGAAGGGGGCAGGGAGTCGATCCTCAATACGTTTAGCCGGCGATCGAGCTACGCGCGCAACATGCGAGTGAGAGTGGATCAAGGGGCATCGATATTGGAAGGAACGACGGCGGGCCTCGACTCGTGCGGCTTTTTGATCGTGCGCAAAGACGATGGAACGCAGCAACTGGTGCTGGCGGGAGGAGTGCGGCCGGGGTGAAAAGCAGGTGTCAGGTTCCAGGTTTTCGGGGTTAGTAAAAGCAAGAAAAACCCAACCTAGCACCTGACCCCTAATACCTGGAACCTAACACCTAGCACCTGAATTTATGTTACTTGCACTTGACGTTGGCAATACGAACCTGACCATCGGCGCATTCGATGGAGCGAACCTCGTCGCGCACTGGCGGCTGCGCACCGTGCACGACCAGACGGCCGACGAATGGGGCGTCCTGTTGCGCAATCTGTTCGCTCATTCAGGGAACGACATCGCGCGGGTCGACGGCGTGATTATTTCGAGCGTGGTTCCGCCGCTCGATCTTTCCCTCGCCGCCATGTCGCCGCGCTACTTCAGTTGCGAAGCTATTTTCGTGAATCCCGCCGACGCCGGGTTGGCGATGCGCGTGGATCATCCGTCCGAGGTGGGAGCGGATCGGGTCGTGAACGGCGTGGCCGCGGTTCAGAAATACGGCGGGCCGTGCGTCATCGTGGATCTGGGAACTGCGGTCAACTTTGACGTCGTCTCCGCCAAGGGCGAATACCTGGGCGGCGTGATCACGGCGGGCATCGGGATCTCGATCGCGGCACTGTTTAGCAAGACCGCGCGGCTCCCCATGGTTGCGTTCCGCGAGCCTGAGAAGCTTATCGGCACGAATACGGTGGCATGCCTGCAATCGGGTTTCTACTATGGTTCTCTCGGCATGATCGACGGGATTCTGGCGCGCCTGATCGGCGAGATTGGACCGGAGACCAAGGTGATCGCGACCGGCGGCCAAGCCGCGCTCATCGCCCGCGGATCGAAGTACGTCCAGGAGGTGGACGAGCACCTGACGCTCGAAGGTCTGCGGCTTATCTGGGAGCGAAAGCACCGCGCGTGAGCGAAGAGCCGCTCAATTACTTCAACTACTTCACGGAAATCGAGGAGCACTTTCAGCGTGCGCGCGGCACGGGCCTGTTCCTGCTTTCGCCGCTCGACTGGGCGCTGATCGAGAGCTGGAAGAGCGCCGGGGTTCCGCTTGAGGCTGTACTGCGCGGTATCGACGCCGCGTTCGACAAATGGCGAAGCCGCAAATCGAAGACCCAGAAAGTCAATTCACTGGCCTTTTGCACGCAAGCCGTGCTGACCGAGGCGCAGCAGGCGGGTTCGGCGCCGGCGGAGTCGGGCGCGGCCCAAAGCCCATACACACCTGATGAATTGCGTGCATACCTTCGCGGCAACGCGGCGGCGCTGCGGGCGGTGGACGGTGTGCCTTACGCGGAAATTGCAGCGGCGCTCGATCGCCTGTCGGATGAGACCGAAGAGCACGCGCACGACCTCCAGAGCCTGGAACAGCGGTTGACCGTGCTTGAAGAGAAAATGCTGGCGGTGGCGCGCGCGTCGCAGACCGACGAACATCTGCTGAAACTCCGGCAGGATCTGGAAGCCGACCTGCGGCCCTATCGAAGCAAAATGAGTGCCCCGCAGATGGCGATGCTCGAAAAGCAGTACCTGGAGCGGCGTCTGCTCGAGCGCCAGGGGCTGCCGCGCTTAAGCCTGTTCTATATGCGGTAACCAGGCCTGCCACCGTCAAGGCGTGCTTTGAACCGCCGCCAGGGCCCGTGAACTTTCCAGCCCCATTTTGCGTACGATATGGATGACGGCAACGGCTATGTACTGCACAAGGTGTGGTCTCCAAATGGGTGAAGATGCGGCGTTCTGCTCCCGCTGCGGCCAGCCTACAGGTGTGGCGCCATGCCCGCGGGTGACTCCTCCCCGGCGGCTGAGCCGCCCCATGTACGACAAGAAGATCGCCGGTGTGTGCGCCGGTTGTGCGCGTTACTTCGGCGTGGATGTCACGCTGATGCGCATTTTGTGGATTATCTTCGCGCTCGGCACCGGCATTGGATTCATCGCCTACATTGTGGCCTGGATCGCGATGCCAAGGGATTACGAACCGGTCGCGACAAATATTGTGCAGCGCGCGTGACGCGCAAGGGCGGTGCGTAGTCTCTCCCGTTCAATCAGAATCGTCCGCAACACCCCGGAAGATCGATCGCCTGCCGTAACCGTTTCCCTCCCGCGATGCTTCATCTTTAAACCCAACCCCACGCCGCGCCGCGCCAAAATGTGGAACACTGATGGACTATGTCCACGTATCGCTCCTCGCCGGAGCTGAAGACCGTTTCGGCCCCCTGGTACAAAGCGCTGAACGGGTACCACTGGTGGGTGCTGATTGTGGCCTCCCTCGGCTGGATGTTCGACACCATGGACCAACGTATCTTCGTGCTGGCGCGCGGGCCGGCCATGAACGCGTTGATGCCCGCGGGAACGCCCGCCGCTGAGGTCACGTTTTACAGCACGATTGCGACCTCGGTCTTCATGATCGGATGGGCTTCGGGGGGACTCTTCTTCGGGATCATGGGCGACCGGTGGGGCCGTGCCAAGACGATGATGCTAACTATCCTGGTGTATTCGAGCTTCACCGGGCTGTCGGCGCTGTCGCAGAACCAGTGGGACTTCATGCTCTACCGCTTCCTCACCGGATTGGGAGTGGGCGGCGAATTCGCGGCGGGCGTGACACTGGTGGCGGAAGTGATGCCGGAAAGCGCGCGCGCCCATGCGCTGGGAATGTTGCAGGCGCTGTCGGCGATCGGCAACGTCATCGGCTCGGCTATCAGCTTCGTCGTGCTGCCGCTCGGCTGGCGCTGGATGTTTACGGTGGGCGTGATTCCGGCGATGCTCGTGGTTCTAGTCTTCCGCAAAATGAAGGAGCCGGAGACCTGGCAGAAGATCCGCGATTCGGTCACAGCAGGCGGCGACAAGAAGCAGTTGGGTTCGATCGCAGACCTTTGGAGTCATCCGCGCTGGCGCAAGAACACCATCATCGGGCTCATACTGGCGATCTCCGGCGTGATTGGATTGTGGGGTATCGGATTCTGGACGCCCGAACTGATCCGTGAAGCACTCAAAGATCTGCCGCTGGCGACGCGCAACTGGTATGTAAGCATGGGTACACTTCTCCAGGATGTCGGGGCGTTTCTCGGCATTTATACATTTACCGTCGTTACCGCCAAGACCGGACGCCGCACGGCATTCATCATTTCGTTCCTGCTGGCGCTAGCGGCAACCGTGATGACGTTCGGATTTCTGCACAAGCCGTCCGACATTTTGTGGATGGTGCCGATCATGGGATTCTGCACGCTGCTGGTTTTTGGCGGCTACTCGATCTACTTCCCGGAGCTTTATCCGACGCGCCTGCGCAGCTCGGGCGTGGGTTTCTGTTACAACGTGGGACGCATCATCGCCGCCGTGGGGCCGTTGACTCTGGGTGGTTTGACGGTGGCGTTCCGCGATGCAGGTTTCAGCGCTCCTTTCCGCGCCGCCGCCATCGCACTGGCCTCCATCTACGTGCTGGGGGCGGTGACGATGCTGTTCGCGCCCGAGACCAAAGGGCAGCCACTGCCGGAGGAGGAGCTAGCTCGCGGCTGATTTGCGTTCGGCCTTGGCAAGCTCTTCCAGGATGGGCTTGACCACGGCCTGCGCGTCGCCGAAGGCGTGCAGGTAATCCTGAAACTTGCGGTTCAACTCGATGGCCTGGTCCGGCGTCAGCCGCGCGCGCACGATCATGTCGCGCACGTGTACCGGATGCGGCAGCACAGCGTCTTCCGATAACTCCTCAAGCGCGGTCGCGGGATCGTAATGGTACATGGCTTCATTATGAGCCGTAATCCACCTGGATGAGAAACAGCCCTTTCGCCGGCGCCGTCGGTCCCGCGCGCTTTTCGCAGCCGGGCACCAGAAACTGGCGCAGCGCATCTTCATCGAGATTGCCTTTGGCCGCTTCGAGCAGCGTGCCCATGATGTTGCGGACCATGTGCTTGAGGAAGCCGCTGCCGGCACACTTGTAAAACAGTCGCTCGTCCGCGATCTCGACTCGCGACGAGAAGATCGTGCGCACCGTGGTTTCGAGCTCACGGTCGTCCGCTGCGGCAAAGGCGGCGAAATCGTGCCTGCCCTCGAGAACGGGAGCCAGCGCCGTCATGCGATGCACGTCGAGCGGAAACGGGTAGTGGTGGGCGTAGCGCCACTCAATCGGCGGGCAGACTTCACCGCGATAAATGCGGTACTCGTAAGTCTTCGATACGGCGTGGTACCGCGGATGAAAATCCGGCGTTGCTTCCGCCGTTTCCAGCACGCGGATCGACGGTGGCAGCAGGCGGTTCGCGGCTTTGCGCAGATTCTCCAAGGGAATAGGATTTGCAAGCGAAATGGCTGCGGTCTGGCGCAGTGCGTGCACGCCGGCGTCGGTGCGGCCCGATCCCGCTACATGAACCGCGTTCCCTTCGATCTCGCTGAACACTTGCTCGAGCTTACCCTGGATAGTGGCAACCTCTGGTTGCACTTGCCAGCCGTGAAAATCGGTGCCGTCGTAAGCGATGGTGAGCTTGATGCGCCGCATGGGGCGTGCGGCCGGATCAGGTGGGACGCGATCCGGGCTTCACCACCGGAATGCCCTGCGCGCATAGCGGACAGGTTTCGGGCGGATGAGAATCCACCACGAAA
>Ga0070730_10005267_pt1 | contig 11187 bp, 8 predicted proteins | sample Coa_R1_3_FD_66447 | JGI IMG/M metagenome (GOLD analysis project Ga0070730, IMG submission 66447) | Surface soil microbial communities from Centralia Pennsylvania, which are recovering from an underground coalmine fire - Coalmine... | ecosystem: Environmental > Terrestrial > Soil > Unclassified ... | reverse complement strand
TTGTGCTTACTCAGCACCTTCGTGATCGCCGCCGTCAACGTCGTCTTGCCGTGGTCAATGTGACCAATCGTCCCAATGTTCACGTGCGGCTTACTGCGCTCGAATTTCTCCTTGGCCATTGCATTGTCCTCGCGTCAAATCAAATCAGACTGCAAATTTTGGAGCGGGGGACGGGATTTGAACCCGCAACCATCACCTTGGAAGAGTGAGACTCTACCGTTGAGTTACCCCCGCCCGGTGCAACAAACCCGACGCCTCAACGAAAACTCTTCACGCAACTGCGAACGGCGAAATTCTGGAGCCTGGGACCGGGATTGAACCGGTGACCTCGTCCTTACCAAGGACGCGCTCTACCAACTGAGCTACCCAGGCCAAACCCATTCCCCCAACAAGAGCCCCCGCGACACTGAACCGAAACGACCGGCAACTCGGCGCACTTTGCCTTGGCGGCGTTTCCGCCGCAATTTAGCCGCTACCGAACATCGCTTCATGCGATTGCCCTGCGGTTTGCAAATAAGAGCCGCGAACTGCATACGGCCGAACGCCAGGAGCCTGGTGGACGGGGAAGGATTCGAACCTTCGTAGCCCGCAAGGAGCGGCAGATTTACAGTCTGCTGGTTTTAGCCACTCACCCACCCGTCCCAGAAACTTCTTGGGACGCTAAAACGTGTCCCGAGAAAACGATGCGCGTGCAGAAGTTCGATTCGCGCGGAAACACAAAACGGACTCGTGTCGAAAGACACCAGCCCGTTCAATTTTAACTCTTGGATCCGCTCCGCCTCAATCCCCTACGAACTCTGGTGGAGCTGGCGGAGGGATTTGAACCCCCGACCCTCTGATTACAAATCAGATGCTCTACCAGCTGAGCTACGCCAGCGTCGCTCAAACCGGGTAAGAATAGCAGAAGGGGCATGAGAATTGCAAGGGGGCGAAAAAAGAGGGAGCAAGACGAGGGCCAAGGCTGTGGAAAAATGGCGGCGAGTGCGGTTGCGCACAACGCAGGTAAGGCCAATTATTACAATAATTTAGACGGAAAATCAAGGGCGGAATTTCGACCAGAAAAACTGTTGATAAGTTGCCGAAAACAGAACGGTTGACGGCGCGCCGGATGGTTGTTGCGATGGCGGTCCGCCGCGAAAAGCGAGATAACGTAAGATAGAGTTTCGTCAGGAGCACCATGCGGCGGAAAAAATGGATGGCAGGAATCGGGGCGGGCGTGTTCGCGGTGGCGGGAGGATATTTTGCCTACGCGCATTTTGCGGAGAATGAAATTTCCCGCGAGAGTTTATTGCGCGCATTGCCGCCCGACGCTTCGGCGGTGATTTATGTCGACGTCGAAGCCTTCCGGCGTGCGGCGATTCTGAAAGCGATCACAACCTGGGGCGCGAGCGCAACGGGAAACACAACGACCGATCCGGAGTACAAAGAGTTTGTGAAGGAGACGGGGTTCGATTACGAAAAGGATCTGGACCGAATCGCGATTGCCGTGAAGAATCGCGGCGGGAAGCAAAATTATTTTGCGCTGGCGGATGGAAAGTTCGATCGCAAGAAAATGGAAGCCTATTTGCGAAAAAACGGCCGGAGCGAACAAACCGGCGGGCGCGAGATTTTTCACGTCGCGACGGGAGATGCGGCGCGAACGATTTCGCTGGAATTTATTGCGAAGGAACGGATCGCGCTGACCGACGGCGAAGATCTGGCGGCAACGATCGCTTCCGGCGCAAACGAGGCCGGCCACGCGGAATGGACGGAACGGTTTGCGCGGCTGGCGGGAACCCCGGTGTTTGCGTTGATCAGGCAGGAAGCGGCAATCGGTGGAGTGTTGAGCGAACGAACGCCGGGAGGTTTCACTTCGCCGCAGCTAGCGCGATTGTTGAATGAATTGCAATGGATTTCGGTGGCGGGCAAACCGGAGGGCGATGCGTTTCGCGCGGTGCTCGAAGGAGAATGTCCGAACGAAGCATCGATGCGGCAACTGGCGGATTTTTTGAATGGAATAACGCTGCTGGCCGAAGCGGGATTGAACGATGCGAAATTGCGGCAGCAAATGAATCCATCGGAACGCGAGGCGTACGTGCAATTGCTGAATTCGGTGGAGGTGACAAAGCTCGATCGAGGCAACAGCAAATCGGTGCGGGCGGCGCTGGTGATTACGCCGGAGGCCTGGGCAAAACTTTCCGAAGTTGCGACTCTTCCGAGCCCGCGGCCGGCCGATGAAAAAAAGGCTTCCGGCTCCGGGATTGCGCCAGCGCCTGACGTGAAGAAGAACGGTGAACGGAAATTGCCGGCACGCCGTCCATGACGAGGGTAGTTGTCGATTGAGCCGGTTACTCCCGATCGAAATCGCCTTTGCCGGGAGCGAAGGCGAGCCTATCCATCCAATCGCGAATCGCGGGAGTGCGCCTTGGTAATGCCGGGATTGCCGCCATCAATTCGTGGATTTTGGAGGCGGTGTCGAAAGGCGGCCGGGAGCGGCGCGGTGCATGGCTCGAAGAAGAAATGGCAATTGACTGAACGCGAGTCGAGGATGAGCGGGAGAGAATCCGAGAGGAATTGCGAACGATGGAGAATAATTCAGAACGAAGCTGAATTAGTCGCCGGCGGGCGTGCCCTTCATGTACCGCCACGGATTGACCGGGGCATTGTTCATGCGGACTTCGTAGTGAACGTGCGGGCCGGTGGAGCGGCCGCTGACGCCGCAATAACCAATCACCTGGCCGCGTTTGATGCGTGAGCCGGCAATCGTGGCGAAGGCGGACATATGCGCATACCAGGTGGTGATGCCAAATCCGTGATCGACGACGACGAGGCGGCCGTAGCCGGCGTGATTTTCCACGATGGTGACGACGCCGTCGGCGGTGGCGTGAACCGGCGCGCCGTAGTCCGACGCAACGTCAACGCCAGTGTGGAATGCGCCTTCTCCGCTGAAAGGATCGAGCCGTTCGCCGAAGCCGTCCGTAATATGACCGAGGACGGGCCAAACCGAAGGCGTATACGACGAATCGGCAAAGCTGAAAGACGGCAGCAAACGCAAACCACCGGCAGAGATGGCAATCGCGGCTGCGTTCTTTTTCAGAAAGGTATACTGCTCGACGGATTGATCGAACGCGTCTTCCGGGGTGACCGGATTGTCCGAAACGTCAAAAGCAACCGGATGATAGCGGAGCACGCCGTAGGTCATGGCGACTTCGGTGGCGAGAGACTGCAAAGAATCGAGGCGCTGATTGGTGTCGTTGACGGTGGTCTGCAGATCGCGCGAATGTTGCTTTACGGTTTCCAGTTCGTGGCGCATCGCATTGTAATTGCCGACCTTCCAGAGCATGCGCGAATATGAACTGACACCGACAACGATCGTGAGCATTCCGACGACGGCAAGAGCGGCGACGCTGACAAGGGCGTAGGCGGGCACGACCAGCTTCCGGAGATTCCCCGGAGTGGACGCGACAAAGAAAGTATAGTTCTTGCCCTTAATCACCGATGAGCCCTCAGCTCTTGATTTCCAACTCGTGTGCGGGAGTTTGCCCTCTGCCCGCGAATGAAACTAAAGAACTTCTCGAATTACCGTCGCCGAACCACGACCGCTGGATGGCCGTGTTTTGCACTTCATCTGAACCGTGAGTCTCGGTTCGCGACCTGGTCCATATTAAGTTCTGAAGAAAATTGGGTCAACCCTCTAATTGGGCCATTTTGGGACAGGATGTGAATTCCTGTCCACTGTACGAAAGGACAGGGTGAAGCGGAATATACTGGCGGAGAGCGGCGAGGCGAGCGGCGGGTGAAGAAAACAAGAAAATTGGCGGTCAATGAAGCGTCCATTGTGCGCAGCATCGCGCGAGCGGCGCGGACGGGTGGCAGTGCGGCGGGGAAATACGGCGTGGAGCTGGGGATCGGAGACGATGCGGCGATTTGGCGGCCGAAGAATGGCTTTGCCGCAGTGTTGACGTCGGATTGGTTCCTCGAAGACACGCACTTCTGGAAGGACTGGCACCCGGCAGAGGCCGTCGGTTGGAAATGCCTGATGCGGGCCGCGAGCGACGTGGCCGCGATGGGCGGCGAGCCGAGCTGCTTCGTGATGGGGTTGGCACTGCCGGCGAATTGCGCGGGAGCATGGCTTGCGGGATTCCTGCAAGGGCTGCATAAGGCGTCTAGAAAGCTGAAGTGCACCTTGGCGGGCGGGGACACGACGCGGGCCGCGAAGATTCTGATCAATATTAATGTTGTGGGCCAGGTGAAACGTGGCACGGCCGTCCGGCGAAGCGGGGCTCAGCCGGGCGATCGAATTTTTGTGAGCGGAAAATTGGGAGAGGCGGAGTTAGGGCTGCGGCTGGCGGAGCAACTGCGAAAAGAGGGCGGAAGCCCGCGGAGTCCGCTGCTGAATAAACATCTTTATCCGGAAGCGCGAGTGGAGCTAGGAAAATGGCTGGCGAAGGACCGACTTGCAACAGCGATGATGGACATCTCGGATGGGTTGTCGTCGGACTTGACCAGGATGTGCGAAGCGAGCCAGGTTGGAGCACGGATCGAACTTGCACGACTGCCTGTCGCGGCAGGGGAGTATTCCAAGAAATTTGGGCAAGATAAACTCGCGCGAGCGGCGCTCCACGGCGGCGACGACTACGAACTGCTGTTTTGCGTGGCAAATCGCGACCGCGAGCGGATTCCTCGATCGTTTCACGGACTGGAACTAACCGAAATCGGCCGAATCTCGAAGCCACGCGCAATCGAACTGATTGAGACTTCCGGCAAAACCTTTCCGCTGCGTCCGCTGGGCTGGGATCCTTTCTAAAAATTTCCCGAATGAAGTACGCAGGCGGCGTGCTGGCCGAATGGATTGCGGCTCGCATCGATGTAGACGTTCGTACAGGTATGAGCTTGTACTTGCGCTTGTCCGCTTTTGGGTCCGATGGACAGTTGTGGCGCGTCGATGCAGTCCGTAGAGTGGCTGAGTCAGTGCAAGCGGGCCCCCAGAATTCGCCCCCCCTCGCTGCGCGCGCACAAAGACGGTAGGTAAACGAGAAGCGAAGCTTCGAGGAGGAAGTGTGAAGAAATTTTGTTTGGTAATTGGATTCCTGGTTTTGGGAAGTTGGCCCGCCGCGGCGCAAACGCAAACGGCCATTCGCATCAATTGCGGCGGAAAGGCGTACACGGACGCAAAAGCACGGGTTTGGCAAGCGGACAACGGATTTAACGGCGGGCTCATCAGCTCGATCGCGGCGACAATCGCCGGCACGGCGGATCAGGCACTTTATCAGAACGGCCGTTACACTTCGTCTTTGACGACGCCGCTCGTCTATTCCTTCCCCGTCGCCGCAGGTTCCTACCACGTGAATCTTTATTTTGCGGAGACGTTTGGCGGCGCGGAGAAAGTCGGCGGCCGCGTATTCAACGTGAAGATGCAGGGCAACGTGGTTTTTCAAAATCTTGATGTGTACGCCGCGGCCGGCGCGAATACGGCCCTGGTGAAGGGCGCGGACATTATCGTGACCGACGGCGCGGCAACGATCGAATTCGACAGCTTGGTGAACAACGCCAAAGTGAACGCGATTGAAATCACGCAGACCGTCGGCACTCCGGAACTGAAACTCAACTTCATGTATCCGGATGGAACGCCGGTTAGCGGCACGCTGAATTACAACATCGTGACCACCGCCACAACCGTGGGAGGCGCGCAACCGCTCACGTCTGGCCAAGCGACTTGCTTGTTGATTGCATCGCCGCAACTGCTGGGCCTGGTTGGCGCAATGAACGTGAACTTGAGCCTGACGGATACCGCGGGACACTCGCTGTGGCAAATCACGCTTTCGCTGAATCCGGCGAGCGCCAACTTCACTTCGGTGCAAAGCTCGTCGCTGAACGTCGTCGTGCAAAAGCTGTAAGTTTTCTCAGAGGAACAGGCGCTCTACGGGCGCCGGTCGCCGGTTGCGTTTCCCGCTTTCGTCTTCATTGCGGGGGCGCGGCCGGCGGCCTTTCTTTTGGAGCGGAAGGTTCGTCTTCGGTCGGCGCGGTGTCTGGCGTATCCACGCGCACGGGATGATCGCCAACCTGTTGCTCGAGCGGCGTGACGTTGGCGAAATCGAGCGGCGGCATGCCGGCCAGCGCGTTTTGCATGAAGCTGGTCCAAATGGGAAGCGCCGCGCGGGCGCCGGTTTCTTTTTTTCCGAGCGAATTTTGTTTGTCGTCGAAGCCGACCCACACGCCGGCGGTGATTTGCGGCGTGAAGCCGACGAACCATGCGTCGGTATAATCCTGCGTCGTGCCGGTTTTTCCCGCGGCGGGGCGTTTTAAGACTTTGGCTTCGATGCCGGTGCCGAATTGAATGACTTCTTCGAGCATGGCCGTCATGGTGCGCGCCACTTCCGGCGAAACGACCTCGTGAATCGAAGGGTGGGCTTCCTCGAGCAAAGCGCCGTCGTACGTGGCGACGCGGCGAATCATGTGCGGATCGATGCGAATGCCGTCATCGGGAAAAACGGTAAACGCGGAGACGTGTTCGAGCAGCCGCATGTCCGCGGCGCCGAGCGCGAGCGGAAGATACGGCGGCAGCGGCGTGGAAATGCCGAAGCGTCGCGCTTCATCGACGACGGTGCTGATGCCGACTTTTTCGGCGAGCTTGACGGCGGGAACGTTGCGCGAGCCGGCGAGGGCGCGGCGCAGCGTGATGTTGCCTTCAAATTTCTCGTCGTAATTTCGCGGCGAGTAGGGCTGGCCGCCGCTGATGGTGGTGAAAGGCGCGTCCAGGATGGTGTCGAACGGCGTGAAGCCTTTTTCGAGCGCATCCGCGTAAACATACACTTTGAATGAGCTGCCAACCTGGCGAACGGACTGCGTGGCGCGATTGAATTTCGAATCCTCGAAGCTGTATCCGCCGACCATGGCTTTGATTTCACCGGTGGGATTGTCGATGGCGATCATCGCCGCTTGCGGCGTCGGTTGCTGTTCGAGCTGGACCCGCGCGGTGGTTTCGCGCAGTTCTTGAATGGAAAATTGCGCGAGGTCGCCGACTTTCAATAGTTCGCTCGGCTTTTTTCTGCCGGTCCAGGCCAGATCTTGCGGCGAAAGCAGCGCGCGGTACGGGCCGATTTTGATCGTCGCGGATCTGTCGTCGACGGCCATCACCAGGCCGGTGACGTAGCTTCCCTTTTCGATGGCGTGGCGCCAATCGTCATCTTCGTAGCTGTCCAGTTTTCCGAGATTGTCTTTAATCAGGTTGGGCAGGCCGCCGCGCCAGCCGTGGCGGCGATCGTAGGAATGAAGGCCGTCGCGAATGGCCTGATTTGCGGCGCGCTGCATCTTTACGTTGAGCGTGGTGTAGACGCGCAAGCCGCGTTCGTGCACGGCTTCGGTGCCGTACGTGGCTTCCAGATATTTGCGAATGTCTTCGAAGAAATACGGCGCAAGATCGTTTCGCGGGTATTGAATGTGCAAGCCAAGCGGCATTTTCTTGGCGTTGTTCGCTTCGGCCGCGGAGATTTTTCCTTCTTCTTCCATGCGGCGCAGCACAAGATTGCGGCGATTGAGCGCGCCTTCCGGATTCGCGATCGGAGAAAATTTCGGCCCATTGACCATGCCCGCAAGAAGCGCCGCTTCCTGCAAGTTCAAATCGGTGACGGATTTTCCAAAATAGAATTGCGCGGCGGCGGCGAAACCATAGTTGCCGTGCGCGAGATAGACCTGGTTCGCGTACATCGTGAAAATTTGCGGCTTCGTGTAGCGGCGCTCGACCTGCAACGCCAGCAGCATTTCCTGCACTTTTCGGCGGAATGTGCGATCGCTGCGATCGAGGAAAAGATTTCCCGCGAGCTGCATGCTGATGGTGCTGGCGCCGGCGGTGATGCGCCGATGGATGACGTTGCGCACCATCGCTCCGGCAATGCGCGGAAAATCGATTCCCCAATGCTCTTCGAAATGCTGGTCTTCGATCGACGTGACGGCGTTGAAGAGCACTTTGGGGCACTGCTCATAGGTCATGAGGATGCGGCGCTGCAGGGCGAAGCTGCCGACGAGCTGCCCGTCATCCGCGTAAACTTCCGTGACCACGTTGGGCCGGTAAGTTTCGAGCGCGTGGATTTCCGGCAAGTCGCTTGCGTAGACGAAAAGCAAGCCCGCCGCTGCGCCAAGCAGAATTGCGCAAAAAAGAAGAAAAGCGAGCGCGACGCGGTCAATCAGTTTCCAGCCGCGAAGCCGCAGCGTGATCGGAGGAAGTCTCAGCATCGAACGAAAAGTTTAACGCAGAACGGACGGTACACGGATGGAGTTCGCTCCATGGTTTCGCTAAAACAAAACGGGAGTGGCGAGTAGAGTCCGTCAACTCTATTTTTAGAGAACACAGCACTCACTGCCGAGCGCAGACTACGCGCTCTCTTTCGCCGTCCAAGGATGTGGCTTGCGGGCTTCAACAAACGCGAAATAAGTGCAGAGCAGAGCGGCGGCAAGGAAAACGCTGTCTCGAACCAGCGTCATCGCGTTCAGCGGTTCGGGCGTCGCAAAGCAGCCACAATCTTTAATGTCGAGATGAAGCAAAAAGGCGCGAGTAAGCACCGAGAGAAAGACGACGAGCAACAGCGAAACGCCCGTGAGCCAGTAGCGAACGCGCCAGCCGATCAGAAGCAGCAAGCCCAGCGCCAATTCAACGAAGGGCAGCGTATGCGCAAGAAGCGAGGAAGTTGACGCCGACAAGAATTTAAACGTTTCGACTTCGCCCGAGAAGTTCGCCAGATTCGCCTTTACCGCGAACTGGAACGCAAACCACGGATGCAGGATGAAAGTTGGATGAAGAATTTTGGAATAGGCCGCATAGACGAACGTCGCGCCAAGAAAGATTCGGCCGAGCAGTATTACGGCGCGGCGCAGATTGAGCGGGCTCGATTGCATCATCGCGGCGGCCTCCGGCTACTGGCTCAGAAGCTGATCGAGAAATTGGTGCAACACGTCGTAGCTGACGATGCCGACCACCGGATACGTTTGGCCCTTGTAATGAATGATGGTGGTCGGCGTCTGGTTAATCGCGTAGGTACGGCCGATCGCCATATCTTTTTCGATGGCCGCGTCAATTCCAGGATTCTTGATGAGCGCGCGGATTTTGGTCATGTCTGCCGGCGAAAGCACACTGGCGACGGTGCCGTCCACGTCGCCGGTCTGTTCCCATTTTTCCTGGTTTTCAAAGAGAACTTGTTCCACCTGCTCGAGCCGCCCAAGTTGCGAAGCGGCGCGGCCGTAACGCGCCGCGATGCGCGAATACGCATGGCCCGGCAACGGGAAATCGCGGTGAATGGCAAATACTTTGCCGGTGGCGACGTAATTGTCATTCAACTGCCGCGAAGTGCCCAAATAAAGTTGCTTGCAGGCGGGACACTGAAAATCGCTGAATGTCTCCATTATGATGGGCGCGGATTTTGTGCCGCGCGATTTGTGCGGATCGACGTCGGGAATTCCCGCGAAAGTTGTCGTGGGCGCGGATAAAGGCGCGACCGGCGGAGCGCTCGCTTGCGACGATTTGGCCGGTGCGGTTTGAACCGGCGCCGCTTCCGGTCGAGCCGGCTGCTGTGCCGCCGGCGTTGAAACAGGAGTTGTGGACGCGGGAGTGGACTGCGCGACGGGCGCGGGAGCCGGCGCGTTCTCCGCCGACTGCGTCTGGCTCTTGCAACCGAGAAGTATCGCTCCAGATGAGACAACAAGGGCAAACGTCAGACGGGCGAAAGACGAGCGGCTCAAGCAATCCTCCCAGTAAGTATCATTATAATCCTGCCATGCTGGCGCACGGCATTGTAACGCGAAACGAGAGGAACTATTCAGCGACGTTCGAGTGGTTGCGCCGCGATTGCATCGAGAAACTGCTCCTCGAAGAGCTTGGACGGGCCGCCGAGGCCGACGGTTGGCCGCGCACGGCGGGGCGGGGGTAAATTGCTCATTTTCAATAAAATAGAACAGTTATAAAGAAACTTGACAACGATGCACTCAACCTGTATACTGCCGCCGACATTGAGCTTACGTCACAAGGCGCGACCCAGATCCTTGGTCTCGGTCGCACGCCACCACGGGCTAGGCACGGAGAGGAACCAGCATTTATGAGCAAGATTATTGGCATTGACTTGGGAACGACCAACTCGGTCGTCGCGGTGATGCAGGGCGGCGAACCGGTCGTGATCCCGAACCAGGAAGGCGCACGAACGACTCCTTCGGTTGTGGCCATCACAAAGACCGGTGAACGGTTGGTTGGCCAGGTAGCAAAGCGGCAAGCCGTCACGAATCCGGAAAATACCGTGTATTCGATCAAGCGGTTTATGGGCCGGCGCTTCGACGAAGTCGGCGAAGAGAGCCGCCGCGTTCCGTACAAAGTCGTAAAGGGCACGCACGACGACGCCCGCGTCGAGATTTCCGGCAAGGTGTACAGCCCGCCCGAAGTCTCCGCAATGATTTTGAGCAAGCTGAAAGCGGCGGCGGAAGATTTCCTCGGCGAAAAGGTCTCGAAGGCCGTCATCACCGTTCCGGCGTACTTCAACGACGCGCAACGGCAAGCGACCAAACAAGCCGGCGAAATTGCGGGCCTCGAAGTCGTCCGCATCATCAATGAGCCGACGGCGGCCGCGCTGGCCTACGGTCTCGACAAAAAAACCGACGAAACGATCGTCGTGTATGACTTGGGCGGCGGCACGTTCGACATTTCCGTTCTCGAAGTCGGCAGCGGCGTCGTGGAAGTGAAGTCCACCAACGGCGACACGCACCTCGGCGGCGACGACGTTGACCAGCGCATCGTGGATTGGCTGATCGACGGCTTCAAAAAAGCCAACAACATCGACCTGAGCAAAGACCGCATGGCTTTGCAGCGCCTGAAGGAAGCGGCGGAAAAAGCGAAAATCGAGCTTTCGCAAATGATGGAAACGGAAATCAATCTTCCGTTCATCACGGCCGGCGCAAGCGGCCCGATTCACTTGCAGGAAAAGTTGACGCGGACTCGCCTCGAACAATTGATGGGCGATTTGCTGGACCGCTCGATGAAGCCGGTGCAGCAGGCGCTCGAAGACGCCAAGCTTTCGCCGAGCGACATTCAGGAAGTGGTGCTTGTCGGCGGATCGATCCGCATCCCGAAGGTGCAGCAACTCGTCCGCAGTTTCTTCGGCGGGAAAGAGCCCCACAAGGGCGTCAACCCGGATGAAGTAGTCGCGGTGGGAGCTGCGGTACAGGGCGCGG